>Ga0137465_1000134_pt1 | contig 59545 bp, 60 predicted proteins | sample EasRivERMGT828_2_FD_104906 | JGI IMG/M metagenome (GOLD analysis project Ga0137465, IMG submission 104906) | Soil microbial communities from meander-bound floodplain in the East River, Colorado, USA - East River MetaG ERMGT828_2 | ecosystem: Environmental > Terrestrial > Soil > Floodplain ... | reverse complement strand
GGCCCTGTTCGCCGCGCTTCAATTCGATAACGATGCGCATCCCCTGCCGGTCGCTCTCATCCCGGATGTCGCCGATTCCTTCGAGCCGTTTTTCATTCACGAGCTCCGCGATTTTTTCGATCAGGCGCGCTTTGTTAACCTGATAAGGAATCTCCGTCACGACAATGATGTCGCGCTCCTTTCCCTGACGCTCGATGGTTGCGCGCGCCCGCATCGTGAGCTGGCCGCGGCCGGTTTTGTACGCCTGACCTATTCCGCTTCTGCCATGAATGATTCCGGCAGTCGGAAAATCCGGGCCGGGGACGTAAGCCATAAGGTCGAGCAACGTGGCCTGCGGGTTGTTGATGAGGTGAACTGCGGCTTCGCACATCTCCGTTAAGTTGTGCGGTGGCATGTTCGTGGCCATGCCGACGGCAATACCGTTCGATCCATTCACCAGCAGGTTTGGAATTTTGCTGGGAAGATAGGACGGTTCTTCGCGGTCCTCATCGTAATTCGGAACGAAATCGACTGTCTCTTTATCGATGTCTTCAAGAAGAGCTTCCGCAATCGGCGCCATGCGCGCTTCGGTGTATCGCATTGCAGCCGGTGGATCGCCGTCGATCGAACCAAAGTTGCCCTGCCCGTCAACCAGCGGATAGCGATATGAAAAATGCTGCGCCATGCGAACGAGCGCATCGTAGATAGGGCCGTCACCGTGCGGATGGTAATTCCCCATAACTTCGCCGACGATCTTCGCGCATTTGCGATAACCGCGATTTGAAGCGAGGCCCATATCGCGCATACCGACTAGAATTCGGCGATGAACAGGTTTCAGTCCGTCGCGCACGTCGGGCAAGGCTCGCCCGATGATCACGCTCATCGCATAGTCGACATAGGATCGCCGCATCTCGTCTTCGATATTTACCGGGACGAGATTCGTGTGCGGCGGAGTTGGTGGTGTCGGCGGTACCGGAGGTGTGATTTCGTCTGCCATTTAGTCTTAGATATCCAGATTCTTCACTTCCAGCGCGTTATCTTCGATGAACTTGCGGCGCGGTTCCACTGCATCGCCCATGAGGACGGTAAAGATGTCGTCCGTGTCGACAGCGTCCTTGATTTGCACCTGCAACAACGTCCGTTTTTCGGGATCCATCGTGGTTTCCCAAAGCTGTTCGGGATTCATTTCGCCAAGACCCTTGTACCGCTGGATCTGAAGGTCCTTCTTTCCCGTCTCCATGATGTGATTGATCACGGCTTGGCGATCATTGAGCGTCGACGCCGTAGACTCGCTCTTCACAACAAACGGTGGTTCATCCAGTTCACCAATCGCCTTGTGCAGCGCGAGGAGCCGAAGATATTCCGGGCTGGACAATTGCTGGTAACCAATCAGTCGCGGTGATTGACTTCCCTCCCGATACAAAAGTTTTTGCACCGTGTGTTCTTCATCCGTAGAGGTCTCGGTGGTGTAACCAAAGGACTCCACCGTTTCGGCAAGTGCCTTCATCTTCTGCGGATCACCGAGGAATGCGCGGCTCTCCGCACCCATTCTCAAGAGCAAATCGGTGATTCGGATATCGCGGAAGTGGCGGTCGACTCGATTGAAAACCGCGTTCAACTCGATGAGCTTTTCGAGGAAGGTGGTTAGCTCTCGCCCTTTCAGTTCCTGTCCACGAGCTTCGATGGTGAGATTCTCTGTCGCTTTCTTGAGGAGGAAGCGCGACATCTGACGTTCATCTTTGATGTACTGCTCGCTCTTACCCTTCTTAACCTTGAACAGTGGCGGCTGGGCGATGTAAATGTTGCCGTTTTCGATGAGTTGCCCCATCTGGCGATAGAAGAACGTGAGCAACAGCGTGCGGATGTGCGAGCCGTCGACGTCTGCGTCCGTCATGATTATGACTTTGTGGTAGCGGAGCTTCGTGACGTCAAAGTCGTCCTGGCCGATACCTGTCCCGAGGGCAGTGATCATCGCTGCGATTTCCGTGTGGGTCAGCATTTTGTCGTATCGCGCCTTCTCGACATTCAGGATCTTGCCCTTGATCGGCAAGATCGCTTGAGTGCGGCGGTCACGACCCTGTTTTGCTGAACCGCCTGCGGAATCGCCCTCGACAATGAAAATCTCGGCATTCTCAGGCGACCGTTCCTGGCAATCAGCGAGCTTTCCCGGCAGCGACATGCCGTCCAACGCGCCCTTGCGACGGACCAACTCTCTTGCGCGCCGAGCGGCATCGCGGGCCCGGGCTGCCTCGATCGCTTTACCGACGATTTTCTTGCCGAGCGACGGATTTTGCTCGAGGTAACCGCTTAGACCGTCATTGACCATCGTTTCCACGATGCCTTTGACCTCGCTATTGCCCAACTTCGTCTTGGTTTGGCCTTCGAACTGGGGATTGGGCAACTTCACGCTGATGACTGCGACCAGTCCCTCGCGCACATCGTCGCCGGACAAGTTTTCTTTTACTTCCTTGAAGAGGTTGTTTCCGATGGCATAGCTATTCAGCGTACGCGTCAGAGCGGATTTGAAGCCGATCATGTGCGTTCCGCCTTCATGAGTATTGATGTTGTTGGCGAAGGTAAAGATCTGCTCCTGATACCCGTCGTTGTACTGCATCGCGATCTGAAGGTCGATGCCTTCGCGCACACCCTCGAAGTAGATGACTTTCTCGTGCAGCGCGGCCTTGTTCTTGTTCAGGTGCTCGACGAAAGAAACAATTCCGCCCGTGTAATGGAACTCGTGCTTCTTCGCGCCGGTCTCACTGCGTTCATCATCAATCGTGATGAGGAGTCCACGGTTGAGAAATGCCAACTCGCGTAGGCGCTGCGACAAAACATCGAAGCTAAACTCCGTCGATTCAAAAATCTGGTCGTCGGGTCTGAAGGTTACTTTCGTTCCACGTCGATCCGTATGACCGGTCACCTCGAGCGGTACAGTCGGCACGCCTCTTCTGTAGTTCTGAACGTATACCTTGCCACCCCGCCAGATTTCCAAATCCACCCACTCTGACAGCGCGTTTACAACGGAGATACCAACGCCGTGGAGACCACCGGATACCTTGTAGGCTGAATTGTCAAACTTTCCGCCGGCGTGGAGTTTCGTCAGGACGACTTCAGCGGCTGGTTTGCCTTCCTTGGGCATGATCTCTGTTGGTATTCCGCGTCCGTTGTCGATGACAGTAACAGAATTGTCCAGGTGAATAACGACATGGACTTCCGTGCAAAATCCGGCGAGCGCTTCGTCGATTGAGTTGTCCACGACTTCGTAGACAAGATGGTGCAGACCGTCTATGCCGGTCGATCCGATGTACATCGCCGGTCGTTTCCGGACAGCCTCCAGGCCCTCTAAAACTTTGATGTGTTCCGCGCCGTAATCTGCTTCTGTTCGAGGGGGTTGGCGTCGGTCCTCGCCCCCTGGATAATCGACTCTATCAGCCATGTATTTACCACCCGCTCAACCCGATTTTCGGGTCTCGCTTGCCTGCGTTTTTTGTGGATAACTCGGAGAGAAAAGAACGCTCGCTCCAGACAGAAAAGTAACGTTTATCTTAGCAAAGAAGGGGCCACTTTCAGGCAGGAAACTTTCAGTTCACAGAGAGAGTTTGTATCGATTATGTAGGGGCTTACAAACTTACTTGTATCTAGATCTTGTGTGGTCTACCAGTTAGAACCCAAGCAGATCAAAATGCGTCAAATCCGCATTGGCATCACTACATAACGATAGTTGTAGTCACTGGGTGGATGCGTTCGCAACTGGGCGGCGCTTTCGCCATCCTTGAACTCAAAACTGACGTCCGGCTCGTCTGCAGTTGATAGAAAATCCAAGAGATATTGGTAGTTGAAACCGACCTGCAAATCCTCACGATCATAGTCAACTTCCAGGGTTTCATGTGCTTCCCCCAGATCGGAGTGACTTGCAGTCATTTCGAGTGATCCACTGCTCAGGCTCATTTTTACAGTTCGTGAACGTTCGTCCGACAGGATTGCTACACGTTTGATGGCTGCGGTAATTTCATCGCGATTCACGATAACGATCCGGTCGTTATTGCGTGGCAGCACAGCCTCGTAATTCGGAAACTGGCCCGTGAGCATGCGCGACATGAGAAGCCGCTTACCCATATCAAAGAAGAGATGATTATCGTCACGCGAGAAACCGATACGGTCAGCATCAGAACTTTCAGAAATCATGCGCATGAGTTCATTCATCGCTTTCTTTGGAACCAGTACTTTGATCTCTTCGGTTACTTCCTCGAGAGTTTCGGATTTTTCAATGTGCGCGAGGCGATGCCCGTCGGTTGCAACCATTGTGATGGAACCGGGCTTCAACAAAAGTAGAGCTCCGCTCAACGTGAATCGCGAATCTTCCGTGCTGATCGCAAAGATCGTTCGTGCAATCAGCTTCGCGAATACGTCGGCTGGAACCTTTGCGATGACTGATTTCGGCTCTGCCAGGGCAGGAAAGTCTTCCTGAGGAAGGCCAGCTATTTTGAAACGGCTCGTACCACATGTTACTGTGACCCAATTCGCCTCGCCACGCTTGAACTTGATTTCCTTATCGGGCAGAGCTCGAACGATTTCATAGAGCCTTTTTGCAGGTAGTGTGACGGTCCCTGGCACGGTTGTCTTGGAAACACACACGGACTTCAGCCCGATTTCAAGGTCGGTCGCTGCGATTCGAAGTTCTCCACCTTCAGCCTTGACTAAAACGTTCGCCAAAATAGGAATGGTCGTCTTTCGCTCTACGACTCCCTGAATGAGAGTCAACTCCTGTAAGAGATCAAACTTTCTGACCGTAAATTCCATAGTGTTATTAATAACTCCTGTTTGTAGTCAGGTGAATATCTGCGGCCGAGCTCGGATCTACATTCCTTTGCATTGAATTAGACAGGAAATAGGTTGTGGATAAAACCACAATTTTCCTGTGGACCGTGTGTGGAATCAGTATCCCGGATGCTTTTCCACAACTGGTCCACATGGGATGTGAAGATCTATTTGAAAGACTCTAAAAAGCCCTGGATCGATTTGTTAAGTTCACGATCAACCTGACGAAGATCTTCAATTTTGTGGATCGAGTGCAGAACCGTTGTGTGATGTTTGTCTCCAAATTCACGGCCGATCTGTGGCAGTGAAGCACCGGTCAGTTTCTTGCAGAGGTACATGCAAATCTGCCGCGGCAGCGCTACAGATTTTGAATTGTTCTTGGATTTGAGGTCCTGTACACGCATCTTAAAATGATCTGCGATTAGTTTTTGGATCATCTCGATGGTGACGGCTCTTTCGCCCGGGCCGAGGATGTCATGAAGCGTTTCCTGGGCCATTTGCAAGGTGATTTCAGAACCCTTTAGCGAGCAGAAAGCGATTAGACGGATCAAAGCGCCTTCAAGCTCACGAATGTTCGAGCGGATCTTACTCGCGATGTAGAGCGCCACGTTATCAGGTATCAAAATGTTTTGCCGCTCGGCTTTCTTCTTGATGATCGCAACCTTGGTTTCCAAGTCAGGAGGCTGAATGTCGGCGATCAATCCCCATTCGAAACGAGAATGCAACCGTTCCTCCAGGGTCGGAATCTCACGAGGAGGACAATCGGCCGAGATGATGATTTGCTTGTGCGTGTCGTAGAGTGAATTGAACGTATGAAAGAACTCTTCCTGGGTTCGTTCTTTCCCGGCAATAAACTGGATGTCGTCGATCAGGAGCACATCGTTACTGCGATACCGCTCCTTAAAACTAAACATCTTGTCGTAGCGGATCGCGTTAATGACCTCGTTCGTAAATTTCTCGGTGGAGATGTAGGTTAGACGCAACTGTTTGTTGTTCAGCTTGATCATTTGTCCAATCGCGTGCATCAAATGCGTTTTGCCGAGCCCCACGCCGCCGTAGAGAAATAGCGGGTTATATGCTTTTGATGGCTTCTCTCCGACTGCAAGCGCTGCTGCATGTGCAAACTGGTTGGATGAGCCGACGACGAATGTATCGAACGTATATTTTGGATTCAGCGTGTTCTCAACTGAATCAAAGTCAAGCTTGCCCTGGGATGTAGCCGGGGTCGGATCGCGTACGATCTTTTCGGAGAGGTAAACCACACTGATATCTCCTATGCCCGCCAGGCGAGCGGCTTCAATGACCACATCCATGTGATCGTTGAGCCACTCTTCGAAAAATGCATTCGGCACGCGAACGTACAGAGCATTCGCATCGTGCTTGATGAGCTGTGTGGGTTTAAACCACGTGTTGTAGGTTTGCTGATTGATCTTCTTTTCAACGATATCGAGAACGGTCTGCCAGGTGTCTGTATTGGTCATGTGCGTAGGGGTGAGATTTCCACAAAGTTTTCCACACCGTGTGGAAAAAGAACGTTATTTTCGGCGTGAGGCCGCGAAAGGGTAGCACTTCCAGTTTGCGTTTTCAACGGGCAGAAATGCTCTCTGGCGAATGGCTGTGGAAGCTGCAGTGGCACGGCTTGAAAAGTGGAACCGACTGCTTATTTAAAGTGCGATGTGCTACATTTAAAGTTTTCCAAGGAGCGTAAGGAATGCCACAGAGGACGTTTCAACCGAACAATCGTCGTCGGGCGAAGACGCACGGATTTCGATCACGAATGAAGACCCGCGGGGGACGGTTGGTGCTGAAAGCTCGCAGAGACAAAGGCCGGAAGCGCATTTCGGTTGAGCATTATTAGTGCCCGCTCGTCGTGCCATCCGCTGGGACACAGGCATTTCCGAAAGACTTTCGACTGAGATCTGCGGCAGAATTCAAGAAGATCTATGAAGGAGGCGCAAAACGAATGTCGCGCTCCTTTGTGTCGTTTGCACTTCGGAATGGATTAACCTGCAGCCGTTTCGGCGTCACGACACCACGAAAGCTCGGCAAGGCACACGACAGAAATCGCATCAAGAGAAGATTAAGAGAGATTATCCGGACGTCGCGCGAGTCGCTCCCGCCAGGATTCGACTTCGTCGTAAATCCCAGACGGTCCGTTTTAACACGCGATTTCGAAGAATTGCGAGCTGAACTTGTCGCGCTTCTCGGAGAAAACAATGAGTGAGGCCGTTGCGAAGGACGTCGCGCTGAAGGTATTGCGCGCGTATAAAGTCATCTTCTCGCCCTGGTTGCCTGCCGCCTGTCGGTTTGTGCCGACGTGTTCGGAATACGCCTCCGAAGCGATCGGCCGTTACGGTTTTGTTCGCGGCACGTTTCGAACCGCTGCGCGATTGCTGCGTTGCCACCCCCTGTGCCGCGGGGGATTCGATCCTTTGACATAAGAGAGTTCCGCTCCTGATGGAAAAACGAGTCATTTTAGCTTTTGTTTTATCTTTTGCCGTTCTGTACGCGTTCCGCTCGTTCTATGCGCCACCGCCACTGCCGCAGACAGCCACGCAAGAAGAGGCGTCGCCGGCTCCACAGGCGAATGCCGGCGTGCCAGTCGCGCAGCCTGTAGAAAAACCCCCAGAAAATAAAGCGCCATCCCCGTCGGAGGACATCCGCGCTGAAAACGCTGCGGACTTCAGCATTGAGATGCCGTTGTATACCGCGCGGTTTACGAATGCCGGTGGAGTGCTTAAGAGTTTCAGGCTGACCCAATACGCGGATGGAGAAGGTTATCCGCTGGAATTGATCAATCCGGAAGTCGGCCAGAAAGTGGGCTGGCCCTTGGCCCTCGTGACCGGAGACAAAACAATCGACGACCAGTTAAAGAACGCCCTCTTCGTGCGCAAACAGGAAGGCGACAAGTTGTCGCTCGAATTCGCAGCGCAAGGGCTGCATGCGGTGAAAACACTGCAATTCGATCAGGAAAGCCACGAATTCACACTGGAAACGCTATTGTCAAAGGACGGCAGAGAGATTCCACATAACGCGGTTTGGCAGGGAAGCTTCGGCGATCAGTCACTCACGCGTGATCAGAAAGGTCAGCCCGTTCCGGAAGATCTCACTAAAAAGAATGCGGTGTATCAGGTCGATGCGGCGTTCAAACATGTTCACTTAGGGAAGCTAACGGAACAACCGGAGAGCATCACAACGCGCCGGGCCGGCGTGGAGGATCAGTACTTCCTGGCAATGTTTTTGTCGGAGAACAATCCGCTCGCCGTTAAAGTCGGCAAGCAGGATTATGCCGGCGCGGATGGTAAACCGGTTTCGAGTCTCATTGTTACCGCTGCGATGCCGCCAGATACTCCGGTCCGCGTTTATGTTGGACCAAAGCAGCGGGAATGGCTCACCAAAGCGGATCCCCAACTGGCTACGGTGATCGATTGGGGCTATTTCGAATTCATCGCAAAGCCGTTGGTATTCTTTCTTCTCGCGATTTACAGCTTTATCGGGAATTTCGGCTGGTCGATCATCATCCTGACGGTCATCGTGAATCTCGTCCTGTTCCCCCTCAAGCTCAAACAGCAAGTCTCGATGCTGAAGATGCAGAAGATCCAGCCGCACATGAAGCGGTTGCAGGACCAATACAAGAAACTGAAGGCGAATGATCCCAAGAAAGCGCAAGTCCAGAGCGAAATGATGGGTCTCTACAAGGAACATGGCGTGAATCCGATGGGTGGCTGTTTGCCATTGCTACTACAGATGCCGTTCTTCCTCGGGTTTTATAGCGCTCTTTTCTATTCCATCGAGCTGCGGAGAGCCCCTTGGATTTTGTGGATCAAGGACTTATCACAGCACGATCCGTACTGGGTAATTCCGATTCTTATGGCGGTGGCGATGATCGCTCAACAAAAGCTGACTCCTACACCCAACGTAGATCCCGTCCAGGCTCGAATGATGCTCATCATGCCCGTCATGATGACGTTTCTTTTTCTCTCTTACCCTAGCGGGTTATCGCTGTACTGGTTGACCGGAAGCGTGGTGGGAGTTGGTCAACAGATCTTCATGAACAAGTACTGGTCACCCAAGGCGGAAGCCAAGTTGAATGCGTCATCCAAGCGGAATGAACCTCGCGGAGCGTGAGGCATGCGAGAAGGACTGCAGAAGATCGTCTCGGACGATGACACGATTGTCGCGATCTCCACACCGCTTGGACATAGCGGGATCGGCGTCATCCGCATGTCCGGCCCGGATTCGCTGAATATCGTCCGGCGTTTCTTCAAGCCTAATACCCCAAAATCCGAATGGACACATCGAGTGGTCCGCGTAGGCAAATGGAATGACACGGATGGCCAGGACCTTGATGAGAGTGTCGTCACGTTCTTTCAGGCTCCGCGTTCCTATACCGGGGAAGATGTAATCGAGATCAGCGCTCACGGCAATCCGTTCGTTTTGTTACGGATCGTGGAAATCATCCGTGCGGCAGGCGCCCGACTGGCAGCCCCGGGGGAATTCACCTTGCGTGCCGTCGCCCGAGGCAAAATGGATTTGATTCAGGCGGAAGCGGTCCGGGAGTTTGTCGAAGCGCAGACGGATCGACAAGCACGCACAGCATTGAGACAAATGGAAGGATCCGTTTCCCGTCACATCCAACCGATCAAAGACAAACTGATTGACGTCATCGCCCACTTAGAGGCCGGAATTGATTTCGCGGAGGATGACGTTGACGTTCCCAGTAATGCATCGATCGCCGGAAGCCTTCAGCCGCTGCGGGCTCAGCTTGATGAGGTGCGTGAGACGTTTGGTTACGGAAAGATCTTGAGGCATGGTATTCGCGTGTCGATACTCGGCAAGCCAAACGTAGGTAAATCCAGTATTTTCAACAGGCTGGTGTCCGCGAATCGGGCTATAGTCACCAATGTTCCGGGCACTACGCGTGATGTTCTAAAAGAATTTGTCAGCCTTGACGGTGTCCCGTTGTGTTTTGCGGATACCGCAGGTATTCGAAATACTACAGACGAAGTAGAAAGCATCGGCATCGCGCGGACGTTCGAAACACTTGCGGAGTCTGATCTGGCCTTGGTTGTGTTGGATGGTTCTTCTGAGGTGGACGAAAGCGATCGAGAGACGCTGCGAAGAGCCAGCAGGATTCCACATCTAGTGGTGATCAATAAGAACGATCTGCCACAGGCCGACATATCAGGTGAACTGAATGGAGCAAAGCGCGTGTCCATTAGTGCGAAAACCGGACAGGGTATTGAAGAGTTGCAGAGCGGAATCCGAGCATTTCTCTTGTCGCAAAAAACGGGTTTGAATGATGATTTGGTCCTGACCAATGTGCGCCAGTACGAAGCAGTGACAAATGCGTCTTGTGCTCTGGTGGCGGCGGACCAGGCGCTCGCGACAGCGATTCCGCACGAAATGGTATTGCTCGACGTTTATCGTGCATTGGGAGCCTTGGATGAATTGACAGGTGAGGTTGTTACGGAAGACATTCTGGACCGGATTTTTTCTACGTTCTGCATAGGGAAATGACAATGTTCGATGAGACCTATGACGTTGTAGTAATAGGCGCGGGGCATGCAGGTTGTGAAGCCGCTCACGCGGCCGCACGGATGGGTTTGAGTACCGCACTGTACACGATGAATGCGGATCTCATTGCGCAGATGTCGTGTAACCCAGCGATTGGCGGTATTGCCAAGGGTCACCTCGTACGGGAAATCGATGCGCTGGGTGGCATTATGGGGCTCGCCGGCGACCAGGCGGGAATCCAGTTTCGGCTGCTCAACACGAGTCGCGGGCCTGCCGTGTGGTCGCCGCGGGCGCAGGCCGACAAAGCAGGTTACCGATACGTCATGCGACGTATTCTGGAACGCAGCCCAAATCTATTCATCAAACAGGCAGAAGTCACCCAGGTTCTGTTCGGTAGCCAGCGAGTCGCAGGAATTGAACTCCTTGATGGCCGCCGGGTTTCAGCGAAGGCCGTGATCCTCACAACCGGAACGTTCCTGAATGGACTCATCCACATTGGTGAGAAGCGTTTCACAGCCGGGCGAAATGGAGAGCCTGCATCGATCGCGCTGGGAAATTGTATTCGCGAGATGGGTTTCGACTGGGGCCGGTTGAAGACCGGAACGCCGCCACGCCTGGACCGGCGCACAATCGATTTTTCAGTGTTTGAGCCGCAGCCCGGAGATACGGAACCGACGCCATTTTCCTTCCGAACAACAGCCCCTCTTGAAAACAAGATATGTTGCTACATCACACACACGGATGAGCGAATTCATTCAATCATTCGAAACAACATGCATCGGTCGCCGTTATACAGCGGACAGATTCAAGGGATTGGACCGCGTTACTGTCCGTCGATTGAGGACAAGGTCATTAAATTTCAGGATAAAAGCCGGCATCAGATCGTGCTCGAGCCGGAAGGCATCGATACCCATGAGATTTACGTCAATGGTTTGTCGACAAGCCTGCCAATTGATGTCCAACGAGAAGTTCTCTCTGGAATGAAGGGTCTCGAGGCTGCACAAATGATCCGGCCCGGGTATGCCATTGAATATGACTTCGTCCAGCCTACGGAACTGCATCCTTCGCTGGAAACGAAGAAGGTTGCGGGGTTCTTCTTCGCAGGTCAGATCAACGGCACAACTGGCTATGAGGAGGCGGCCGCACAGGGTTTGATGGCAGGTATCAACGCGGCCTTGCAGGTGAGAGGTCAAAAGCCGCTCATTCTCGACCGAGCGGATGCCTATATCGGAATCATGATCGATGACCTCGTTACCAGGGGGACGAACGAGCCCTATCGCATGTTTACGTCGCGTGCGGAGTTTCGCTTGAACCTGCGTATCGATAACGCTGACTCGCGGTTAACGCCAATCGGTCGGCGCGTGAACCTCGTTACGGATGATCATTGGGAACAATATCTCGAGCGTCAACGTCGTATCGAGGGCTTGCGTCGGGCTGTCGAAACCGCTCGTGTCGATCCAGCACATCCGTTTTTTGTATCGCGAGGCTTTGAGTTTCGTGAGCGCCCAACGTTGACCGGTCTGTTACGGCGTCCGGAGATTCGTCTCGAAGAACTCATCGCACACGGAGTGTTCCAGGGAGGACCCTTGCGTCGTGAGGACATTGTTTCTCTTGAGACCAGCATCAAGTACGAAGGCTACCTCAAGCAACAGGACCGCGAGGTCGAGAAGCTTCGAAAGGCGGAGGCGCGTCGAATTCCTGAGGATTTCAACTACGAGAATATGCCGGGCCTATCGCGCGAAATCGTTGAGAAACTCAGCCGTATCCGTCCTCAATCCATCGCGCAAGCGAGCCGGATCCCCGGAGTCACCCCAGCCTCTATCTCCATATTGTTATTTCATCTGGAACTGCGTCGAAATCGGACGCAAGCCGAAAACGTGGTGTAGTGTCCTACCGCGAAATCCTCGAATCGGAACTTCTAAATTTTCAAATCGCCCTGCCGGATCCGCAGAAGACAGTCTTAGCTGCATATTGTGATGAAATCACCCGTTGGAATCGAACAATCAACCTCACTGCGCTATCCGGCGTGGCTTTGGTGCGGCGCCTGGTGGTTGAGCCGGTATGGATTGCGCGGCAGTTAGCTATGAAGGGTGTGTTGGTCGATGTCGGATCTGGAAACGGTGCGCCTGCGATCCCCTTTCATGTCACTCGTTCATTTGATTCTTGCTGTTTGATTGAGGCCAGGGCAAGGCGCGCAGCGTTCCTCCGACACCTGGCTGTGACGATGGGATTGAAGAATGTTGCGGTTCACCGTGCAAGATTCGAAGATGTCGACCCAACATTGTTGAGTCCGGACTGGGTCAGCCTGCAAGCGGTATCCTTGAGCAGGGACCTGATTGATTCTATTCGGAAAATCGCGCGTTCCACGACAACCATAGTTTGGGTGACCTCTCCAGCGGCTCAATCTCAGTTGAAGCCCTTCGGTACTCTTCGGGTCCCGGTTACTGGCACCGAAGTTTTGTTGTACAGGTTGGACCTCTCCTGACCGCCGCCAATCTGATCCTTGTTCCACGTGGAACAAATCGGTTTCCGTTCCACGTGGAACATTGTAGAGTCGGCGAGCCATGGGAAAGGTTATAGCTATTGCTAATCAGAAGGGCGGAGTCGGTAAGACCACGACTGCGATCAACCTGGCTGCATCACTCGCTGCCGCGGAAATGCGGACATTGCTTATCGATCTCGATCCGCAATCGAACGCCAGCTCCGGACTGGGTATCCGAAAAGGAACCTACTCAAGGTCCACCTACCACGTGCTTGTTCAAGGGGAGCCCTTGGCTTCGGTGCTTCAGCCGACCGAACTGGACGCGCTGTTCCTGGCTCCTGCAAGCCGGGAGCTTGTGGGAGCGACGGTTGAGTTGGCGTCAGAGCCGGATCGAGACCAGCGACTAAAAGCCGCCATTGCTCCTCTGATTGAAAAATATGACTACATCCTCATTGATTGCCCGCCGTCATTAGACATCCTCACGGTCAACGCGCTGATTGCAGCGTCAAGTGTCTTGGTGCCCATTCAGTGTGAGTACTTCGCTCTCGAGGGTGTTTCGGAGTTAATGGAGACGATCCGCCAGATCCGGCGGTTGCGCCATCCGCAGCTGCAGATCGAGGGTGTTTTGCTGACGATGTTCGATGATCGAACAAACTTGTCACATCAGGTGATGGAAGACCTGAAATCATTCTTCGGAAAGCAACTCTTCTCCACCATCATTCCTCGAAACATTCGATTGGGCGAAGCGCCGAGTCACGGCCGGCCGGTTTTGCTCTACGACATCAAATCCAAGGGAGCCGAAAGCTACATCAAACTCGCAAAGGAGATCATCCATGGCACAGAGAAAGGCGTTGGGCAGGGGCTTGAGCGCCCTGTTGGGTACCCCGGATCTTGAAGCTGACCAGTTAAGAGAAATCGATATTGATCGCGTCCTCCCGAACTCGCACCAACCCCGCAAGAATTTCGACGAAGAAGCATTGAATGAGCTGGCCAACTCCATTCGTGAGCACGGAGTTGTTCAGCCCGTGGTCGTGCGACCCCTTGAAGATGGATTCTTTCAGTTGATCGCTGGCGAACGTCGCTGGCGCGCAGCGCAGCGCGCCGGTCTTGGGCGAGTTCCGGCGGTGGTACGCGAAGCCGGTGAACATGCAGCTCTAGAACTGGCGCTCATCGAGAACCTTCAACGAGAAGACCTGAATCCAATAGAAGAAGCGCAGGCATATGAGCGACTGATTGTTGATTTCGGAATGACGCAGGAAGAAGTGGCACAGCGCGTGGGTAAAAACCGCGCAACCATCGCGAATATGTTGCGTCTGCTGCGGTTGCCGCCCGAAGTTCAGCAATGGCTGCGCGAAAACCGTCTGACAACCGGACACGCCAAAGCCCTCTTGTCTCTCAATGACCTCGATGCGATACTCGACTCCGCCAAAAAGATCATTCAGGGAAACTATTCCGTTCGCCAGGCGGAGATGCTGGTCTCGCGATATTCAAACGGCGCTTCTGGAAAGGATGATCCGGCGGTTGGCCACGAGGCTGTCGATCCCAATGTAACGGCCGCTATTCATGCTCTCGAGCAAGCGCTGGGTACCAAAGTGACCATGCAGGAGAGCGGCGGCAAAGGAAAGATAGAACTTCATTTCTTCTCCTTTGAAGAGATGAATCGGCTCTACGAGGGCTTGTTGCGAGCGAAATTCTGATCCGATGCGTTCGTCCGGGCCGTAAACAGGGAGCTTAGATTATGAAATTTCGTCTGAAGCAGTCCGATCAGGTGTCCGGTTTTCTGGATCGCGGTACCAACGTGACGGGCGAACTTGAATTCGCCGGCACCCTTCGCATTGACGGCAACTTTCAGGGATCGATTTCAGCCGGTGACAATCTCGTCATCGGCGAACATGCCGTCGTTCATGCCGATATCAAAGTCGGGGAGATCGAAATCCACGGCCAGTTCTTCGGCAGCATTGAAGCCAAGACTCGCGTCGAGGTCTTTCCCAGTGGCAGAGTTCGCGGCGATATTCACACCCCCGTATTATGCGTGAATCCCGGAGCTGTAATGGACGGTGGCGTCCGTATGGCCGAGGAGCGCCACGAAGAAACCACCGACACTGCCCACACGATTTCGCAACAACCGAAAACATAGCTGAGAAAGGCATTAATGAAGCTGACAGCGTTTGCCAGGTCTGCTGGTTGAGCGGGTAAGCTCGGCCCAGGGGACCTGGACCTCGCATTAAAAATGATGCCTCGGCAAAACATCCCCGGGGTTCTGGTCGGATTTGAGCATTCCGACGATGCCGCGGTGTTTCAGCTTACAACTGATATTGCAGTTGTGCAGACGGTCGATTTCTTTTCGCCGATCGTAGACGACCCTTACACCTATGGTCAGATCGCGGCCGCCAACTCGTTGAGTGATGTTTACGCGATGGGGGGTGTGCCGAAAACAGCTCTGTCGATTGTGGCTTTTCCGTCGAAGGGCGTCGAGTTCAGTATCCTCGGTGACATCATGCGCGGTGGCCAGGACAAATTGACTGAGGCCGGCGTAGCGTTGATTGGCGGCCATTCCGTCCGCGACGATGAGATCAAATTTGGATACGCCGTTACTGGAATCATCGAACCGAAAAACATCAAGGAAAATTCCGGCGCCCGCATCGGCGACCGCTTGATCCTGACGAAGCCGCTTGGCACGGGTCTGATCACGACTGCGCTGAAGCGAGGAATGGCACAGCCCGCGCACGTTGAATCAGCCATCCACAGCATGCTGTTGTTGAATCGTCGGGCATCGGAAATCGCGTTGGAGTTCAGGGTTCATGCAATGACGGACATTACAGGCTTCGGTTTAGTGGGTCATGCGATTGAAGTGGCGCGTGCGAGCGGCCTGGCGATCCAGATCGAACACTCCAGAATTCCGTTGTTGCCAGGAACTCTGGAGTACAGCAGAGAGGGTTTCTGTGCCGGCGGTCTGACCAGCAACGAGCAGTTTTTCGCGCCCCATGTGGAAATACCGCAATCCGTTTCTCCTGCGTGGCGGAACATTTTGTTTGATCCACAAACGTCCGGTGGGCTTTTGATTTTTTCCCATCCTGATGACATCGATGCGTTGTTGAGAACCCTCCAGGCAGAAAGAATTACAGCGGTTGAAATCGGACTGACCCAGGATCCTTCCGACCACCTGTTGACAGTCATCTGAAGCGGGTGTTATTTTTCATCCTTTTGTCATGCTTGCGCGGACTGCCCGACGCGTCGCACTCCAAAGAGAAATTCGAATGCCTAAAGTTGAAAAATGTCTGTAGCTGCAAACCGCTACGCAACTGCACTTATTGATTCGCTTTATCCGGATAAAGTGGAGATTGGTCTTCAGCAGCTGCAAAGTTTTGCTTCACTACTGATCCAGCATCCCGACGGTCGGCGCATTCTCGAAAATCCCGTGATGGCTGGTGAACGCCGGAAGCGGCTCCTGAAGGAAATCGCGAATTCGTTGAATCTCGACCGACGGGTCGCAAATTTTATTCACATCCTGGCCGACAGAAATCGACTGCGGATTCTTGAAGAAATCATTACTGAATACCAACGCCTGATGGATAAGCGCCTCGGCATCATCCGCGCGCGTGTCACATCTGCCCGGGCTATGGATCCAGCGCAGCAACAGGATCTCGCGCACAAGCTGCAGGAGATTACGGGCAAACAGGTTCGAATCGAGACTGCAGTTGATCCATCGTTGATCGGTGGTGTTGTTGCACAAGTGGGCAGCACGATTTATGACGGCTCTGTTCGTCAGCAATTGCAGGCATTTAAAAGCCGGCTTCTGGGAGACTGATTCTTAATGGAAATCAAAGCAGACGAAATTACGAAGATCATTCGCGAGGAAATCGAAGAATATCGCGCCGGCGTCGAGATCAGCGAAATCGGCAGCGTGATATCCGTCGGTGACGGCATCGCACGCGTCTACGGTCTCGAAAAAGCCATGGCGGGTGAACTCCTGGAATTTCCGCATGGAGTCATGGGGCTTGCGCTCAACCTCGAGGAGACGCAGGTCGGTGTGGTGTTGCTCGGTGATTACACGGAGATTCGAGAAGGCGACCAGGTTAAGCGTACCGGACGCATTATGGAAGTTCCGGTCGGCGAAGGAATGGTAGGCCGCGTGGTCAATGCGCTTGCGCAACCGATCGACGGGAAGGGCCCGCTTGCCAGTCAGCAGGGATCCGCTTTGGAGAGGCTCGCCCCGGGCGTCGTTGATCGCCAGCCTGTGAAAGAACCGCTGCAGACTGGAATCAAAGCAATCGACTCGATGATTCCCATCGGCCGGGGGCAGCGTGAGTTGATCATTGGAGACCGGCAAACCGGCAAGACCGCAGTCGCGATTGACACGATCATCAATCAAAAAGGGCAGAACGTTATTTGTATCTACGTCGCGATCGGTCAGAAGCGTTCCACGGTGGCTCACGTTGTCAAAACGCTCGAAGAATATGGAGCGATGGAATACACGGTTGTCGTTTCCGCATCGGCGAGCGATCCTGCCCCAATGCAGTACCTCGCGCCTTACGCGGGCTGTGCGATCGGCGAGTATTTCCGTGACACAAAGCGGCATGCGTTATGCATCTACGATGACCTTTCGAAGCACGCCGCAGCATATCGTGAGATTTCTCTATTGCTCCGGCGTCCACCAGGCCGCGAAGCATATCCCGGTGATGTTTTCTATCTTCACTCCCGTCTGCTCGAACGTGCCGCGAAACTCAGCGATGAAAAAGGAGCCGGTTCTCTCACGGCATTGCCGATCATCGAAACTCAGGCCGGAGACGTCTCGGCATACATTCCGACAAACGTAATCTCGATCACCGATGGACAGATCTATCTGGAATCCGATCTTTTCAATTCCGGCATTCGTCCGGCTGTGAACACGGGTCTTTCCGTCTCGCGCGTGGGAGGCAACGCTCAGATCAAAGCTATGCGTCAGGTGGCTGGATCGTTGCGACTGAATATGGCGCAGTATCGTGCCCTCGCCGCGTTCGCTCAATTTGGATCGGATCTGGATAAGGCCACTCAGTCGCAGTTGAGTGTCGGCCAACGGCTGACTGAGGTTTTGAAGCAAGACCAGTATGTGCCCATCCCGGTGGAAAAACAGGTCGCGATAGTCTTCGCTGGGACCAATGGTCTCCTTGACGATCTTGAAGTGGTGGACGTCATACCGTTCGAACAGTTCTTTTACCGTTACATTGAGACCAGCCAGCCTGGCCTCTTGAAAAAGATACGTGAGCGGAAGGCGATCGACGACGAGATCAAGGGCGAATTGCAGGGCGCGATCAAGGAAGCGAAACAGCGCTTTAAGAACGAGCGGGGGCGGTCCGCGTAGTTTATGCCAAGTCTCCTCGATATCCGTCGGCGTATCCGTTCCGTCAGGAATACGCAGCAGCTAACGAAGGCAATGAAGACCGTTTCGGCGGCAAAGCTTCGCCGTGCGCAGGACCGCGTGTTCAGCGCGCGCCCGTATGCGACGCAGCTGAAGCGGCTCCTCGGGAATCTCACCGCGCGGCTTGAAAACGTCACGCATCCGTTGCTGGAAGTGCGGCCGGAGCAACGAATCTTGCTGATTGTCGTGACGGCGGACCGCGGGTTGTGTGGTGCTTTCAATACCAACATTGTTCGAGCCGCCAGTGCGTTTCTTCGAGAACATGCGGCGCAGACGGTGAGCCTCGTTACCGTCGGCCGCAAGGGCCGAGATTTCTTTCGACGGCGCGGCATTTCGATTCGATCGGAATTCATTAACATCTTCTCGAAGCTCGATTACGGACATGCGCGCGACATTTCCGAAACCGTCGTACAGGCGTACTCCGAAGCGGAAATCGATTCTGCTTACATCGTTTACAACGAATTCAAGTCGGTTATTCAGCAACGTGTGGTCGTGGAGAAGCTGCTGCCATTGAGCAGCGCCGATCTCCAGGAATCGACGTCGCAGCCCGACTACATCTTCGAACAACCACCTCAGGAAATTTTTAATCGGCTTCTTCCACGCTATGTTGAAGTGCAGATTTATCGCGCACTGCTGGAATCGGCCGCATCCGAGCACGGAGCGCGGATGGCCTCGATGGATACGGCGTCACGAAACGCCGGAGACATGATTGATATGCTGACGCTTAACATGAATCGCGTTCGCCAGGCCGCGATTACGCGCGAGATTATCGAGGTCGTCAGTGGAGCGGGAGCTTTATAAAAATGGCAAACATAGGGCGAGTTTCTCAGGTCATTGGTCCGGCGGTCGACGTCGAGTTTGATGAAGGCAAGCAACCGTCAATCCATCAGGCGTTGCACATTACGAGCAAGGGCTTCGACGTTCCCTCACCGATCGACGTCATCGTCGAGGTTCAGCAGCATATTGGTGAAGGGCGTGTGCGGACGATCGCTCTGCAGCCGACCGAAGGGATGGTTCGGGGAATGCCGGCGGAGGATTTAGGTGGACCCGTTTCTATTCCCGTCGGCAAAGCCACGCTGGGCCGAGTGATCAATGTCATCGGTGAACCGGTGGATAAAATGGGCCCCATTGATGCAAAGCGCCGGGATCCCATTCACCGACCTGCCCCGGCGCTTGTGGAGCAAAACACCAATTTGGAAATGTTCGAGACCGGCATCAAAGTCATCGACCTGATTGAACCCTATCTGAAAGGCGGAAAAATCGGGTTGTTTGGTGGTGCGGGCGTCGGCAAGACCGTCATCATTCAGGAGCTCATCAATAACATCGCGACCAAGCACGGCGGTATTTCCGTGTTTGCAGGCGTCGGCGAGCGGACACGCGAAGGCAACGATCTGTGGCTGGAAATGAAGGAGTCGGGCGTCATCAGCAAGACCGCATTGATCTACGGTCAGATGACCGAACCTCCGGGAGCGAGGCTACGCGTTGCGCTGACCGGACTGACGACAGCGGAATACTTTCGCGATGAAGAGGGCCAGGATGTGCTCCTGTTCATCGACAATATTTTCCGATTCACCCAGGCAGGATCGGAAGTATCCGCACTTCTCGGCCGCATGCCTTCCGCTGTGGGATACCAGCCAACCCTTGCAACCGAAATGGGGGAACTTCAGGAACGAATCACGTCGACGAAAAAGGGTTCGATCACTTCGGTGCAGGCGATCTATGTTCCCGCAGACGACTACACGGACCCGGCTCCTGCAACGACGTTCGCGCATCTCGACGCGACGACGAACCTTTCACGACAGATCGTGGAACTCGGCATTTATCCTGCGGTTGACCCGTTGGCTTCGACGTCACGAATTCTTGATCCGCGGATTGTGGGTGCGGACCACTACAACGTGGCGCGATCGGTCAAAGTTGTATTGCAGAAGTACAAAGACCTGCAAGACATCATCGCGATCCTTGGTATCGATGAACTCTCGGAAGATGACAAGCTGACAGTTGCTCGAGCGCGGAAGATCCAGAAATTCCTGTCTCAGCCATTTTTCGTAGCGCAGCAATTCACAGGGCTGGAAGGAAAGTACGTGAAGATCGCCGACACGATCAAAGGGTTCAAGGAAATCGTCGAAGGAAAACACGACGACGTTCCGGAACAGGCTTTCTACATGGTCGGCACGATCGAAGAAGCACTTGAGCGAGCGCGTACATTGGCGGAACGGTAAATGGCCGAAGGACAAATCGATCTCACAATCGTCACACCGGAAAAAGCTGTCATTCATGAACAGGTGGATGAACTGCAGATTCCCGGCGCCCAGGGATATTTCGGTGTCCTGCCGGGACATGCGCCGCTTTTTTCGGAACTCAAAGTCGGAGAAGTCAGTTATCGGCAGGGCGATCGGTGGTCATTTCTCGCAGTCGCCTGGGGATTTGTAGAGGTGATGCCCACCCAGGTTCGGATCCTGGCCGAAATCGCGGAACGCGCGCACGAAATCGATCTCGAACGCGCTGAAAGAGCCAGGCAGCGTGCGGAGCAGCGTATCGCAAAAGGTGGCGAAGACACGGACTACAACCGCGCGGCCATAGCGTTGGAGCGTGCTCTCATCCGCATTCAAGTTGCTCGGAGAGCGCACCACCGCGTCAACGGATAACCTTCGCGCAGATCCCCAGCCCCCGACTCGTAAATTCAGCGGGATGTCCGCTGACGAACAATCCGTTTCTCCCGAACGCGCCCACTGTTACGTGACGATTCATGGTCGCTCGCTCTTTGCACCAGGTGTGCTTCTTCTGCAGTAACTGTTCCCCGGTCCCTGCATAGTGAAGAAACAGCATTAATGCGACTTCGACTGCACTTGGCAATTCCAGACCACGTTCCCGCAAACTATTGGAGTAGTCGATAGGTTGTGAAATGGAGTCGGGCAAGACACTCAAATATAGGTGGTGCCAGCCGGCCGGACAATCCTCCTTCGCAAACGATTCGTCCAAGTACCATGGGTGATCGAAAAACGAAGGTTGTTTACGAGGATCTGTGCCGATCAACTCACGTAATATCAGTATGTTAAGTCCCGTATTTGACGACGGAGTAGGAAAAGCGATGACGTCATCGGTCAACACGACGTCTGTAGTGGTAAGGGCGGCTATTTCCTGTGGGGTGAACCGATTGGGTATACCCAGTACGCCGAACCGACGTTCGACTTCATGTGCCGGCAAAGAAATCATATATGAAAGTTTCCGGGCGCTATGATAGCTTCGGAATCAGTAAGGAAACGTCCTTACGCAACGTGCTCCACGAAGCTGCAACACGCCGATAATAAGCAGTCTAACGATTCTTAATCTGAAAATAGAAATGTCTTCGCTGATGATTCCTTCAGCCTTCGCTACGGAAGATGTTCGCCGGACCGTGCTTCCGAACGGCCTCGTCGTGCTGACGAAGGAAGTGCATACATCGCCGATTGTCACCAACATGATCTGGTATCGAGTAGGCTCGCGAAACGAGGAGCTCGGTCAAACCGGAAAGTCGCACTTCCTCGAACACATGCTCTTCAAAGGCACGGACCGCTTCAAGAAAGGGGAAATTGATCTCCTCACGTTGAAGAACGGCGGCGGGAACAACGCTTTCACATCCCATGATTTCACGGCGTATTACTTCAACTTCGCCTCGGATCGGTGGGAGATCGCGCTCGAAATTGAAGCCGATCGCATGGTGAATTGCTCATTCGAACCGGAAGAGTTCGAGGCTGAAAAGAAAGTCGTGATCGAGGAGTTGAAGACTGGTCTGGACTCACCGTGGGGATTGCTGCTTCAGGAAGAGGAAGCGACCGCCTTCAAGGTCCATCCTTATAGGAATCCAATCGTTGGTTGGTTGCAGGATGTGGAGCGCGCAACCGTCGAAGAGCAGCAAGCCTATTACCGGCGTTACTACCATCCGAACAATGCAATCCTCGTTATCGCCGGAGATTTCGATACGGATGAGGTTTTGAGGAAGGTCGACCGCGCATTCGGTTCGATTCCTTCCGGTCCGGATGCCCCTCCGATGCTTTTGAAGGAGCCTCCACAGCGAGGTGAAAGGCGATTGATTGTCCGCTGGCGTTCGAAGGTGCCACGGTTGTCTATTTCCTACCACGTTCCACGAGTCGCGGAACCGGACAGCTATCCTCTGCAGGTTCTCGCGGTGATTCTTGCGGAAGGCAAATCGTCGCGTCTGTATCAACGCATGGTAGAACACGAGCAGGCGGTGACATTTGTTTCCGCAGAATTTGGTGAGGCGAAGGATCCCACTCTGTTTCATATTCGCGCTGAAGCCCGCGGCGACCATTCCATTGACGAAATCGAAGCCAGTATTCACGACGAGCTCGCGGCTGTTTGCCGCGACGGCGTCAATGCGCATGAATTGAATCGCGCCAAGCATCAAATCGAGGCTCATTTCATTCTGTCCCGTGAACGAACTTTGGATCAGGCCATTCTGCTCGGCCAGATCGAGACACTGCACGGTCTTACATATATCGATTCTTACCTGCAGCGCATCAACGCGGTCAGTGCCGCGGACATTGCAGACGTGGCGGTCCGATATCTCAACGAAAACAATAGAACCGTAGGACAGTTGTTGAACGATGGATCTGATGCGCGCGAGGAGGAGGACGATAGTGAAGCCGAGTGAAATCGGCCTGCGGCGCGCGCTCGAGGTTCATAGTCATACGTTGCGAAACGGCCTCAAAGTCCTGCTTGTCGATAACTCCTCAGTGCCGACGGTATCCCTGACTTCCAGCGTACTGGCTGGCGCACGCTACGATCTCGAATCCAAAGCGGGACTGGCCATCATGGCGAGCCGCCTCCTTGACGAAGGGACCGAGAGCCGAACGTCGCTCGAGATCGCCGATGCGATTGAGTCGGTCGGGGGCGCGATCGAAACGGATGGGTCGTTCGAGCGGATCATCGCAACGGCCGGAGTCTTGAACAAAGATGTGGATCTGGGTCTGGAGTTGCTGGCGGATCTCGTGATGCGGCCCATATTTCCGCAGGATTACGTGGACAAAGAGAAGGAACGGACGCTGGCGGAAATTGCGAGCGCGCTGGACCGTCCGCAGGTCGTTGCCGGGTGGGCATTCAATGAACTTGTATACCAGAACCATCCATTGCATCGGCCCTCGCACGGCTATCCGCAGACAGTCGAGCGTCTCACGCGCGAGGATCTGCTGGATTTCCATCGACGGTACTTCGTGCCGAACAACGTCATTCTTTCGATCGTTGGTGATTTTCGAGTTCCTGAACTCCTTCCGAAAATTGAAAACGCATTCGGTGACTGGGAAGCCAGGCCAGTGGAGTTCCCAGAATATTCCGAACCAGTTCGGCAAACGGGCAAACGCGTGAAGTTCATCACCATGCCGGCGCAGCAACTCAATATCTACGTCGGTCACCTCGGGGTGAGACGGACGAACCCGGATTATTACGCGCTACAGGTGCTCGATACGATTCTGGGCGGGGGAGCAGGATTTACAGCGCGGATTCCACGCCGTTTGAGGGACGAACTCGGCCTCGCATACACAACGTTCGCAAGTATGACAATGACGGCCGGATTGGATCCCGGCCGGTTCATCGCCTTTATCGGAACGTCTCCGGAAAACATGAATCTGGCGATTGACGGATTGTTGAACGAAATCCGCCGGATCATCGAAGAGCCGGTATCCGCGGAAGAGTTGCAGGATGCGAAAGATTATCTGACCGGCAGCTTTGTGTTCGCTTTCGAGTCGAGCCCGCAGATTGCGCGCTTCCTCGTGCATGCGGAAGTCTACGGTCTTGGTTTCGACTATATAGACAAATATCCTCAGTATGTACGGGCGGTAACGGTAGATGACATCTCGCGCGTCGCACGCAAGTACCTCGATAGTGAAAACTACACTCTTGTCGTCGTTGGGCCGGTTGCCGAAGACGGGAATCTGATCAATGGAACTGACTAGATCGATCTTTTCCGAGAAATACAGCGTCACGGTTACGGACCTCGAAACGTATCTGAACGAGGCGCTGTCTCGTGGAGGCGACTACGCGGATCTCTATTTTGAATATCGAATCAACCACGCGATCGTTCTCGAAGAGCAGATCATCAAAAGCGCAACGAAAGGTGTGAACCTTGGCGTTGGGGTACGTGTGATTTCAGGCGAAAAGACCGGTTATGCCCACTCCGACGATTTGAACCGCGACAACATCATTAAAGCCGCGCGCACGGCAGCGTTCATTGCCAATGCTTCAACGCATGGCGGCAAGGTGCAGGTTCCAACGCCTCTGAATCCGGGGCGAAATCTTTATTCCATTCCGGTGTTTCCGGCTGAATTGGAAATTGCTCAAAAGATAAGGCTCCTGCGCGACGCGGATCTTGCGGCGCGTGCGTACGATCCGCGGATTACGCAGGTGCAGGCGAGCTACGTCGACGAAACGAAACATGTTCTTATCGTTACGTCAGACGGAAAGGCATCCTGGGATCTGCAGCCGATGGTGCGCATGAATGTGATGTGCATCGCCGAAGAAGGCGGCAAACGCCAATCCGGTTACCAGGGGGGCGGCGGGCGCCGCGCGCTCGAAGTATTTACAGGCGATCTGGATCCAAAGGCACTGGCTCAGGAAAGTGCCCGCCAGGCGATACTGCAACTGGCTGCAGTTGATGCGCCTGCCGGTCCGATGGAAGTCGTGCTTGGGCCTGGCTGGCCCGGCATTCTTCTGCACGAAGCGATAGGCCACGGTCTGGAAGCCGACTTTAATCGTAAGAAGACATCCGCATTCGCCGGCCTCGTGGGGCAGAAAGTCGCATCCGAGTTGTGCACAGTTGTCGATGATGGAACGATTCCCTTTCGGCGCGGCTCGCTTAACGTCGACGATGAAGGTAATCCCACTAACCAGACCGTGCTGATTGAAAAAGGGATTCTGCAAGGATACCTACAGGATCGATTAAGCGCTAAGCTCATGAAATCGGATCTCACTGGTAACGGCCGCCGTCAAAGCTACGACCACATTCCGCTGCCGAGAATGACGAATACGTTCATGATGGCGGGCGAATCCGACCCCGAAGACATCATCAGATCCGTCAAAAAAGGACTCTACGCTGTGCAGTTCGGAGGCGGCCAGGTGGACATCACCAGTGGCAAGTTTGTCTTTTCAGCAAGCGAAGCATACCTGATCGAAGACGGGCATATCACCGCACCTGTCAAGGGCGCCACGTTGATCGGAGACGGTCCAACGGTGCTGCGCCAGGTGACGGCAGTCGGAAACGACCTCAAACTCGACCAGGGCATCGGAATTTGCGGAAAGGACGGCCAGACAATACCCGTCAGTGTTGGTCTGCCGACAATCAAGATCCGTGAGATCACCGTTGGCGGTACGGAAAAGTAAATGCCGGATCTGCAGGCCAGCGCCCAACACGTTATCGATCACGCCAGAAAAGCAGGCGCAACAACTGCGGACGTGATGATCCGCGAGGACAACAGCTTTTCGGTAACCGTCCGCATGGGAGAAGTTGAAACCCTTAAAGAGGCGATCTCCCGAAGCCTCATGCTGCGCGTCTTTGTCGGAAAGCGCACAGCAACGTCGCACACATCCGATCTCAACGACAAAATGGTCGAACAACTCGTGGACGAGACGGTTGAAATGGCGAAACTGACGTCCGAAGACGAGAGCGGAGGCCTTCCTGACGAAGCCGTGCGACGCGATGGCTTCGCCGATCTGCAACTTCTGGATCCGTCCTGGGATGATCTCACTCCGGCCGAGCGAATCGATCTCGCAGTTCAGACGGAGGCCGCCGCTCTGTCGACCGACAAGGCGATCACGAACTCCGAAGGTTCATCTTTCGAATACACGCGGAGCAAGACAGCGCTTGCAAACACGCGCGGGTTCAATGGGGCTTACGAAGGTACTGGTGGGGCGCTGTTTTGCGTCCCGATTGCTCAATCGAAGGACGGCATGCAGCGGGATCATTGGATGTCCGCCGCGCGCCATCGGAAGCAAATGGAATCGCCACAGGAGATCGGCAAGAAGGCGGCGGCTCGTGCGCTTCGTCGGCTCGGCGCGAGAAAAGTTCCGACAGGTGAGGTAGCCGTTGTTTTTGATCCGCTCAGTGCCCGGTCCTTGCTCGGACATGTTTTCGAAGCCGTCTCTGGAAGCGCAATTTATCGCCGCAGCTCATTCCTGATCGATCAAATCGGCGCCTCCGTCGCCGCGGACAATATCACCATCGTCGACGATGCGCTGATGCCGGCCGGTTTGGGCTCCAGTCCGTTTGACGACGAAGGCGTCCCCACGCGGGTGACACCGATTATCGAGAACGGCGTCCTGAGGAATTACCTTCACAGTGCCTATACAGCACGGAAGTTGAGTGGTCGGCCAACCGGGAATGGCAGTAGAGCCGCGTCAGGTGTCGTAACGATCGGTCCGACGAATTTTTATCTCAAAGCCGGACAATACACGCCGGATGAAATTATCAGTTCGATCAAGAAGGGATTGTACGTCGTCGAGTTGATCGGCTTCGGCGTCAACACCGTGACGGGTGACTACTCCCGCGGCGCCGTGGGGATCTGGATCGAGGACGGCAAGTTTGTTCACCCGGTGCAGGAGGTTACGATTGCCGGCAATTTGCGTGAAATGCTAAAAAACATCGAGATGGTCGGAAACGACGTCACATTTCTCGGGTCGATCGCTGCACCTACTTTGAAGGTTACCAACATGGTGATCAGCGGAGAATAGGGCGGCCGGCCGACGAGCAAATAACATGGGCGAGCAGCGTGCGACCTTCATCATAGTTGTCGCGATTATCCTGGTTGCCGGACTGATCCTTGGATGGGCATTCATTTCATCTGGTGAACAGGAAGTTTCTACCGCTCCGTTGACTGAAGTCGCCGATTCATCAACGCTGCAGCAAAGTTTTCAGCTCTCCCACCTCAGCATCGCCACAAGCGAGAATTTTGCCCGGCAGAAGATCTACGTCATTTCCGCTTATCTGAAAAACCTGTCCGACAAGCCCCTGCGGATGGCGGAAGTGAGAATGACTTTCACGGATTTCGACGACAAACCGATCCACGAATACACGCAGAAAGTTCTGGATAAGAACCAGAAGCCGGTTCCCCCGGGAACGGAATTCCGCTTTGAGATCCGACAGGAGAATCTTCCGCGTGGCTGGAATTATCGCGTTCCGGTGACTGAAATAACGAAACTTGGTTATTAGCGGCCGTGGGCGAGGCGGTCGATCAGGTAATTGGATAAACCGGCGGCGCGCATCTTTTCCTGGGTTAGCTTCACGTCATACTCCACCCGATAGAACTCGATGCGGAATTTGTCCGCGTCCCATATGGCAAAACTCGCGCGCGCGTCTCCATCGCGCGGTTGGCCAACGGAGCCGGGATTAACCAGCATTCTCTTACCGGCTTCGCATTTGACCATGATGTATTCGTCGACCTCGACGTTCATGGCCTGGAACGCCGTGCCTTTCTTCTCAGAGCAGAAAACGATCGGAAAATGGCTGTGCCCGAAAAACGTCAGCGATTTGTTCGCGAGCGGAAAGTTTTCATCTGCGTCGGCTTCAGTAAAGATGTAATCATCCTCATCCGTCAGAGCTCCATGCACGAGTTGAGACTCGGCTGTGATCTGAAGCGGTCCGACCGGAAGATTTGCAAGGTAAGCGCGATATGAATCCGGAAGGATGGCGCGGGTCCAATACACAGCGTGACGCGCGTGCGGGTTGAACTGTGTGGCTTCGTCCAAACCTGCCGCGACGCGATCATGATTTCCGCGGATCGTGATGGAATTCAGCCCGCGAACACCGTCGATGGCTTCGACGGGACTCGGACCGTATCCGACGATGTCTCCACAGCAAAGTACTGCATCGTAACCCGCTTGTTTTCCACGCTGGACGCAGGCTTCGAGCGCTTCCTGGTTGGAGTGGATGTCACTGAGGATGATATAGCGCATGGTGTATGATGGTTGGCATGCGACTCCAGAAGATCATGGGAATCACTGTGGTCTTGGCGCTGCTAACCGCCGTAGCTGCAGGGCTTTCAGCCGTTCCAACCTCCGAGATCATAACACGCTTTGTTGCCGTGCTTGTTCTCGGAAGCTTCGGCCTTGCGGTGGCGCGAGCGAGCCAGTTACAGGGATCTCTGTTTATGGGGTTCGAGGAGTGGCGTCTCACGGTTCGGGACATTGTCAATTATGGTATTCTGCCCGGCCTCGTTCTGGGCTTAATCAATTTTTTCTTCTTCTTTCCGTATCGCTATGAGTCCACCGTTGTTGTGCCGACGACGGCCTACGATTCATTCGTTGTCTCACTTAATACCGGATTGGTCGAAGAGGTTTTGTTCCGCCTCTTCATTCTTTCCTGTTTTCTTTTTTCGTTTCGATACCTCTATTCACGGATCGCGTCGCTTTGGCCGGGCGTTGTGGCGATTTTGCCTAAAGCCATGGCCGTCGTGCTTTCATCATTGCTGTTCGCAATGTCACACAGTATCTACGGTTTTACGGCCGCTTTTTTCGGAGGAATGCTTTTGGGCCTCATCTATCTCCGGAGCGGCATCGAGAGCGCTATTGCCGCGCACTTCAGCGCGAACTTTCTATTTTTCAGCGCGTCGTACTTGACGTAGTCGCGTTGCAATCGGAGTCCTCACATGTTGCCTCGCACAGTAGGTGAACTGCGATCGAGCGAGTTCGGAGACGAGTCCCACCGTACCAGAACGATCAAAGACGAAATGCGGTCGAACTTGATCCGCAGGCTGCAGGATAAGCAACCCATTTTCTCCAGGATCGTCGGCTACGAGGAGACTGTGGTGCCGCAGGTCATCAACGCGATCCTTTCCCGGCACAATATGATCCTCCTCGGCTTGCGAGGGCAGGCCAAAAGCCGGATTCTTCGCGGTCTGACGACCCTTCTCGACGACAGGATTCCCGTTATTGACGGTTGCGAGATTAATGACGATCCGTTTAATCCGATCTGTCGCAGATGCCGTGATCTCGTGCAGGAACTTGGGAACCAGACGCCGATCGTTTTCCGGGGACGAGATGAACGATATGTGGAGAAGCTTGCGACTCCGGACGTGACGATAGCCGATATCATCGGGGACATCGATCCCATCAAGGCTGCCAAGGGCGGCCACGCCATCGGCAGCGAGCTGAGTGTGCACTACGGGTTGCTTCCGCGCGCGAATCGGGGAATCTTCGCGATCAATGAATTGCCTGATCTCGCAGGCAAAATTCAGGTCGGCCTCTTCAACATCATGCAGGAAGGCGACGTCCAGATTAAGGGCTATCCCGTTCGTCTGCCGCTGGACGTGCTGCTTGTGTTTTCCGCGAACCCGGAAGATTACACGGCCCGCGGAAAAATTGTGACTCCTCTAAAAGATCGAATCGGATCTGAAATCAAGACGCATTATCCGGCGAGTCTCGAGCATGGAGTTGCGATAACCGAACAGGAGGCCTGGGTCGGCCGCAACTCGGGCCGCACGATCCTGGTGCCGCAGTTCGTCAAGCAGGTGATCGAAGCGATCGCATTCAAGGCGCGCGCCGACCAAAGGATCGACAAGCGATCCGGCGTCAGCCAGCGATTGCCGATCTCATGTCTCGAGAATGTAGTCAGCAACGCCGAGCGCCGGTCGATCGTCGCCGGCGAAGATCACGTCGTTCCGCGCATAGCCGACGTTTATTCGGCACTTCCTGCGATCACTGGAAAGATCGAACTCGAATATGAGGGTGAACTCAAGGGCGCCGACACTATCGCACGCGATTTGATCCGGCAGGCCGTTCAGATGATCTTTCGGCAGTACTATCCATCGACGGACTTCAAGCAGGTCATCGACTGGTTTGAAGCAGGCGGTCAGCTCAAGGTTTCGGACGGCGAACCCACATCGCTGATGTTGAGCCGGCTGGAACGGGTGCAAGGCCTGATCGACAAACTCGAACCTCTCGGCGTAGTATCCGACAGCCCCCCTGCTCTGCGCGCCGCTGCCGCAGAAATGATCCTGGAAGGATTGCATTCCATGGACAAAATCAGCCGCTCGGAAGAGCGGGGTTTCACGGCGGCGTCCGAGCGGAAGGCAGCCGGTGCGCAAGAGTTGTATCGCGACTATACGATGGAGAGGAACCGGCATAAGAAACCGCTGAATTAGCTCATGGCAATCACCAGGTATTCAAAGTGGATTCCTTCTCCTCTCGACGGACTCAGCCTCGAGGAACTGCTCGACCAGATGTCCGAGTTCTTTCTTCAAAGCGGTTTCCGCTACGGCTTCCAGGATGTCAGCAATCCTCGAGATCTCGACGCGCTGCGTCAGGCGATCATCGAGAAGCTCGTAGAGATGGGTCGCATACCAGAGGACTTGCTTCAGCAGTGGCTCGAAGATCGCAGCGAAGGCGACGCCAAAAAACTGGACGAGCTTCTTGATCAGCTCATCCGCCAGATGATGGAAGATGGATGGATTCGATCTCAGGACCAATCCACACCTTCCTCGATTGATGAAAACTCTGAAGGCATGGAAGACACGCCGGCAGGTTCCGCGCGATTCGAACTGACGGACAAGTCGATCGACTTTCTTGGATTCCGGCTGCTCCGCCATCTCCTGGGCTCCCTCGGCCGCAGCAGTTTTGGCCGGCACGAGACGACGCACTTTGCCACCGGCGTCGAAGCGTATCAGGCAACAAAGGAATATGAATTCGGCGACACGCTCAATATCGACATCAGCTCTACGCTGCTGCATGCCGTCGCGCGAGAAGGCCTGGGCGACAAGCTGAATCTCGAATACGAAGATCTGATGGTGCGGCAATCGGACTACGAAAGCTCGTGCTCAACCGTCCTCTTGCTCGATACGAGCCATAGCATGATCCTCTATGGCGAGGATCGCTTCACGCCTGCGAAGCGGGTCGCTCTTGCCCTGGCGCACCTCATCCGTACGCAGTATCCGGGAGATTCATTGCGGCTGGTTCTATTCCATGATTCGGCGGAAGAGATTCCGCTCAAACAACTGGCGCGTGTCGTCGTGGGCCCCTACCACACGAACACCTGTGAAGGGTTGCGACTTGCGCGGCGGCTCCTGATGGCGGAGAAGAAGGACATGCGCCAGATCGTGATGATCACAGATGGAAAACCCTCTGCCATCACACTTCCGAACGGACGTATCTACAAAAACGCGTTCGGCCTGGATCCGATGATTCTGGAGGAGACGTACAAGGAAGTGTCCACCTGCCGTAAGGCTGGAATTCTCATCAACACATTCATGCTCGCCAGCGACCATTACCTGGTGGATTTCGTCAAGAAGGTCACGGAGATCTGTCGGGGTAAGGCGTACTTCACGAATACGGTGAATCTCGGCCAATACATCCTGATGGACTATCTCAAGAAGAAGGTCGAGACCATCCATTGAAAACGGCACCAAATAAAAAAGCCCCGCTGCTGGCGGGGCTTTTTTCAGGTGTATTGACGACTACTTCTTTTTCTTCGTCGCCTTCTTCTTTGCTGGAGCTTTTTTCTTTGTTGCCATTTTCTATTTCACCTCCGATCCTTGCTCTCTCTTTACGACTATTGCCCACCTCTTACGGGTAAGCTCTTTGTTTAAAATTATTTTTAAGGCATGTCACACAAAAATTCAAAACAAAAATCAAAGGGGAGCCCGTTTTTTATTCATTCGTGAATCGGGTATCATGTCGTTTTTTGAAACTCGCGTGCGCCGCGTCTCGTATATGAGGGTCGATGACAACGAAGAAGAAAATCCTAATCGCCACTGCCGTCGTGATCGTGATCTCTTCGTCGGTTGGCTACAGTCTCTATTCGCGGAATAAGGGAATCGTAACCGTCCAGTCCGGTAAGGTGGTTCGTCAGGACCTGGCGCAGTCGGTGTCTGCGAATGGTGAGATCAAGCCGAAGAAGTATGTGAACGTCAGCTCCAACATGATGGGGCGCATCGTTCGAATGCCCGTCAAAGAAGGAGATCGGGTTCGTGACGGCGATCTCCTTGTTCAATTGGAATCCATCCAGACTGAAGCCGACGTTCGCGCCGCTGAAGCGACTCTGAACGCCGCCGAAACAGAAGTCGAAGGAATGGCCGCGTCGATCCGCTCCGCAGAAGCAACCGTTGCATCGGCGAAGGCGGAAATTACGCGAGCCGAAGCCGATCTTGCGCGAGCGAAGCAGAACTTCGACCGAATGGCGAGCATGAACAAAGAGGGTTTGATCGCGCGGGATGTATACGATCGCGCCAAGTCCGATTACGACATCTCCGCCGCGCAGTTGAATTCCACTAAGGCTCGCCTTCTTCAGACTGAAGCTCAGCACGCGCAGGTGCTGAAGCAGCGCGACGGCACAGCGCTTCGTATCGCCCAGCAGCGGGCTGGGCTGACTCGAGCGCGCGATCAGTTTTCAAAAACAACGATTCGCTCGACGCTGGATGGAATCATTACGTACCTTCCGGTCAACGAAGGCGAGATCGCAATCGTCGGAGTCCAGAATTCGCCGGGCACCGTGTTGATGACCATCGCCGATATGTCGGTGATCACCGCCGAAGTGAAAGTCGATGAAACCGACATCGTCAATGTGAAGATTGGCCAGCAGGCAAAGGTCAAAGTCGACGCCCTCGGGGAAGAGCGCGAACTGCCGGGCCATGTTTCCGAGGTCGGCAACAGCGCACTGACCAGAAGCGGCGGCACGACGTCAACGACGGCCGGCGGCAGTCAGGAAGCGAAAGATTTCAAAGTCGTCATTACTCTCGACAACCCGCCTCCGGAGCTTCGACCCGGACTCTCCGCGACAGCGACTATCGTCACTGCGACGAGGCAACAGGTGCTGACCGCCCCGATCCAGGCGCTGACCATTCGCGAACTCGACAAGGATGGCAAGCCGGCATCCGCGACGGATACCAAGCCCGCTACGCCCGAGGCTTCAACGCAATCGACTTCGGAGGCCGACAAGGCGAAGAAGAAAATGGAAAAGGAAGGCATATTCACGATCAAGGACGGCGTTGCAATCTTTCGTGAAGTGAAGAGCGGAATCACGGGCACGACAGACATTGAAATCGTGGACGGACTTGCGGAAAACGACGAGATAGTCACGGGTCCGTATCAGGTTCTCCGGACGCTGAAAGACAACACGAAGATCAAAGTCGAGCAGACTCCGTAACACGTCATGACGCAGGATCCTTCCGCTCTGATTCAAACCAATGAACTCTGGAAGACGTACCAAATGGGCACCAACGCGGTGCACGCTCTACAGGGTGTCAGCTTCTCCATCCAGCGCAATGAGTACGTGGCCATCATGGGCCCGTCAGGTTCGGGTAAATCGACCCTGATGAACCTGATCGGTTGTCTCGACACACCGAGCAAAGGGCAGTACTGGCTGAACACCCGCCTTGTCAGCGAAATGAATGACGATGAGCTGGCGCACATACGCAACAAGGAAATCGGATTTGTCTTCCAGACGTTCAACCTGCTGCCGCGCGCGACAGCTCTTCATAACGTCGAACTGCCGTTGATCTATAGCGGCATCTCCTCGAAGGAACGAACGGAGCGGGCAAAGAAATCTCTCCAGATGGTGGAACTTTCCGATCGAATGGATCACAAACCGAACGAACTTTCAGGCGGTCAACGTCAACGTGTCGCGATCGCCCGTGCTCTCGTCAACGACCCATCGATCATCCTTGCCGATGAACCGACAGGAAACCTGGACTCGCAGACCGGCATCGAAATCATGAAACTCTTCGACCGGCTCCATGGCGAAGGAAACACCATTATTCTGGTCACGCACGAGAGGGATATCGCGGTGTACGCGCATCGCGTTATCAGCATTCGTGATGGAAAAATCGCGTCCGACGAACGAATGAAGAACCCAGCCACGACATCCGTCCACTGAGAGGTCAGGTGAAACGTAACGTCTTAATGCTCTGCATCTGCCCGGGCTGTTCCGCCAGGCTCAAAATAGAATTCATCACGGAACCGATCCGCACGGGCGCAATGTGGACCGTTGACTGTCCCGTTTGCGGGACGAGCAAGATGGTCACAGACGAACCGCAGCGAATGTTTCATTCCAACAACGGGGAGTGGATCGAGTCCGCGCCGCACACGAGTTATTCTCGAACAGCAAAGTAAAGGGATTCGAATCAGTACGGTGGGAAGGGCCGGAGGGAGATGCCCCGGCCCACCGATGCGTGAAGGGTCAGCTCTTAATCGAAGGTTTCGCCGGGACGTGTGCCCCACGTATAACCATCACTGGTGCGTTTCAGGCGCAGCATGCGCAGACGATGGTCTTCAGCATTCCGACCGGGGTTGCCCACGATGATCACATGATCGCCGGACTTTAAGGTCTCGCGCGTGACACCCTGCCGTCCCAATTGACCGCCTCCGCCCCACTCGACCGCCCATCGGACAACCTGGCCTTTTTCATCCTTCACTTCGACGTGAACAAACGAATGGGGATTGCGGAACATGAACTGAACAAGGTCACCTTCGATGGTCTGCTGTTTGTCCTCGAAGTAGGTTGCCGCAAAGGAGTGGTGTGCGTACAACTGATAGCCCGATATCAGTAATGCGGCGGCAATCAGTAGAATGATCCATCTGCCCTTCATGTTATCCCTCCTGAACGAAAACCGGGTCGACTTGATGAATATGCAATTGTGCGAGGGAAATTACATCCTTGATACCACCTTATGTCAACAGAATGATTGGCTGCGGAAATCCCGCGTTTTCCGGGTAAAATCCCGCGGTGTCCATGAAAAAACAGACCTTTCGCATCGGTCAGATTGTTCCGAGCTCCAATACGACAATGGAAACGGAAATCCCGGCAATGCTGCGCGCGCGTGAGCTCGTCGAGCCGGAACGTTTCACTTTTCACTCCAGCCGCATGCGAATGAAGAAGGTGACGAAGGAAGAACTCGCAGCGATGGACGCCGATTCCGGACGATGTGCAATCGAGCTCGTGGACGCGCGCGTTGATGTACTCGGGTATGCATGCCTCGTCGCGATCATGAGCATGGGCAAGGGTTATCACCGAGACTCGGAGGCCCGGCTGCACGACATCACGGTGAAAGAAGGCCACCCGACCCCGGTGGTAACGAGCGCCGGCGCTCTCGTCGCCGGCCTGAAGGCGCTCGGCGCGAAGAAGGTATCTCTGATCGCTCCGTATTTGAAGCCGCTTACCGGTCTCGTTGTCGATTACCTCGAGAGCGAAGGGATATCCGTTGCGGAAAGTATTTCGCTGGAGATCGCAGACAACGTCGAGGTCGGACGCCGTGATCCACTGGCACTGACCCGGATTTACCGGGATCTCAAACTCCGTGGAATCGATGCGCTCGTTCTTTCCTCATGCGTGCAAATGCCTTCTCTTGCCGCCGTTCCGATTGTCGAAGACCAGTGCGGGCTGCCCGTCGTGTCCGCCGCTATTTGTACGACTCATCAGATGCTGGGCCGGCTTGGTCTCAAGCCATACGTTCCAAACGCAGGGTCATTGCTGTCCGGCAGATTTTAGCTGTTAGTTTTGTACACATGATGTTATAAAACTAACACTATGCCACAAGCTCCGCATGCTGCCCTGAGCCGCCGCGAGCGGCAGATCATGGACATCCTGTACCGGCTTGGTAAAGCGACCGCCAACGAGGTCATGGCCGCGCTTTCCGGCGAACCCAATTACTCGACGGTGCGTACTCAATTGCGTGTGTTGGAAGGTAAAGGACATGTCCGGCACGAAGAAGAAGGATTGCGATACGTCTATATGCCGACGGTCCCCCGCCATGCCGTACGCCACTCGGCTCTCCGGCACCTTCTGGACACGTTTTTTGAAGGATCCGCAGAAAAACTGTTGTCCACATTGCTTGGTAGCGAAGGCGGAAAGCTTTCAAACGACGAACTGGAGCGGCTGGCCCTGTTGATTGAAAAAGCGCGAAAGGGAGGCCGGCGATGATCCTGGCGATCGTTCAATCGTCGTCGATCCTTTCAATCGCTTTGATCTCGGTCGCATTCATGCGGCGTCGATCCGCAGCCGTCCGACACGCGGTCCTGACAGTCGGATTGTTCGGTTCGCTGGCAGCTCCAATGGTCGGCAGTCTTTTGCCTGACCGCGGATCTATACGATTCGCGCCTGACGGTCTTTACGCGCGTATTCAAGATCAGGCAGAACTGCTGGAGAACCATGACCCTGATCGCACCTCGGTCAAATCCAATGTTGCCTCGCCGTCCGCCGAGCCCCGACAGGCTTCTGCAGCACCGTCGTTCTGGATTTGGCTCGCGGGGAGTGGAGTTGCCGCCGCCGTGCTGCTTGCCGCCTTCGGCCGCATCCTGTGGATGATTTCCCGGTCGGAGCCGTTACATGATGCGCGCTGGGTATCCGCGGCTTCTCGTGTTTCGCGTGATCTGGCGCTGAAACGAGCAGTGCGACTGTTAAAGCATTCCGGGGACGTGCTTGGAACGCTGGGTTTCGTACGTCCGAGGATCTTTCTGCCGCGCGAAGCAGACTGCTGGTCGGATGAGCGCATCCGAATAGTTCTCACTCACGAACTGGCGCACGTCCAGCGCTTCGACTGGCTTGTCCAGCTGCTGGCCGAAATCGGCCTCGCCGTTTATTGGTTCAACCCCTTGTTTTGGCTCGCTTGCCGGAGGCTCCGAATTGAAAGTGAGCACGCGTGCGATGACGTGGTGCTTAATGCCGGGTTCGATGCCGGAGATTATGCAGCGCATTTACTCGAAATCGCCCGTGCACAGAAGCATTCCGGCCGGGGGTGGGCTCCGGTCATGGCTATGTCGCGGGCGCCGAACCTCGAAAGGAGATTTATCGCCATGTTGAATCCTGCACTGAACCGTCGATCCCTGACGCGAACCGCTCTCCTGGTAATTTGTGTTGTCGGGCTTGGAGTGACGGTTCCACTTGCTGCCATGCGCTCGCCGGAACAACTTCCTCCGCCGCAGACGACAGCACCGATGGTTTTGACCATTGCGCACGCGGCCCCCGAGCCAGAAACGCCGCAGCCCATGGCCACCGCACCAGAACCGAAGCCGGCTCCGATCCAACCTGTTCCGGTACAAGCTGTCGGGGATGTTGCTGGAACCGTCTCTGACCCCAGTGGCGCCGTCGTACCTGGAGTTCGATTGACGCGGACAAGCATCGATGGGGGTCTTGGAGAGGCCACAACGGATGAGGCGGGGCGTTATGAATTCCGGGGGGTGCGCGACGGGCTCTACCTGCTTAGCACGAATCTTCCCGGATTTGTCAGTACCTCGAGGCGTGTCGCAATCAGCTCAGGTCAACCAATGCGATTGAATTTCACCCTGACACTCGGCAGCGTAGCGCAAACCGTCCAGGTCAGTGCCGTAGGTTTGCCGGCTCCGCCACCCGCGGAGCCCCGCCGCATTCGCGTCGGTGGCTACGTTGTGGCCGCGCGTCTTGTCACGGCAGTAAAACCCGCTTATCCCGCGGCCGCCCGTGCCGCCGGAATCGTCGGGATGGTGAATCTTCAGGGAATCGTTGGAGTGGATGGAACATTGACTGGTCTGCGCGTGCTCAGTGGCAATTCGACTTTGACCGAGGCGGCCATGGAAGCCGTCCGGCAATGGCGCTACCAGCCAACGATGCTTAACGGCGAGCCCGTTGAGGTCATTACCGACATAACGGTGGAGTTCGAATTAGTCCAATAGGGGGGACTGCTCGCGCCACAGGCCAAGCGCCTTTTGAGCCGGACGGTCCGAGAAGCTGAACAGCACTGCGTCGTTCAGCGCTTCGTGTTGGACCGGGAACCACGACGGCGTGACGAAAATATCCCGCTCCTTCCACTGCAGGATCGTCTCGCCAACGCGAGTACGTCCCTGACCTTCGACGACGCAATAAATCGTCGCGTCCGTCGCGCGATATCTGGAACCGCCGAATCCTTTCGGCATGAACTGCATGAAAGCACCGATAGCCGGCATCGGGTAACCGCCCGTTGACGGATCGACATATTGCATCTTGATTCCGTGGCACGGGTGCAACGGGCCGTCGCGGTAGAGACCATCCAGCGCTTCCCGCGTGCGGGAATATGGATAGTTGAAAATCGGCGACGACTGTCGATCGGGTTTGTGTTCGATGGGCAACATGTTCGCCCCGAAGCGACGCAGTGCATCGCCCTCGCGCTTGGTCACCGGCTGCACGTCCTCCGGATACTGTTCTGCAAAGGCCGTATCCATCATGTTGACGATAGGGAAATCGAGACCATCCAGCCACATGCACGGTGTGTCACCTGGGTTGCCGTGATCATGAAAGGTCCATGACGGCGTGAGGATGAAATCACCGGGATGCATGGTCGTACGTTCACCATCAACTGCCGTGTATGCGCCTTCTCCCTCGAGGACGAAGCGTATCGCCGATGCAGTGTGCCGGTGGGTAGGAGCAATCTCGCCCGGCAGGATCATCTGGATGCCGGCATAGAGGCTTTGCGTGATTTGTTGGGTTCCGCGGATCCCGGGATTTTCCAGGACGAGGACACGGCGTGTCGCTTCCTTTGCCGTGATCAATCGGCCCGCTTCCAGCAGCAACAGGCGAATGTCGTCCGTGTAGTTCCAAAGAACAGGGAGGCATGACGGCCGCGGTTCCGTGGGAAAGAGTTTCCCGAGCGTCTCCCAAAGCGGGGCGGTGTTCTTCTTCTCCAGACGGGCATAAAACTCACGCCGTTCTTCGGAGGTCTGCGGCTGGACATGGAACGATTTCGCTGTTTCCATTTTTTGCCCTTCCTGTACTCAAGCGGCTCGAACTGTGACTTCCATGCTGCCGATCTTTTCGATCGTCGCCACGATCTGATCGCCCGGCTGAATGGGGCTCACGCCTTCGGGTGTTCCCGTCATGATGACATCGCCGGGGTTCAACGTATAAAACGAGGACGCAAATTCGATCAGTTCCGGAACGCCGAGGATCATGTACCTGGTGTTGGAATTCTGCCGTTCCTCACCGTTCACTGAGATCTTGAGGTTGAGATTGCCGGGATCGGAGATTTCGTCGGCTGTGACCAGCCAGGGCCCGAGAATCGCGTACGTGTCGGCGGATTTGCGGAGGCTCCGCTCTTCGGGTCCTCGTATGGTCAGATCCAGGCCGATAGCATAGCCGGCGACATAATTCAGAGCATCGGAGGCCGAAACATTGTTGGCCCGCTTACCGATGATGACTGCCAGTTCGACTTCGTGATCGTTTCGGCGGTCAAGCTTACGCAGAGCAATGCCTTCGCCCGGCCCCGCCAGTGCACTACACGCCTTTAGGAACAATCCCGTTTTGTGAATGACGGCGGTGTGGGTGTCGTGATGAAGCTGTGCGTCGTCGCGTACTTCATCGAGGTGCTTTTGATAATTGACTGGAGCACCGATGACTTTGCTGGGGTTCGCAACAGGGCTCAACAGGCTCAAACTTTGGAGCGGGAGCGGTGGTGAGTCCGTCGCGACGGTGCGTGCCCGATCCGCGATCTTGTCGAGATTGGCAATAAAGAGGTCGTAGGGAGGAAAGGGATAGCGATACGGCGGCAGCACGTCCAGCGCCGCGGTCACGTCCCGAACGTTCGAGTCTTCCACAAGCCCAAGGCGTCCATCGCCAAACCGGCAGAACCGCATGAATCGATCTCCTTCGGTAAACGGATTACCGAAGTCTTATACATCAACTCTCGACAAAAGGCATGACGGGCAGTGTCCACCGGACGGCTTGCCGGGACTGTCGCATGATGTTTCAGGTAGGTATCCCGAATGAACCGGTGTTGTGCATAAACCGGCAGCTCTGCGTCGACTACAACGAAGCCAAACCGCTCCCGAAGGTATTCATACTCCGCCACGACGCGCGGGGCGAACTGCAGATAACTCTCATTCGGATCGGCAAGGCCCGTGACGTCCTGTCCCGATTCGTAGAACTTGATCTGGCGAGTGCTCATGATCCGTGCGGCGCAGGTTTCGGCGGAGGCGCGGATATAAAATACGAGGTCCGGCCGGCGGGCGTCTCCATACAGTTCCATGGTCCAATCGCGCTCCATTCCGCGGGCGACGTCACGCGCCAAACCGGTAAATACGTAGCGATCGGCGATGACAATCTTCCCTCCATCAAGGCATGGTTCGATCACCGTTTCGTGCCGGTGCCAGAAGTCGGATGCGTGCAGCGTGGCATAGGTAGCAGCGTCGAGTTCCCGAGCCGCCTTTTTGGCTTTGATGAGCGGCTTAAACAACGGCGAAGAATTCCATTTCGTGACGACCACGTCCCGCTGCAGACTGCGAAGCCAGGACTTAAGCAGTTTCCGCTGAGTGGTTTTACCTGACCCGTCGAGTCCTTCGAAGGCGATGAGCAGACCGCGATCACCAGGTTGCATGAGGTAATAGACAGTGTTTCCGGCCTTGCAGTCGTAAAACCGTGTAAAAGGGTCCGAGCGCGGTCGTTCCGACGATTCCTAGAAATGGTTTGCTCGTGAAGGTTCATGAGGCGATAATTTTGTGTTGCCTTCCTTCGAAATTTGTTTCCGGAAGAGTGAAACCATGACTCAAATCAAAATCGGTGACCGTGTGAGTATCCGTGGGCTTGTTCAGTCGGATTGTCTGGGTCTGACGGGAAAAGTCCTCGACGTTGGTCCGAGCGCGCTCTTTGGACGGGGCATCCAGCGGTGCAAAGTCGATTTCAACGGTAAGATACGACGCCTTCTGAACGTTCATCTCGTTCACGCCACCCGCAAACGAGGCGGAAACACGCAGACCGCCGCCTGAGACTCCAAATCCTTAACATTATTCCGTGCCAGCGTTCGTTGTGTGGAAGTGTAGAATTGCGCACATCGATTCGCGGAAGGTGAAGCAAATGAAAAGGTTCTTCTCGGTGATCGCAGCGCTTTCAGCCCTCGCCCTGCTCGGGCCGTCGGCCCTGGCTCAGAGACCGGTTTCCGGTCCTGTGACGCAGGCCCTGGAGCAGGAGGTGCAACGGGCTTTCGACCTGCTCAAGCAAAAAGGCAATCCCGTACCTTATTTCATCAGCTACTCCGTCCGAGAGAATCAGAGTGTGGATCTCGAGGCGTCGCTGGGAGCCCTGCGAATGAGTCAAAAGGACAATTCGCGGCTGCTCGACATCGATGTACGCGTCGGCAACTACGATCTGGACAATACCCATCCCATTCGGAACCAGCGCGGGGCAAGTACCGGCGCCGCCCTTGCTTACCCCGTACTAATGCCGATCGACAATGACATCGACGCGTTGCGAAGTGTCATCTGGCTCGAGACGGATCGCAGGTATAAGGCAGCGGTTGAGCGTTTCATCCAGGTCCGAGCCAATCGAACCATTAAAGTCGAAGAAGAGGATACTTCGGCGGATATGTCCCGCCAAGCTCCTGAGACAGCAAAGCTTCCGCTTGCGACCATCGATGTCAACGTGCCGAACTGGGAAAAGAAGCTCAAGACGTTTTCGGCCATGTTCACGAAACATCCGGAAATCTATGAAGGCGCAGTCAGCCTCTCCAGCAATGCCAACAACGACTACATCGTCAATTCCGAAGGAACGTCGATCCAACAGGGACTAAGCAGTTGGCGGCTGTCCATCTATGCGCGAACGAAAGCCGACGACGGCATGGAGCTTTACCGGTTTGAAGCGTTCGATAGCCGTACATCGGACCGCCTGCCATCCGATGAAAGAATCCGACAGACGGTCGAAACCATCATTGCCGATTTGAAGGCTTTGCGAGTTGCACCGGTAATTGATCCGTTCACCGGACCGGCGATTCTGTCGGGCCGTGCCAGCGGAGTGTTCTTTCACGAAATCTTCGGCCATCGCGTGGAGGGCCACCGCCAGAAGAGCGAAAGCGAAGGGCAGACGTTCACGAAGAAAGTCAACCAATCGATTCTTCCGGACTTCATTTCCGTTATCGACGATCCAACGACTGAACGCCTGAACGGCGTGGATTTGAATGGTCATTACCGGTTTGACGATGACGGCGTCGCAGCGCAGCGAGTGACGGTCGTCGACAAAGGAATCCTGAAGAACTTCCTGATGTCGCGGTCACCGGTTTCCGGATTTGAGATATCCAACGGTCACGGTCGCAAAGCTCCCGGTTACCGCACTGTCGGCCGGCAGGGAAACCTGATTGTGCAGGCCTCCAGCCCCGTGACCGATACCAGGCTGCGCGCGATGCTGATCGACGAAGCGAAGAAGCAGGGCAAGACGTTCGGCCTCTTCTTCCAGGACATTTCGGGTGGCTTTACGACAACCGGCCGGTCGAGCACGCAATCGTTTCAAGTCACGCCAATCATGGTGTATCGGGTCTATGTTGACGGTCGGCCTGATGAACTCGTCCGTGGTGTGGATCTCATCGGTACTCCCCTGACTTCATTCAGTAAGATCGTTGCAGCCGGAGACACGCCGGAGATCTTCAATGGTTTTTGTGGTGCCGAGTCGGGATACGTACCCGTCGCAGCGGTGTCCCCCTCGATCCTGACGACCCAGATCGAAGTGCAGAAGAAGGCGAAGTCATCTGAGCGCTTGCCGATCCTTCCGCCGCCTTCACGTACTGGAGGCGGACAGTGACACGGTCGATGACTTTCAGATTGCCGGTTGTTTTCTGTTTCTTTCTGTCCCTATCCCTTGTCTCGCGAAGCCAGAACACGGCGCCGGCGGATCCTGTTATGCGGGCTATGTCGGATGAATTGCAACGGTCCGTTGTCGAGCTGCAGTTCAAGGACCTCGACAAGCCGTACTTCATTCAGTACGTCGTTCTCGACCAGGAACGTTATCGCGCCACTGCCACATTCGGAGCCCTTACCAGTTCCAATACGACACGCGCGCGCTTTGTGCAGGCCCAGGTACGCGTCGGCGATTATGAGTTCGATAACTCGGAATTCGCGCCTGGCGGCGGGTTCCAGAACGCTCCAGCGGCGGGTGTCACGACCCAGACTGTAGTCGACGACGACTACGGCACCATTCGGCATGCCTTGTGGCTTGCAACAGATGCCGCGTACAAACAGTCCGTCGAGCAACTGGCGCGGAAGCGTGCGTTTGTTCAGAACAAAACCCGCAGCGAGTCGATTCCTGATTTCTCGAAGGAGCAGCCGGTCGTGGTTGTCGGTGCCCGCCGGGGACTCACATTCGACAAGAATCATTGGGAAAAACAGATTCGCGAGTGGTCCGCCGTCTTTAAGGACTTTCCGGAAATCGCAGATTCGACGGTTGTCCTTCAGGCCCAACTGACACACCGCTATCTCATCAACAATGAAGGCACCCGCACACTGCAACCCTCGCTGCTCGTCTCCGTTGAGATCGATGCAGGGACAGAGGCTGCGGATGGCATGCGGCTGCGGCACTGGGTTCCTTTCAATGTCGGCAGTTTCGAACAGCTTCCACCGGCGTCGGAAATTGCGAAGGCCGTTCGCGAAATGGCGACAGAACTGACAGCTTTGCGGTCGGCCCCGGTTCTCGATGCGGATTACTCCGGTCCGGTGCTGTTTTCAGGGCGTGCTTCGGTGGAGATGTTTGCGCGGGTGCTGGCGCCGAATCTGTCAGGGCAGCGATTGCCTCTCTCCGACCAGCAACAGGGGCAGATGATTCGCAGCGAGTTGCTGGATCGCTTCAACCGTCCCGTGCTGCCGCGATTCCTTTCCGTTTTCGACGATCCGACGGCACAGCGCATCGGAAGTCAGGAGCTGCTGGGACACTACCAGATCGACGACCAGGGCGTCCCGGCACGCCGTGTTTCGCTGATCGAGCAGGGAGTGTTGAAGAATTTTCTAATGTCGCGCCGGCCGGGCAAGGACATGCCGCAATCCAATGGCCACGGTCGCTCAGGTATTCCCGGCAGAGAAACCGCTCAGATCGGAAATTTATTTATCGAATCGAGCGAGGGAAAGAGCTACGCCGATCTGAAGCAGCAACTGATCGACATGAGCCGAGTGGAAAACCTGCCATACGGGATTTTGGTCAAGTCGCTCATAAGTGATGGCCGGAGCGCGATCGGGACACCCGTACTGACCTACAAAGTCCATGTAGCGGACGGACGCGAGGAGTTGATTCGTGGCGCCTTTGCTCAGGCGATACCCATCCGTTCGCTGCGCCAGATCGAAGCCGTAGGAAACGACGCGCACATCGTGAATAGACTCGCCGGGAGCGCCGAACTTCCGACTCCGACCAGCATCGTTGCTCCGTCGGTTCTGCTTGAAGAAGTCGAATTGAAACGACCAAGCGGAACACAGCAAAAGCCCGCAATACTGACACATCCGTTCTTCAACAAGTAAGCTGGGATCAGCGGCGCCTTCGAACGGGCGGCTTTTCGATGATCGCCTGGACCGAAGAGGCGATTTCCTGAGCTTCTGTTAAAAGCTTTTCGAATCCTTCATCACTCGCTTCGTATATGAACTCGAAGTAATTGGTGTCGCGCCGAAGCAGCCGGTACAGGATTCGTCGGTCATCGGTCAGTCGTTTACCCCGGATGTCGTACTGGATCCATTCCTCTCGAATGTCTTTAAAGGACTGCGGTTGGCCGATCGTTGCGAACCCAAGAGGCAGCATCACTCTCTCAGCCTGGCGCTGGGCGAAGTCCGATAAACTTCCGGCTCTGCTGGCTCGCTGAAACAGTACGGAAGCGCCCGACGTGTGGCCGAGCAGGACAAACCCCCCGTCATTCAGCGTCTTCCAGCCTTGGGGTACGAGGATTTGAAATTTGTCGCCGCGGACAGACGCAGTCGTGATTTGCGGCGCCGTCGTGGGAGGCGGAACTGCCTGCAGAAGGACGGCAATCAACACCAGGGCATTCACGGCCTCATTCTACTCGCGGATGATTCATCCAACCGTCCAAAATTAAAAGAGCGCTTCGGAGGCCAGCTTGTATTTCCAGGATCGCACCGAGGCCGGCCGCTTTCTGGCCCGGAACCTTCAGAACTATAGGGATCGATCGGATGTTCTCGTCCTTGCCTTGCCCCGAGGCGGCGTCCCGGTTGCGTACGAAGTTGCGCGAGAACTGAACGTACCGCTCGACGTGTTCATCGTCCGGAAACTCGGCGTGCCGGGACATGAGGAGCTTGCCATGGGCGCGATCGCCCCCGGCGGCGTTCGAATCCTCAACGAAGATGTCATTCGCGAACTCGCAATTCCCGACTACATGCTTGATGCAGTCACCAACAGGGAAAGGAACGAGCTGGAACGCCGCGAGGAGCTCTTTCGCGGGGAAAAACCCCCACCCGGCATTGCGGACCGGGTTGTGATTATCGTGGACGATGGCCTCGCCACCGGATCGTCGATGAAGGCAGCCGTTGCCGCGATCCGGCAGCAACATCCCGCTCGGGTGATTGTGGCAGTGCCCACTGCGCCGGCCCAAACGTGCGCAGAGCTCGAGGCGATGGCGGACGAAGTAGTGTGCCCGCTGACACCGCAACCGTTTTACGCCGTCGGAGGCTCGTACGTTGATTTCAGCCAGACCACGGATGAGGAAGTACGCGACCTGATCCGTCGCGCAGCTTGAGTGTAAGGAATGGGAAACCTTCCCAACAGGAGTCTGATATGAACGTGAAATCGCGTTTGATCTATATCCCGGTCGGCCGCGGTGAAATCCAGGGCGACCTGCAACTGCCCGACCGCGCGACTTCCCTGGTGCTTTTCGCCCACGGCAGCGGCAGCAGCCGTCGTAGCCCGCGTAACAAGTATGTGGCGGATCTGTTGAATGAGGCGGGAATGGCTACTCTACTCATCGACCTTTTGACACCGGACGAAGAGCTCGTGGATTTTCAAACCGGACAACACCGATTCAACATCGACATGCTTGCAGACCGCCTTTCCATCGTCACGCATTGGCTCGGGGGACAATCGGTGACCGAAAAACTGCATTTGGGATACTTCGGCGCCAGTACCGGTGCGGCTGCGGCCATCGTAGCTGCGGCGCGACATCCCGACATCGTTGAAGCAATCGTGTCGAGAGGTGGTCGCGTGGACCTTGCGGGGCCATGGCTCGTGAAAGTCCATGCACCAACGCTCATGATTGTTGGCGGAGACGATCATCTTGTTATCGAATTGAATTATCAGGCGGCGGCGGAGCTCAAAGCCGATCACCGAGTGGAAATCATTCTCGACGCCGGCCATCTTTTCGAAGAGCCGGGCGCGCTGGAGAAGGTCGCGGCGCTGGCTCGAGACTGGTTCGAAGACCATCTGATTCTTTTAAATCGTCGCGCTGCGTAATTCTGGAGAGGTCTATGTCGGAAGTTGCTATTCCACGGGAGCAATGGAAGGAATTCCTGGACGAGTTCAGCGAGCGGCATCGGGGCTGGCTCGTGCGGCTGGAAATCCATGATCGCGAAACCGAAGAGGAAGTCGGAGGACGCTACGTTCCGCTACACGGCATCGAATTGGATACCGAGGATGCCCATAATCCAAGAATCAATGTCAGCGTCGATACAGATCACAAGCTGATCAAGCATGTGCTGTTTCGGCCCTCTCGGCTGACGCTGCGCTTGACGTCCATCGGCGCAGACGAGTCACTCCATATTCAATCCCTGAATACGTCGACGACTGTGCGATTTCGAGCCGCAGTCTTTCCGGAGGTTGTGGACGGAGTCGCGTGAGGCGGACTGGGCCACAGCCTCACCTGTGGCCCGTGTCGGAAGGGACTAGAACGTTACGCCGTAATACGCGAAGAAGTATCGATTCTTCGTGGCGTTGCTGTTTGCAAAGCTGTCGTTGCCAAAGCTGTAACCGATGTTCAACAGGCCGCTGGCCGGAAGAGTGAACGACACGCCAGGCGTGAAGTAGCCGACATAGTTCTTGCTGCTGAACCAATCGGCGACAATGCTTACTTTCGCATGAACGGGTTGTTCGTATCCGAGAATGACTCCAGCCCGACGCCCGCCAAAACTGACAGGGCCTTTGGTCGCATCCTGGTTGGCTCCAACAGCTCCATATGGGCCGGCATGGAAGCGAGGTCCATAGTTGCCGGACTTCACTTTCTTGCTGACGTTGGCATAAACGAGTCCCCAGCTGTCCTGGCCGGCGCGTTGATTAATTGGAGTGTTCCAAAGAACACCCGCCGCAAGCGCGACGCCGGCGTCGTCATTGCTGTAGAACTTCACCTTGAAGTTCGGCTGGAAGTACGAGCAGGTCGTCGACGTACCGCAATAACCGCCGGAGTTGTGCGGTGTGACGAAATTCACGCCGACCTCGACTTTGTCGGATACACCGACGACGAGCCGCGGATTGTAGATGAACGTACGTGTCGCGGGTGCCGGCGCCTGAGCCAGAAAGTCGAACTCGAAATAGCCTTTGCCTTTCGAGACCGTATCCGTTGTTGGAATATTAAAAATCGTCGATTGCGCCATTGCCGTCTGTGCGGAAACGACAAACAAAAGGGCAACAAACAATCCTGAGAGAATCCTCGCTTTTTTCACGGTGTTTACCCGCCTTTCTTTTTGATGCCAAAAAAAAACGCCCAGCAGCACCGCCTTCGGTGTGTGCAACTGGGACGTCGTCGTCTTCAGAATTTTTGCCGCACAGCTTCGTGCGGCGCGGACAATTTTGTAACCTAGCCCACCCGGCACTGTCAAACAAATACTTCGTGGACCGTCGAAACTATGCGTTATGTGTGGCTTATATCGTGCAGCTAACCGTAGCCAGGGGGCACATGCATGAATCGCATAAGTGGCGGGCTTGAGCGGTTTTCCGAAAAAGCCACTAAGCTGGCTGGAAGCAGCTCGGCATTCGCGATGGCGACGGCTATCGTCGTCCTGTGGTTTCTAACCGGGCCACTGTTCGGGTTTTCAGACACCTGGCAGCTTGTCATCAACACCGGCACCACGATCGTTACTTTTCTGATGGTCTTTGTCATTCAGCGGACACAAAACAAGGAAACTCAGGCCATGCAGTTGAAGTTGAACGAGCTGGTAGCGGCGTTGAAGGGAGCAAGCAACCGGCTCATCGATTTGGAAGACTGGAGCGAAGGAGAGCTTGTCAGTCTTCACGAACACTACCGCACACTGGCGCGGCTCGCACGCGAGGATCGCGACACTCATCGTTCACTATCGGTAGATACAGCCGCGGCGCGACATCGCGCAAAGCATCACGATGGGGAAAAGTCGGCAGCGTGAGGATAGCCCGGGCGAGTTTGTGCTGCAGGCTTTCTGCCACGGGAATTTGTCCCCTGCGTTCATAAGCGCGCAAACGCGGGGTCCTCGTCGATTGGAGCATATGCATAAGCAAAATCAGTGGATCCACCCGCTGGCACGGCAATTGCCCAAAGATGAAGGGAGGGTAATCATGGCTGTGAATCGGGCGGAACTCATAGAGTGTCTCAATGATCTGATTCAAACCTGCAGGGACGGCGAAAACGGCTTTCAAGCGGCCGCCGACCATGTTCAGGACGCCGATCTCAAGTCGTTCTTTACGGACTGCTCAGTCCAGCGGGCCCAATTTTCATCGGAACTCGAGTCGGAGATCCGTCAGCTGGGCGGCACTCCCGTAAAGTCCGGCAGTGTTTCGGCCGCGTTCCACCGAGGATGGATGAACATCAAATCCATTGTGACCGGCAGCAGCACAGATGCAATCGTGGCGGAGTGCGAGCGAGGTGAGGACGCTGCGATCGAAAACTATCAGCAGGTACTGAAGAAGAATCTCCCGCCCAATGTCCTGCCGGTAGTGAAACATCAATTTACGCAAATCAAGCGCGCTCATGATCGCATCCGTGATCTGGAGCAGGCGGCATAACGCAGCCAATCGCGAAGGGAGCAAATCATATGAACATCAACATCAATGACAAATTGATTTACCTGGGAGCCGGGTGCGGAATCGGCCTGATTCTGGGCGCTCTGTTTGCGCCGCAGTCCGGGCAGGAAATGCGGCATGACATCGGCAACAAGGTTGACGATCTCACACATAAAGTCCAGGACAAGATCCAGTCTTCGGGCATCCGCGAGACGGCGAGCCAGACATGGCAAAACGTCGTCGAGAAGGGGAAGAACGTCGCAAGTATCGGCCGGCAGCGGTTCAACGAATCCGTCGAAGCCGGAAAGCGGAAGTTCAACGAATCGATTGAGGACGACGAATTAGCCGAGCGTTAGGAAGACATCATGGTCGATCAACAACTTCTGACGATCTTTGTTGCTGTGACTTCCGTGGCCGTACTGATCCAGACGGGCATTCTGGTTGGATTTTACTTCGTGTCGACGAAGCTCAGCCGGCAGCTGGATAACGCCATGGAGATGACCCGCAATACTCTCGGTCCTCTCGAAAACACCGTCGCGTCGTTACGGACCGTATCGTCGCGCGCGGTCGAGTTCAGCTCGATGGCAAAGGACCAACTGCGGCAGCTTGAGCAGTGGTTGAAGCGGCCCGCAGCGTGATTCTCGGGACGAACTACTTTCTCGATTTGATCGCTTCCTGAGCCAGTGCGACAAATTCGTCGAGCGGTTTCGTCTTCAAATCCTCACCCGACCGTAATCGTACGGCGACCGCGCCCTGTTCCTGTTCGCGGTCGCCGACAACCAGCATGTAGGGGATTTTCTGCATCTGGGCATTCCGAATTTTCGCGTTCATCCGTTCGACGCTTGCGTCGATGTCTGCGCGTAATCCTGCGGCGGCCAGGCGGTCCCTGACCTGATTGCAGAACGCGACGTGTCGATCCGCAATGGGGATGAGGATGGCCTGCACAGGCGCCAGCCACACCGGGAAAGCACCGGCATAGTGTTCGATCAGGATCGCCATGAATCGTTCAAAGCTGCCGAAAATCGCACGGTGGATCACGATCGGCATATGCTCGGTGTTGTCCGCACCGATATATTTCAGCCCAAAGCGTTGCGGAAGCTGATAGTCGAGCTGGATCGTCGCGCATTGCCATTTACGACCGATCGCGTCCGTGACGTCGAAATCGATCTTTGGGCCATAGAAGGCTCCGTCACCTTCGTTCAGGGAATAGCGTTGCCCTGCTCTGTCCAACGCTGCCTTCAGCTGTTCCTCGGCCGAATTCCACGTCTCGACCTCGCCGAGAAATTCTGCCGGCCGCGTTGACAGCTTGGCTTCGAACGGAAGTCCCAGGTCCCCATAAACTCGCTGTACCAGACCGAGCAGGCGTTCGACTTCCTCGCCGATCTGTTCCTGGGTGACAAAACAGTGCGCGTCGTCCTGCGAAAACTGACGCACGCGCGTCAGTCCTGAAAGCACACCGGATGCTTCATTCCGATGAAGCGGCGTCTGTTCGTGCAAACGGAGCGGCAGGTCGCGATAGCTGCGAACCTCGCAGGCGAATACGAGCATGTGGCCCGGACAGTTCATGGCCTTCATCCCCATCTCCTCGTTGTCGGACGATTCGATGAGAAACATGTTTTGCCGATAATGCGACCAATGGCCGGACGTTTCCCAAAGTGCCTTGTTGAATAGCAGCGGCGTTTTTACTTCGACATAACCCGCTGGAAACAGCACTCCACGCATGTAATCTGCGAGGGTGTTGTAGAGCGTCGTTCCTTTGGCAAGCCACAACGCAGCGCCGGGCGCCCAGGGATGAAAAAAGAACAAGCCGAGTTCCCGTCCAAGCTTTCGGTGGTCACGCTTCTTCGCTTCTTCGAGCCGAACAAAGTAGTCTTCCAGCTCCTTCTTCGTATCGAACGCTACGCCGTATACGCGTTGCATCTGCTCGCGCTGCTGATTTCCGCGCCAGTATGCTCCCGAGACCCTGGTCAAACGGAAGCTGTCTGCATCGATCTCGCTCGTTGCCTGGACATGCGGACCGCGGCAGAGATCCGTGAAATTCCCGGTTTTGTACACGCTGACTTCATTCACGCTGCTGCCGACCAGATTCGCATCGCCAAGGTCCGCCACGGCCGTAGTACCGCGCGTCTTGAGATCGCGCAGCAGTTCCACCTTGAAATCCTGCGACATCCGGCCGAACGCATCCGAGGCCGAATCCAGAGGCATGTCGGACCGTTCGAACACCAGGTTCTGCTTTACCTTCTCGCGCATGCGCTTTTCGATCGCCTGAAGGTCCTCTGGCGTGAGCGGGCGGCTGAGATGAATGTCGTAGAAGAATCCGTCTTCGATCACCGGACCAACGCCGAATTTCGCCTCAGGAAACATTTCCTGAATGCTTGCGGCCATGATGTGCGCCAGTGAGTGGCGTTTCGTATCAAGTTTTTCGTTTTTAGGCATAGAGGTATTTTAGGCCTCTGTGCCTCTGAGTCTCCGCGGTGAACCACTGAGGCACAGAGTCACAGAGTGAGTGTTCGTGTTCCCGTTTCGATGTCCAGTAGCTGTTGTTTGATGTGGAGCCCGCCGGCGTAGCCTGTCAGCGAACCGTTGTGACCAATGACCCGATGACATGGAACCACGATCGGAATCCGGTTGTCGTGATTCGCCATCCCCACCGCCCGCGCTGCCCCCGGCCTTCCGAGTGAGCTGGCAATTTCGCCGTACGTCCGGGTTTTTCCGTAGGGAATGGCCAGCAGTTCGCGCCATACGGCAATCTGAAAGGGCGTCCCTTGAAGATCCAGTGGAAAATCGAACTGCGTCCGGCTGACTTGGAAGTATTCCTCGATCTCCTGGATGAACACACGATTGGCGTCAGTATCCGTAATTGCACCGGGTGGAACGCGTCTTCCGAAATCAACGGACGCCAGACCACGCTCGGTGGACGCCAAGGTTAATGCGCCCAATGGCGTGTTCATCACCGCATATCGCATGTGCTATAGCGTAACCTACTGGAATAATGAGAACAAGACGGCCATTCCCACCATGGTCGCCATTGTCCCGACGAATCCGACGAATTCCGTGATCAATACGAAGGCAGGCCGGCTTTCGGAATGGTATTGGCAGATCCGGTCGAATAAAGTCATACCCCGGTGGGGGCACGTTAAAAGCCAGAATGGTGATCGCCCCGATTGAAAAAAGGTGCGCTATTTTGTTATGGTTAGCGTTTGTCCCATGCGGATTGTTTCAGGAGGTCTAAGCCATCGATAAAAACATAAGGGTGAACCAGCGAATCCGAGCTAGAGAGGTCCGAGTGATCGACGACCAAAATGAACAGCTCGGAATCATGCCACCGCAACAGGCGCTGAAGATCGCCGAAGAGCGGGGCCTGGATTTGGTAGAGGTTGCGTCCACTGCGACTCCTCCCGTTTGCCGGATCATGGATTACGGGAAGTACCTCTACCAAATGAATAAGAAGCTTCATGAGGCCAAGAAGCATCAGAAGAACATCACGGTCAAAGAAGTGAAGTTTCGACCCAACACGGATGACCACGATTACGAATTCAAGAAAAACCACATCATCCGGTTCCTGAAACAAGGCGACAAGGTCAAAGCGGCCGTATTTTTCAGGGGGCGCGAAATCGTCCACCAGGGGATTGGTCGAGCCCTTCTCGACCGTTTGGTCGAGGAACTGGCTGAAGTCGGAGCAGTGGAAGCCAGGCCGAAGATGGAAGGCCCCAATTTAATTGCGATATTTGCTCCCAAACCCGCAACCGGGGGGAGCGCGAAAGCACCAAAAGCACATGAAACTAAAAACCCATAAAGGCGCTGCGAAGCGCTTCAAAATAACGGCAACCGGTAAGGTCAAACGCCATCATTCGTTTGCTCGGCACATCCTTACGAAAAAGGCACCCGGCCGAAAACGCAGACTTTCCAAGGCCGTCATTGCGTCGGATGCGGACACACCAAAAATCCGGCGCATGTTGCCTTACGCTTAGCGCCGGCGACGCAGAATAAAGGAGCTTCAAAGTGCCTCGAGTCAAACGTGGAACAAAACGACATAATCGCCGGAAGAAACTTCTGGGCCTCGCCAAGGGCTATTACCTCAACAAGAGCAAGCTGTATAAGTTCGCGAAAGAGTCGGTAGAGAAAGCCCTCGCATATGCCTATCGTGATCGGAAAGTACGCAAACGCGACTTCCGCCGCCTCTGGATCGTTCGGATCGGCGCTGCTGCGCGCCAGAATGGGTTGAATTACAACCAGTTCATCTTTGGGTTGAAATCCGCCGGCGTGGAAATGGATCGGAAGATTCTGGCGGACATCGCTCTACAGGACCCCGCTGCATTCACGCGGCTTGCGGAGACAGCGAAGGGCGCCATTCAGAAAGCAAGCTAACTTTTTATGGGATTTACGGCATGTCTTCTAACGACGGGATCGGCAGGCTTCGCGCCATCGAACAACAATTCGATGCGGAACGCGTGTCTGTTGTCGATCAGAGGTCTCTAGAAGACACTCGTACCCGATACCTCTCACGCAAGTCCGGTCTTCTCACGCTCGAACTTCAAAGTCTCGGCAAACTTCCGAAGGAGCAACGCGCCGAGTTCGGCCGCGTTGCGAACGAAGTCAAAGTGAAGATCGAGGCGTCGCTGGAAACGCTCCAGTCCACGATCGATCACCGCGAAAAGCAGGCGTCTCTGGAGCGTGAAGCACTCGATGTTACGCTTCCCGGAAACAGGCGCCGCGTCGGGCACCGGCATCCCCTGACCGTCGTACGGAAAGAAATCGAAGACATCTTCATCCATATGGGCTACACGGTCGAAGACGGGCCGGAAGTGGAGAGCGCTTACTACAACTTTGATGCGCTGAATATTCCGATAAGCCATCCGGCACGAGATCCGCGCGACACGTTTTACATCGCCGACAACCTGCTGCTTAGAACCCATACGTCTCCGGTACAGGTTCGAACGATGGAAAAAATGCAGCCTCCAGTGCGCATCATCTGCCCTGGCCGCGTATATCGCCGCGACGCGTTCGATCCTACGCACTCGCCGATGTTCCATCAGGTGGAGTGTCTCATCGTCGACGAGGGGATCACCTTTGCGGACCTGAAAGGCACGCTCGAACGATTTCATAAACAATTCTTCGGAGAGAAGACCAAGACGCGTCTCCGGCCCAGTTTCTTTCCATTCGTCGAGCCGGGCGCCGAGGTGGATGTATCCTGCGTTTTCTGTGACGGGTCGGGGTGCCGCGTTTGTAAAGGAACCGGCTGGATTGAGGTGATGGGCGCGGGCATGGTTCATCCGAACCTGTACGGCTTCGTGAACTATGACGCGCAAAAGTACACCGGCTTTGCCTTCGGTGGCGGCATCGAGCGATACACGATGCTCAAATACAACATCAACGACCTTCAGTTGTTCTTCCAGAACGACATGCGGTTCCTGGAGCAGTTCCAATGAAAGTCAGTAACAACTGGCTCAAGGAATTTGTGGCAATCCCGGAAGGACCGCAGCAACTGGCAACGCGTTTCACGAATCTCGGTCTGGCAGTGGATGCCCTCGAGTCTCATGCTGACGATTCGCTCTTCGACCTTGACGTTGCGACGAACCGGCCGGACTGTCTCAGCCACTTCGGCGTGGCGCGCGAAGTCGCAGCGGCTTATGGGTTGCCGCTCAAGCCGCCGAAGTTCGAGTTGGCTGAAAGCGAAAAACGAGCGAGCGACGTATTTTCCATTTCGATTTCGGACCCCGAGCTATGTGCCAGGTACTGTGGGCGATACATTGCCGGCGTAAAAATCGGAGCATCGCCGGACTGGTTAAGGACGCGTCTCGAGAGCATCGGAGTGCGATCCATCAACAACGTCGCGGACGTCACAAACTACGTGATGCTGGAACTCGGCCAACCGCTGCATGCCTTCGATGCAGATACAGTGAGCGGGCAACAAATAATCGTCCGCCGAGCGGAGTTGGATGAAAAGATCACCACGCTTGATGGCGTCGAACGCCAGTTGAATCCGTCCATGCTGGTCATCGCTGATGCCAGCCGGGCGGTGGCTGTTGCCGGTGTAATGGGAGGCGGGGAGACCGAGATATCGCCTTCGACAACAAACGTGCTTCTGGAGAGCGCCAACTTCGATCCGCTTTCGATCCGGAAGACATCCCGCGCGCTGGGTCTGCTCAGCGAAGCTTCATACCGATTTGAGCGGGGAGCCGATGTCGAAATGGCGAAGTATGCGTGTGATCGCGCAGCAGCCCTGATTCAGGCTGTAGCCGGTGGGACCATTTACCGTGATGTGATTGATGTCTATCCAGGGGCACGAACATCAGTGACTGCAACGCTCCGGCGTCATCGGATCAAAGCTTTCCTCGGCGCGCCTGTCGATGACGCGATCGTCGAAACGATTTTCGAGCGGCTCGCGCTCAAAGCGAAAAGTACGCGCGATGGCTGGAGCGTCGAAGTGCCAAGTCATCGGATCGACATCACCCGCGAGGAAGATTTGCTCGAAGAGATTGCCCGGCATTACGGCTTCGACAAATTTCCCGCAACGCTGCCCCGGTGGAGCGGCTACGGTTCGGGACTGCCGCTCGAATCGGAGGAGCGCATTCTGAGAAACCGGCTGTCCGCGGTCGGTTACTCCGAAGTGGTGACGATGGCATTCAGCGACGAGCCTGCAGAACGAAAGTTCAGGCCGTCCGTCGAGCCCGTCCGTTTTCTGAATCCGATGGCGGACGATGAAGCGATTCTTCGGACGTCCCTCCTACCGAGCATGCTGCGAACGATTCAGTGGAACCTTAATCGCGGGATTCGCGACATGCAGTTGTACGAAATCGGAAAGACGTATGCACAGCACGGTGAAAGGAGATTTCTGCTTCTTGCCGCGACAGGCGCCCTTCGCGAAAAGAGTCTTCACGAGTCGGAGCGTGGATTCGGTTTTTTCGACCTGAAGGGCGATGTCGAGGATATCCTCGACACGTTCGGCTTTGAGCTGAGCGTGAATGGTGATTCGGTGCCGGAGTACTACCACCCGGGTCGTACGGTTCGGGACGGAGATCGCGTGGTCCTCGGTGAGTTGCATCCGGACTATGCCGACCTGTACAAGTTTAAGCATCGAGTGTACGTCGCGGAAATCGATGTGGAACTATTGCTGGAATCGAAGGGCGGGCGGCCGTTAAGGACAATTCCGAAGTTCCCGTCGATTCGTCGCGACCTGTCGTTGCTCTTGAACAAAGGCACGCGGTATGGCGACGTCGAGCGTGCCGTTCGCGCCGTGCGCATTCCGGAGCTGTCGCGGGTCCAGCCATTCGACCGGCTTGACGCCGGATCATTTCCGGAATCGAAATATGCGTTGGCGATTTCGCTGATGTACCAGTCGGCAGAGCGGACGCTCACCGACGATGAAGTCGACAATTTTACGAAAGCAATCCTGGATTCGTTAAAACAGCGTCTGGACGCTGAGCTAAGGCAGTAAAGAGATGAACGCAGCCTCGGAAAAATTTACAGAACTCGAAACGCGCATCGTTCGAACGATCGAACTCGTCAAGACTACTCGCCAGGAGCGGGACCGGGCCGAGAAGGAACTCGCCGCCGCCCGTACCACAATCGCCGGTCTCGAAAAGGAACTTGAACAGTTGAGACGGGAGCGGGACCTGGTGAAAAATAAAGTTGAATCGTTACTCGAAACACTCTCGGAGATTACTGAGGAAACCGTTGTCTAAGCCAAGACCGCGAACGGTCGATGTAGTTATTTATGATCAAAAATACTCGATCGTTCTGAAGAGCCCTCTCTCTGAGGCCGAGGTTCAGAACCTGGCCGACGAGGTCGACGCGCGAATGCACGATATCGCAGCTCAGGCAAACACTGCCGATTCGCTGAAGGTTGCTGTTCTCACCGCGCTCCATCTCGTCCAGGAGTTCCGGGAGCTTCAACGCAACTGCGAAGAAAAGACCGATGAGTGGTCGCGTGCGCTCGAGCAAGTGTTGAAAAAATAACCGGTGGCACATGTTATGATCGAATTCACCCTGCGGAGAGCGTGATGGTGTCAGCAAAATTTGAACCAATGCTTATTTGTTAGGGAGTCCGAATGGACGCGCGGTGTGCGGGCCTTACCCCTCGGGGTCCCGAGGTCCCCTAAAGCGCGGATAGGATGCCCACCTGTTTAACAGGTTCAAATAAGTGATGCCACACGCCTACTGTGGGGTTTTCTCTTTTTTCCCATGAAAATCCTGTTTATCGGCGACACGGTCGGCAAAGCCGGCCGTGCGATCGTTCATGATCATCTGAAATACCTGCAGGAAGAATTCGACGTCGATCTGACCATTCTCAATTGCGAGAATGCGGCCGCGGGCTTTGGCATTACTCCAAGAATTGCAGACGAGTTTTTCGACTGGGGTATCGACGTGCTCACGTCAGGTAATCACGTCTGGGACAAGAAAGAAATCCTGCCCTATCTCGACAGCAACAAGAGAATTCTACGTCCTGCAAATTACCCGGCCGACAACCCGGGTCGTGGACTGACCATTTTTAAAACGAGGTCGGGCGAAGATGCCGCAGTGCTGAATCTTCAGGGCCGCGTTTTCATGCCGCTGACAGACGATCCATTCCGAGTTGCCGATGATGAGTTGGCAAAGATTCCTGAAAGCGTCAAAGTGATTTTCGTCGACATGCATGGCGAGGCAACATCGGAGAAAGTCGCAATGGGATGGTATCTGGACGGTCGTGTTTCCGCGGTTGTGGGGACGCACACGCATATACCCACCGCGGACGAGACGATTCTTCCAGAGGGCACGGCGTTTCAGTCGGATGTCGGCATGGCCGGGCCCTTTCATTCCGTCATCGGCGTCGTCAAGGAGGACGTGATCCGGAGATTCCTCACGTCGATACCCGACAAGTTCGAATCGGCATCACAAGGCGCGCAACTGAATGCCGTTTTCGTGGAAGTGGATTCTCAAACAGGCAAGGCGCTGAAGATTCAGCGAATCCGCCGGCAGTAAAGTTTTTATACTGGAGAGATATGTTCGATACGTTATCCGAGAAACTGCAACGCGTCTTCAAGAACCTTCGCGGCGAGGGCAAGCTGTCGGAAGTTCACCTTGACGAGGCGCTCAAAGAGATCCGAATGGCGTTGCTCGAAGCCGATGTCAACTTCAAGGTCGTGAAGCAATTTACCGACACCGTCAAGGCGAAGGCTCTCGGCCAGGAAGTCATCCAGAGCCTGACACCGGGACAGCAGGTCGTGAAGATCGTTCGCGACGAACTGGTCGAGATGCTGGGTGGCAGCAATGTCCGCATCAACTTCGCGTCGCAACCTCCCTCCGTCATCATGCTGGTAGGTCTGCAGGGCTCGGGCAAGACAACATCCTCGGGAAAGCTTTCAAAGTGGCTTCAGAAGGGCGGTCATCGACCAATGCTGGTGTCGGTTGACGTCTACAGGCCTGCTGCCCGCGACCAATTGAAGGTGATCGCAAAAGAAATCGGCGTGAAGCTCTGGGAAGGCAATTCGACAGACAAGCCCCTGCAGCTTTGCAAAGACGCCATACGCGAGGCACGGAACACTGCGCACGATGTCGTTGTAATCGATACGGCCGGGCGACTGCACATCGATGAAGCTCTGATGAATGAGTTGAGCGACATCAAAGAGGACATCCGGCCGAATGAGGTCCTGTTTGTTGCCGATGCAATGCTTGGGCAGGACGCTGTTAAGAGTGCGCAGGAATTCCATCAGAAACTGGGTTTCAACGGATTCATCCTCACCAAAATGGATGGCGACGCGCGCGGAGGCGCGGCGCTTTCGATCAAGCAGGTCACCGGCCAGCCCGTGAAGTTCGTCGGTACAGGTGAAAAGTACGACGCGCTGGAACTGTTTCACCCCGACCGGCTGGTCTCCCGAATCATGGGAATGGGCGACATTCTGTCCCTGATTGAAAAGGCTGAAGAGGTCGTCGATAAGAAGAAGGCAGTCGAGCTTCAGGAAAAGATGCTGTCAGATACCTTTACGCTCGAGGATTTCCGTGATCAGCTTAAGCAGATTCGAAAATTAGGCGCCCTCGATCAGATCATGGCCATGCTTCCGAGCATTGGTCCGTTCAAGGACATGCAGAAGGTCAAGGTCGACGAAAAGGAACTCGTGCGAGTCGAGGCGATCATCAACTCCATGACCCCGAAGGAACGTCATAACCACCATCTCGTTAATGGAAGCCGGCGGAAACGCATCGCAAAGGGCAGCGGGACGAGCGTCCAGCAGGTCAATCAGCTCTTAAAACAATATGCGCAGACTCGAAAGATGATGAAGGGCATGAAAAACTCGTTCCTTGGCAAGCGACTGAAGGGAATGAAGCTGCCGGAAATGCCGTTTTAGGATATACTTTTTTGGTTTTCCCGAAATCGAGGAGGCTAACTGTTTGGTAACAATGCGTCTGTCACGGATCGGGTCGAAAAAGAGGCCCTATTACCGGATCGTCGTCATCGATAAGCGGCGCGCAAGAAACGGCCGTTTTCTGGAGGTAGTCGGACAATACAACCCGCTCGCGAATCCTGTTCAGATGGAGGTCAACGCAGAGCGCGCGCAATACTGGCTCTCGAAGGGGGCCGCGCCGTCGGAGACGGTTCAGAGCATCCTTCGTAAAAAAGAAATTGTGAAGTAGTTTTAAATAGCTCTTTCCGGGCCTTCCGCCGCGGATTCATACTGTCTGTAGCCTATTTTTCTAGCTCATTTAGCACACAAGCGAGTTTGGAGGTTGGCTATGAAGGAGCTCATCG
>Ga0137465_1000133_pt1 | contig 59906 bp, 46 predicted proteins | sample EasRivERMGT828_2_FD_104906 | JGI IMG/M metagenome (GOLD analysis project Ga0137465, IMG submission 104906) | Soil microbial communities from meander-bound floodplain in the East River, Colorado, USA - East River MetaG ERMGT828_2 | ecosystem: Environmental > Terrestrial > Soil > Floodplain ... | reverse complement strand
GCTGGAACATGCCGCCCCTACGGGGCTTGCGGTGTTGCGGGTCGGTTCGTTTCTACAAAGATTCCGCTCCTACGGAGCTGGCTCTCAGCGGTCGCCACCAAAACCATTTCCTTATTTCAACGGTAGTGGGGCGAGCGTGGGCGAGCGTCCTCGCGAGTCCCTGCTCCATAAAAATCGCCATCAAAACCGGGCTCGTCAGGAGCCTCGCCCTCCCGGGAACGATTTGAGCAACAGGCCCTTACTTTTGGCAATTGCTTCAGTCTGCTGACGGAGGGAACAAACGCGTGCAATTCGAGCCGCTGAGATCAATCCGCCAAAGCGCATTGCTGCGCCGGTAAATAACTCCATCGCGATAGAAATTCGGGATAGCGAAACGTTCCCTGTCGTCTGGTGCCACGAGAACGCGGTTGGTGTTGCTCCGAAGATCACGCAGGAATACTCCGCTACTTGCCTGTCCGGCTTCCCGGCCGCTGTAAAGGTAATACCTCCCGATGGAATCCAAGTGATCCGACCATTCGAACTTGAACTGTGAAGATAAGAGTTTAAGCGTCGCCTCTGGCCGTTCTATCCGCGCGAGAAAGGATTCCGTTGCCTGCCATTTTTTATAAGGATCTGTGAGATAGAAAACATTCTCCCGCCCGTTCCAGGTGAAGAACACATTCAGCTTTGAGCCGTCATCAGGAATACGGTTTTGTTCCAGGAAGGCCGTGATGTTCGACGCGCCCAAAAGCAGCGAGCTTTTCCCTGTGACAACGTCGTAAAGCACGAAGTCGTCGTCCGGTTCCTTAACCAGAATATTTCTGGCATCCCACCAGGCCGCGGGCCAGCCCCCGACGTTGATTCTCGCGAGCACTCTCTTTTCGACATCACAGAGGAACAGCTCGTTTTCACCCGGAAGCGCAGCTGCCCGATTGTAGGCGTAACGAAAGTCGGAGGAGAGCTGAAAATCAATGCCGAGACCAGGGTGAGATACGGCGGTGCCAATCTTCACGGCGGAGTTGCGCTTCAGGTCTAGAATCCAAAACGTCTCGAGGTCCGCGCCGCGCCGAGGAAAAGAACGTTTGCCCCGGAAAAGTGGCGCGATGATGGCCAGCGTCTTGTCTCCAAGTGGCCGGCGCGCCCACGACACGCGCTGCACGCAAAGCAGCTTCGTCTGGTCGGATGTCATGAAGGCAGCATCAGCGTTGAACAATTCGCCGAGGATATTCTTGTGTTCGATATCGTACAAAAAATACCGGTATTCGTTCGTGCCAGACCAGGCCGAGATCCACATCTTTCCTCCTTCAAAAGGACGCGAGCTGAGGCGGTGGTAAGACACGAGCGTGTCGGATTTGAAGACCGGTTGGGTCTGCGCGGGCTTGAAACGGGGAGCGTCCGGATCCGATCTTAACCAGGCGATCAACAGAACCACTGCGAAGACCACCAAAAGCGAAAAGACTACGATCACTTTCTTCATGTGGCGAATAATCCTGAAAGGCCGGCCCGCATCAGCGGAGAGGCCTTGCTATTACTTTCCGGCGCTCCAACCGCCATCGATTAGAAACGCCGTGCCCGTGATGAACGCCGCTTCGTCGCTGGCCAGGTAGAGGGCCGCAGCCGCAATTTCCTCCGGCCTCGCCATGCGGCCCACCGCCTGGGTGGCGGCCATTTCCTGATAGGCTTTCTGAGGGTCGGGATATTCCTTGAGACGCTCCTTGATCCATGGCGTTTCCACACGGCCCGGACAAATGCAGTTCACGCGAATGCCATCCAGCGCATGATCCAGCGCCATCGATTTGGTCAGGCCCACGACCGCAAACTTCGTCGTGCAATAGGCCACGCGGTCGCGCACTCCAACCACACCGCCAATCGACGCCAGATTGATGATGACGCCATATTTCCGCTTCATCATTTGGGAAAGGAAAGCCTTGGTCACATTGAAGACGCCGCGCACGTTGACCGCGTAAAGCCGGTCCATGTCCGCGCCCGTGGTCTGGAGCACGGTACCGACGTGGCCGAGGCCGGCGTTGTTCACCAGAATGTCCAGGCGTTGGCGACTGGAAAAGACCACGCCGGCAGCGCGAGCACAATCGTCTTCGTTTGCCACATCCAGCGCGATAAACTCGACCAGACCATTTTGCTTTTTGATCCGAGTGGCGGTTTCACGTCCACCCTTCTCGTCCCGGTCCGTCACGAAGACGAACGCGCCGGCTTGCGCAAAGGTCTCGGCGATGGCTGCGCCGATTCCTGAGCCGGCCCCGGTGACGAGCGCCGTTTTGTCCTGAAGCGAGAACATACGCTTTGAATCTGCCGCCATCATCACAACCGTTTCTGAATTTCATCCACCACTTTGTACGTGCCCACGGCTGTCATGGCTGCGGCGGCGAACCACAGGAACGCAGCCCACAGCTTGCCTGGCAAAAGATTTTTATCTGTGCGCCGGTAATAAAAGTAAAGAGCGGCACCCGCCAGAAACGGCAGCATCACTCCTTGCGCGAGGGCTCCGACAAAGACCAGCTTGACCGGCTCCCCAAAGACGAGAAAGACAGTCGTAAACGCCACCGGCAACAGAACGCAGCCAATCTTGATCATGCGAGTGCGGTCTTCTGCGGTGCGGTACTGGAGGACGCCAAACAGAGACAACGCATCCGCCAGCAGGCGCGAATTCGACGCCGTTGCGCCAAAGACCGTCGAATACAAAACAGCAAACGCACCCACCAAAAACAGCCAATAGCTCCAATGACCGAACGTCTCGCGATACATGTGTGAGAGCGTGGCAATCATGTCCTTGTCAGCGACTACCAACCCTTTGGCGTGCAGGACGGCGGCGCCCAACACATAAAAGGCCAGCGTGGCAGTGGTGTAGATGGCAAAGCAGAGCCAGGCATCGATCTTCATGACGTGCAACCAGCCTCTGGCCCGTTGCACCCATCCAGCGGAATGGTCGTTGGGGCCGACGCTGCGCGCATAACCTTTCTCCAGACACCAGTAGGGATAATAAATCAACTCCGAGGCGCCGACCCCGATGATGCCAAAGGTTCCGAAAGCGGTGGTTGAGTTTGCCGGCAATTGAAACTTCAAGCCGTCAATCAATTGTCCAGCCGTGACTGCGTAGGGCGTGGTTTGGAGCGCGCCGACGGCGACCAGCGTGCAAATCGTGAAGAGCACGACCAGCACCGTGGACACCGACTCCACCATGCGGTAACGACCCAGCACCAGCAGCACAGCAGTGACGACACCCAGGGCCACCGCCAGGATGCCCTTGCTTAACTGCAGGCCACCGAGTCGAAACACCTCCGCCAGCCCGCCAACCATCCCGGCCACTTGAAAGATCAGCGCCACATACATGAACACCCAAAGCCACACCAGCCACGAAACGATGAGCCGCGGCCCCGGGATGGAATTCATCGCTTCGAGCGTGGTCATCCCTGTGGACACAGCGAAACGGCCCAGCTCGATTTGCACGAACACCTTGATGAAGCATCCCAGCAGGATGAACCACAACAACCCGAATCCATTTTCGGCGCCGGTCTTCGGGGTGGCAATCAACTCGCCCGAGCCGACGATCACCGCGCTGATGATCAAGCCCGGCCCCAGTTGCTTGATGATTCCCCGCCAATCGGCAGGCGCGGGCTTTGACTGGACTGATGAGGCCACTTCTTCCTGGGTGAGCATGCGTGCAGCGTACCCAGTGCTTGAGGGGCCAGTCAAGCCGCCCCACCCACGCGCGGGGCCGCGTCGCCTGGTATTGCGATGTCCGCCCGCCCTCTTCCCCGTTCGAGGAAAAAAGGACGCGCGCACGCATTCGCGCCGCCAGCCTTCGGCTAGTCCGTCAAGGAGTCAAGGTCGCCAAGTGGCCGCGCGAAAGTCGCTCTGGCCGGCGTGACCACCAACGCATCCTTGGCGCGAGCGACGCCTCCGGTCGGCACCGAAAAAGGAAGGCTGATGACGAAGAAGGCCGTGCCAACCAGGGTCGCGACGAAGCATAGCGGCCGCGCCACAACGACGTCGGCAATCATGGCGCCGCCGCTGTTGTATTCGGTTCCAGCAGCAACGGGAGTGCTGCTGCCAAGGCCGAGACTCAGGACGACCAAACTGATGACAAGTTTTCTGTTCATCGACTGGCATTGAAGCAGAATTTCTTCTCTCTGCGCAATGGGGAATTATGCCTATCGCCGTCCATGATTCGCTGGGAACATGAGGAAACATACTATCGGCGAGCGTCGTCACGACGTTGGCAGCGGCCGCACACCGTGCGTCGAGAGCGATTAATCCCAACCACCAGGACCATGCCGGAGTTTGCTCGAATGGCGTGCACAACAAAGTCATCCTTTCCCAACGACGATTTGTGGCTTCGAGCAAGCTCACATCTTTCGTAACCTTCACGACAGTTGCAGACGGCGACGGGCGTTTGTATCTTGCCCCTATGAAATTCGCGGAAATCGAACAGGAGGCGCTAGCGCTTCCCGAGCGTGATCGTGCCGCCTTGGCCGCCAAGCTTCTCGGCACGTTGCCCCCTCCGGGGACAGACGTTTCCAACGAAGAGGTCGAAAAGCGGGAACAGGAGTTGGAGTCGGGACAGACAGCCGCCATTTCGCACGAGGAGTTCGTTCGACGCGTCGAAGAAGAACGCGGCCGATGCCCCTCACTTGAATAATTCGCCCAAGAATTGCTTCATCGCCTCCCACGAACGTTTGTCGGCGCGCTCGTTATAGGCTGCGCCTTTGGAATTGTCGTTGCCGGCATTCCAGTCCGTGAAGGAGTGAACGGCGCCGCCGTAGGCCACCAATTGCCAATCGACTCCGCCTTGACGCATTTCCTCCTGAAAGGCTTCCACTTCCTTCGCGGGCACGAATGGATCGTCCGCTCCATGCAAGGCCAGCACTTCGGCCCGGATGTTTTTGGCGTCGCCGGCATTGGGCGTATTCAGTCCGCCGTGGAAGCTGACCGCGCCGGAGATGTCAGCGCCACTGCGAGCCAGTTCCAGGACGGTCGTGCCGCCAAAGCAGTAGCCAATGGCTGCCATCCGTTTGGCATCGGTAAGTGGATGGCCTTTGAGTTGATCCAGGCCGGCGCGCACTCGCGCACGCAACAGCGCGCGGTCGTCTTTATACCTGGCGGCTTCGGCGGCGGCGTCTTTGGGATTGTTGGGGCGGATGCCTTTGCCATAGATGTCCACCGCGAACACGTTGTAGCCAAGCTGCGCCAACATCTCGGCGCGTTTCTTTTCGTAATCGCCCAAACCTTTCCACTGATGAACGATCAGAACGGCAGGACGTTTGCCTTGAACAGTCGTCTCATAGACTGACAAACCTTCGAGGACCGTCTGGCCCTGTTTGTATTCGACAGGCTTTGAAATGATCTCGGCTTTGGCGCCCAGAGCAATCGCCAGGGCTGGGAGAAGAAGAATTCGTAATTTCATGCCGTGGCTCTACACCAAAACGTCGCCGCAGTTCAAGCCGGGTTTGGTCCAAAGCGAGAAACGAGGTGGGCGCATCTTCGACGCGCCCCTGCTTTCAAGGGCGTGTTGCCCAAATCATCTCAGGGGAGGGCGAGCGTTGGGCGAGCGTCCTCGCGAGCCATGGTGGAGCAAAATGACCAGCAAAACAGGGCTCGTCAGGAGCCTCGCCCAGCCTCGCCCTCCCGGGACATTTCAGTCGAGATTTGGGCAACACACCCTCAAGATGCGCCCAAACGAGCTGGAGAATTCCAGGATAGGTTGACAGTTCTGCCAGGGGGCTCCAGTGGTCCGGGGATTCTTTCGCTATCGAAACGATACCGCCGTCGATGGCGGGTGGCCGCGATTTCTGCCTGCCGGGATTGATCTTTAGGGATGGCCGCGGCTCAGAGCGTTCATCCACGTGCAACGCATTGCCAAGATGAAGGATGCGTCGCCAGCCCGGCCATAAAACTTCAAATACAGCATTGATTTGGCGCGTCAAAAAGACTTTGATGCAGGTAAGTTCATCAACCGCAGTGCATAGCAACCCTATGAAGAACTCGTTCAAATGCTCCTGGTGCGACAGTCCCGATCATGTCTGGCGGCCCAATCGCCGTGAATTTCTCTATGTTGGCCTGGTGGGCAGCCTGGGTCTGACATTGGGCAACTGGTTCAAACTGCAAGCCAGGTCAACGGCCGGCCAGGCAGCCATCAAGGAAGGCCCGGCCAAATCGATCATCAATATTTATCTGCCCGGCGGCATGGCGGCGCAGGAATCGTTCGACCCGAAAATGCTGGCGCCGATCGAATATCGTGGCCCGCTCGATACGGTCAAAACCAAGCTCGACGGGATTTACTTCTCCGAGCTCATGAAGAACACGGCCAAGGTCGCGGACAAGATCACCGTCGTTCGTTCCATGACGCACGGCGAGGCGGACCATGACCGCGGCACCCACAACATGTTCACCGGCTATCGGCCCAGTCCGGCCATTCAGTATCCGAGCATGGGCAGTGTGGTGTCGCACGAGTTGGGCGGGCGAAATGACCTGCCGCCGTATATCTGCATTCCCAACATGCCGAACACCTTTGCGGGCACGGGCTATCTCGGTTCGGCTTATGGACCGTTCAGCCTCGGTGGCGATCCGGCCCGGGGCGAGTTCAAGGTGCGCGATCTGACCTTGCCCGGCGGCATCGATGAAAAGCGTTTTGCCGAACGCCGGGAGATGCGCGCCGCGGTGGACGCCCATTTCAGCGCCCTGGAAAAGTCCGACGCGCTCGAAGGCATGGATTCGTTTTATGAAGCGGCTTACGCGATGATCAGTTCCAACAAAGCCCGCGCCGCCTTCTCGATTAAAGATGAACCGGACAAGCTCCGGGATGAGTATGGCCGCAACGCCGCCGGGCAGCGCATGTTGCTGGCCCGCCGCCTGGTGGAAGCGGGCGTGCGCTTTGTGTCGTTGACCTATGGCGGCTGGGACCATCACGACAACATCAAGAACGCGATGAACAATCAGATGCCGAACTTCGACACGGCCTTTGCGGCCCTCATCCGCGATCTCGATCAACGGGGCCTGTTGGATTCCACGCTGGTGATGGTCACGACGGAATTTGGCCGCACGCCCAAGATCAACGGCACGGCCGGACGCGATCACTGGCCCAGAGTTTTCAACATTGTCCTGGCTGGCGGTGGCATCAAGAAGGGATTGGTTTACGGCTCTTCCGATCCGACCGGCGGCGAGCCGGACGCGGACCCGCTGCAGGTCGAGCAATATGCGGCGACAATTTACCATCTGTTGGGCATCGACTCGCAGAAGGACCTGATCGCGCCGGGCAATCGTCCGCTGAAGATCGTCAAGGATGGGGAAGTGGTGAAGGATTTGTTGGCGTAGGGTGACGAGGAAGAATGTCAGAATTCGTAAACTATAAGAAGCGGAGCATAACCTTGCCCCCAGGTTGTAAGAATCTCATCGACGTCTTGCAGCGACCGCGGAATGCCAAAGCTCATGACATCATTGCCCAGGACGAGCTGCCTGCAGTGATGCGTGGGGAATCCGGGACGCTCAAGCTTTCTGAGATTGGACAGTACGTGGCTATGCCCTTCCAGTCTCACGCGAGGGCGTTCATTCTTATGCTGAGCCTGCCCGACGAACGCCTCACCGTGGATTTTACAGAGATGGACGGTGAGTTGATGGCTGCATCGGCGACTTTTGAGGAGAATGCTCATCGGGAAGTCCTCATGCGCGAGTTCTTTAGTGACCACGATCTTCAGGTACCTGGCGATGACTGGACACCCGCACAGTTCGTTCCGGGTGTGCCTGTGCAGTTCATTTACCGCATTTTGCCGTTGCCATCGGACACGGCGACGGCTTCAAAGCTTGCAACGGAACTGTTCCGCCACGTCTGCGGACTCAGCGACGAGAGCCAGTTGATCTTCCGTTATTATGAAATTGCAAAGGCCGCTTAATGAGCTCGCTGATGCGAATCGCCGGTATCCTTATCCGCAGGGGCTGTTAGTCTGGGGACTTGTTGTTCTCTCCACCCTTTCGGTCGCCGTGGCACAGGACAGGTTTCCCTCCAATCGCGCGGCGAAGCGCTTTTACACCGTCGTAACGAATGCGCCATCACCACCATCGCTCAGTGTTCCCAGGGAATGGCAGCCGTACTTGCCCGCCGCTACATCTAAACGATGCTTTCAACCGCGGCCGCTGCCCGGCCTCCGCTTGCTAGAACCAAAGCGTTCTTATCACCTTATCGATTTCCGGCACACCGTTTCGCCGGGTGAATTATGAGACCCATCGTTCCACCCTTACTTACCGGATTGGAGCGCGGGTCTGTGACCCGCAGCACGTTCGCAGGTCCACATCTCTCGAACCGTTCAGCGTCTCTCCTCGTGCGCAGCTGCTGCGGGTCACAGACCCGCGCTCCATTTTGGTTGCGGCCGCGCCAAGCTTCTGGAAACGCGGGCTATCCAGTTTTGCTCTTGTTCGCCATCGCCACTATCGCCACCGCCACCCAGCCAAGATTGACTTCCACCACGCCCAGCGGCGCGCAACGTGGGACGGAACTTGAGCTTCGCCTGAATGGCTCCCGCCTTGATGACGCGCAGGAGATCGTTTTCTACGCGCCAGGAATTGAAGTCGTGAAAATGGAGAAGGACAAAAGCGATTCTCTCAAGGCGCAGATTAAGATCGCCCCTGATTGCCGCCTCGGCGAACACCACCTGCGCGTACGCGCCGCGACCGGTGTTTCAGATTTGCGCACATTTTTTGTCAGCCCGTTCCCTGTCACGTCCGAAGCCGAGCCGAACAATGAATTGGCCAAAGCGCAAAGCATTTCGCTGAACTCGACTATCACGGGATCGATCGCGTCGGAGGACGTCGATTACTTCGTGGTCAACGCGAAGCAAGGGCAGCGCATCTCCGCCGAGATGGCCGCGATGCGATTGGGCCAGGCCGCTTTCGATCCTTACCTGGCCATCCAGGACAGCAAAGGCGCCGTGCTCGCCTCCTCCGATGATTCCTCGCTGCTGATGCAGGACTCGCTGATTTCGCTGCTCGCGCCGAAGGATGGCGCTTACATCGTCCAGCTGCGCGAGACGTCTTACGGCGGCAATGCAAATTTCAAGTATCACTTGCACGTCGGTGATTTTCCGCGTCCCACCGGCGTCTATCCCGCCGGCGGCAAGGCCGGTGAAACGGTCACGCTCAAATTCCTCGGTGATGCGGCGGGGGAATTTTCTCAAGCGATAAAACTTCCCGAGATGCCGCAGGACAAATTTGGCGTGTTCGGCGAAAAGGGCGGCATCGCTCCGTCGGCGAACTGGATTCGAGTCTCGGCCTTTGCCAACGTGCTGGAAGTTTCGCCCGACCAGGACCAGGATCCCAACCGTAGCGGCGTGCCGGCAGACCGCCGTCTGGAAATGGTTTCGGCGCTCTACCGGGACGCCGCTACGCCGCCGCTTGCCCTCAACGGAATTATTTCCCAAAAGGGCGAGGCCGACTGGTTCCGCTTCAAAACAAAGAAGGACCAGGCGCTCGAAGTCGGCGTCTATGCCCGCCGCCTCCGTTCGCCGCTCGATTCGGTGCTGGAAATTTTGGACGCCAAGGGCAAGAGCATCGCCTCGAATGATGACTCCGCAGGCTCAGACAGTTCCTTGAAATTCACGGCGCCGGAGGACGGAGAGTATTTGCTCAAAATCAAAGACCATCTGGGACAGGGCGGTCTCGATTACACGTACCGCGTCGAGATCACGCCTGTGATGCCGAGCCTGACCCTGAGCATTCCGCAAGTGGCTCGGTATGATTCGCAGACCCGCCAGTATGTTGTCGTGCCCAAGGGCAATCGATACGGCGCGGTGATTTCCGCCCGGCGAAAAGATTTCAGCAGCGACCTGGCATTGAGCATCGATGGCCTGCCCGCCGGCGTGACGCTGCACGCGGACACGATGGCATCTCGAATCGATGCCATGCCGCTGGTGTTCGAAGCCGCCCCCGATGCGACGGTGGATGGCAAACTGCTCGACCTCGTGGCCAGGTCTGTGAACTCCACGCCCGAGGTCCGTGGCAAATTCATTCACAACGTCGAGCTGGTCCAGGGCCCGAACAACACGGTCTATTACGCGACGCGCGCGGATAAGTTGATGGTCGCGGTGGTCGAGGCGGTGCCGTTCAAGATTCGCATCGTCGAGCCGAACGTGCCGCTGGTGCAGTCCGGGACGATGGACCTGAAGATCGTGGCAGAACGCGACGCCGGTTTCGATGAGCCGATCAACGTAACGATGCTCTGGAAGCCGCCGGGTGTGGGCGCGCTGCCCGATGTGACCATCGCCAAAGGCCAGACGAATGTGGAATATCGTCTCAACGCCAACAGCGACGCCCCAACGCGCGCCTGGAAAATCGCGGTGCTCGGTTCAGCGACCGTCAACGGCGGCACAGCCTGGGTTTCATCACAGCTCGCCAGTTTGGAAGTCGGCACTCCCTACTTGTCCGGAAAAATCGAGCCGGTGGCCGCCTCGCCCGGGGACAAAGCCAGGCTGGTTTGCAAACTGGAACACAACCAGCCTTTCGAGGGCAAGGCCACCGTAAAGCTCGTGGGCCTGCCCGACAAAGTGACCGCGCCTGACGTCGAGATCACCAAGGACAGCAAGGAAGCTGTCTTCGAACTCAACATCGATCCAAAGATTTCGACCGGGTCGCACAAGTCACTCCTTTGCAGTGTGGACATCAAGAAAGGATCGGAACTAATCCCGCACACGATTGCTCAGCGCGGCGTTCTGCGCATCGTGCCGCCGAAGAAGCGCGAGGACACCAAAGTCGCTTCCAAGGCCCCAGACAAAGCCAAACCATGATGATTCACTTGAACAAACGATTCCCATCACGCGCGATAGCGTCTTGGAGTGCGCCAGTCCTCTGGCGCTTTGGATCTGGAACACGGCGGGCGCAGGTTTGTTCGCCATGGCAAAAGCGCCAGAGGACTGGCGCACTCCAAAACCTTGCGGCATTCTCGCGATGAGATTCAAATGTCCAAAGTGCGGGCAGCGCCTGGTGGCCGAGATCGGTTTGGTCGGGCCTCAAGTCAATTGCCCGACGTGCCGTGAGTCGATCTCAATTGCGCTGGGGGAGAGGGTGCCCGCCGGGCGGGTGAGGGGGCGGGTTCGGGTCTTGACGTATGTCACAGCGCTTTCAGTGGTCCTGCTTGGCAGCGCGGGTTTAGTCATATTCAGTGAGAAAACTAAAGAAGGGAAACTGCTGGCCTTTGTGGAGCGAGAAGATGCGAGCGATGTAAAGGTGTTTCCTGCCGAGGTCCGCTTAAGCACGAAACAGGATCGTCAATCGATCGTGGTCCAGGCGACGTATCCGGACGGGGCGACGCGCGATGTTACTTCGCAAGCTTCGTTTTCTTTTGTAGATAAATCGCGGGTGCGCCTGGACAAGGCCACGCTTTACCCGCTGGCCGACGGGAAAACCGAGATGCACGTGAGGTTCAGCGGACGCACTCTGACTGTGCCTGTGGCGGTGGAAGATACCAAAGTGGAGCGCCCCATCAGCTTCAAACTCGATGTCATGCCCGTCTTCATGAAAGCAGGTTGCAACTCCGGCGCCTGTCACGGTTCCTCGCGGGGCAAGGATGGTTTTCGACTCTCGCTCTTCGGCTACGATCCGGACGGGGATTATCATCGCCTGACTCGCGAAAGCATCGGGCGGCGGATCAATCTTGCGCTGCCCGAAGAGAGCTTGCTCATTGAAAAGGCGCTGGGCCTGGTCACGCACACGGGCGGTGAGCGATTCAAGAAGGAGAGCGAGCTTTACCAGACGCTCCTGCGCTGGCTGGAGGCAGGCGCGCCCAAAGACGTTACCAACGTGGCGAAAGTCGTTAGCCTGGAACTGATGCCCAAACAGGCGGTGTTGGAAGGCGAAGGCAGCGCCCAGAAGATGATCGTGCGCGCCAAATACTCCGATGGCACGGACCGCGACGTGACCTCACTGGCGGTCTTCATCAGCAACAATGACGTTTCCGCGAGGGTTTCGGAGGCAGGCGTTATCACCGCAGGCCAACGCGGCGAGGCCTTTGTCATGGCGCGCTTTGATACGTTCACCGTCGGCTCACAGGTGATCGTTGTGCCGAAGGATCTTCCCTACAGCTTTCCAACGGACCTGGCAGACTATAATTACATCGATACGCTGGTGCACGCCAAGCTGAAGAAGCTTCGGCTCGTGCCTTCGGCTTTGTGCGATGACGCGACCTTCCTGCGTCGCGTTTGCCTGGACATCACGGGCACGCTGCCAACGGTGGAGCAAACACGACGCTTTCTGGAGGAGCCCAGCGCCGGCAAGCGCGACCAACTCATCGACGAGTTACTCGACCGCAAGGAATTTGCCGATCTGTGGGTCATGAAATGGGCGGAACTGCTGCAGATTCGCTCGCGCCAGGATCAAGTCAGCTACAAAGCGGCGCTGAAGTATTACGATTGGCTGCAGGACAAGATGCTCAACAACGTGTCGATCGACAAAATCGTGCACGACTTGCTGACCGCTTCCGGCAGCACCTTCAAGAATCCGGCGGCAAATTATTATCAGGTGCAGACCGACACTTTGAAGACGGCCGAGAATGCGGCGCAGGTTTTCATGGGCATGCGCATTCAATGCGCCCAGTGCCACAACCATCCCTTCGATCGCTGGACGATGAATGACTACTACAGCTTCGCCGCGTTTTTTCCGCAGGTCGGCCGCAAGCAGGGCGAAGACCCCCGCGAAACGATCATCTTCGACAGAAGTGAGGGCGAAGTCAGGCATCCGGTCGGCAACAAAACGATGACGCCGAAGTTTCTGGGTGGCGAGGTGCCGGCCATCCAAGGCGATGAATCTCGACGCGAGGTGCTGGCCAAATGGCTGGCGTCGCCGCAGAATCCTTACTTTGCGAAGAATCTGGCCAACATCGTCTGGGCGCACTTCATGGGCAAGGGCATCATTGAGCCCGTGGACGACGTGCGCATCAGCAATCCGGCGTCGAACCCCGAATTGCTCGAAACGCTCGGCGCGAAGTTCACCGAATACAAATACGATTTCAAAAGGCTGGTCCGCGACATCTGCACGTCGCGCACCTATCAACTTTCCACTCGCGCGAACGAAACCAACCAGCGCGACGACCGCAACTTTTCGAAAGCCAGCATCCGGCGGATGCGCGCGGAGGTGTTGCTCGACTGCATCACTCAGGTCACGGAAACCAAAGAAAAGTTTCAGGGTCTTCCCAGTGGCGCCCGCGCCGTGCAAATCGCCGACGGCAATGTGAACACCTATTTCCTAAGAACCTTTGGCCGCGCCACTCGCGAAAGTGTTTGCTCCTGCGAAGTGAAGACCGAGCCGAACCTCTCGCAGGCGCTCCATCTTTTGAACGGCACGACCATCAACGACAAAGTCCAGGAGGGCGGCATCGTCAAACAGCTTCTCAAAGCGGGGCGGAAGCCCAACGAGGTGATCGAAGATCTTTATTTGCGCAGCTTCGCTCGCAAACCGACCGAAACCGAACTGACCAGGCTCAGCGGCTTCCTCAAGGATGAGAAGACTGCGGAGGTGGCGCTGAACGACGTCTTCTGGTCGTTGTTGAACTCCAAGGAGTTTATTTTCAATCACTGAGGATCGGAGGCTTCAAGTGAGTGTGTCCTGTCATAGAAAAGCGCATGCGGTTAACGGTCTGGAAATCACCGACGGCAGACGTGGGCGCGAAGCGTTTGGAGTGCGGGGAGCTTGCTCCCGCTTTTCGCAGCACTCCGATAGCGCCGGCAAGCCGGACGCACTCCAAACGCTTCGCGCGCTTGAATACCTTGGATCTTCTCCGGCGCGAAAAACTGAACTGCGGCGGCTAATGGCTTTGGCCGGAGCAGGATTATTTTCCGTACTCAGTTTGCAGGCGCAGGACAAGGTCACTTATCAGGATCACGTTCTTCCGTTGATTCAGAATCACTGTGCACGGTGCCACGATCCCGATAAGAAAAAGGGTGACCTGGATTTAACCAGCTACAACGGCGCGTTAAAAGGCGGCGGCTCGGGCCAGGTGCTCATGTCGGGCAACACGGACAGCAGCAAGCTGTGGAAGGCCATCACTCATGCGGAAGAACCCACCATGCCGCCCAACAAACCGAAATTGCCGGACAAGGAACTGGAGGTTTTCCGAAAATGGATTGCGGGCGGTTTGCTGGAAACGACGGGTAGCAAGGCCATCGTCGCGAACAAGCCCTCCGTGGATTTCACCCTGAGCTCGTCCGCCGTCGGCAAACCCGACGGCCCGCCGCCAATGCCGAAGGATTTGCCATTGGAACCCGTCGTTCATACGGACCACGCGAACGCGCTGCTGGGACTGGCCAGCAGTCCGTGGGCACCCTTGATTGCTTTGGCCGGACAAAAGCAAGTGCTGCTTTATCACAGCGACAGTCTCGAACTGCTGGGCATCCTGCCGTTTGCGGAGGGTTCTCCGGTCGATCTGAAATTCAGCCGCAATGGAAAACTGCTCGTGGCCGGTGGCGGACGGGGCGCGAAATCGGGCAAGGTCATCGTTTGGGACGTCGTCACGGGCGAGCGGCTCACGACTGTTGGCGATGAATACGACACGGTCCTGGCCGCGGACATCAGTCCGGATCAAAGCAAGGTTGCCCTGGGTGGGCCAGGTCGGCTGGTGAAGATTTATTCCACCAGGACCGGGGAACTTCAGCACAAGATCAAGAAACACACCGATTGGGTAAATGCCCTGGCGTTCAGTCCCAATGGCCAGTGGCTGGCGAGCGCGGATCGAAACGGCGGCCTGAGCATTTGGGATCCCGATAATGGCCAGGAGGTCTTCACCCTGGCCGGGCATCGTTCATCGATCACGGCGGTGAGTTGGCGCGACGATTCAAAGATCCTCGCCTCGTGCAGCGAGGATGGCACGGTGAGATGGTGGGAGATGCAGGAAGGCAAACAGGCCAAAAACTGGAACGCGCACAACGGCGGCGCCCTTGACGTGAGTTCCGCCCATGATGGCCGCCTGGTCACTTGCGGGCGCGACAATCAAATCACTCTGTGGGATACATCCGGTTCGAAGGCGCGCTCGTTTGAGTTTTCCGGGGAGCTGCCTTTGCGAGTCGCGTTCAGCCACGACGCCCGCAGAATCTTCGCGGCCGATTTCTCAGGCCGAGTCACCACCTGGAATACGGCTGACGGAAAGCAGCTTGCCCGGTTTGAAGCCAATCCACTTCCTTTGGCGCAGCAGGTGGCTCATTTGGAGAAGCGGATCGCAGAGCTTCAAACGCGTGGCGACAAACCTTCACCGGCGCTGATAGCCGCCGAAGCGGACCTCGCCAATGCCACTGCGGCGGTGGACAAGGCAAATAAGGCCTTGGAACAAGCCAAAGCGAACCAAACCGACAGGGAAAATGCGGTTGTAAAGCTGAAAGAGACGGCGGCGAAAAACTCACCGCCAGCAGATATTCAGGAACAGCTCACTGCCGCCAGAGAAGCGAGAGCAAAGGCGCGGGAATCCGCGACGAATGCGCTGGAGTTGGTCCAGACCAAGTCAAATGAACTCCAGGCGGCTAAAGCCAAAGTCAGCCAGGCCAAGTCGGAAAACACAGCCGAACTGCTGAGTGCGGCCAACGCGACGGTCGCCAAATTGAAAGCGGCTCAAGCGCAGTCCCGGATCTCTTACTTGCGCAACCGATAAAAGCGGTTTCCAGAAGTGAGGTTGTTGGTCACATATTTGTTACTGCCGATGACGAACGGCGTCGTTGACATGTTCGCCCAACTGCTGCTGGGCAAAGTGTCGGCAGATTGCAACACATAACCGGTGGCGTTGGCGGGCCACGAAACGACCAACCGGTTGCCAACCAGCCTGGCTGTCAGCGCGGGACGAGGATCGATGTTCGTGACGGTGATGAACACCCCTCCTGGATACGGACTTTCATCGGAATCACTCGACATAACCAGCAGACGCCGCGTGCTCTCCCCCAGGGGCGCCAGCGCCGGGTTGACCGAGATAGCGACGACTTGAGCAATTCCAGGATCGATCAGGAACGGAGCGTCGGGTGACCACGAAAGCCAGGGAGCAACACTTTCCGAAGCGATCGAGATGACATTGAGAGGGGCATTGCCGTCGTTGAAGATGGTGAAGGATGCGTTTTGGGGCAACGTCTCGATGGCCCGGCCCAAATTAACGCGCGGCCTTGTGATAGCAACTTTCGTGTCTGTAATAAGGTCGCCCGTGGTCACGAGTGTGGCGCGAATTTCCGCCGGGGTCAGAAAACGTCCTAAAGCAGCTTTGGCGGCCGATTGCAAAGCCGCCACCGCGCCCGCAGCATACGGACAGGCTGCAGACGTTCCCCCGAAGCTCGTAGCGTAATCGCCCGAAGAATAACCGCCGCTCCCAACGATGTCGGTCGTGTAAGCGCGGTGTGCTGGAGCCAGAAGGGTCAGGAACGAGGCGATGTTGGAATAACGGGTGACCTTGCCGGGTTGCGTGGCCTCGGTGGTGGAATAGCCGGAAGCACAACTTCCATCCACGTTTTTGGGAGCGCAAGACGCCGCCTCCAGACAGAACGTGGTGTTGCCATAGGCGGCATCAAATACCGCGCCGACGGAAATAATGCTGGAAATACAAGCGGGTGATCCAATGGAATCGCAGAAACCTTCATTGCCGGCCGAAGCCAGCACGGTAATGCCGGCGGCCACGGCGTTGTTGGCGGCGGTGGCATAAGCGCTTTGTGAGCTGTCACAGTTACTGTAGTAACGGTCGCCGCCCAAGCTGGTGCTGATAACCAGAATGGGATTGTCCGGGTCGTCATTTTTGTGAGTAATGCACCAGTTCCAGGCGGCAATAATATCGGAGTCAAATGCACTGCCTCCGCTGGAAGTAGCCTTCAGGGCATAGATTTTTGCATTGGGAGCGACGCCTCCGATATAATCTCCCACCGTCCCCAGACTGCCCGCCGCAATTCCGGCACAAGCGGTCCCATGGGCGGTCGCGTTCGGGATGGGATCCGCGTCATTGTCGCCATGATCGTAACCGCCGATGACCTTGCTATTCGGAAAAGTGCCGCCGCCCAGCCTCGGATGATTGTAGTCCACACCTGAGTCCACAATCGCAACGGACACCCCGGCGCCGTTGTAAGAGGAGCGATAAATGGCCGCATTCATGAGCGGGATGCCCTGGGCCAAATGTGGCTTGAGTAACCGCGAAAGCTCGATGGAAGATACCCTGGGGTGGCGGACGAGCTTCTCCAATCCACCCCGGGTCACCGCGCCCGAGAAGCCGCTTTGATTTTCAAAACGATGACGAAGCTTGAAGTCTTCATCCCCGAGCATCGAAAGAACTTCGTCCTGCCTGCCTTCGACCGCACGTTGCCAGCTCCCCAGCTTCGCTTTGGAGTTCCATTCCACGCCGCGCGGAGTTCCGGCGGGTGAGGCGAGGTTGACGATCACGTTAACTGTCTGGTCACCCTTGTCGAAGCGTTCGACCACCTCATGCGCCGCCAGGAGCTTTTGCTCGGGCGAAAGGGCTGGAGTATGCCTGCCCGATTCAGCACTCGAAGCCGCGGCTTCGCTTGCAGCGGCGAACTCGGCAGGCAGGTTGGTGACATTGAACCCCAACGTGAGCGGAGTGATGCGAATATCCGGCGAGCCGGTGATGACAATGGTCTTGGTGTATTCATTGTCGTTTTCGTTGCTCTCGGCGACGGCGCCGGTGGTGTCGGCTTGGATGCGCAGGAGATGCGTTCCGGCGCTGAGTGTTCCCAGATTGTGATCCGTCACCAAGACCCAGGCGTTTGGGTTGAGCGGCGGGGCGATATTCCACGAATCGCGCAGGACATCATCGACGTAAATTTCAACCCTAAAGCTCGTCGTCACACTGACCGAGCCGTTGTTGATGACCGCCCAATCCAGGTAAAGCGTGTCGCTGGGCAGCAAACCGGAGCTGTCTATGGTCGTATCCATGACTTTGGAGACCACGATTTCGTCGGACCAACCGGCAGGTTGGTAGGGTGTGAGATTGGGCTGATCGCCGGCGCCGCCGCCGGCCGTGACTGAAATATCATCCAAGTACCAGCCTTCACCCTCGACCGAGTCGTCACTCTCAAAGACAAACGCCAACGTACGCGCTCCTCCGACGTAAGGGGTCAGATCGATGGTCGCTTGAGTCATGTTAAAGACAGCGCTGCTTCTGGACCAAACGCGCGTGCTATCGACATACACGTCACAAAAATCAAAGTTGGGCTCAATGGATGGAATGCTATACCAAAAGGTTAAGGTCGCGTTCGTGTAGCCGGTCAGGTTGATCGTGCGCGACATGACAGCCGTCATGCTGCTTTGGTAACTGGGCGAAAAAGAAGTGCCGGCAAATCCAAATCCCGCGCAATAACCCATCCAGCTGCCGGTATGTGGGAGGGGACTTCCAAAATTCACGTCCACGTCGTCCCAATAGGCCGGATCGCCCTCAGGGTCGAGGTCGCTCACAGTCCAGTTTGTTCCTGGGAAAACTCCTTCGAAGCCCTCTGACAAAATAGTGGTCTGTGCCTGCGCACCCGGCTGGACGAACAGAAAGAGTCCTAAAATATACACCCAACTGCTGTGAGCAAAGCTACAGGACTTCTCCTCGTCTGGTATGACGTTCATGCTCGATGAAAATCCTAGACGAAATAAGGATTTCTCGCAATCCAAAAGCTGGGAGCATCTCAGTTTTTGAGCAGTGGGTGAATGCAGCATCGAGCTTAGCTTCATGCCTTTCGGGAATTCAGCCCGGGTGTGTTCCGGAGGAACATCGTGAAAATAGCCCGGCGTTTCAACGCCGGGTTGAGACGACACACAGACAAGTCCCTATAAGGGACGGCAGAAAATCCAACTCTAAAACCTGATCTTCTTTCGTCCCTCCGGGACTCGGTGGTTTTTGAACCGCACCACCCGGCGTTGAAACGCCGGGCTATTTTCACGATGTCCCTCCGGGACAAGGCGATGAGGTTTCAAGTTTGAGTTTTAACCGTCAAAGGCCCGCGAGCCATTGGCGCATTGACGCCGGATCTTCCTTGAACATGAGCGAGCCGGGCACAATGTAATCCGCGCCCGCGGCCGACAGCAACGGCACCGTTTCGCGACGGATACCGCCATCGGCTTCAATTTCAGTCCTAAGGCCTCGCTGCGTGATGATTTCGCGCGCCTGTTTGATTTTGCCGGGCACACTCGCGTCCATCGAGGCGCCCTTGATGCCCATGCCGGTGCCGACGACGCACAGAATGTCCAAATTGTTCCAATACGGCTCCAGCAGATGGAGCGGTTCGTGGATGAGCAGCGAAACTCCGGCATACTTGCCGTGTGTTTTGATGGCTCGCAGGACGTCGTCGGGGTTCTTCGCGGCGTCGAAACAGAAGATGATGCCGTCCGCCCCGGCCTCCACGAACGGTTCGATCCAGGCGAGCGGATCGGTCACCATGAGATGCGCCTCGAAGGGCAGGCGAGTATGCGTCCGCAACTGCTTCACCAGATCCGGGAAGAACAGCAGGTTCTTCACATAATGCCCATCCGCCACATCCAGATGGAAACGCTCCGAAAAGGGTTCCACCCGCTTCATCTCTGAGGCCAGATTCGAGAGATCGGCCGACCACAACGACGTCGAGCACTTCAACATAAACTCAGGAGCGTTTTGAAAAGTGTTTGCGCAAAAACTCCCCAAGATGCTTCTGCACATCGGCTCCGTGGCGTTCCAGGCTGACGGATTTGGAAGTGATCTCTCTGAGTTCGGCGCCCGGAATTGACTGCGCCAAAATCGCCCCAAACTCATAGGGATGAATCGGGTCCTGTCGATTGGCGAGCACCAAAGCCGGCACGCGGATGGATTGCCATTCCTTTGGGTCGCGGTTGGGCGCGTCGGTGATGATGCGCTCGAACTTGAATGCGGTCTCCTCGGCTTGCGGGCTTTCAAATTGCAAGGCCAGCGAGTGGGCGACATCCGGCCATTTCACCAGGGCCTCTTTGTATTCTTCGCTTTGTTTGAACAGCTCCTGCCCGCGGCTGGCTCCATGCTCGCGAAGCAATTGCGATACGAGCGTGAACATCCTGACGTTCCAGGGATGAGGCCCATCCAGCCACGCTGGCCGCGACAGCACCAAACCAAGGACGCGCCCGGGAAAACGCAGCGTGAAGTTCAATGCCAAACCAGCTCCCATGGAAATGCCACCGACCACCGCCCGGTCGATCTTCAAATGGCCCATCAATGCCAGCAGATCCTCCGCGAAGGTCGCGAAACGGAGTTTGGCGCGATCGCCTGCCGGATGTGTCTGTCCATGGGCCCGGCAATCGAAAGCGATGAGCCGAAAGCCCGTCGGCGCGTTGAACAAACCGAACGGCTGGCTGACATCCGCGCCCAGGCCGTGCTGGAAAAAGAACGGAACGCCCGCGCCCTCGTCGCGGTAATGAAAGTTCAGCCCATCATGCGTGAAGAACAGCTTCAACGCGCCGGATGATAATTTGAAGATCGGAAATTTCAAATTTCAAATCGAGTCTCACGAGAACTCCTGGGCTGTCCCCAGCTTCCGACGCAAGCCTGGCCTTATTGATACCGCTGGCGCAACGCTTCGCGAAGGGCGTTGAGTTCCTTCCGCTCGGCCACGATGCTGAGAGTGCGGACATGGTCTTGCAACGTCACATCCCGCATTTCACCACTCCGATGGACTTCCAGGGCCTGCCGCATGGCTTCGGCGCCGAGCTTCGGATCCGGTTTGCCTTTGGCGTTCCTGATCGAATTGATGGCGGAGCCGGCGAGGAAGAGGATGCTCGCGCTTAGCCCCCGTTGTTCGGCGTCCATCAGGTTAGGAATGATGTTGCCCTGATCGAGGCCGCCAGCGCGCGCAATCATGGTCGGCTTGAGGCCGGGTAACGGCTGCGTGAGCGTGCGCTCGGAAGCGAGCCATTCCTCACCGTGGGGATAGATGAAGGGAGCACCGCTCCGAACGGGGGCGGTCTGACGGAAGTCAATGCCGTCGAGGCGCGCCAGCAAGTCGATCACTTCGCGCCAAATGCCGCCTCGCGTCTTCACACCGATGCCGGCGTTATGGCCGTAAATGGCAGGTGGATTCGGCAGATGTTTTGTCGCCTCGCGAACCATCCGCACCGTGCCGCCGGCAAAACTTTCGCTGAACATGACCCCGTTTGCTCCCGCCTCCATAACGGCATGGACGCTTTCCAGAATTTCATGCGGCGCCCCGGTGATGTGTGGGGAGAAGATCAGGCCTTTGCCACCGCGTTTGTCCTGTGCGCGCTTGATGGCATCCACGGCACGCTGCACGCGTTCCTTCACAGGTGAATAGTCGAGGCGTGGATAAAGGTTCTCATCTTCCTTGATGAAAAGAAACAGGGGACAGGCGGCCGTTTCCTCGACGAGCGCGCCGACTTCCTTGGGCGTAATGCCAGCGGTCGGTTTGAGAATGGTGCCGAAAGCAGGCTCAGCCGCACCAAAGCCTGTGAGTTTACGGATCCCTTGCGGACCGTGTGCCGGGCCGGGAAAGGTGTGAACCACGTCTTCAGGAATCTGCAGCGCGACGAGGCGCACGTCCTGATTCTCGTAGATGTCGAATATAATCGCGCCAGCAACGGTGTGGAAGATGTCCGTCGAAGTGAGATGGCCGTCGGGCTGGAGCAGCATCTTGAGCGGAAAAGCCATGTGCACAAGACCAAGCCGGTCCCTGGCGTCGAACGCATCCACACCGACCGTTTTGCCCGTGCATTGCTCCAGCAATGAGCCTGGAGGAATGTCTTTGGTCCCGCTGGTGGCGTGGTAACTGATTTCCCTGGCCGCGTGCGCAAGCGTCCAACTCCGCAGCGCCAGGAAGTAAGTGGCCACGATCTGATCGTCGAGCACAGGCGGAGGCGCCACTGCCAGCCGTTCGGTGATGACCTGGCGAAGCCGAACTTCGCGAGCATCGGCGTCACGCCAAAGTAATTCAAGTGTGGCGGCGTCGAGCGGTTTCACAGAGAAGCCTCAAATTCGCTTCTCGTCCGCATCGATGAAATCGACGAAGGTCTGGATGTCATCGCGGTGTGCCAGGCCGCCTTGTTCCTTGCGCATCTTCAGGCGGGCCTTAACTTCGTCACCGTCTTTGCCGCGATTCAAAATGAATTCGTTAAAGGCGTGCTGTTCCGCATCGGTCTTGCGCGCGTTCTGGCGCACCCAATCGTACACCTCGCCATCCGTAACGCTGTTCTTGACCACCTCGATGAACTGTTCGGCGCTCACATCAGCGGCTTTGAGCCAGGCGCCATCGAAGCCTTTCGTAAAATTCTCCTGATAATCGGGATGGAGCTTGCCGGCGAGGTGCAGGCGAATCTTGTCAATGAATCTCGGCAAATAGACCCACCCGGCCATGGTTTCGCGCGGGCTGCGCGGATAAGTGATTTGGCTCATCGCGGCATGATCGGCAGCGACCGAGTGTCTGTCAATCCTCGGTGGCGTTGCGAACCAACCGTGGGTGCATCTTCCAAGCAACTCTTGTGGACGCGACTGTTCGCCAAGTGGCTTGCGAGATCTGCGTTTTCACCAACTTCTGAACCCAACCCGGTTACTGGCCCCTTCCACACGCGGAACGCGCTTGAGTTATTTGGCAGTGCCACCCTCGGATGGGGGCTGGAAAGCTCTGAACGTGCCGACAGGAATGTCGGCGTTACGTTGTCGAGATTGGCGTTGAAAGACCGGTAGGCGCATTCCATCGTGTTCGGACATGAGTGAGTTCGATTACGACGTGGCCATTATCGGCGGAGGCAGTGCCGGCTACGCAGCGGCACGGACGGCCGCCCATGCCGGCTTGCGCACGGTCGTCATCGAAAGCGGCGAGGAAGTTGGCGGCCTCTGCATCCTGCGCGGTTGCATGCCGAGTAAAGCGCTGCTCTATGCGGCGGAGGTCATGCATCTGGCACGCCACTCCCGTATCTGGGGAATCCATACCGAAAACGCCACCTTCGATTTCTCCGAAGTGATGGCACGGAAGAATGCCCTGATTAAGGATTTTGCCGATGACCGCCGTCAACAGCTTGAAAGCGGGAAATTCACCTTCATGCGCGACCAGGCGCGTTTCACCGATCCTCACGCGCTGGCGCTGGCGACCGGCAAAGCAATCACCGCTAAAAATTTTGTCATCAGCAGCGGATCCATGGTGGCTCCGTCGCCCTTGCCACAGCTCAACCAGGTCGGTTACCTGACCAGTGATAGCGCCTTGGCTCTTACCAAACTTCCAAAGTCGATCATCGTTTTAGGAGGCGGCGCGGTGGCCATGGAATTCGGACAGTTTTTCGCCCGCTTTGATGTGAAGGTCACGCTGGTCCAGCGCGGCGAACACGTATTGCGCGAGTTCGATGCCGATGCAACGACGGTGCTGGAGAACGTTCTCCTGCGCGAAGGTGTTAAGGTCTTTACCGAAACAAAACTGCTCGACGCCAGGCGCGACGGTGATTTGAAGGGCGTTTCATTTTTGCACCAAGGTCAAAAGGTCCATGCGACCGCCGAAGAGATCTTCTTTGGGCTGGGCCGTATTCCAAACACGGCCGCTCTGGACCTGGAGAAAGCCGGCGTCGCCACCGAGCAGGGTCGCATTCTCACCGACGAACGGATGCAGACCAGTGCTCCGCACATTTATGCTGCGGGGGACTGCACGGGACCTTATGAGATCGTGCATCTGGCCGTGCAACAAGGCGAAACGGCCGCCCATAACATTGCGCATCCCGACAAACCCAGGCAGATGGAGTACCGACTGAAGGCCGAGGTGATTTTTACGGACCCGCAGATTGCGGTGGTGGGATTGACGGAGAAGGAGGCAAAGGCGAGAAACATTCCCTACCGCGCAGCGAGCTATCCCTTCCGCGATCACGGCAAGTCTTTGATTATGGAAGCCAAGGACGGCTTTGTGAAACTGCTGGCCGACCCGGTGACGGGCGAAATCATAGGTGGCTGTTGTGTGGGACCGCTGGGGGGCGAACTCATCCACGAAATCATCTCGTCGATGGCGAAACGCATGACGGTGCATGAACTCGCGGCCCTGCCTCATTACCACCCGACACTGGCGGAGATCTGGACGCATCCGGCGGAGGAACTGGCCAGACAAATTCCGGGCGCAGGACGCGCGGCCTTGACCGGGTTTGGCGCCATTGAGTGAGGCGAATAGCCTTTGCGCCGAATGGAGCCGCAGAGGGGATACCACTGGAACATTGTGGTTCCGCGCCGCTCAATTCTCCTGTGACATGCCGTCAATGATTGTCCTGTGCTGCAACTGGCCCGATTTTTCCTACTGGATTTGCGAGATCAGTGGCGGTAGGTTGGCCACGAGTTGAGACTTCGCCCGCAACGCTGCGGTCCAAGATGTTGGCCTAATCATAATTGACCGAATGAATGAGCCGTTAGCCTATTGTAACTTCGCTATCATTCTGGCCACCGTGCTCTGCTCCTATCGGGGCTTCAAGAGCCACGCCTTTGAGGAGAAGTATATTTTTCGGCCGGAATCGATTCTGGCGCGCAAGGAATTTTATCGGCTGCTGACTTCCGGCTTCCTGCACGCGGACTGGCGGCACTTGCTCTGGAACATGATCAGTCTTTTTCTTTTTGGCCGCGAGATCGAATTCATGATTGGAGTTCCGAAGTTCCTGTTGATTTATCTGGGCAGCATCCTGGGCGGCAGTCTCCTTTCATTGTTCATTCATCGTCATCACGACTACCGGGCCTACGGAGCGTCCGGTGGAGTCTGTGGAATCATCTTTGCGAGTATCTTCCTCTTTCCGGGCGGAAGCATTTATATCTTTCCATTTCCGATGGGGATTCCGGCATGGCTCTACGCCATCATCTTCATGCTCGGCTCCTTCTATGGCATGAAGTCGAAGCGCGACAACATCGGCCACGACGCGCACCTGGGCGGAGCAATTATCGGCATGCTCATTACCGCAGCTCTCTACCCGCAGATCATTGGGGATAATCCTTGGCTCTTTCCGATCCTACTCGCCGGCTCGGCTCTTCTCTTTGTCTATTTGGTAATGAATCCGCTCTTTCTGCCCCTTACTTCATTCTTGAGCCGCGCCGGCAGAAAGAGATCTCGGGATGCGCACTTGCCCGGACACAAAGAGGAAGAGCGGCGCATCAATGACATCCTCGACAAAATCTCCAGGAGCGGCGTGGAGAGCTTGACCAGGGAAGAAAAGGATCTGCTCGATCGGGTTTCGGGCAAGTACCGAAGCCGAGCGGATTCAAAGAAGCCGGAATCGGGCCTGGCCTTTTAACAACAGCGCTAAAACACTTCAAATCGTTTCACGAACATCGGGGCGAGCCATTGCTGATTGCCGCACTCGTGACACGGAAAATACAGGAAATTCCAATGAGTCTTGCGGGCCTGCTGACTTTTTGGTGAACTCCCACGGACGTCACGTGAGCTATGGGACTCGACATCAACATGGTCCAATTTTTGATCGACGCGCGAAAGGGCGGCGCCCAGTTCGGCGAGATGCTTACGATTGGCCGGCAGCAGTTGAATGTGTATCCGGCCAGAATGGTTCAAATATTGCGGAAGCACGGACTGCCGCACGAAGCCTTTCTCGCAGACGCGGCTCAGAGCCAATTCGCAGAACCTTGTTTTCAAGCGTTGGGCGTGAAGCAAATCTATTCGCTGGATGCTTCCGACTTTGAGGGAGCGAGCTTCGTTCACGACTTGAACCGGCCCTTGCCTGCGGAACTGAAGGAGCGCTTTGATACGGTCTTGGACGGCGGCACTCTCGAGCATGTGTTCAACTTCCCCGTCGCTATTCAGAACTGCATGGAGATGCTGCGGGTCGGAGGACGGTTTTTTATCCACACGTGCGCCAATAATCTTTGCGGGCATGGCTTCTACCAGTTTAGCCCGGAGCTTTTCTATCGCATATTCAGTCCTGGAAATGGATTTGAGGTCGAACGTATCGTCCTGCACCGGGTGGGCCCTTATGGTCGATGGTATGAAGTGCCGGATCCAAATCAGATCCGCTCCCGTATCGAACTGATTACCTTCACTCCGATTCACCTGATGGTTCAAGCCAGGCGAACCAAGGTCGTTCCTATCTTTTCGAGCATGCCGCAACAAAGCGACTACATGGCGCTTTGGCAGGAGGGTTCGCAGGCCAAACACCTTCAAAGCAAAGGCGCGAGTTCGACCGGAAACTGGTTTCAGCGCACGCTGCCAGGGCTGGCCAGGTTTGTGCACGTGATAAAAACCGGAATCGAATTCTACAGCAGGCAATCGTTCCGCAACCGGAAATGCTTCCGTCCGGTCCGGCGGCCTTGATCGCGCAGAACTCTATCGCTTTACTTATGTCGCCCCCACTGGTAAGCGTCGTCATCTCGAATAAAAACGGTGTGCAGTGGCTTCCAAAATGTCTGGAGTCGCTGCGCCGCCAAACGATTTGGCAACGGATGGAGGTCATTATGGTGGATAACGTTTCCACGGATGATTCCGTTGCATTGGCCCGCAAGGCGCTCGCGGACTTTCCGCAAGTCTCGGTGATTGCGAACGAACAGGATTTGGGTTTTACCGGAGGTAACAACGTTGGAGCGGATGCTGCCAAAAGCGACGGCATTTTCTTCTTGAGCAATGACACCTGGCTGGAGCCCGATTGCCTGGAGAAGCTGCTTCAGGCCGTTGAAGAAACGCGGGCCGATTCGGCCATGCCGCTGGTGATGGATTATGAGGATACCACGGTGCAAAGTCTGGGCGCTGAAGGTTTGGACCTCTTCGGTTTTCCGACCGCCGGAGCTCCGTCCGCACGCATGCTCGAGCAGACGCTGGATGTATTCATGGTGGCGGGCTGTGGCTTTTGGATGCGCACAGAGTTGTTTCGGAAGCTGGGCGGTTTTGACACCGGGCACTTCATGTATGCGGAGGAAACGGATTTGTCATGGCGCGTATGGGTGGCAGGAGGCAGGATGATCCGAGTGCCATCAGCACGAATGCATCACCGCGGCGCGGCGGGTGTAAATCCCGCAGGCCACACAAAAATAGTGGAGTCTCGGACTTCGGAGACAAAACGTTTTCTAGCCAATCGGAATGGTATTCTGGCGCTCCTCAAAAACAGTCAGCACATACTGCTGCTGCTTCTGATTCCGCATCTTTTGGTGCTCTTGCTGGAGGGGTTCGCCAGTCTGCTGCTGGTGCGCCGCTGGAGTTACGTGCGCAAGGCGTATTTGGGGGCAATCGTGGACGCATTTCGAATGATGGGTCACGTGCGGGAGTGGCGTCAGCGCATCAGAGGATTCCGCAAGCGCAGCGATTTCTGGATGCTCCGGTACATTCGGCTTCGTCCAGGCCGTTGGGACGAGGTGAAACGGCTATTCAGGTTGGGAGTGCCCAGGGTCGATGCCAGGTAGGCACGTCGACGAGTCAACCGTTATTTATCTGCGCGCGGACCATCGCAAGAACAGTCATGTCAAATTCGGTGGGTCTCAATCCCGACGCGTCGGCTTTTGGTGTCAGTAGTCCGGCCTTAAGCGGGCGTGCCGCTCGTTGTTGTAACTGGGCCGTGGGGACCGCCGTCAGGGAGAATTGGGAGTGGCGGCGAATGCCTGCCGCCTCAAATGCGCGAACAAGCCGTCCCGCCCAATCTAATCGCGTGCAATCAGGCCAGGGACCCGCCAGGTGCCAAACACCCGTTGCGCCTCGATGAAGGACTTCCAGAAGCCATCGCGCAAGGTCGCCTGCGTAAGTCGGATTACCGCGCTGGTCTTCCGGCAACTTCAACACATGACCGCCTTCCATCGCGCGGCGCACCTGATATGCAAAGTTTTTCCCTTGTGCTTCCGCCCCATAAACGCAGACAACGCGCAACAGCAATGCCTCGCTATGCGCGGCCTGGATGTCTTGCTCGGCGCGCAGTTTTGAGCGCCCGTAAACGTTAATCGGGTTGGGCGTGGCGTCCTCTGCATACGGGCCGGTTTCGCCGTCAAAAACATAACTGGATGAAAAGTACGCGAACCTGCAACCGAGCTTCTTGCACTGCTCCGCCACATGCGCAGGCTGTTGCGCATTCTCCGCAAATGCCCTGGCGGGATCGTCCTCGCAGCCGTCCACCCAGGTCCATCCGGCCGCATGAACGACCACGTCGGGCTTTTGCGCTCGAAGCAAGGAGTCAACGGCGGAGCTATCGGCGCAATCGAGCTGCACCAGGCCCGGTTCAGGCTGGCGGCGATACGTGCCCACCACGGCATGCCCGGTCGTTTGCGCGGCTTTCAGCACGTGAGAGCCGAGCAATCCCGAGGCTCCGATCACCAGAATTCTCACGGCAACTCAAAAGGGCGTTTGGAAGTCGCGCAGGGCCGGAAACTTCTGGTCGCGTTCCGAAAGGATCGGATCCTTGACGGGCCAGTCGAAGCCGAAGGAGTTCCAGAGAATGCCCGCATCGTGGGTTGGCGAATGCACCGTACTGGTCTGATAAACCATCATGGAATGATCTTCCAAGGCGAGGAACCCGTGCGCGCAGCCCATCGGTATGAACAGCATCTGGCGATTCGCAGCGCTGAGTTCCCGCGAGAGGCAACGGATGCCAGTCGATGCCGAACGCAAGTCCAACACCACGTCCAATACACGTCCCGCAGGGCAATAGACCAGCTTGTCATGAGCGGCAGGCGGCCGCTGAAAATGCATCCCTCGGAGAACGTCCTTGCGTGAGACGGAAAAGAACTCCTCTTTGGGCGCGAAGGCAATGCCGCACGCGCGAAATAATCCTTCATGGTAGGTTTTGACGAAACGGCCGCGAGAGTCCTCGAAGACGTCCGGTTGCAGGACATAGACACCCGGGAGCTCGGTTGGCAATGCTTTCAATGTGGTCTGGCCGAAAGCGGCCGTTTCATTTGACGGCTTTCTTCACGAATGCGCGAATGGTTTCCACCATATGACCGAGCATGTCGTGCGTCAGGCCCGGATACGTCCCCACAAAAACGGCCTCATCAAGAATCCGGTCCGCTCCGGCCAGATCGCCTATCACTCGAAATGCGTCCGGTCTTTGTTTCCTGAGATTCGCAAACGCGGGCTGGCGCGTCAGATTCCCGCCAAAAAGCATACGCACGCCGATCTTCGCTGTGTCCAATGCAATGACGAACTCCCGCCGCGTAAAGGGCGCCGTGGGCTTGACGCGCATCATGAATCCAAACCAGGAGACCTCCGTGCGATGACCGGAATTATCCCAGGCGAAGCCATCCGGCGTCCATCCGGTGGCATGTGTCGGCAATTGAAAATCGAAGAATGCTTCGAGCTCGGCCAGTTCGCGGCGGAGGAAATTCCAGTTGCGAGCGCGGGCTTGGATGAAATCCGGCAGTTTCTGAAGTTGCCGACGACCGATGGCAGCCTGCAAATCCAGGGGTTTGAGGTTATAACCAAGATGCGCATAGATGTATTTGTGGTCGTAACCCTTGGGCAGTTCCCCCAGTTGCCAGCCGAAGCGGTTGTTGCACGTATTGTCAGCTCCGCTGGCGCACCAACAATCGCGTCCCCAATCGCGGAAACTTTCGACCAGCACCTTGAGGCGCAGCTCTTTGACGATGTTAACCGCGCCGCCTTCGCCCATGGTCAGGTGATGCGGCGGATAGAACGATTGCGTCGAAAGATCGCCGAAGGTGCCAGTCAAACGGCCATCGTAGCGGCTGCCGAGAGCATCGCAGTTATCTTCGATGAGCCAGAGTTTGTGGCGGCGGCAAAACTCCGTGACGGCGGCCAGGTCAAACGGATTTCCCAGCGTGTGGGCCATCATCACCGCTTTGGTCTTGCCAGCGACGAACGCATCTTCCAGTTGCTCAATTCTTCCGTTGAGCGTGAACGGATCGTTATCAATGAAAACCGGCACGAGGTTGTTCTGAAGAATAGGGGCAACGGTAGTCGGAAAACCGGCGGCTACGGTAATGACTTCGTCACCGGGCTGGAGGCGCCGTTCATCGAGCTTTGGACTGGTGAGAGCAGAAACCGCGAGCAGATTTGCGGATGAACCGGAATTGGCCACCACCGTTTTCTTGACGCCGAGAAACCGGGCGAACTCCTCTTCAAAAGCCACACCTTCCGCGCCCAGCGTCAGCCAGAAATCCAGGGCTGAACTGACGGCAGCCTCCACCTCCTCTTCGGAAAAAACGCGCCCGGCGTACGGGACGACAGTCTTGCCTGGTTCAAATGCCGGGCGCAGATCCTCTCTTACCACGTTATTCGGCGGAAAATGATCCTTGTGCCTGAGGACAGCATACTCACGGGTCAGACGGAGTATCTCGGCTTTAAGCTCTTCCGGCGATTTAGACATGCTTCACGTCGCGGCCCAAGCCAAACCCAGTTTCGTGGCGTCTTCCATGTAGTCGTTGAGCTGGCGGATGGTTAACGCCTGTGCCTTCGTTGATTCCCCGGCTTCAAATGTTTCACGGTACCAGCCGACGGTCTGAGCTACAGTCCGCGAAAAGTCCCACACCGGCTTCCACTCCAGCAATGCATGCGCCTTGTCCGTGGAGAGGGTGAGCGATCTGGCTTCATGAACCGCCTTGGGATCGCTGTGGTCCTGCCAGGAACCGGGCCAATATCGCAGCACCTGCTCGACCAGTTCCGCCACGCTGCGGGTGCAGCCGGGGTTTGGTCCGAAATTGAATGTCGGATCCACCTGGCGGATATCGTTCTTGATTAAGCCGGGACGCGACAGTGCGGCGGCCAGCCATAAGTAACCGCTCAAAGGTTCGAGTACATGTTGCCATGGTCGAATGGCGTTCTTGCTCCGAACGGGGATGGGTTGGCCGTCCTGCAAAGCGCGCATGCAGTCGGGCACGATTCGATCCGCAGCCCAATCACCGCCGCCGATGACATTGCCGGCGCGCGCACTGGCGATTCTCACCTGTCCACTGGAGAAGAATGACCGGCGGTGGCTGGCGATGACAATTTCGGCAGCGGCTTTGCTGGCGCTGTAGGGATCGTGCCCGCCCAACGGATCGGTCTCGCGATAGCCGTGAAGCCATTCGCGATTTTCATAGCACTTGTCGCTGGTGATGCAGATGGCCGCGCAGGGCCGGTCGAGTTCACGCAGTGCTTCCAGCACGTGAGCAGTGCCCAGCACATTCGTCTCGTACGTCTCGAGCGGTTTCGCATACGAGAGGCGCACCAGCGACTGCGCAGCGAGATGGAAGACAAAATCCGGATGGCACTCGACGATGGACTTGCGCACCTGGGTCGCATTGCGGATGTCCGCAACGGTGTGGACCACCTGGCCCTTAAGCAAAAGCTGATCGAACAGAGCCGGTTGAGTGTTCGGCGGCAGGGAGAAACCGTGGACTCGTGCTCCCAGTTGAATCAGCCACTGGGCCAGCCAGGCACCCTTGAATCCGGTATGGCCCGACAACCACACCGTCTTGTTTCGAAACACGTCGCCGAACATTACCAGACCTTCCAGGGAGCTTGGTTGATTTTCCACAGATGGTTGAGGAGCTCAAACTCCCGGAACGTGTCCATCGGTTGCCAGAATCCATCGTGGCCGAAACACATCAATTGGCCATCGGCAGCCGCGCGGCGAAGTGGCGACTGCTCGAGAATCAGGTTTGGGTCCTCCGTGAGGTAATCAAAGAATTTTCGGGAGAAGACAAAGAACCCGCCATTAATCTGGCCAGTCGTGGTTTGGGGTTTTTCATTGAACTCGATGACGAGATTGTTCTTGCTCACCAGTTCGCCAAATCGGCCTGGCGGCCGCACGCCGGTGAGGGTCGCCGATTTGCCGTGACCTCGGTGAAACTCCAGCAGCGCGCGAACATCGACATCTCCGACGCCATCGCCATAGGTCATCATGAACAGGTCGCCCTGGATGTATTTCTCGACGCGTTTCAGCCGCGCGCCGGTCATCGTTTCCTCTCCGGTGCCGGCCAACGTCACCGTCCAGGCGGACTCGTCGGACCCATGATGAAATATGACCTCCCGTTTTTGGCCAAGATGAACGGTCAGGTCACTGTTCAGGTAACGATAATTCAGAATGTAGTCCTTAATCATTTCGCCCTTGTAGCCCAGACAGAGGACAAAGTCCGTATGGCCGTAGTGGGCATAGATTTTCATGATATGCCAGAGGATCGGCTGCTCGCCGATGGGCAGCATAGGCTTGGGGCGATATTCGGTTTCCTCACGCAGGCGAGTACCCTTGCCTCCGCATAAAATGACCACTTGCATGACAAGGAATATGCCGAGGGAGCGGAGCCAGGCAAAGCCAAAACACAAGGCTGCAATCACTTTGGTGCCGCTGCAATTCCAGGAAAGGAGGCGTTGCGGGCACAAGACCTGTCCGATCCATAACCCTGAGTCCGAAGGCGATCTATCTTCTTCGATAAGCCAGGAATGAACGCTCCTCATTGTGGCGGACGAGTTGATAGTACCTAAGGCCCAAGTCCACCGGCTCCAATTCGGGATAATTCTTAGCGATCATTTCTCGCCACTGCTCATTCTTCCATTTGGTTTGATGCAAATCGACTCCATCATGAACGTCCGGCATGGAGGTGGTGGAGGCGATAAAATATCCTCCCTTCCCCAAATGATTGAGAATATTCGTGAAAAGAACTGGCAAATCCGGAGTGGAGATGTGTTCCAGGACCTCCCACATCGTAATCAGATCGAATCTGGCGGCTTGTTGGTGCGTGGTTAATCGAAACGGGCGCGTGATGTCGCACGTAAAAAGGTTCTTGCCGGCCAGCTCCGGCCAGTTTGCTCGACGCTGCTTGAGGGAAAAATCCGAGCCTTCCAGTCCCACCGCCATCCAGCCGAGGTCTCTGAAATCTTTCACCAGTTGTCCCCCGGAGCATCCCAAATCGAGAACCCCCAACGTGGCGCTGTTGTTGTCGCGCCGGATCCGATCCGCCATCAAGGTGACAAACTTCTTGTTGGTGCTGTTGTCCCGCATCGTGCCCCAGGGAACCATATGGTCCGGGGACTGAAAGGCGACCGAATGCTTCGTTTCCAGATGTAATTGATAATCCTGTGGCGGAGGCAAGGTTGCAAAGATGCGGTAGCGCACATGGAAAAGGATCTCGTGCCACTGTTTATACAGTCGCATCCAGCTTTCCGCGATCAGGAACTTAGTATGCCCTTCCCGAATTAACCGACATGCCCAACGAAAGGCGCGCCATAATGTCCTCATCTAGTGATTATACCAAATGTCCTAAAGCAACCTCGCCTTAAAAGCGCACCAGGCTCTTGAGGAAAAGCCGGGCGGCAAATCTTCTGCAGATTCACAGAGTCAATCCTCTGTTAGCGATCCAACCACTCACGAACACCGTACGTTAGAGATTCAGCAGACCCAAAACCAGTAGAAAGTTCTTTGAGGATGCTGGTACTTTGCGGCAGACCGGACAATCGGATAGACAAACGAATGTGAAATAGCTTTGATGGTCCTACAATGTTAGAGCCTTCAACATGCTTCGTAACAGGCGCGGCGGGGTTTATCGGCAGCCACTTGGTTGATCGCTTGCTGGCTATGGGCCATCGCGTTGTCGGAATCGACAACCTCGTTCTCGGCAAAAAATCCAACCTGTCGAAGGCCCTGCAATCGTCACAGTTCATTTTCAAGGAGGCCGACCTGAACGATTACGAGGCCTGTCTTGAGTTCCTGAAGACGCACGCAGCTTCCGGCGCTGTGGACACGGTCTGGCACATGGCGGCCAACTCGGACATTCAGGCCGGCGGACTGAATCCCGATGTGGATCTGCAGCGTACGTTCCTGACGACCTACAACACACTGAAAATCATGCAGGAACTTGGCGTGCCGCAGATGGCGTTTGCGTCCACCTCTGCCATTTACGGCGAACACGAGGGGACACTGCGGGAGGATTCAGGGCCGCTGTTTCCCATTTCCAGTTACGGAGCGATGAAATTGGCTTCGGAAGGGATCATTTCGGCGGCGCTGGAACGGTTCCTGAAGCGCGCGTGGATTTTTCGATTTCCGAACGTCGTTGGGCCTCGAGCGACGCATGGCGCCATCTACGATTTTCTAAGAAAGCTTCAGCGCGATCCCAATGAACTGGAGGTGCTCGGCGATGGCACGCAGGAAAAGCCTTACCTCCATGTGAGCGAATTGATCGATGCGATGATCGTTCTCTTCCAGAAGACAAAGCAACAGCTCAACTACTTTAACATCGCGCCGGACGCCAGTGCGACAACCGTGCGCTACATCGCCGAAGCCGTGGTTCGCGCCGCTGCTCCCGAGGCCAGAATCCGTTACACGGGCGGCTCCAAGGGTTGGATAGGCGACGTCACAAAGTTCAGTTATTCGATTGAAAAACTCAAAGCAGCCGGATGGTCGCCGCGCATGACATCCAATCAGGCGGTCGACCTCGCCATTAAGGAAAATCTGTCCATTGTGACAGGATGAAGCCGTTCTCGAACGAAATGCACTTCCGCCGGAACCATCGGTGTGGCGTATGAAGCAGTTGGTGATTCTGGCCGGAGGAAAAGGAACCCGGCTAAAGGATCGCCTGGGTGATCTACCCAAGCCGATGATTCCCGTGGACGGCAAACCATTGCTGGAACATCAGGTCGAGCTGGCGAAGCGCTATGGATTTTCCGACATCATCATTTTTATCTGCTATCGTCCGGACCTCATCCAACAGCACCTGCGAGATGGAAGCCGCTGCGGCGTCCGGATTTCCTATGTCATCGAGAAAGAGCCGCTGGGCACGGCAGGGGCGGTGTTGGCCGGATACGACGCGCTCTCGGAAGATTTTCTCGTGATGTATGGCGACACCATGGTGAACGTCGATCTGGAGCGCATCTGGCATCGGCATCGCGAGTCTGGAGCCGACGCGACGCTGTTGCTTCACCCAAACGATCATCCCCTGGACTCTGACCTGGTGGAGGTTGATGCTGACGGATGGATCACCGCGTTTCACAATCGGCCTCATCCTCAGGATCGCTATTTCCAGAATCTGGTCAATGCCGGCCTCTACGTGGTCAGGAAAGCCGCTCTGGCCGTGTTTCATTCCTTCGCCTCCAGCCCGGGGCCTCAAACGCTGTTGGACTTTGGCAAGGATCTTTTTCCTGCGATGCTAAGGCGGGGTTTGAGGTTGCTGGCCTATAAAACCCCAGAGTACATCAAGGACATCGGCACGCCCGAACGCTACGACCGTATTGGCGCTGAATACGCGGCGGGAGTTGTGCAGAGAAGTTCCTTGAGCACTCCGCAACCGGCCGTTTTCCTGGATCGCGACGGGACATTGAATGAAGAGATCGACGGCGTGACAGGGCCGGACAAGTTGGAGCTGATCCCCGGCGTGGCTCAAGCCGTTCATCAACTTAACCACCGGGGTTTCCGCGTCATCATAGTAAGTAACCAGCCGATTGTGGCCAAAGGTTTTTGCACCGAGTCGGACATCCAGGCCATTCACAACAAACTGGAAACGCTCCTGGGACGCGAACATGCGTTTGTGGACCGCATCTATTATTGTCCCCATCATCCGGACAAAGGTTTTGCTGGCGAACGCCCCGAACTGAAGATCGATTGCCTATGCCGCAAGCCCAAGCCCGGCATGATCCAACAGGGCGTCCGCGATTTGAACATCGACTTGCAAGCCTCATGCCTGATTGGCGACACGACCCGAGATGTGCAAACCGCCAAAAACGCCGGATTAAAATCCATACTGATTCGGACAGGCTATGCCGGCCGCGACAGAAAATACGCTGCGCAACCCGATTTTACGTTCGACACGCTCAACCAGGCCGTGGAATTTATCCTCAGAAACGAATCACGCATTCATTAACCACGAATGGACACGAATCGACACGAATATAAAGTAGGGCCATGCGTCCCGCCTGCCTGCCTGCGCGTTGGCCCAGCGAGAGGCAGGCGAGACGCACTGTCCTACGCTTCTCGTCGTTAAGCGCCGTATGCTACTTGGTCCTATTTACAAATTGTCTCACAAGCTGCGCTCCCACCCTGCCCGCTTTCTGTTCAGTGACTTTTTTTTCAATTATGTGGGCCGGGACAAGAACGCGGAAACCGAGTTGATGCGGAAGAACTGGCAGGGCGCGGCGGGCTCCAGCATTTGGGACATTGGTGCTTCCCTCGGCAAGTTTACCACGCTGATTGCGCAAGCCAATCCTCAGAGCCGGGTCTATGCTTTCGAGCCAAACCTGAACTCCCTTTATTTTCTGGCTCATCGGACGGCGAAATTCCCGAACGTGACCATCGTTCCGTGCGCAGTCACTGCGGACGGACGGGAAATCAAAGGCACTTATAATCCGGATTTCACGGCGCCCTGCACGGGACCGATGGTCCCGACCTATTCCGTTCAGGAAGCCGTGGCCAAGTTTGGCAAACCGCTGTTCATCAAAATGGACGTCGAGGGAGAAGAGTTTAACATTTTTCGGCAGGAACCGGACTGCTTGCGCGGCGTGCATATTCTAGTCGAATGGCATTCCTATCTTGTGAATGAGCCGATTCCCAAACTGAAGAGTTGGAAGGTGAGTAACATTACCCCGGCCCATACTTACCTGGAGCCAATTTGAGATCATGATCATCAGCAAAACACCTTTGCGCATGAGCTTCGTCGGAGGCGGCAGCGATCTGCCGGTCTTCTACCGCAAGTACGGCGGCGCGGTCGTTTCCACCGCCATCAACAAGTTTGTCTATGTGACCGTGAACAAAAAATTCGATGACCGCATCCGGGTGGGTTATTCCAAAACCGAAGAGGCACAGACGGTGGATAAGATCAAACATCCGCTGGTGAGAGAATCGATGAAAATGCTGGGCATCAACGGCGGCATCGAGATTACTTCCATCGCTGACATCCCGGCCAAGGGTTCGGGTCTGGGTTCCTCCAGTTCGTTTACGGTGGGCTTGCTGCACGCGTTGCACGCTTATGCCTGCCGTTACGCTTCGGCGGAGCAATTGGCGCGCGAGAGTTGCGAGATCGAAATCGAGCGCTGCGGCGAACCGATCGGCAAACAGGACCAGTTCGCGGCGGCCTTCGGCGGTTTTAACTTCATCGAATTTTATCCCGATGATTCCGTGTCCGTGGAGCCCATTATTTGCCAGCGCGAAACGATGCGCCAGTTGCAGGAGAACACCCTGGTTTTCTACACAGGAATCACGCGGAGCGCATCGACGCTCCTCAAAACGCAGCGGGAAGTCGTCGCTGCAGACGAAGCCAAGCAAAAAGTGCTGGGCAAGATGGTGGAGTTGGCCAGGCAACTCAAAGCCGAGTTGCAGAAAAACAATCTGAACGCTTTCGGCGAGATCATTCATGAGAACTGGGAACTCAAGCGCAGCCTTACCCATGCGGTCAGCAACGACGTGATCGATGATTGGTATGCGCACGCGCGCAAAGCCGGCGCGATGGGCGGAAAGCTACTCGGGGCCGGCAGTGGCGGCTTCCTGATGTTCTATGCGCTGCGGGAAAGACATGAGGCGATCCGAAAGGCATTGAAGGAACTTCGCCAAATGGACTTTGGGTTTGAGCCGCAGGGAAGCAAGATCATTTTTGTTCACGATTGAGGCCGGAACGAGTCAGTTGAAACGAAGAGCGCACGCGTCTCGCGTGCGGGCTTGGCGCCCCGCCGAGCACATCCGAAGTCCCATGGTCGCACGGACGGGTGAATCCCTTAGGCGCGAGGATCAGTCGGCGCGACGCCGACTGAAGCAGCCAGACGGCTTGCCCTCCCGTTTTCCAACTGATTTTACAACAGAATGGAAACTGTTCCGGGCAATCACTCTGGACCGGCGTTTTTTGGAACGTTGAAACAGGCTGGCTGCGCCTACCTCAGCCTTGCGAGCGCGTTGCAGAAAACCTCCCCAACCGTGGCCCACGAATTTTCCTTTCGGAATTGTTTGAGATCCGTCCTGGCGAGATAATTCTCGCCCGCTCGCATCTTCAGAATTTGCTCTTTGGCTTCGGCTTTGAACTTCTCCAGATCAAAGCAGGGAACATAACGCACCAGGTCACCAAAGATGGGGCGATAGGTTTCCACATCATAAGCGACGACGGGCAGGTGGCAAAGCAACGCCTCGCCCACCGTGCGCGGAGAACCTTCGTGCCGGCTGGGCATCAGGAAAACGCGGCTGGCCTTGAGGAGGCGGACTTTTTCTTCTTCGGAAACGAAGCCGGAGAATTCGACCTGCTGCGACAAACCGAGATTTTTGATCTGTGACGCCAGGGCCTCACCCGCCCGGCCAATAATGATAGCGCGAAAATCGGGCAGTTCCCTGGCCAAACCGGCCAGCGTCTGCAGCAAGTCCTCAATGCCTTTCTGGCGATGAATGCGCCCGATCCAAACAGCATCGTAAATCTTCCCCGGTTCCGGCACGGTGTCGGCCGTTTCCGCGTCCAACCCGTAGGAGACGTAGCTGATCTCGTTTTCTTTAAAACCCAGCTTCAGCAAACGCGCGCGCATGTTGGGATGGACATGGAAGATATGCTTGTGCCGAGAGGCCCGAAAGAGCCTCAAGGCAAGCTGCTGGCTCATCCAGTAATGCAACGCGGCCACGCGGAAAGTATCCACGTCCGGTCGCGACCGGCAGAGAATTTGCCGGAGCGTCGGCGCCTCCATATGAAGGATCATCATTTTGCCCTTGGCCCTGCTGAGCGCAACCGGCAACACGTCGAACCAGCCGTCTGCCATCGCGTAGGCAAAATCCTCCGCCCGGATTTGTCGGAGCCTTCTCAGGCTGCGGCAGAGTCGTTTAAAATAGTCGAAGAACAAAACCAACTGGCCGCCAAAGCTCTGTTCACAGCTCTTATCAAGAACATGATCGTTGGTGAGGGTTAGTCCGTACGGAACTCCCAGTTTGCTCAGGCGCTTTTCCAGCGCTTTGCCGCCAAAGAAATGCAGCGAGTAGCCCGCGCTGTGGGCGCGTTTTGCAACCTCCAGAAAATGCACATCGCCGCCGGCGACATGATCGCCGTAGATGCCATTGCCAAAAAGAAAGAGACGCGGAGCAACTGTCCTTGAGGCGCCAACCGAAGAGTCCATCGGCGAGACGCTCATGGTGAATGTTCAAGTCCTTGCGCCTTGTCCTTTGCCCGGAAAAGGAAACGAATTGAGACGCTGGCCTTCTCTCCTTTCCCTTCTCGTTTGACGGCAGAACGCGTGCCGCAGCCGAGCAAGAGGTAATCCGGATCTGACATCACTCACCCTGCGATTTCAAGGTCTGTCGCGGTTGCAGGGCATGGATAAGCTTCTTGTCCTTGGACCGAAAATAATAGGTTTGCACGCCCCAAATCACTCCAAACACCGAAGCCCAGCTCGCCCACGGATGCCAGAGCCAGCGCAGGTCACGTGTGCGCGCCAGGCCGGCGATCATTTGGAAGCAGGGACCGATGAAGCTCAGACACCACGCGCATGCCGCCCAGCCTGGCAATCGTGGCTTTCGTTCTGTCCAGGAAAACTTGTATTCCCTTTGCATATCCAGAAAGTGACAGGTGGCGCGGCGGCGCTTTTTCAAAAACTCTCCCAGTGTGGCCACATAATAATGATGCACCCCGCGTCCTCGCAGGCGCAGCCATTCACGCTTGCCTGTAGCCTGAATCAGCCGCACCGACGTGTGTGTGTCGGAATACTGTTCGCTTGCCTTCACCAGATCCAACTCGGCCTTGCGGAAGACGAATCCGTTCGAGCCGACCGGATAAGCCAGACTGCCCTCCGGAAAAGTCCAACGTTCCACGTCATCTTCCCGGCCCAAAAACACTGGCTTGATGCTCATCATCCAGGCGACCGGATCGCTGATGTGCAAGAGATGCGTGAGGTAGGCGCAAAAGGAAGTCATTTTGGGCGAGGGCAGGTAATAGCTCTCCACACCAAACGCATTTGGATGCTTGCTCAGCGCATCAACCGCCAGCCGAACGTAATCCGAATGCGTAATCTCATTGTCGGCATCGATGAAGACGATGTACTCGCCCGTGGCATGCATCAGCGCCGCTCTTTTGCCATCTTCGATGTTCCGCCCATGGTCCTCGAAGACCAGCGCCCCGTATTGGGAAGCGATTTCTCGAGTGCCGTCCCTGGAGCCTGCATCGCCAACCAGGATTTCGAAGCGGTCCTGCGGATAATCCTGCCGGCGGATGGACTGGAGGCAGTTTTCAAGAATGCCGGCGGCGTTGAGCACCGGCATGATGAAACTGATTTTAGGCGCTGGCCCGCTCACGCCATGCTATTAACACAATAAACGGCGCCGAGGCAAACCTTCCCGACGAATCTCGTGTTCGTGTTAGACATTCCGCAGCGGGATGCTTCCGCGAATGACGCTCAGAAGTGTTGGAAATGCCGGCAATCCCTGTCGCGCCAGGTTTGTCATTTCGAGCTCGGACGCGACAAACCCGCTGCGGGCGATCATTCCGGGGAAATTCTCTCTGGTGAAATGGCAGGTCCAGGGCTACATTCCGCGCCGCTGGCTTGTGTTCGGTCCAGGCGAAATTCGCGCCTTCCGATTGCTGGCAGGCCGAGCTATTTACCGTGTGCGAGTCGTCTAAGCGATGAGACCTGAAGAATTGCAGAAATTATACGCCGATCGAACGGCGCGAGAAGGCTACACTGGCGATGACTCGTCGAACCGGTTTCGAAAGGTATCTTCTTTGATGCGTGAATACACCACGCCACAAAAGGTCCTCGACGTGGGGTGCGCAACCGGATCGTTGCTAAAGTCGTTCACAGAACTTCATGACATCAGCGGCGTCGATATCAGCGAGATGTTTCTCGAACGAGCGCGACGCAACGGCTACAAGCAAACGGTCCAATTGGACGTTTCGACCCACGCGCTGCCGTTTGAAGACAAGACCTTTGACGTGGTCTTCTGCGGCGAATGCATTGAACACATTGTCGATACCGACTGGCTCTACTGTGGGATTAATCGAGTATTAAAGGCAGGGGGCCATTTTCTTTTAACCTTTCCCAACCTTCGAACGCCGATTTCCTTTGCGATGATGCTGCTGAACCTGCCGCCCATGTATTCGGCGCGCTATCGCGCGGGACACGTGCGGGATTTCACCACCAGGACGATGAAGATCGCCCTGGCGAATAATGGCTTCCGCATCGACAAGATGGTGGGCGCGGATTTTTACCTTCCAAAGATTGGAGGCAGCCTGGGATGGCTGGCCGATTTTTTGCCGAGTTGGTCCAGCGCGGTTGTGGTGCGCGCGGTCAAAGAGGCCGACGCAGCCTATTCCGTTACCGCCATCGAAACGACGGAGATGCATTGAATGGGAAGGGCGGGAAAGGAGCTTGGGGTTTGATTGGCGCTTTGAAACGGCATTTTCGGCGCGACTGGGAAGGCGGCGCAGAGCGGTCGAATGATTGGGCCGGGCATCTTGTCGCGTCGTTGCATCCCCAGGCTTTGCTGGATCTGGGTTGTGGGGATGGAGCGAAATTGTTTCGATATCTGGATTACACACCCAACTTGTTCTGTGGTGTCGAAGCGTCGCCATCGCATGCTGCAAAGGCAAAGGAGCGCGGGATTAAGGTCACCTCCTTCGACTTGAATGGTCGATGGCCGTACGACGACAGAACCTTCGATGTCGTGCATTGCGCGTATTTAATCGAACATCTCCACAATACACGACTGTTCGCCATGGAAGCTTTTCGCGTATTGAAGCCCGGCGGCACGGCCGTGATCACTTCGGAGAACTTGTGCAGCTTTCTCAATCTGATTGCCATGGCGCTTGGCTATACACCGTTTACTCTGGCCAATTGTTGCGGCTGGGTACTGGGTAATCCACTGGGACTGCATTATCAGGAGGACTTCCCCGAATACGTGGCCATCGATGACCCTGCGTTTTCAGGCGTGTCAGGTCATGTGCGCGCGCTGTCCGTGCCGCAGGCGCGGGATCTGTTTAACAGGGCTGGTTTTGCAACGGAATCCTCTTCGATTGGGCTGCTGCCGTTGCCAGCGCCTATTGGCCGAATGTTCGAGGGTTTATGTTACCGCCGCGGCCACTTCTTGCTGGTGAAGGCAACCAAGCCGAGCTAGCCGATGTCGTGCATGCCGCTGGCGACCTTCGGATTTGACCTGGATCAAGGAAAAATATCAGACGGAGACGATTCTTGGACGTCCACCGACGTCGACCGAGGGACCGAGCCTTAGGGTTTGACAAGTGAGTCCGAAGCTTTAGGCTCTGTGTGTTCACAAGCAGTTTATCTTTTGAGTAGTTGCTAACCAGGGCTGTTACGAGGTGCCAGGAGAGAGAAGTATGAAAACCAGAATTCCAAGCTGGGGTATACCAGTTTTTCTGATTGGGGCAGTTGTTCTTCCACATTCTGCAAACTCCGCGACCTTCGATATCTCTCGGGACTTTTCCGTGGCCTCGAATCCTAACGGGGCCTGGAGTTACGGGTGGAAGACAACATTGGATGGGAGTTTCACACTACTGACGTTTGCCAAGACTAATATAGCTGACAATGGAGTGCCCCATGAACTCTGGGCCCTAAACAGCTTTGAACAGCCTGCGGTTTTGCGTAATGGAACCACCAACACGGCGATAGTAGCCGGAGGCCAAGGCAACTATCCACCGGGAACGGTCTGGTTCCTTCCGGGCTATGAAGGCAGAGTGCAGAATTATGGTGTCATTCGTTGTGCTGTGCCAATGGGTGCTGGTGGGCAATACGAGGTCAACACTGTCGTTCGGCCGGGCTTTGACGGGTCGATTCAGGGGGACACGGATTTTCATGTGTTGAAGAATGGGATGGAGTTGTTTGGGCGGCAGTTGGCGGCGGGCGCATCGGCCAGTTACAGTAACACGGTCCTGTTGACGGCCGGAGACACGATTGACTTTGCCATTGGTCGTGGTGCAGACAACAGCTATTTGGGTGCAGTCTTGAAGATCGAGGCTACGTTGGATTTAGTCTCGACCAATGCGCCACCACCACCCGGAGATACCAATTGTCTGGTGGCACCGCGCATTGCCACGACTCAGGACGAAGCTTTCGGCGCTGCCACATTGCGTGCCCCCAATCATCGTAACCAACAGGTTTATGATGCACGCCATTTTCCGACCGGCGTGGTCATGAACATTCACCAGATTCGTTTCCGTCCGGATTATTTCTACGGCAATGCCTTCACAGCCACGGTGCAAAACATCCAGATCAACCTTTCGACCACGGCCCGCCCGGTCGAGCAGATGAGTGCAGTCTTTGCCCAGAACGTGGGCGTCGATGACCGGGTTGTCTTCAGCGGGGCGTTGGCTCTATCCAGCAGTTTCAGCGGACCGGCCGATGGGCCCAAGGCCTTCGACATCGTCGTGCCCTTGAGCGCGCCCTTCACCTACAATCCCGCCCAGGGGAACCTGGTGTTGGACATTCGCAACTTCTCCGGCTCCAGCGCCAGCTTGCTGAGCGGCCGGACTGACAGTACCGATGGGGTTTCCCGGGTCCTGGGCAGCGTCAATAGCACGTCGGGTCTGACCGACATCGGGGGTGATGTGCTGCAGGTCTGTTTTACGGCCACCAATGCGCCCCCACCCCCGCCGCCGACCAATTGTGTCCTCGCTGGGGCCGAGTTGGTTGCATGGTGGCCGTTTAACGGCGACGCCCGGGAAGTTATCAGCGGTGGTTTGCTTCAATTGGCTGGCGGACCCACCTTCATCTCCGGCGAGGTTGGAGGGGCTCTGAGTTTTGATGGCTCAAACGATGAAGCGCTCATGCCTGCATCGGCGGCCCTGAATGTCGGACTGGCAGGCGGATTCTCCATCGAGACATGGATCAACCCCGCCCATGTGACTCTGCAACCCATCGCGACGTGGACGCCCGGTCCAGGTGTCGGCGGCGTGCATTTCTGGCTGGGTGTGTACGGTGCGGGCTCGATCTTTGCCAACCTCGTGGACACCGCAGGGGGCAATCATTCCTGGCGCTCCGAGACGGACATTGTTGTTCCAAACCAGTGGCAGCATGTGGGCATGAGTTACCAAAAGGCAGCGGGCCTGCTCAGGTTTTATCTTAATGGAGTCAAGGTAACCGAACATCTGCTCGGCACGTTGGAACCACAAACCAGTTATCCGCTGGCTATTGGTTACCGGCCGAACCAGGAACACCTGGCTGGCAGCATCGACGAGTTGAGCATCTACCGACGTGTGCTGACCGATAGCGAATTTGCTGCGATTCACGCCGCCGGTAGTCTCGGCAAGTGCGGCACCAACACACCGCCCCCGCCGACGGGATTGTTGCTGGTGGTGCCTTCGGGTTTGGAGAGCCGGGAGGGCGATAGTGCCTCAGGGATTCTGACCGACCAGCAGTTGCGCCTGCAGGAAGTTTACGCCGCGTCGCAGTTTCCGACGGGGACGCTCCTGATCAGTCAACTGCGGCTCCGCCCCAGTGTGGATTTCGGAACCGGGGCATTTTCCATAAGCATTTCCAATATCCAGATCAATCTTTCCACGACGCCAAGGCAGCCGAACAATTTGAGCCTGGTTTTTGCGGAAAACATTGGCGCGGATGACACCGTGGTCCACAGCGGGCGGCTGGATGTTGCCACGCAGTTCAGTGGCCCTGAGCAAGGCCCCAAGACGTTTGACATCATTGTGCCCTTGCAAAGGCCCTTCGCCTACAACCCTGCGGCGGGCAATCTGCTGGTGGATATCCGAAACTTTTCCGGTTTCCCAGTGCGTCACGTGATCGATTTGGAGGCTGGACATGACGGCGCATCCCGGCTGATCGCCCATTCTGCCAGCGCCACCACCGCGTTCATCGCTGATCCCGCTGCGGATGTGCTGCAGATTGTCTATTCGCAGACGAATGTTCCGCCACCACCCCCTCCTGGGGACACCAATTGTGTGGTGGCGCCACGCATTGCCACGACACAGGACGAAGCGTTCGGCGCTTCCACATTGAGCACCGCCAATCTTCGCAACCAACAGGTTTACGATGCCCGCCATTTTCCGACGGGCGTGGTGATGAGCATTCACCAGATTCGCTTCCGTCCGGATTATTTCTACGGCCGCGCCTTCACGACTACGGTGCAGAACATACAAATCAATCTTTCGACCACGACGCACCAGCCCGAGCAGCTCAGTGCGGTCTTTGCGCAGAATGTGGGAGCTGATGACCGGATTGTCTTCAGTGGAGCCTTGAGTATTTCCAGCAGTTTCGGCGGACCGGCCGGTGGGCCCAAGGCCTTCGACATCGTGGTGCCCTTAAGCACACCCTTCACCTTCAATCCCAGCCAGGGAAACCTGGTGGTTGACATTCGCAACTTCTCCGGCTCCAGCGCCAGTTTGCTGAGCGGCCGCACCGACAGCACCGATGGGGTTTCGCGGGTATTGGGCAGTGTTAACAGCCTTTCGGGCACGGTCGACATCGGTGGTGGTGATGTGCTGCAGGTCTGCTTCACCGCCACCAATGCCCCACCGCCGCCGCCGCCGGGGGACACCAACTGCGCGGTGGTCCCGCGCATTGCGGTCACACAGGACGAAGCGTTTGGCTCTTCCACCTTAAGCACACCCAATCATCGCAACCAACAGGTTTATAATGCCAGTCACTTCCCGACGGGCGTGGTGATGAACATTCACGAGATTCGATTCCGCCCCGATTATTTCTATGGCCACGCCTTCACCGCCACGGTGCAGAACATCCAGGTCAACGTTTCAACAACTCTGCGCCAAGCCGAGCAGCTCAGCGCGGTCTTTACCCAGAATGTGGGGGCCGATGATCGCATCGTCTTCAGCGGGGCCTTGAACATCTCCAGCAGCTTCAGCGGACCGGCGAATGGGCCCAAGGCCTTCGACATCGTCGTGCCCTTGAGCACTCCCTTCACCTACGATCCCAGTCAAGGGAATCTGTTGGTGGACATTCGCAACTTCTCCGGCTCCAGCGCCAGCTTGCTGAGCGGCAGGACTGACAGCACCGACGGGATTTCGCGGGTCCTGGGCAGCGTCAATAGCACTTCGGGTCTGACAGACATCGGGGGCGATGTGCTGCAGGTCTGTTTCACGGCCACCAATGCCCCGCCCACGCCGGTCGGGGACTACGACTTGTCGCGGGATTTTTCGGGCAGTTCCAATCCCAACGGGGCATGGGGTTACGGCTGGAAGACAACATTGGATGGGAGTTTCACACTACTGACCTTTCCCAAGACCGATCTAGCTGACAATGGAGTGCCGATTGAACTGTGGGCGCTAAACAGTTTTGAACAGCCTGCGGTCCTGCATAATGGAACGACCAATATCGCCACAGCCTCTGGAGGTCAGGGCAATTATCCACCGGGTACGACATGGTTCCTTCCCGGCTATGAAGGCAGGATACAAAACTATTGTGTCATTCGCTTTACTGTCCCAGCGGGATCCAGCGGCCGATACGAGCTCAGCACCGTCGTTCAACCCGCCTTCGACGGGTCAATTCAAGGCGACACGGATTTTCATGTCCTGCGCAACGGCGTGGAGTTGTTTGGTCGCCAATTGGCGGCAGGTTCCTCGGCTAACTACAGCGAACACGTCTCTCTGGCCGCCGGAGATACGATAGACTTCGCCATCGGCCGGGGTGCCGACAACAGCTATCTGGGTTCGGCCTTGAAAATTCAAGCAACGCTCGATCTGGTGTCCACCAATCCTCCGCCACCGAGAATAACGTCGCAGCCGCAAAACCAAAATGTAATTGTCGGTAGCGACGTGACATTTACGGTGACGGCCAGTGGCGCGGCCCCACTAAGTTATCAGTGGCGCTTTAACGAGACGCATCTCATTGGAGAGACCAATCCCTCTTTGGCGCTGGCCCATGTCCAAATGGCAAATGCGGGCAACTACTCGGTGCTGGTCAGCAACAGCGTAGGTTTTGTCATCAGTTCGAATGCTGTATTGATGGTGCGTCCGGCGCCTACGCGCGTGCGAGTGGTCAATATCACGGCGCCCTCGGGTGGAACAATTGATCTGCCCATCGAGCTGGAGGCGCAAGGCGCGGAGAACGCGCTTGGGTTCAGCTTGAGCTTCAATCCGTCCCTTCTGGAGTTTTCCGATGTGGCGCTGGCATCTGGTACACCTGCGGGGACCACGTTGATCACCAATACGAACGAAACCAGCGGGGGCCGACTTGGGTTGGCTGTGGCACTGCCCAGCGGCGCCAGCTTTCCGGCCGGCACGCAGCAGGTGGCCAAGATCCGCTTCGAAGTGGCCCCCGTCTTATCACCGGTAACAATTCCGATCGCCTTCAGTGATCAGCCGACCGTGCGCCAGGTCTCCGACCAGCAAGCGCGATCCTTGCCGGCTGAGTTCCTGGATGGAAACATTGCGGTTTCCCGCATTGAGTTTGAAAGTGATTCCGCGCCCCGCCCCGATGGCGATCAGCAGCTTACTATCATCGATTGGGTGCAGGTCGGGCGGTTTGTGGCCGGGCTTGATACCCCATCGTCAGCGGAATATCAGCGGGCAGATTGCGCACCGCGCAGTACGCGCGGCAATGGGCTTTTGGCTGTCACCGATTGGGTGCAGGCGGGACGTTACGCAACTGGCCTGGATCCCATTACGCCGGCGGGCGGGCCTACCAATCCTGCGACAGCGGCGGGAGTTGTCGCTGCAATGCGGAGTGCCAGCGGCATGGCGGCCAGCGAACGTATGCTGAGTTTACCCGAAACGAATGTGCCGGCCGGCAGTTGGCTGACAATCCCGGTCCTCTTGCACACTCAGGGGAATGAAAACGCGGTCGGCTTCAGCGTCGTATTTGATCCCGCCAGGATGACTTTCGCAGGTGCGACTTCAGGTGCTGGATTGACTAATGCTGCACTGAATGTCAACTCCAGCCAGGCTGCCGCGGGCAGGATCGGCCTCGCATTGGCATTACCGACTGGCGGCTTGATGAATGCCGGTGAAAATATAATCGTGCTCTTGAGGTTTTTCGCGGCCACAAATGCGTTGGGCAGCAATGCCATCACATTCGGCAACGCTCCAGTCGTGCGAGAAATATCGGATGTGGTCGCCAACTCGCTGGAATGCACTTATAGCGACGGCATAATCATCTTCAGCCCACCTCTTCCGGTGGGACCAAACCTGAGGATCACTCGCTCTGGCGGAAGCATCATCTTGTTCTGGCCAGCTACCGATCGAGATTTTCTGTTGGAAGGCGCCGCAGGCATTCCCGCGTCGGAGTGGAGCCCGGTCAATGTCACGCCAGTGGAAATCGGCGGCCAACGGATCGTAACACTGCCTGTGGCTGGCTCGCACCAATATTTCCGGCTGCAAAAACCCTAGCAGCCTCCTGAAGTTCGCAGCGGTAACTGAGGCATGGTCACTTCTGGCCTATCCTCAATTCACGAATATCGCTGTCGGCTCGAAAAACCGTCCTGCTCTGACTACTACGTTCCGGCGTCCTGCGTTCCGACCTGTCTTCTAATCACGTCGCAAATCTGTTTGCTCCAATGTTCCAACACAGCCGGTTCGCGGCCTTCCAGGAGCAGGCGAGCCTTCGGTTCGGTGCCGGAATAACGGAGCAACACCCGTCCACCTTCCGGCTTGAGCCTGGCTTCGGCCTGGGCGACCAGTTGCAGAACGCCATCCAGCTCTTCAAAAGGCTTTTTTTCGCGCACGCGAATATTGGTGACCAGTTGTGGAAAACGCGTCCAGCGGCGCGCCAGTTTCGACAACGGCGCATCCGTGGTTTTCATAATGCGAAGGATCTGCAACGCGGCCACCAACCCGTCGCCGGTGGTGCTGTGATCGCCGACAATGATGTGACCGCTCTGCTCGCCACCAAAGTTGAAGCCGCCACGCAGCATTTCATCGATCACATACCGGTCGCCGACTGGTGTGCGCACGACGTGTCCACCCGCTTGCTTGATGGTCACATCGAGACCGGCGTTGCTCATGACGGTGCTGACCAGGGTTTTTTGCGCCAGATGGCCATGCTCCAGCATGTCCAGCCCGGCAATCACCATAATATCATCCCCGTCGATTATGGCTCCCGTTTCGTCGCAGAGCAGGACGCGGTCGGCGTCACCATCGTGAGACAAGCCCACATCAGCGCGGAGTTCGCGGACTTTGGCGCCGATGGCTTGCGGGTGCATCGAGCCGCATTCCTGATTGATGTTCATGCCGTCAGGCTGGTTTCCGAAGACGAATACTTCCGCACCCAGTTCGCGCAGCACGCACGGTGTCGATTTATAGGCGGCGCCGTGAGCGCAATCAACCGCGACGCGCAGGCCCTCCAGGGTCAGACTGCGCGGGATGGAGGCTTTGGCAAACTCAATGTAGCGGCCAAGGGCGTCGTCGATGCGGACCGCTTTGCCAACTTCGCTTGCCGTCGGGCGAATGGTTTCAATCTCGCCGCTGAAAACGAGCCGTTCGATACGACCTTCGATTTCGTCGTCGAGCTTGTAGCCGTCGGCGCGGAAAAACTTAATGCCATTGTCGGCATAGGGATTGTGCGAGGCGGTGATGACAATGCCGGCATCGGCGCGAAGGCTGCGCGTGACATACGCCACGCCGGGCGTCGGCAACGGCCCAATAAACAAAACGTCCACGCCCATGGAAAGAATGCCGGAGGAGATGGCGTTCTCCAGCATATAGCCGGAGAGGCGGGTGTCTTTGCCGATGACGATCTTATGTTTGGCGAAGTCCCGCGCGCGGCTTTCCAGATTCTTGAAGACGTGGGCCGCAGCGCGCCCGAGTTTGAGGGCCGTTTCCGCAGTAACTGGTTCCACATTGGCCGGACCTCGCACACCGTCCGTGCCGAAGATTTTTTTGGGTGTGTTCATAGCCGGGCAGGGAAAATGGAAATGGATCAGTTGTTCGTGGAGGTAATAAACTTAACCGAGACGTGAGAAGGGGAGAGCTGTTGCAGAACAACATTTCCAGGCAAATCGACCGCCAGTGGAAAAGAGCCCTCCGGATCGGAAAGACCCGTCAGCTTGACATAAACTTGAACGTCTGCGGCGCTGAGTTTTTCCAGGATCGTCCTGTCGCCTCGCACCTTCACTCTGGCCTCGGTAGGTTGAACGCTCAACAGACGGAGATCGGTTGCGGAACTGATGACCGCAACTGGACAGCGCAGATCGAGTGTATTGTCTGCCCGCGACCGTGGAAAGGCTGGAGCGGCGCGGGTTTCTTTGGTCACGTTGGAGTTGATGACATACCAAATGAGCGTGGCCAGGACCAAAGAGAGCGCCTTGAGCCAAAAATTGTTCAAGATGAGGTCGCGCATCGCTTTAGTTGGGGCCGGCCTCCGCTTTGGTCACGACGGCGGGACCGGGCTTGACCCTGTTGAGCGACCAGGACCGCAGCCATTCCAGGATGCTCCGTGACTTGGTGGGCTTGACCAGGATTGAACTGAGGAATGCGCGCAATTCCTCCAATGTCACGCCGCGGACCAACTGTCCCTTGTAGGCGTAACTCACGCTCCCGGTTTCCTCCGAGACCGCCACCACGAGGGCATCGGTCTCTTCGCTCAAACCAAGGGCGGCGCGATGGCGGGTGCCCAGAGATCGGTTCAAGTCTGGCCGGCGGGAGAGCGGAAAAATGCAGGCGGCATAAGCGATGCGGTCTCCTTTGATGATCACACCGCCATCATGGATGGCATTGTTCGGAAAAAAAATGGTCTCCAGCATCTCCGGCGTGGCGATGCAGTCGATGGAAATGCCCGATTCCACCGACTCCTGCAACTGGATCGATTGCTCGATGGCAATCAGCGCGCCGATGCGCACGTCCGACAGCCGCTCCATGGCTTGAATGATCACTTCGATATTTTCTCGTTGTTCGGAAGGTGTCTCGAAGAGCGGGAAATTGCCCAGTTGCGCGAGCATCCGGCGCAGTTCGGGTTGGAAGATGACCAGCACGGCCACGGCCAGAAACGCCAGCAAGGTCGTCAGTAAGAAGCGAAGAACCTCCAACTCAAGGATGTTGGTCACAATCCCCAACGTCAGCATGACGACGAGGAAACCGGTGAGAATGGAGAAGCCGCGTGTCCCCCGCACGAAGCTGATGATGTAATAAATGGCCACCGCAAGGATGAGAATCTCCACGACCGGACGCCAGACTGTTTTCAAAATGTCCATTATGATTTACAGCGAGCCAGGATCGCCTCTGTCACGCGCAGCGCTTGCCGGGTCGCGGCCACATCATGCGTGCGGATGATGTGAACTCCAGCGTTCAGGGCCCCGCAGGCACACGCCAGGGAACCCGGCAAACGTTCGCTCGCCTCAGCCACTCCCGCAACCTGCCCAATAAACGATTTGCGCGAGACTCCCAAAAGCAACGGACGCTCCCATCTTCTAAAACTCTCCAGCGCGGCGAGCAACTGCAAATTCTGCTCGGCTGTCTTTCCGAAACCGATCCCCACATCCAGGACCACCTGGTCCAGACTTACGCCGGAAGCGCTCAATCGTTTCAAGCGATCCGAAAAGAATTCGCCCACCTCGGCCACAACGTCCCGGTAGGCCGGGGTTTTCTGCATGGTCGCCGGTGTGCCTTGCATGTGGACCACGACATAACCGGCGCCGCACTCCGCGACGGCGCGCCACATCTCCGCGTCCTGCCGGTTGGCGGCGACGTCGTTCACCATGCTGGCCCCCATCCGCAGGGCCGCCCGGGCGACCGCCGGTTTCATCGTGTCGATCGAAAGAGGCACCTTCACCTGGCTGGCAAGGGCTTCGAGCACCGGTATCACACGGCGCAATTCCTCCTGCTCGGTCACCGGTGCTGCGTTGGGCCGCGTCGATTCGCCGCCGATATCAAGGACGTCCGCACCTTCCTTAACCAACTGAATCCCGTGGTCAACGGCCGCGGTCGGGTCGAAAAAAAGCCCCCCATCCGAAAACGAGTCTGGCGTCACGTTCACCACTCCCATGATCAGCGCCGGATGCGGGAAGGTGAATTGAAACTGACGCGCGCGAAAAATCACGTGTCCAACGTCCAACGGCCCGAGTCCAATGTCAAAGAGTCTTCACGCCACAAACCGGCTGCTTGGAGCCGCTGACTTGACCTGACGCGCAGTCACGATCGGGCAATGAGCTCCCGGGTGGCCTGAACAAGACGTTTGGCGATCGCGGCTACGAGTTCGTCCGGCACGCCAATCTTGGGATTGGCCGACTGGCTGAGCATGTGGCACTGGTCGTTGACGTAATCAATCACGACGAATTCGCCGGACTCGGTCTGGGCGATCTCGCTCGAAAAAAAATTCATGCCGGTGATGGACGCAATGTGGCGGGTGATCTCCTCCAATGGCTTCAAATTCAAGTCCTGCGCTTCCTGAGAGGCCACCAGCCGATAGTGGTCGGTGAAGCAATTCCACCAACTGTAAAAGACCGAGTCAAAGACGAAGAAAACACGGAAATAAACCGGCAGACCGTTGAGCTGACGCGGCACGATGCGTTGCTGCAGCAAGTAATGCCGGTCGGGCCAGGCAGCAACCGACTGCGCCAGGTCGTTTTCGTTGTGGGCATTCATGATGACACCGCGCCGGCCATAGCCCATGCCTGGCTTGATGACAAAGGGTGTTCCCACCAGGGCGCGCTCCTCTTCGGTGAGTTGAAAGTTGGGCGTTCTTTCGGCAGGAACGATGACGGTTGGCGGCACGCGAATGCCGGCGGTTGCCAGCCGGTCATGAACGCGCGCCTTGTCGAAGGCAGCCAGCGCCCGGTCGGGTGGATCGATGACTTGCGTATGTCGTTCGGCTGCCAGCCGAATGAGCCGGTGAAAAATCTCGTCGGGCTGATGATGTTCGCTGTGCATGTTGAGGAGCACGCGCGGCCAGACCTTGCCCTGGGCGAGGCGATCGTAAAAGGATTCGACCCAAACCGGCTCGATCAGGAAAAAGTTCAGCCGTTCTTCGGCGCAGTATCGTTGGACGCAGTGGATGAAAAAGTCATCCGTGTCCAGCAAATGGGTCATGACCAAATCGTAAATGCGCCGCATGGCGCAGGCTATTCGCTCAGCGGACAGGCTGTCAATCTTGGGCAACCCTGGTCGGGCGGCTGCTCGGGCCCAGCTCCGCTAGGAGCGAAATCTTTATAGATAATGGACCCAAAGAAGAGCCCAAGCCCCGCTAGGGGCGGTATATCCAAAGCGCTGGTTGTTTCAGATGAACAGCGCGTGAGATGTCGCTCCTAACGGAGCTTCATTCTACTCTGCTGGCTTACTATAAATATTGCGCCCCGCTGGGGCTGGTGAAACCAAGCAAACACCCATATTGTTATGGGCGCGAGCCCGTTCAAATTTTGATATGCGTCCCCTTCACTTGAGCTTTGAACTTTGGGATTGGAGCTTCCCTCCGCATCGTGCAAAAACTCATTTGCTCCCCACCGGTTTCTGATGCCAATTCTGATTTCGACTCTATGCTCGGATCGCTTTTTGATGTTCCTCCGAAGCTGCAGTGGTTAATCTCCTGCTCCATCATGCAACGGTTCACTTGCTGCCTTTGTCTGCTGGCGCTGGCTCTCTGCGCTGCGGCGGCTGCTCCCGAACTTCTTGATGATCGCTTCGAACTGCCGCCCGGTTTTCACATCTACCGCGCGGCCAGTCCGGAACTTTCAGGCGGGAGTTACGATCTGTGCTTCGACGGAATGGGACGCCTGCTGGTCGGTGATGGCAATGCCGTTCGCCGCCTGATCGACAAGGACAATGACGGGGTCTTCGATTCGTTCGAAGTCATTGCGACAGGACTTGGCTGGCGTGGGCCGCAGGGGCTGCTCGTTTATGGGGACCGTCTTTACGCGGTCGGCGGTGACGGCATTCAACTTTTCGAAGGGTATCTTTCCGGAGGGCCTTTGGTCCACCGTGGCCGCATTGGCAACAAATTCAACACGGGCGGCGATCATGAAGCGCACACGATTTTGCGCGGGCACGATGGCTATCTTTATTTCATTGCCGGCGACGGCGGTGGCTCTAAAGATCGGCTGCATATCACGGAAGAAAGTTCACCGGTTCTCTTCGCCCGCGCCGCTTCGGTCTTTCGCATCAGCCCAGATGGAAAGAAATGGGAATGCGTGAGCGCCGGCGGACGCAATCCGCCCAACCTGGGAATGAACTATCTGGGCGAGTTGTTCAGTTTCGATAGCGATATGGAGTGGCACGTCGGCCTGCCGTGGTGGCGTCCGGTGCGCCTCAATCATTGGGCCCTGGGTGGCGATCAAGGCTGGCAGGAAGTCGGAGCTTACCCGCCTCACTACATCGATTGTCTGCCGGGAATTCTGGATGTGGGCCGCGGCTCACCTACCTGGGGTGTGTTTTATGAACACACGCAATTCCCCGAAAAATATCACGACGCCTTTCTGGTTTGTGACTATCGCTGGAAACGGGAATCCAACGATCAATATGCGACCACCGGGCGTCTGGTTGCCTTCTTTTTGAAACGCGATGGCGCGGGCTGGAAAGCGTCGATGGAAGAGTTGGCACGGCCCAGAGCCGGGGCGCGCGATGCGACGGACAAGCCGATTAACTTCGCCCTGGTCGATGTGGATGTCGCGCCTGATGGCAGCCTCTATCTTTCCGATCACAACCAGGGAATCTGGCGCCTCAGCTTCGGGCCAACGAAGAATGTGACCGTGACGGCCCGAGCGGAATTGAATGCTCCGCACGCCGAGGTCCTGGAACGTTTGCTCTCGCTTCCACAGCCTGATGCAGCATGGAACAATACTTTGCAGGAACTGCTTTGGAGCCATCTCGGTGTTCACGCCCGGAAACTGCTTCAGTCGGTCGCCACGGACGCAAAGACTTCTCCGCCGAAGCGTCTGCGGGCCGTGCGCTTGCTGGCGCCTGATTTTAACGGCTTGCCTGTGGAGTTCCTGGAAACGCTGGCGAAAGACATAAATCCTGACATTCGCGGTCAGGCTGCGTGGCTTCTGGGGATTCGCGCACGACATGACGAAGTCTCAATTCTTCTCCGCCTTTTGAATGACCCGGAGCCATTCGTGCGCCGGCGTGCGGCTGAAGCCTTCACTCGCGTCCATGTGGCGGAGGCGAATGGCGCGCTCATCGACCATATGGGCGACCCTGTCCGGCTCGTTCGCTACGTCGCCATGAATGCACTCGCGCATCGGCCAACTTCGCGCTGGTTTGAAAAGGCCGTGTCTGAATCCAATCCGCAAATCCCCATGCGCGCGCTGGTCGCAAGCCGCATTCGTCGCGACGTGCCGGATGAACCCGCTCTGCGCCGCGTCATCCGCTCGCTGGTGGATGCAAAGAGTCTCTCGCCCGAAGATCGCCTCGACTTGTTGCGCGTGCTGAGTTTGTTCCAAAAGAGTATCGAAGGAGACCCGGTCCTGCGGGCGGGAGTGACTGCACATTTGTTGGCATCGTTTCCCGATCCGGATCGCGACATCCGATGGGAACAGGTCCGATTGCTGGGCGACTATCGCGTTGCACCGGCTTTCAGCAGGTTGCTTTCGTTGCTCGAATCCGAGCGCGATGAAGTCACGCAGTTCCACATTGCGCAGGCAATTGCGAAGTTGCCGGAAGGCTGGACGGAAGCTGAAGAGCAGCGGCTGCTGCGCTGGTTTCTGGGAACGCAGCGCGGCTGGTTTGCAGAATTCGCTGGCAAGGGCGTGGAGTTCCCGCACTTTTGGTCCACCGTCCTGGCGAAGTTTGGCGCCCAACATCGGGCGGCATTGTTGCGCGATCTTTCGGCGATCGAGTTCGGCGGGCTGCTTGGGGAAGTCGCACTCGATCGGTTGGTTTCAAGTCCGGACGCCGCGAAGACGTTGCTGCAACTCTATTCCATCAACCCGAAGCCGGAGGCGAAGGTGAGGATTGTGCGAGCGTTAAAGTCCGTTCCTGCCGATGAGGTGAGCGCGTTTCTGCGCCACGAATACGACCGCGTCACTAATGCCCCATTGCGGGCGGTGATTTTGCAAGGCCTGGCCGGACAGCCGCCACATAAAAACAACCTTCTGCTTCTTCAGGAGGGGCTCCGCCATGCGAACTCAGATGTGGTCAACACCTGCGCTGCAGGTTTGCTTGGCTATCAAGTTGAGCTGACTGAGGACCTGGCGCGGCTTTTGTTGAGCCGCCTGCGTGAGCGGCGTGAGATGTTGGCAAGTCTGGAGAAGCTCCTGGCGCATTTGAGCCAGACGCAGCGGCCCCGCTCCGTGTCCAGCTCCGATAACAAACGTGCCGCCGAAGAACAAACACGGGCCGCCGCATTGGAGTTTTGGACTCAGTGGTTCGAGACGCGCTTTCAGAAAAAGTTCGAACCTCTGCCCGCGCTCACTGCGGTCGAAAAGTCCGATGAGGAAGTTCACCGCTTTCTGCTTACCGAGTCGGCCAGGGGTGAAAAGGCACTGCTTGGGGGACGGGTTTACGAGACACTCCAATGCCACACTTGCCATGGCGGCGGCGTCACCCCCGGTCGCGAAGGACGGATCTTCGGCCCCGACCTGGCCGGCGTGACCCGGCGGCTGTCACGACAGGATTTAGCCGACGCGTTTGTTTATCCGTCGAAACAGGTGGCGGATCGATTCAAAGGCTATGAAGTGGAATTGGATGATTCCACGGCCGTGACCGGATTTATTACCGAGCAAGACGAACAATCCATTACGCTGGTGGACCGCGAACAGGTGCGTCGCATTCCGCGCCACAAAGTGCGATCGAGCAAACCCCAGTCGGTTTCGTTGATGCCTGCGCAATTGCTCAACCGGCTGAGCTGGGAGGAAATCCGAGACCTGCTGGCGTTTTTGGATGAAGGCGTGCCGCCCGGTTCCAAGTAGAGCGGGAGCGCGGACGTCTCGTCCGCCCGAATCAGAGGCGTCCGCTTGCGCCAATGACTTTGCCTCACCAACTCATAGCTTTAGTGAAAGGGTTTGGCTTGAGGCAATCATCGCTGATGATGGTATCAGGCTGTCACTGTAGGTTGGGCGGTCGAGACGCAACGAGACACCCGCGCTCCCATCTCAACTGCATCCTCCCGGTCTGTCCGTCTGCCTGCAGCAGGACTCCGTGCACATGCGAGTTGTCTTTGAACAGGTGTCCGAAGCGTAGCCGCGCCTGTCCGGTTCTTCGGGTGGCTTGATTAGTCCTCTTGAACACCTGTGATGGCGGCTGAAACACCTGCCCGATCATTGAAAACACCTGTCCGATCCTTGCGCACGGGTGCGTGGCGCTTTCCGACGACTGCATCCGGGCTCCAAACACCTGCAAAAACTTCTCGTGCATCCGTATCGACTGTGCGTGCACTCGTATCGAACACCCGGCAATCAATCTAATCTATTGACCATCAGGCGCCAAGGATAAAACCCGGTGCCCAAACACATTTGAGACATTTGTCCCGCCGAAAACTCTCGCACGTCGAACCCATAGAATTCAGTGAGGTCTCCGACGCTTCAAGCCCGCCGGCGGGAACGACCGGGACGGTCGCGCTCCTCTTTTTCCCTCTTTTTCAAAGACGAAAACTAATCTCCGGAATGCGAAGTTGTTCGACGGTTAATCGAACACGCATCGCGCACAAAGGGATGGAGTGTGGAAGAGTTGAAAGCGCGGCGCAAAGGCGACGCGTTCAAGGTGCGGCTGGCGGAGCAATTGCGGGCGCAAACGACGGTGACAGCGGCGTGGATTGCCGAACACTTGTACATGGGCACGCGAGGTCATCTGACACACTTGCTTTACCACCGGCATCGGCCAAGTTACTTGTGAATATGACAATACCATGGACTGACCCCTGGATGACCCCTGGACTGACCCATGGACTGACCCGTCAATGATGTTCCACGGCCATCTGTTCGGGCACGAGCGCGTCAACTTCGGGCCGGTACCGGCGCAGGCTCGTGATTATCTCAAACGGCAGATTGAGGGACTTTGGAATTGTTAAATGTTGTCACGAACGTGACGCGTCCCACCGCCACTTCGTCAATGCGACGTATCCCTTCAGCGACGGCCGCATTCAATGTTGCCGGCGGCGAGACCACGCCGGGCAGATTCACCAGCGAGCAACTATGCCTGTTCGACATTCGTGCCAAACTACGGCAGCAGCAGAACCCGATAAAATCGCTTTTCCCCAACGGCTGCTGTGGGGTCAATCCACAGTTCTGGCGAGGAAGCAATTGTGAGATTGGTTGCAGTCGTCCATTGAGTTGGTCCGCGCGTTTCACTCGAATACTCGATTCTGTACGTCCTTCCCGGTGTGCCAAAGATTGTCAGCGATGGATGCACACTCAATCGCAGTGTGCTTGCATCTGTGTACGAAATGAGTGCGGAAGCACTTGTCGCTGTACCGCCGTCGTTCGCTGCGACCAAATAATAGCTGCCCGCGTTTGTGGATTGAGCATTCGCGATAGTGAGCGTCCGATTGGTTTGGTCAGACAACGGCGCGCCGTTAAACCACCACTGAAAACGCACCAAAGGATCGCTGAGGGCCAGTTCGGCTGACAGAGTAAGCGTCATGCCTGCAGAAATCACCTGGCTCTCGGGTTGCACAATAAAGCGCGGCGGCGGCACGCCTTCCGCGTAGAATTTCGCGACGAATCCATCAGAGCTATTGGTCCCCTCCAGAAATCTTCCTTCAATTGAAGCACCCCCACGCACGGTGCCCGCGACGAGAAGCTGATGAGTTCGGGTAAACGAAAGTGCAACCTCGTTGTCGTTATCGGTCCAGCCAATTTGCTTTGCCCAAACAAAATCTCCATCATCGCGAAATTTCGCGATGAAAATGTCTCGCAGTCCAACGCTGTTGAGGTTTGAAGAATTGATTGTCATAGTGCCAGAAAAGAAACCGGCCACATAAATGTTGCCCAATGCGTCGACTGTCGCCGCGTTAGCGAACTGATCCTGAGTTCCGCCGAGGGAACGGACCCACAAGACCGCGCCCGTGGAAGAAATCTTCGCGACGAAAACATCTTTTCCCCCGCTGCTTGAAACAGGTGGCGAGGCTAGAGTCAGCGAACCCGTAAAATCACCGGCCCAGATGATAGCGTTAGCATTTGTTGAAGAAGCCACCGCACTGGAGACTGTGATGAAGTTACCTGGGTCCATCTCCGAACCTACCGATTTACCCCACTGGCCCGTACCTGCGGAATCCACCTTGATCAAGTACAACGATTTAGCGGCCGAGTTGACAACGCTGACTCCGGCCATGCCGAAGCTGCTTGAATTACAAGTGCCGGCGAGGGCGATGCTACCGTCAGAGGTGGAAACAACACCGTCCGCATAATCGTCCAAGTTACCAGTGCCGCGGCGATACCAAATCGGGACGCCCGCCGCATCGACCTTGAAGAGCAGCACGTCGGAATAGCTCGTCGGAGAGACTGTAATGCCCTCATAGGTGACCGGATTGTTAAAGCTTCCTGCAACTAGGAATCGGCCATCCGAGGTCGAGGCAAATGGCTTGTTACCCCAATACATGTTGTAGAAGATTTTTGCGAACACATTTGAGCCACCGGAAGTGAATTTGGCAAAGAATAGAGACGACGAAGTCTGCGTGTAATTGATTGCACCGGCTCTGACCGTTCCCCAGAGAGTGCCGCAAACGTAAACCTCGTCTGAGTTATCGACGACGATGCCGAGAACTTCGAGCAGGCCGGAGCTGTTTTGCGTTTTCCCAAAAGTCCACAACAGATTCCCATTCGGATCATATTTCACAAGCGCTACATCGTATGGGCCTGTCCCGACGTAGATATTCCCCTGGGAATCTGAAGCCACGGCATGTGCGTACAAAGTACCAGTCATCTTTGCAAATTGAAGAGGAGGTCCAGCACCGAATGCCATTGCGTGTGTGAAAAACAGGACAAGCAGCGTGAAGATCGTAGAATGGTTCAGCTTTGTTGAAGCGCGTTGACTATTCGCGTCGCGCATTGAGCGACCATAAGATTTCATAGCACCTTCCTCATAAAGGCCCATCTGGCGTGTACCCAATTAAAACCCGGTTTGTGGATTCTAGCAAGGGCGGAATGTGCGAGCGGCCATTCAATACGCTGACGAATTGCTTAAACAGCACTAAAGTGGTCGGGGCATGGTATTGTCACATTCCGTTCACCAGAATTCTGCGCTCGTGAAGGGTAGAGTAGGCGAAGTGGAAGGAGGCGGATTGAACTGACCGCAGTTGTCAGTGCCGCCCCTTCCACCTCGCCCCTCATCAAACCGGACGAACGGGTTTCCCGTATCCGGCTTTCCGAGT
>Ga0137465_1000131_pt1 | contig 60277 bp, 83 predicted proteins | sample EasRivERMGT828_2_FD_104906 | JGI IMG/M metagenome (GOLD analysis project Ga0137465, IMG submission 104906) | Soil microbial communities from meander-bound floodplain in the East River, Colorado, USA - East River MetaG ERMGT828_2 | ecosystem: Environmental > Terrestrial > Soil > Floodplain ... | reverse complement strand
GCAGGTGCTGGTAGCCGAGTGTCGGGACCTGGACGAGAGTGGCGACCACCGCGAACAGGAAAGCAAGCATGTCCGTTCCTCCGTGCTGGACGTACACAATCGTACGTCATGGTTTCAGGGTACAGCTTACGGGGGGATAGTCAAGCTGAGTGGGTACACCGAAGATTCTTCCAGGTGGTCACGATGCCGACGCCCGCCGCAACCGGAAGTATCCACGCTCCTTGGCGGTCTTGCGCGCGTGGCAGTTAGCACACCGCACGACGCACTTGGCGATCTCCGCCTGCAAAGATTCCAAGGATGCCCCGCAACTCGCCAACAGGGTGACTTCTCGTTCCTTGTCCCGAACGTGGTCGAAGTGTAGCACGACTGGGTCGGACTCTCCGCAATCCATGCACGGGTGCTGCCGAAGGTAGGCAAGGAGGAACGACCTATTTCTCGATCTCCGGCGGGTCTTCCGGCGCACTACGTCTTGACGGCGCGCCTGACTCATGCCGACCCACTTTCTCCGGTCGTACACGGACACGCACGAACGGCACCAAGACTGGTACCCAGTGGTGCGTCTCACCGCGAAAGACCGCAACAGGAGCCGCATGCCGCAAGCTGTACACGTCCTGAATTTCATCAGGGCTAGAATCCGCGGTGGTCAGGGAGGCGGGATTTGAACCCGCGACACTCCTGCTTCCAAGGCAGGCGAGCTACCAAACTGCTCTACTCCCTGATGTCGTTCTTGAGCTTGCGCTCGCGGAGCTCCCTGGAGCCCAGCTGCGTCTTCTTCGAAGCATAGCGTTCCGGCCAGATGTACTTCGACATCTGATCGTACTTTTTCTCGGACGCGTTCCACCGGTACTCACCGCTCACGATCGCGCTGTTCTCCAGCCGTCGATGCGTCAACGCGTCGATCTTGTTGCCGTCCCGCAAGAGCGTGCGGTGGAGGGCCTCCTTGTCGAAACACCACTTGAATCCACGCGGATGCGCTGGAAACGGCGCGAAGTCGATACGGTACCAGATGCCGTCGATCTGGTGAAGCTCGGTCATGTCGTCGACCACGACCTTCGTGACCGGCTCAGGCCTCCGGTGGAAGCGGAAGCGCGGTGCCGTGTTCTTGTGCAGCCGGCCCGTCCGAGGGTGGACGTAGAAGTCCCACGCGCTGCCTTCGACCGGATACTCCGTGCCCTTCCCCCTGGAGAAGAGACGGCGGCCATTGTCCGACACCCAGACCTTCCTGGTCTCCTTCTCGATGAACGTGTTCACCGCGACGTAGCTATCCACGTGATCCCGGACGTGCCGCTGCGTCACGGAGTCGAGCTTCACGTGCGCACAGATTTCCGAGTACACATCGTCCCACGGCCTGCCGCAGGACTTGGCGAGGAAGCCCTTGATCGGAGACAGAAAGTCACTGAGGCCCTTCGTCTCGTACCCGTGAGGCTTCTTCATCCCCTCGTGCTGCGAGGGCAGGTAGCGCTCGTCGGAGAACTCACCGTCCTCGTCGAGCCGAATCTTGCGGCGGAACCGAGCCGGCTTGTAGCTCATCCACGAGGAGCCACTCCGCTCCTTCTCGGTGATCAGCTTCGACATGTCCGAACGCACGTCCAATCTCCCAGCTGGGTACAGATCGAGTCGCAGCTTCAAACCCGCTGCGCAGGGTCGAGTGAGGCAATCAGTTGAGCTGGTACTGGTCGACGGTACGAACGCGTCCGAGCTCCAATCGGCGCTCCTCCTTGTCCAGGAACTTGTGCCGGCTCGCACGCTTCAGCAGGCCATCCTCATCCGCCCGCAGCGCGAGCAGCAAGGTGGCCGCACGATCCTCGACCGGGTAGTCGTGCGACGCGTGGATGCAGAGCTTCTCCTTCGCCTTGCCTTCGTGGCTCAGCAAGAAGAGCTCGCCCTGCCACGCAGGGTTGATCTCGAAGATGCCGCTCTTCCCGACGTGCCGGATCGCCTTTCGCAGCCGCCACATCCGCCACTGCTCCGGCGTGCACAGCGTCTTCGGCATGGCCTCGGCCGTCCGACGGATGCGGAGGTTCTTCATCCTGCGCTTGAGCCGGTCCTTGCGGCCCTGCTCCTGCTGCTTCTTCACCTGCTCCGGCGTCAGTGCCGGCGGCTGCCCCGAGTAGACGTTGGCGGTACTCGACGACGCGTCGATGATTTGCCACTGCCACTGAGGCTCAGCCCAGCCACTTACGTAGCTGTGCGTGTATCTGGCGGTGTACGTCGTCGTCGCGCTGCTGACGGGGAAGGCAGTCCCACAGATCATCGTGCCAGTGATGATGCTGGTGGACCCGCAGGCCACGCCGGCCGTGCCGGCCGTGCCGCTGTTGAAGGCGTAGGTCGGCACGGCTCAGCCACCCTTGACCAGCGGCGTGAAGATGATCGCCTTCGCCTCCGGATCGAAGTCCTTCATCACCGCCGCCTGCGAGCCGTCCTTGTTCACGCGGAAGGCGCAGAGGCCCTTCTTCTGCGCCCCCTTGAACAGGTCGTGCGCGATGGCGACCTCGTCGTCGTTCTTCGGATCCCACGTGTGCCGGCTGTCGCCCAGCTCGGGATCCATGATCCGCAGCAGACGACGCTCGCCCAGGTCTTCCTCCTGAGCCTCTCCGATCATCGTCGCCGCACCAACTTGTGCCCGTCCCATCTCTTTCCTCCTCCTGCACTGCTACTCAGAACCCGGTGACCTTCTTCATCAGCGCCCGCAGCTTGCGCTGCGCATCGATCTCGTCGAGCGGAGAGGTCACCCGAGCTCCGCGTCGTGGCATGATCGAGAGGCCGTCCATGATCAGCTTCGGTGACGTGCTGCCATCGAGGCTGTACACGAACGCATCCTTGCAGGCGTGTAGAAGCGGATCTTCCGCTGCCGGGCCGATCCGGTCAACCCACGGCATCAAGTTGGTCTTCAGCGAGGCGCGCGTCGGCGCGTCCATCAAGCTGAGCGACTGGAGGCCGTTGGCGAGAGCGAGCAGCTTCGCCTGGATCACGTGGTTAGCGTGTGGGTAGGCGTTCACCGCGGCGAGGAACGCTTTCGAGATCAGCGCCGTGTTCTGGAGACGGGTCGCGTTCGGGTCGGTCTGCTGCGCGTAGGGGAGCGGATCGAGCATTGCGACTCCGATCAACGCAGCCAGCACGAGACGCGCAACGACGCTTCGAGTCAGCGGCATACCCCCTCCCTCGACACCCAAGCCGCGCATCTCGTACACCACGTCACCCGGCCAGTCAAGAGGGCCTTGGTGCGCCCGAAGAGGTAATGGCCGTGGTTGGCGCAGAGCGGCCGCCCGAGCGTGTCGTAGACGGCGTAGCGGGCCCAGGTGAGCCACCGGATCCACCCAGGCACGAAGGGCGGCCAGAAGCGCGGGAAGAGGAACGCCCGGCTTGCGGCCCAGCCTCGGCGGGTGAACAGGTCATAGGTCATACGGCACCTCCGGTCCGGATCGCACGTTCCTTCCAGGCACTGGCGAACTTGTCCGCGACAGCTTCGAGGTGATCGATCGTGCTGTCGTTCTGCACCTCCACGACGTGCACCCCTGCCGGAGGATCCCACGACGAGCGCGAGTCGCCATGGAACGTGCAGCCTGCACGAGAGACGCGCACGAGCGTCGTCCGATTCGCACCGAAGTAAGTAATGAGTACACCGCACTCGTCGGCGAATCCAGCATCCGACACGATGAACACCTTCGAGGAACTATCGAACCAGAACTTCGCCAAGAGGTAGCGGCCGAGGTACGTCTTGCCGAACAGGGGCTTGATCAGCTGCTCCGAGAATGCGGTATACGCCTCGCGTGGCGAGAGGCCCCAGAACCGATCGTTCGTGTGACCCTTCACACCCTCGAACGATCCATGGAAGGACTCGATCCCGAAGAAGCGGTGCGTGAGCTCCTTCAAGCGAGCCGCCACCTTGTCGACGCGCGCCGCCGGCAACCTCTCCGCGAGCATGCCCGAGAAGAGATCCTTGCCGCACCCCGGCGGCCCACTCACGAGGACCAAGTGCCGATCAGTGAGTACCATCAGATCGCCCCCTCCGGAACCCTCCGCTTCTGCGAGTACGGAGTGCGACGTTCGTACTCGTAGTTCAACTGGATCGGCAGATCTACGATTGGTCCGTTCTTCCGAGTCCACAGCTGCATGCGCTGCTTCGGTCGTCCACCCGATGCAAGCTCAGCACGGGCAAATTCGTTATCAGATTCCGGCGTGCCGCCCATGAAAACCATGTGGCCATTCCAGTCCCAACCGAGGAACTGATGGAAGTGGCCGATGAAGCAATGGTCCCACGGCTCTGGGATCGTGTCGAGCCAGCCCGCCATCGCGCGCGTGATGCCGTAGAACGGCACGCCAGCGAAGCCGCCACGGATCCCGAGGTCTCCATGGATCAGCAGGTTCTTGTGGCCGAGCAGGTCGTCGACTGCATACCAGCCGAGCGAGATGTTCCAGGTGACCTTGCACTTCGGCTTATGCAGCTGCATGAGGAAGTCGGTCATCTGCTTCGCGCAGAGATAGGAGACCGAGTCCCAGTTCGTGTCTGGATGCGTGTTGTCGTGCTTGCTGCCCGGACGGCCATGATTGCCGCGTACACACACGACGTGGATCTTCTCGAAGTACGACGACCAGTACATGATCATCGCGGAGATGATCCTCGGTGCGTTCTTGACCGCCTGCTCCATCACAGAGCTGTCGATCGAGAATCCCTGCTTCGGGAAGACCGTCTCGCCCTCGACGATGTCACCGCCGAGATAGAGACGAAGCTCGCGAATGCCCCGCATCTTGTGGTGCACGTGGCAGCACGCAGCGACCTTGCGCGCGTACTCCATCAGGCGCCCTTCGGCGATCTCCGTGGAGTAGGACGCCGTCGTCTTGCCGAGCTGCACGTCGGTCACATGGGCAAGCGCGACGACCTCTTCCCGCTCCGTCACGTCAAAGCGAACCGGAGTCGGGAGTTCGAGCTTGCCATCCCAGTTCTGCAGGAGCTCCTTCACCGTAGCGAGGATGATCTCCTGCATGCCACCGCCCACGCGGTGCTTCTGACGCAGCGTGCGGTTCTCCTTGCGGAGCAGTTCGAGCTCAGCCGGGATCTCCTGTGCTACAGACTTCTCGACGCGCTTGGCCTCAGCCTTCGCGCGCGTCATCTCTTCCTTCAGGAGACGAACCTTCGCCTCCCACTCGATCCGAGTCTGCCGCCTCCACTCACGTGACGCGTTGAGCGCGCGCAGAAGTTCCACGCGCGTCATCTGAGCTTGCGAAGGCATCGAGGTCTCCGTGTCGTGCCGGCTGTCCCAACGCACGGGACAGCCGGCGCGTCGGAGAGTCAGCTTGGCACTTCGTCCTCTTCGTCTTCTAGGTCTTCACCCGAGTTGTCAGTCACGAGGCTCATCTCTGCGGCGATGATCGAGATGTCGTTCCCGAGCATGGAATCGTCTTGGGAGTCAAAGGCCTCTTGGATGAGCTCCAGGGCCTTCTTCGCGAACTCGATCAGCTGTGCATCCGTAGGTGTACTCATGACTCACCTCGCCAGCTCTGCGCGCGTGCCCTGGAGTTCGAGCATCGCAGCAGCGTGGTCGAGGCGGGCCCGACGACGCACTTCGTCGAAGGTCCAGCGCCGAATGAACTGGCCGTCGCGCCAGACCGGCAGGAGCACCGAGTTCGCCTCCTGCTCCGGCGTGGCGTCGTTGATGAGTTCGAGGTCGGTCAGCGCGGCCACCATCTCCGGCTTGGACTTGGTCGGGTCGCACAGCTGATCGAGGTCACCCTTCGTGCGTGGCAGGACCGCAAGGCGACCACGAGCGGAGTTCTTGACTCCGTCGTCGGTCACCGGCCTCTTGAAGAGCGAGCGCCCCTCACCGCCAACCTCGGCCCACGTCGCCTTCATCGCGAAGCCGAGCGTGTCGCGAGTCACGTACTGGTAGGAGTACGACCCGATGCCGAAGACCATGTTGGCCGAGGCGAAGCCGCGCTGCTGGAGCCGCTGGGTGATCGTGCGAGCGCGATCGAAGGTGATCGAGTCGCCGTAGATGCAGCCGATGTGCGAGTCGAGCAGCTTGTGGCCGGTGCTGGTCGTCGTGCCGCCGAAGAGCTCCCAGAGCAACTGGATGACGCCCTTGTGGGCAGGCGTTCCGGGAACCGCTTCGTTGTTCCCGCAGATGATGTCGACCGGATCACCGCTGTCCGGACGGATCACGAGCTTGCCCGGTCGGGCGAGGATGCGCTCCTTCAGCTGCGGCAGAATCTTGGTCAGGACGTTCCAGAGGTCCCACGTGTCGGAGACCACCGAGACGATGCCGGACGGGTAGAGATCGAGCAGGCGGTTGAAAGTCCCGAGCTCGTCGTCCTTCGTGCCGGCGCACATGACCGAGTGCTCGGTTGCTGCGACGGATCCACCGAGCAGGTAGTTCGCCGGCAGCGGGCCGTAGAAGTCCTCGATCCAGTCAAGAGCGGGCACGGTGTCGGTGCCGGTGAAGTAGAGCAGGTGGGACGCTCCGGACATCTCGGCCGCTTCGAGGCCGGGCATGCCGCGGAAGCTGAAGTCGTGGCCCTGCCAGTCGACAAACTCCTTCGGGCTGCCCGTCAGCTCCGCGGCCTTGTCGAGGATCGAGCGCATCAGCTTCGCCTGCGTCGCGGTTGTGCAGGGCATCCAGAGGATGCAGGACATCAGCGTCTCGAAGTAGTTCACGAGCCACGCGAAGTCAGGGTGCGTGTTCTCGACCGTCAGCGCAGGGACGCGGAGCGGGACTGAGAAGCCTTCCGGGATCGCGCGGAACTCCAGCGGCAGGTAGCCGAGCTGGGCGAGCTCCTCGATGTGCTTCGTGCCGATCTGATTCGGGCCGAGGTAGCCGTTCACCCGCTGCGTGTAGCGGCGGACCATCTTGGTGCTGACGCAGTCGAAGAACTGGGATGACCACTCGTCCATCAGGTAGCGCTGCAGGAAGTACTGCAGGCCGAAGAAGACGACGCGGTCGACACCAGCGATGCGGGACATGCGAGGCGTCCAGTTGGAGTAGACACCCGTCGTTCCCGGTGGGTATTGCCTCCGGTGGTCCAACTTGTACCCATCGATCAGCAGCAGTGGATTCATGCCTCTTCTCCTCCTTCAGCTTGATGTGACTGCCACTCCAAGTCCTTGACACCGACATAGGAGTCCTCAGCGTCGGCGAGGGAACGATAGCACTCCTGCGTAGGCTCAGTCGAGGCCACGCCGAACTCACCTGACTCAACGACGTGGCGAAGTAGGAACCCGGAGGACGTAGCCACCGACAGCCGATGCGGACCCAGCTTGAAGACTTTCACCAGCGCGCGCATCGAACCGTCTCGATCTTCTCGCGTGAAGTTCCAGCTGTCACCGCGGACAGACGTAAGTCCGTCGAGGTGCGCTTGGATGCTACGCGCAAGCTCGGCCGAGCACGCACTGCTCGTGAAGTACCAGCAGCTTCCCTTACGCGCGCCTACCCCAACGAGTGCAGGCCAGAACCCCGCCACCAAGAGAGACTCTAGCACGACGATGACCCGCATGTCTCGTGAGTAGAAGTTGGTCCAAGGAACGGCGAGATCACAAGTCACGTAGCCTGCAGCCGTCCGGTCGTGGGCACGGAACACAGACAAGTCTGGACGATCATAGATCGTCTCGAATAGATACGAGTAGCGCCGCAGCTCGCTCATCGAAGTGCTCCTCCCTCCAGCAGACGTTGGCAGATCGGAATCTCGATCACACCGGGCCGATCCCGGATGATCGAGTCGGTGCAGTAGATGTGGCTGTACAGCGTCTTGAGCGGATCGACCCCTTTCGAGAAGAGGCCGTGCGTGACGTAGAGATGCAGGTCCACATCGTAGTCGTACTTGATCTGCTGCGCGAGACCGATGAAGGTCCCGCCGCCATCGCAGATGTCATCGACGACCAGGACGCGGCGCTCGGCCAACTCGGAGGCCTTCACCTGCTCGACCCCGAACCCGCTGATCTTTCCCGTCGCCACGTCCCGCGTCTTCCATGCGTGGATCAGGGGTACATCGAGCTCGCGTGCAACTCGACCGGCCCGCTTCTCCGCCCCGGCATCCGGCGAGACCACCGCGGCGTACTTGCCCTTCGGGATCTGGAGGAAGTCGGCGGCGTGGACCACGAAGCAGCGATCGATCAGTGCCGGCGTCACGTCGGAGTGAGGATCGACGACGATGACGCTGCGGAACTGACGTGCGTTGATCTCGTTCGCGACCGACTTCACGGTAAAGAGGAAGTCGCCGTCGTCGTTGAGTCGGTCTTGTCGAGCTCCTGGTACGTACGGGAGGACCAGCGTGATGTCGCGGTCATGGCCACGCTCGTACAGCGCATCGACGAAGAAGAGCGCCGTCACGAGCGACTGGATCGACCACGGACGCACGAGGAGGCGCCGAACGGTCACGGGGTAGGCCGTCAGCAGACGGGACTCGATCAGCGGCTCCCCACCTGGATAGGAGGAGGGCTCGATGTCGATCGCGTGATCCGTACCGAGGCCACGGACGAACGCCTGAATCTCCCCCTTCATGCTCACTCCTCCCTTTCAGTCCGCTCTGCTTTCTCGGCCGCTTCCTTGAGACTTACCGTTGCAGACCCCGCAACATGGATCGCGTCGCGGTAGCAGACCAGCCGTCGCGGCTCCTCGATCTTGCTCGGATCACCGGCCGCCTTGCTGATCGCCGCAAGCAGGAGGCAGTCGAGTTCGACGGCGCTCTTCGCTCTGGCTCCAATCTCAAGGACTTCCATGAGAAGCGCCTTGATGCCTTTGATCTGGAATCCGATGACCTTCTCTTCCTTGTCGGAGACGTAGATCGTGAAGAGGCCATCGACTCGGACCGCGTGATGCGGCGAGCCGTCGGCGTAGTAGAAGATGCAGTCGCCTTCCGGCGAGTAGAAAGCGTCGGTCTTGACGGGCCGGCTCGGCTCGTCAATGATCCGCTTAAGCAACGCCTCTACATCGGTCGTTGCCATTTCCAATCTCCAATAATTAGGACACCACCGAGCTGCTCACGATCTAGGCAGCGTTCGTACTTGACGTTGTACCACTCGTAGAGGATAGGCGTCGGGAGCGCGGTCGACCGTGGGATCCAAAACCCACACTTCGGACACGATGGGTAGGGCGCCGTGATCTGCGTCATGTTCCCCCTCCAAACGAGGCCGGCCCCTCCAACAAGGGGCCGGCCTCGCTGACTTCAGGTGGAGCGGGAGGCAGGATTCACACCCACAACCTCCCAGCTGCTCTTGCGAGGAGCTGGGCGCTCTCGTAGTTGAGCTACCCCCGCATGGAGCCCGTAGCAGGATTCGCACCCACAACCTTCGAGGAAGCTCCACAGGATCCGGCCGAATCTCGTGGGGGTCCTCGACGCTCTCGTAGTTGAGCTACACGGGCGTCGTGTCTGAGTACCGTAGCTTCGTCAGCTTCTGCTGTCCAGGGACCTGCGACTTCCACGACTTGCAGCCGCAGATCGAGCGAGCCCTTGGACCGAACGCGTTGATCCTTCGTCCACACCTCGGTCGTCCGCTGTCAGCGAGGTAGTGCGAGCTGAACTCGTGCCCGCAGTTCAGGCAGAGCGGGTCGCCGTTCGTACCGTGCCACGGCGTGGCGCTCGGCGGCTCGTCGTCCTGGACCTGATCGTCGTCAGGCATGCCGCATCGCTTCGCGGACCTCGTCCGCAGTCGCACACACGAGGGCCCTGCAGAAACGGGTCGAGGAGTAGGACACCCCCGCCTCCGTGCCCAGCATCTTGCAGAGCACCCTGCGCTGCTTCTCGTGCGCATCCAACTGGAAGTGGTTCGAGTCTTCATCCGGAACGCGAAGGACCGTCGCCAGCTGAGCTGGGCAGCCGCAGCCGTCCTTGAAGTACCGGCCCGCCCGCTCCTCCGACCCGCACAGGATCGGTGTACCCAGCTTCGCATGCTTGCGGAGCCGCTCCCGCTGCCGCTTGTCCAGCCAGGCGAGCGCCTCGTCGAACACGCGCACCACCGCCTTGCGCAACTTCGCCTTCTTCTTCGTAGCCACTCCTCCCTCCTTGCTCATCTCAGCTCTCCTCACCGTCGAACGTGTTGTAGGACCTACCCAAGGACGTTGGAATAGCTACCTGCTTGCACTCTTTCAAGATCGTCATGACCTCCGCCCAGCGTGGGTGGAAGTCTTCAGCGCTCGTGATGCTTTCTGGATCCCGGTCGAAGTCGAGCACGATGCCGAGCCTCTCGCAGATCTGCCCGGCGAGCTCCGTGTCCACGTGAAGGCCGTTGATGCCCCGCAGGATGCGGAACGTCCAGTCCTTCTCTTCGTGGCGGAACGTGACGTAGTCGGAGTCGCTGACCAAGGATCCTCCTGCCGCGAGGCGCGTCGGAGGGATGAACCCCCTCCGCAGGTATGTGAGTGCCACGATCCGAGGATCTTTGACTCCTCGTGGCCAGGAGCCTGGAAGTGCCCTTACTTGTCGAGGTGCCCCGCATGAGTTTCCGGTTGTGCGCGTGCACGCCGCTCTCTCGGTTCACAGGTGCACGGCGATTCGTGTCAGGGGTTCGCAGCCGCTGAAGGCGTCGTCAGCTGCCACAGCGTGCCAGGAGCTGCGGACGTGGAGGCGATCGGTGCCGTGCCTCCCGTCAGGTCATTGACCTTGCCGGCGTCGGCGAAGTAGTTCACCGCGTTCATCTGCCCGCCCACGTTCATCTGCGCGATGCTGCTGGACATGCAGTAGACGGCCGACCTGAACATGCGATCCGTGCCTTGCGCCGTCGGCTGGTACATGAGCACGTTGCCGGCGGGGATCGCGAGGTTCGTGGCGAAGGCGTCGAGGCCTTCGGTCCCGATGAAGACGAAGGACCAGCGCAGCGTGGCGTTGCACTCCTGCACCTTGGCCTTGAGCCGATCGAGGCCGATCTTGCCCTGGTAGTTGACCGAGCAGTTCTCCTCGCCATCCGTAAGGATCACCACCAGATAGGACACGTCAGACTCGTCATGCGTGTCCTTCTTCATCTGGTCGATCGTGAACCCGATCGCGTCCTGCAGTGCCGTCGAGCCGGCCGGCTGGTAGCTCACCTCGTCGAGGTTCTTGAGCGAGCGTGGATCCGTTCCGGATGCGCGTGAGACGGGCACGTCCGCGAACGTGGTGATCCACACCCTCGTGTCGTAGCCCTGCCCGGCATCCCGGCGTGCCACTTCGAGGTGCTCGTTGACACCCATGCGGATCCGCTCGGTGAGGCCACGCTCGCGGATCGAGCCGGAGCTGTCGACGACGAGAGCGATGCGCTTCTTGATACTCATCCTGCGTGTTCCTTTTCGGTCGGAGGAACCACCTCCGACGTGACTCAGATCTTGAAGTCGCGCCGCATCCACGACGCAACCATCGGCCTGACGATGGTGAGGAGCTCGGGATGTGTAGCGTACCCGAACCGATCCTCGCCTACATCCAGCACCCGCAACTTCGACTCAGGCACATCCGCCGGCATCAACGCGACCATGCTCTCCTGCATGACGATGACGTAGTCGGCCCACGCGACGAGAAGGCGGAAGGTCTCGGGACGCGTGTAGAGGTGGCCGACTGCGATCGCTTCTTGTCCGACATCCTTCAGGGCCCAGGCGAGGCTGACCGAGCGGACGTTCCCACCGGCACACATCGTGAGGAACTTAGCCACCGGCATCCTCCTGCAGGTAGCAGCCACGCTTCGGCCTGTAGTCGATCGGAAGGTGATCGTACTGGATCATCCACCACGTACTCATCGGAGCGAGCGGCAGGTGGGCGAACCGGTCCACGAGGAACACGAAGTGGCGTGGCGTCGCTTCGAGCAGCGTCAGCAGGTCGATCGAGCGGAGCTCGTAGCTCTCGACGAGCTGAGGAGTCGTCCGGATCACCGCCCACCGATTCGCCGACTCGTCGCAGTCACACCAGTACCAGAGCCACTGGTTCTTGCTGACCGTCTCCTCGAACAGCGAGAGGAGCGGACCCTGGTACTTGATGAGGTCGCGGACGAACGTCAAGTCCTCTAAGGGAGGCGCGACGAGGATCGCGCCGAACTTGCGTGGGTCATTCATCGTCCTCGAACTCCCGAGCCCGGTTCCAGCGATCCAGCACCTCGGTCGAGTCCCGCCAAAGCACGCAGGTACCGCCCACGAATCCACCCAAGGCAACGAGTCCAAGCACCCATGCCGCCAAGACTTCCAGAGCGTCCTCGCCTAGCATGAACCTCAGCAGAACCACCAGCCCGAACAGAGCCGCACCGATACCTAGCGCGACGCCGAGCGGGATTGCCGCAAACGCAAGCGCCTTGAGCCTCAACCAGATCGAGCGCATGGTCCCCCTCCCCCAATGATAATCCACGGAGTCGTAGCTACTCACCCGCTACGCGAGGTTGCACATCTTGAGATACGCCCTCTGCAGGCCGAAGGATCGATCCTCGTACGCCCTGAACACGTGGTGATCGCTGCAGCCGTCCATCTTTCGCATGATGGACATCGCGGCCACGGCCGCCGTCACGACCTCGTTCTCGATCATCGAGGCATGCAGCACCGCGCGGTGATCTTCTTCGATGGCTGCGTTCTTGAGAAGCTCTCGGATGTACTTTCGTACCTTCCTGAGGTGCCGCAAGACGCGCTGCTCAGCCTTGACGTACTCATTCACCTTGGCCACGACTCATCCCCCTCCCCCTCATGCCGCGAGAGCGTTCAGGTACTCCTCGATGTTGGTGTACCCATCGCCGTCGCGGTCGCCACTCGCGTCACCCGCATCGTTCTTGTTCAGGCCGTGCGAGTCTTCCCAGCTGTCAGGCATCCCGTCCTGATCCGTGTCCAACGGGACCGAGCCCGGCTGCATGGTCTCCCAACCACCGACCTGGGCCGTACTATCGATGATCGCCCCCCGGTTGTTCAAGAACTCGTTGATCACCCGGGTGTCGTGGTCGTCCCGGTAGGGCCGGGTCGCCCCCACGCACTTCGGCAGGCAGGTGGCGCAGGTGAGCGCCGGCTGCGTCCGGATCTTCGGCGTGGCGAACGGCTGGAACAGCCGGAACTGGTGGCCGTTGGCGTTCTCCGGCAGCTGGTTGCCTGAGTAGTCGCGCACCATGACCCAATTGTTCGCGTTCGGGTCGCTGACCAGCTGGTCGATGTTCCCGGCGATGTAGAGCTCGACGAGCAGCGCGTCGTTGCGCACCTGCATGCAGCTCACGTTGCTGCCGGAGTTCGGACCCTTCAGGTAGTAGTTGTTGATGAAGTTGATCCGCTTCTGCCCACCCTTCTCAAGCTCTGCCGCAGCCGTGCCCCAGTTGTAGACCACGTTGCAGCGGAAGTCGACCATGTCGCAGAACGCGAACTGAGGGTTGCGCTCGTTGCCGTCGATCAGCAAATTGTGGTGCGAGCTGATGTTGTAGCAGAACGTCGACACGTCCGCCGCGCCGAACAGGTGCGTCATCGAGTGCGCACCCTTCGGATGGAAGGAGTGCCACAGAGGCTCGGAGATGATGCAGTACTGGATCGTAATGTCGTGCGAGGCGAACCACACCGTGCAGCACTCATCGACCGACCACGACAGGCTGCAGTGGTCGAGGATGATGTTGTACGTGCCACCGAGGTTGTTGGGGGCACCGAAGTTGAGCGCGTCTCGGTTGTCCCAGTTGTCGACGGGCGGGACTACGTCGCCGCTGCGGAAGCGGCAGTGACGGAAGACGCCGTCATGCGTCTGTACACGCGTCTCTTCGCCTGCGAAGGTGATGCCCTCGCCAGGAGCGGACTGGCCTGCGACCGTGAAGAACGGGTCGGTGATCTTGATCGGCGTGAGGTTCGTGATCGTGCCGTAGACATCGAACACGATGATGCGAGGGGCTGGGTAGTTGATCGCCCAGCGCCAGCTGCCGACGCCAGAGTCCAGCAGGTTGTTGACGTGCAGGACCACGCCGCCCCGCCCGCCGATCGTCGTCGATCCGAAACCTTCGGCGCCGGGAAAGGCGGGCAGGCTCATGGAGAGAGTTCCTACATGGTGGGGACTCTCTCCTCAGTACTCGCGGAGACGCTGCCGCAGTTAGTGACCCGCTGCGTCGGGATCTGGGCTGGGCGGCATGACGACAGCATCAAGGCAAACCACGAATCATCCAAAGATGTACCGCCCACACATCTGCGCCAGGAAGTCGGTCGTGCCGTACTGCGGTTTCGTGCGTAGCACCGGGATCACCATGTCAAGCTCGCAGTGGGGGCAGAGCGCAGTCGGGCCACCCTGATCCTGGATCCACTCGCGGATGTCGACGTAGAGGAACGTCCTCGCGCACCCGAAGCAGGCGCACAGCTTCGTCTTCCGCAGGAGGTCCTTGTGGGAGCTACAGAGATCGTGGGCCGCCTTGAACGCGCTGCGGGCCCACTGCCGCCCCTTGAAGGCCTTGGCTGACGACATCATTGCCCTCCCTCGACCGGATCAGGCTTGCCAGCCTTCCAGTGGTACACGAACTCCAGCGAGTTCTTGACGATCGGAGCGATCCAGTGACTCGGATCGATCAGGATCTGCACCTCACCGTTGGCACGCTCGATGACCTCACCGAGATGCCAGAGCCCAGCCACCAGCATCTTCCCGTCCTGATGGAAGCACGCCGCCGCGGACACGCCGTAGGTGGCTGTGACGGTACACGTGAGTACCCAAGGTGACAGGCATCTCTGTCTCTCCTCCTATCGAACGCGCTGCACGACGTAGCCGTGCCGCATGTGATGCACCGAGAACTTGCGCCCGAGCTGCCACTCCAGCTGCCGGCGCTTGGAGTTGGCTGAGAGCGTCGCGGGAGGATTCTAGGCGACGAGTCGCCGCGCATCCACGCGCCGGAACCGGCCCCCCACACGGCGACGCGCGTGCCGATCCATCGCGGGGCTGCGGGACAAGGCATTCGCCTTCAGGCTGGCCACCGCGTCTCGGCGCTGGATCTCGGCCGCGAGGTCGCAGAGTGCGTCGACCTCCGCTCGCGCCCAATCACCGACGAGTTCACCAGCTACAAGTCGTCAGGGAAGCTGATCGCCTCATCATCGATATGGATCCGAAAGAAGCCATAAGGTGGTTACTTCGGCAAATACAGAGGCCGAAAGACGCAGCGTGGTTACGCTAGAAAGAAAGCGACCAGCTCCCTGCGGTGCCATTGTAGACAAGCACTCCGCGCACGAGCACATCGCGACCAAGAAGCGCGATTATTCCCTGTCCCTCTAGGTTCGAACCTAGGACGAACAACTTGTCGAGTGATGGAAGGCCGGACCCTGGAAGCGCGATGCCACACGGGAAAAGTTGCTGAACTTCAACTGTTGCATTCGACGGAGTTCTTACTTGGCAGTCTCCGATCGGCGTAATTCCAAGCTGCTCAAGTATGGGGCGATGAACGCAAGAGCACGACGCACCAGTATCAACGAGTAGGTTTCCGCGTACGGAAGCTGGTACAGCCTTTCCGTTCGCAGTGAGAACTCCGGCTCGTAGTGAATCGACTCGAATCTCGCACGGAATGAGCGGACCCTGCCTTCGCAGTTCAAGAGGCGTGAGGACGAGGCCGGGTCTACCCGTCGGGTCCGGGCCAATCGTGGCCCTGCTAAACGTAGGCACGAATCAGCCCGTGCATTAGGGCCGGCACAGTCTCCGGTGGTTTCTTCTCGATGATCGGGCCGATGAAAATCTGTTCGAGGCCGAAGCGTTGAATTCCCGACTGGTATGCCACGTCGACCGAGTCGAACACGTCGACAAAGGCGCCGCCCCTGAACAGTGCGAACTTCTCTGGGTGCTTCTTCAGCAGGTCTGGAAGCTGCTTCTCGAAGGCTTCCCGGTCTGGGCTTGGGGGCGTTTTTTCGTCTACCATGGCCTACCTTTACTTAGCGTTCCGCCGCCATCGATCCGACCTGATGGCCACTGACCCAATCGGCGTTGGTCGCCCATCGGCATTAGCGGTCATCCGAGCGCATATCGCACTCTTTCCCCGGGCAACACTTCCGCAAAAGAGGGCCCGCCGTTGTCGGCGGGCCCCGGTGAGCGCCTTCTGTTCGACTCGCCTTATGCAGCTTCTCGGATCAGAACCTTCTTGTCGCCCGAGAACTTCATCGCGCAGAACCACCTGATCGCGACCGGCGAGACCTTCAACGGCTTCCTGCCCGACATCGCGGCGCCGCGCATCCTGCGCACCTACGCGTACGAGAAGGCGCTCGACTTCGCGTCGGGCGACGCCTCCACGACTACGACGATCACCGACGCCGCCGCGACCTTCTCGACGACCGCGCGCAACGGGCTGGGTGAGTGGGCGGGCGCGCGCCTCGTGCTGCGCCCGGGGCTGCCGACCGTGGCGATGAACTCGTCCTTCTCCTTCGCGCACTTCGACTTGAAGAGTCCCATCATTCCCTCCCTCTGCTTGTGCCGGTTTTCGTGGTGACTCAGCGACCACGTACGCGTGTCTAGTCTTAGTTACACACCCACCAAGCTGGGCTCTAGTTCTGGATGGTAACGACGATCGGTTCCGGATCGAAGAAGCCGAGCGGGGCCTCCTCTGCGAGAGAGATGAGGTACTCCGCCGTCTTGATCGGCGCGGTGTTCGGGTCGGGGCGGGTGTCGTTGTACTGCGCAGGACTCTCGCCCAAGAAACGCTCCGCAACACAGACCACGTTCGTGAGGATGAGGTCTCGGCCATCGCGGTTGACGCCGTCCTCGCGGAGCGCGTTGAGGAGGTGAACGAGGTAGCACGCCGTCCCACCCCCAATACGAGTCAGCCCGTGACACCCACCATACAACTTGCACCGCTCGATGATCTTCCGATTCCACTCGATGAACTCAGACCGCCTCATCTGTCCCTCCTCCCCTCACCTGATGTTCCGGTCGTAGCAGCCAGCCCGCTACGCGATGATTGTACTCACGTCTCCCCCAAGCCGTAGAGCGTCGCCGAGCGCCTGTCGTAGGTCTGCAGCCATGTCCCGCACGCAACCAAGCCGCTACGTCGGCGTTGTTGTACTCAAGGCAAGTCGTCGATCGGCCCACTCGTACCCGTCCCACGCGACGCTGCCGAGCCACTCGGCATCCTTGCCCATCCCGACGTAGAAATCAGCACGTGTACCCATGAGCTCCTCCTCTCAGGTTCCGACCTTGGTCCCGTCCTCCCACGTGAACTCTCCCTCCGCGCCCACCCGGAAGTGAGTCCCGCACGTCACGCAGAACGTGGCACCGTAGAAGCCGGGCGACCTCGCGTACGTCTCTGCGATGGCATGACCCATAGTCGTTTCCGTCATGCACTTCAAGTGGGTGTAGGTGCGACGTACGGGCCGGACGAAGCCCTTGGCCCGTTCCTCCTCGGAGAGGACGACGTAGGCCTTCTGCTGGCCGTTGGGCTTGAGCTCTCGGTGATCCGGTGTCACCGGTGACCCGTCCGGCAACGTGACCTGCGAGTGGTCAGCAGGAGGGGGAGGAGGTAACGAGGTCACTATGGGAGCTGGAGGAGTGTACGGCTTCTTAGGCAGCGCGGCCTCCTCGTCCTTTTTCCCCTCCCTGTGCGCGAGTTCGGCCTTGGCGGCGTCCATCGACAGGATGCGTCCAGGGGAGCAGTTCTCGATCGCGTCCTTCAGGTTCATCAGTTTGCCTCCCTGGCCGCGGCCGACAGCTCGCGGTCTTTACGCTCGATCAGCGCGAGCATCTGCGCCGAATCCACCTCGAACAGCTCGTCGATCTCCACTTCCGAGAGTGTCTTTGCGAGCGCGACGATTCGCCCCACCGCCTCGACGAGCTTCGGGTCGAAGTCCTCGTTCACATCCTTACCACCGCATCGATGCGGGCGAGGGCCATACTCGCAGATTCCGAGTGCGTCGAGTGAGCCCGCAGCGCCGGGATCACAGAGTCGCGGAGCGCCTTCAAAAGCGAGATGTTCGCCTCTTCCAAAACCTTTTGGAGCGCGCGAGGGCCGACGAGAAGCTGTCGTCGTGCCCGTGGATCCAGGTAGGCAATCACGTCGCCGATCGTTGGACGCATCTTCTTCGTAGCCGCCTCCTGATCGAGCGAGGCGAGATGGGCTTCCGCGGCCTCTCGCAAGTACGAAAGGTCAACTGACCGAATCGAGGACACGCCATCCAGCGCCTTCCTCAACTTCTCCGCGTCCATCACCTGCGCTCCATTTCAGTGACCGGCTGGCGCGATTCCGTGCCACCCATCACGAACTGCGCCGCGGTCGGAGACGGAGGCATTACGCTCATGCAGCCGAGCGTCCAGCACTGGTTCGCATCGGGGTTGTTCGTCTTGCCACATCGCGGGCAGATCCACCCGAAGCGGATCTGAACCGTCGCAAACTGAGGAGTCGGCCCACCCGTCTGAATGTTCATCCAGTCCTCCCGTGGTTGCCGAGGGTCACTTGGTCGACTCGCTCGGCCGGACCGCTTGTCGCTTCCCCCGTCACTCACGACTCAGCCCTCCTGATAGGAGGAGCATGACGCTTGACCAGCGCCTCCCATCGCTCCTCCGCCTCCATCTGCGTCTTACCACGAACGGCGTACATCGAGCAAGGGCTCCTGGAGCAGCCGACGTACTTCCACTCAGCTCCCGGGACGCTCTCCCACGCGCGAGGCGGGGAGGAGCAGGCTGGACAGGAGCTCACCGCATCTCACCCAGCTTGATCAGCAGATCCTCGGCGTCGCCCTGGCCGATGTAGTCGTGCGCCCGGAACGCGGCCCGCTTGAGGCGAGGCACGACGTGCTCCCCCATGTCCCGCAGTCGCTGCGCGGCCATCGTCAGCTTCGAGTAGAAGTCCGGCGGCCAGCGCTCGGTGTCCTCCGGACTCTGTGGGTGGCGACCATCGACGTAGTTCTTTCGCGCCTGCTGCACTGCGGCCGCGAGCTCGCCGAGGCTGAACTCGGGCACCTGCGACTCCTCACCCCGCAGGTGCGCGAGGTCGCGCTTCGCAGCAGCGAGCAGGATTGCGACGGGCTTGGTCGGCTGACCTTCGTAAGACCAGAACATCTTTTCTACGTGCTCGATCGCCGCCTCCAGCAGCGTCACACTAGGGTCAGGCATGGGGAGCGGTTCCTGTCGTTGGAGCTGGCAGCTGCACGGGATCGCGACAGATGTGGCAGCGACCATCAGTCATCGGTTCGCAGATGTGATACTTCGTGGGTAGCACCGCAGGCTTGCACACGTCACAGCTCGGCATCCACGGAGCGAAGACCTTCCCGCACTTCGGACACTCCCATCCGGTACTCATCACTCACTCCTCGTTCACGGCGTGACTCCGTCCTTCGTCCACCGGTCCATGCGCTCGCGGATCTTCTCGTCGCCGATCGAGGCGAGCCACGCTGCACGCTGCTCGATCGACAGGAACTTGATCTTCGCAGCCTCATCGGGAGTCAGCGGCAGGTAGCGCTGCGGCTTGATGGGTGGAGGATCACGCTGGAAGACGAGGTCATGTGGGTGGTCAAGGTTCATGCTTCTCCTCCTTCGGCACCTTGTCGCGCACTCGGATGACCCTGAGGAAGCGCTTCTCCCCGATGAACTTCAGCTTGCTGATCTTGCTGCGCTTCGGCACCCGGACGATACGGTCCGGTACACCTGAGTACACGAGCCGCGACTCCTCGAACAGCTCGCAGTTCAACATGCAGGACTCGTCCCAGCCGTTCACGGCGCCGAGACCGTACTTCGTCTTGCTCGTCTTGCCACATGCGAGGCAGACGAAGAGGCTGCCGGGCGGAGCCGCCTGATTCCCTGGCTCGAAGTCTGGCTCGTAGTACTTGTCCATCGACTCACGCCCCTCCCCAGACTTACGTCCGCACCAAGATCCGCTTTCGGATCGCAGCGGACCACCCCCAGGCACGCGCCTCTGGGTACAAGACCGGAAGCGTATTCCGATTCAGGTGCATCCGCCAGTACGAGGCGTACCGGATGACCTCCCTGAGCGCCGCCACCTCATACTCACTTGCAACGAGCACGTTGACTGCGAGCTGCCGGGCGATACGTAGACGAGCACGCCGCTCGTCATCCTGATCGAGCAAGCTCAACGCTGCAGCCTCAGCGTCATCGATCACGCGAGCAGCTGCGAACTTGCGATGTACCCAAATCGTGCAAGGCAGGCCTCCGCGCGAGGTGACCGTAGCCCCCGACGCGAAGATGACGCCAGCTCGTACGAGCTCCAAGCGTCGAGATCGGTAGCAGCGGATGGAGGGCAGCAACTCGTGGAGCTCATAGTCCGCGAGCCCACGTCCACCGGCCTGACGCATCGTCCGCTCGACCGCCGCCCGCTGGTTGACCTTGTCGACCGATGCGTTGGCCTTGCGCGAGTTTGCCTGTGCCGTACTCATTCGAATCACTCAGCCGCTGCGTTCTTCGCGGCGCCGAAGTAGAGCGCGTCGTCCATCGTCAAGTCATAGCTCTGCGCCGCCGGCTGCGATGCGAGCACGGCCAACCAGCGCTCGAACTCGTCCACCTTGCCCTGGTGTTCCAGCACCTTGCGGCTGCACTCCGCCGCCCGCTCCTGAAGTGCGCGATCGACCACGACCTGGACACCATGCTCCGACAGCGTGTTCGAGATGCTCTCGTACGACGTGTGGTCACGGATCTCGAAGCCAGCCGTACGCAACTTCGTGATCGCATCCTCACGCTGACGCTTCCAGCTTTCGAGACGACTCTGATGATGGGCGAGTCGGCTCTGCACTGCCGCGAGGAGCGTGTGTACCTGATACTGGAACAGCCACGATGATCGTCCGACTCGTTCCGCCATGTTCATCCTCCTTGATCCTCGAACACCTTCGTCTTGAACTTGAACCCGCAGCGGCTGCACCTCACCTTGAGGTACCGGGTGGCCTGATGCCCATTCGACGAGCTCGGGCCTTCCTCGATGTAGATCGTGCGCCAGCGCATCCTCTGAGTCGCCTCGAACTCACCGCGCTCCTCCCTGCCGCAGCCAGGACACTTATCCGGGCGTGAGCCGAAGGGCAAGAGGGGTACGACGAAGCTCTGGCTGCTGGTGAGTCTTCGACCGAAGCGTTCCCCGGGTGCCATGAGTACCGGAGGCACGGGGACCGCCGGATGCTTCTTCATGTCACTTCGGAGCCTCGTCGCTCTTCGTGTGCCAGTCGGTGGTCATGTTCTGGTTCGTCGGGGCGTAGTAGAAGCCGTCCCGGAACCCACGACCCACCAGATAGAAAGACCAGTAGATGATGACACCTACACACACGCACGTCGCTGCGATCTGCAGCATGACGGCGACCCACGTGATCGTGGAGTTGACGGAGTCCTTCATCGAGCCCTCCCCGTTGGACTACCTGCGACGTACCCACCGCACGAAACGAACGGCTAGCTCAGCGAGCACGTAGGACACGATCGCGGTGGCGATGCCGAGGTAGAAGCCGCTGATCGCAGCGGCCTGCTCACCAGGACTCATGAGTCGCTCCTACTTGCCCATCAGCGAGCGGAACGCTGCGACTTCGGGCGTGATGATCGCCGGTACCTGCATCGCGACAGCGTCAGGCCTTCAACCGCTTCGGCCATCCGACCTTGACGCTGACCTCGTTCCACTTCTCCACCACCGCGGTCGGTAGGTGGATCCCTGCCTTGTGGCAGATCAGATCCAGGTACGTGTACACGTCGGCGAGCTCACGTGCAAGGTCAGGCCGGACCTCCTCCAGCGTGAAGTCTCCGCGACGGAGCTTCTTCAGGAGGTTCGCGGCCTCACCGACTTCACCTGCGAGGGCGACCATCCAGTCGTTGAGTGACCAGTTCGCCGCGTCGTTCGGGTCCTTGGACCACGCAGCCCCGCAGCAGCGTTCGACGTTCGCCTTCGTGAACTCGTCGTAGGTCAACCCGGGTCGCACATACTCGTCGTAGTTCATCGCCTCCCTCCTCGGACTGGCGGACCTCGTCGTGGTCACGAGCGGCTTGACCGGCGCTTCTCGTGAGTGATCAGGCCCCCACGTGGGCTTTGGCGCGCGGCGTATCTCTCGTGGACCACGCCTACACGTAGAATGCATCATGGTTACTCAGCGTCCACGCGCGCATTGGCGGAGGAGACAGGAGTTGAACCTGCACAGGTGTTACCCCGCCGCCTTAGCAAGGCGGTGATCTACCGTTGATCGACTCCTCCAGTTGGTGGATGTGACAGGGATCGAACCTGCGACCCCCTGCTTGCAAAGCAGGAGCTCTCCCAGCTGAGCTACACACCCAACCTTCTCGTTCTCGAACGACTTCGGATCGTGGCTACTCAGCCCCCACGCGGGCACTGACGCTCAGCGAAGCAGCGCCAGAGGTCGCGAGTCATAGCAGCTCGACGCAGGCCCCGCACCTCAGCAGCAGCTAGCAGCTCGGTGGCGATCTTCGTGCACGCAGCATCGACCTTCGCCCGCTTGATCTTCTCGTCGATGCTCGGACCACCACTCTCACGTGCGTCCATCGCGTCGATCGAAACAGGATACGACTTGCCGTGCTGATCCATGAGGTAGAAGCCGCTGATCGCAGCGGCGGCCACCGGATAGTGCTGGATGCTCCTGCAGATCGTATCGCCGTCGGAGCAGGACTTGAGTAGCTTCGCGGCCCTCGTCGGATCGATCTCATCGCTCATGGGTTGTTCCACGCGGCCTTGCACACGCGGATGAGCGCGGGAAGGGCGACGAACAGGACGAGCCAGAGGAACGCGGTGTTGACGACGATCATGAGCACCCAGAACCACCAGCGAAACAGAAGCGGCTTGTCCTCACTCACAGCTAGAGATCCACCTCGGCAGCGATGGCGTGTGCGAGCTCGCTGCACTCGTTGACGTAGTGGCGCGCCTCGACGTGCCACCTCTTGATCAAGGGCGCCGCCTTTTCGAGCGCGAGCAGGATCGCAGCAATCCGATCATGGTCGCTCCTACCGCCTGGAGACAGAGCCCGAGCAGAGTGCCCATCCCGGCAGTCACCGGCACTGCGTGCGAGCAGACCCAGCGTCGGCTTCCTCACCGCCCTCGTAGCCAGCTCCTCAGCTGCGACCTCGCGACGGAGAGCTTCGCGAGCGATGTCGCGCTGCCGACACGTCGCAGCTCCGTCGAGCCACTCCAACGCCTTCTTCTTCTCTTCGAGCGTACTCACCTCTTCCTCCTCCTCGACTCTCTCGGTTCGAGCGTCTCGTGCATCTCGACGACCTTGTGTCGTCGCTTCTCCTTCGCATCGAGGCCGTAGAAGGCGAAGCCTCTAGCCTCAGCCAACATCGCGCAGACCTTGGGGAAGCCGTTGGCGTCCTCCAGGAACTTCCCATCTCGCAGGACGCACCAGACCGGACGCTGGAACGGCTCTGCTGGCACCCAGTAGGTGCGCACGTCTCGTTCTGCTCGGTGAACCTCCACGCACTTCTTGAGGAACGCATCGATGAGTGCGCGCCTACTCTTCCCACGTCGACTCACGGCTTCACCTTTGCCATCACCCTACGGACGGTCTTCTCGTCACAGTCGACGAGCGCATCGATATACCCAAGGTAGCCATTCTGGACCTCTGCATCCATGCGCGCGACCGTGTTGTGGACCTCGTTCAGCTTCCGGCAGTACTCAACCTCCGTCACCACACGGGTGACGGCCAAGATCGCGGGTCAGCCCGCATTGTCGTCCATCACGAATCTGTAGGCGTCCCATTGACAGCAGATCGGCGTCTTCTGCTTTGCGTGCCAGCGGAGCCGAGCTCGCTTCCTCTTGTCCAGTGCGTTGAAGCACTTGAGCAGGACCCTCTGATACCGCTTCGAGTTCATGATGCTCTCCCCCACTGCGGCGACTTGCGATCCCGACGATGCAGGAAGTCGCGCAGGTTCCTCAGTTCCTCGTTCCTCTTCGGCCGGACCGAGAGCTTCTCTTTCTCTTTCGCCACCACGTACTCAGGAATCTGGCGGGTCGGTGCTGGCAGGCCGAACGCCGAAGCGAGCACATCCTCGAACCGGCTCTTCGTCAACTTCTTGAGCAGCTCCTTCCCCTCGTCGTAGAAGGAGCTGCCCTTGACCTTGAACTCTTCCGGAGGCACCACCATGATCTTGGGCGGATCCTTCCACAGCAGCGGCTGACGAGGATCGCTGTTCAGGATCTCATGCTTCTTGGTGGCAGGCCGATTCGACCCCTCTACCAGAAGTGGGTACTCCCGAGCTGGGGCCGCGAAGTTGAGCAGGTAGTCGAGCTGTCGGATCCCGTCCGCGTGTCCTTCGTGGTGTGGCTCGAAGACTGGCTGACCATCGATGCGCAGGTTCTCCGTGGTCTCGTGGGCCTGCGCCGAGAGCGAGAGCAGCGTCACCGCCTCGATCACCTGCTGCGGGCTCTTCCATCCACCGGACGGAACGCCTACGCAGCCCTGCGCCATCACCTCCGCTCCGGACTCGACGCAGATCACCGGCACGGCGCAGAACAACGAGCTGCGAGCTAAGAAGAAGGTGCCGATGCGTCCCTTCGTCCCCCACTTGATCCTGCTGAGTAGCAGCATGATCTCATCCTCGGTCATGCACGCAGGACGCCTGTTCAGGATCGCTGAGACCTCCTCCAAGATCATGACGACTTTCCTCCTCCCTCAGGTACTGACCGGTGCGACTTCGTGCACCCTACCTGGACACCACCTTGAGTCCAGGGATCCCACCGCCAGTGAGATCATGAGTACACAGTGTGAGTACTCACTTGGACTTCTGCTCGTCTCCCTTCCTGGGGTCCTTATCCGTAGCTGGACCTGTGCAGAAGCACACGGCCAGCACGAGAAGGACCAGGAGGACGACGACATCGAGCGAGATGCGGATCCTGAACTTCACGGGGCCCCCTCCTCCGACAACTCCGCCTTGAGCTCTTCGTGGTAGGCGGCGGACATCCAGTCGAGCGCCTCCCCCCACGACACGCCGTGCATCACTCCGCACGGACACTTGCACTTCACGTCGCCGCACTTCCACCCCGAGCGCTTCGCTTCGAGCACGCGCTTCTCGATGCTCTCGAACACGACGCGGCAGAGCTCGTTCACCTCTGCACCTGCTGCGGCTGCCCCCAGATCTCGACCGCTGCGCAGGTCGAGCAGAGCATGAAGACAATGATCGTGACGCATATCCAGCCGCAGCGGAAGAGCTTGCCCGCCTCCTGCTCCTTGAGCGCCACGAGACGTAGGTGATCGCTGGAAAAGTCCGTCAGTTGGACTTCGATCTTCTTGCCACTCTCGTCGTCAGGCATGTCTCTCCCCTCCTACTCTTCGTCCTCTCGTGGACGCCGAGACCTCTTCTTGTACTCACGTTCCGCTTGTTCTGCAAGGGCCTGTGATTGGCGCTTGCGGCAGGCCACCGTATCGAGGCAGATCTGCTGGATGATCTTCTTGCTCTTCTTCGTCTGCGGATCTTCCACCAGGACAACGCGGACACGGTAGTCATGCTCGATCGCTGGGGCTCCAAAGCCGCAGCGGCAACATCCCACCATGGCCCACCTCCCGGAAAGGTACCCACTGGGTGTACCCGTTGCAAGGCGTACACCCAGTGGGCGAATCGTTCAATCGGACTTCTTGCCGTCGGGCATGCCGTACCACCCACTGAGCTCCTCGACCGTGCCGATCGGCAGGCCGAAGTGGACAGCGATGTTCATCGGCATGATTCCCTGATCGACCATGCCCGTGAAGAGAGCCCACGACTCGTCGGTGAACTCGACGTTGTCGACGCCGAGGCTCTTCAGCTTCGAGTTCGCACCCGACGCTGAACCGGCGGCGTCTTCAGTCTTGAGCTCGGCTTGCGGCCGATCGGTCAGCTCTTGCGCCTTGCGCTTGAGCTCTTCGTACTCCTCCACTGCCGACCGGGCAGCAGGAGGCGTGGCTGGGGCTCCGGGACCGGCAGGTGAGGACTCTTGAATGCCGGCGTCCACCGTGGCATCAGCCGTGGTGGACTCGGACGTAGTGGATTCCGTTACCGCGGGGCCGGAGCCCCCACCACTCGTTGACTCTTGATTCGGGTACAGGAGGGCCGCGTAGTGCATGCCCATCCCTCCAGGTGTACCCATCCCACCGCTCGCGAGTGAGCGGAAGAACTGATAGAGGAAGCGGACTTCGTTCTGACGATCGACGATGTCCGGCGCTGCACGGCCCGATGTGCGTGCCTGATCCACGAGCTGCGCAATCGACTGCAGCTCCTGGAGCGCCTGCGTCGCATGATCGACGTTATCGGTCTTGCCCGTCACCGCGAAGTTGTACAGCGCGGACTGCGGGCCAGGAGCCCAGTGCGTCGCGAGCTGACGCGCCGTCTGCAGCGTGCGGTTGTCCCGAGAGACACCCATGCGCTGCGCGACGTTCGACACGGCCTGTGCACCAGGAATCGCCATCGCTGCGCGGCCGATGCCACGTCCGACGGCGCCCACGGCACCACGCACGGCCGAAGAGACCGCACCCGGCACGACGCTACGAGCTGCACCGACGCGCGGCACTCCAGTTGGACCTGCCGGAGGCGTGAAGCGCGGAGCCGTCGCCTGCTTGCCGACGAAGCGGCCACCCGCATTCGGTGCGCGTGCACGAGCGAACCGTCCCGAGGTCGGTGGACGAACGAAGGCTTCGTCCTTCTCGCCGGACTCTCCAGAATGGTTCTCTGAGATGTGCTTGGCCAGACACTCCGACTCCAACGACGGCTGCGTCGTCAGTGCATCCGGATCGAGCGATCCATCCAGCTTCGCGAACTGGATGAGCTGCATCTGGGCACGGTGCCAGAGCTCCGCCGTGCTGCGGCGAGGTCCTTCGACTCCGTGCGCGAGGAACGCCTTCTCCAGCTGAGTATCGATGTCACCCGACGAGATCGCCTTCTTGTCAGGATCGTTCGGGTCGGCGGGGTTGTTCGGGTCATCCTCAGCAGCCGGTGGCCACTGACCATAGAGCCCGCCACGCACCTCCCGAATCACGTCGTCGATCAGGTTGTCCTTCGCCTGCACCTTCGGATCCGGCTCCATCGGCAGACCGGCCGCAGGGTCCGCCATCGGATCGACGGGCGGCTGACCTTCGTCAGGAGTGAGTGGCGCAGCCGGATCGCTGTCTTGCTGTGGATCCTGCGCGGCTGGGTCGATCTCCGTAGGCTCCGCGGATGGAGCCGCAACCGGATCCGCCTCCGCGAGGACTTCGATCGGCTCGATCACGTCGGCGAGACGCGCCGAGAAGATCGGCATGTACTGCTCGACCTTGCGATAGGTGTCGTAGTCGACGACGAAGCCGAAGCGGCCGCGACCGTCCTTGACCAGCGGCTCCATCTGCATCGCACGCTTGAACGCCTCGGCCTGCAGACGGTGGTCACCGTCGACCGTATCGCCGAGGTTGTTCTCGAACGCGATGAAGAAGCGCTGGTCCACCTTGACCGGTGCGAGCGTCGGCTCTTCGAGCTTCGTCAGGCCCTCGATCTTGAGGAACTGTGCCTCATAGACCGAGTGCAGATGGCGGCAGATCGATTCGAGCTGACCCGCAGGAACGCTGATCGCGAACTGACGGATCTTGCCCTTCTCGTCCCGCAGCACTTCGAGCTTCGCGTCCGCCGGCTTCTGCTCTTCCGGCAGCGCGTTGTACCACTCCTCGATGCGAGCGACGCGGCGGTTCGACTCGAACACGACGCGTGCTGGCTTCGTCGCCTCGTCTTGCGTGAACGAGCCGAGATACTCCAGCGTGCCCTCGTTCAGGCCGGCGCGGAAGTCTTCGACGGGCGCCTGATCCGGCGAGATCCATGCCTCACTGAGGCCGGAGATCGCGATGCGTCCAATCGAGCTCGGTGCGACGATCTTGACCAGCGAGCCAGACTCCAGCACCTGTGACGTATCCGCGTCGTAGTTGCGGAGCATCACCACGTGCGTAACGTCAGAGTCCTTGGTGTACTTCGAGAAAGTCTCGACGAGGGACTCGGACTTCTTCGGCGCATCCAGATCCCGATGCCAATGACGCATGTACCCACAACGAGCACACTTGTCAGTGGCCTTCTTCTCTTGGTCCTTCGCTCCCTTCGGCTCGACGAATGGCTTGCAGATCTTGAGGGGCTTGTCTTCACCCTCACCGACCAAGATCGGCGCCGGCTTCACATTCTGCTGCGCCGCCTGTGCCGGCGACTGAGCGGGAACTGCTTGCGCCTGCTGCGGCTTCTGCTGCTGGATGGCGATGATCTTCCACCCACCGCTCTGCGGATCGCGGACGGCATTGAGGCCGCCCTTACGGAGCTCCTCGACGAACGCAGCGAGGTCGTGGATCTGCGCGAGATCCTCGGCCGAGATCAGGTCGCCCGGCTTGTACCCAGGCTTCTCTTCGGGCTTCGCTTGCGCCTGGGCCGGTTCCTCTGGCTTCTGCGCCATCGGCTTCTCGACCACCGTACCCTGCGGTACCTCCTGCTCCGAGAGCAGGCCGAAGAGGTAGCGGCGCTCACGCTCCGTCATCGGCGTGGATGCACCACAGGACGCGCAGCGCAGCGTGCCGCCGTGCTCCATCGTCAGGATCGCAGCTTCCGACTTGCACGCCTCGCACTCGACGTTGTCGAGCGGAAGATCAGGGACGACAGACTCACCCTTCTCGTCCTCATCGTCGTCGCTGTCGTCGTCCTTGTCGTTCTTCTTGTCCTCCGCGTCAGGAGCCTTGTCACGCACAGGGGACTCCTCATCGTCCGAGGTGTCCTTCGCGGGCTCCTGCTTCTGATCCGTGTTCTCCGGCTCGACCTCCGCTGCTTCCTTCTTCGGCTTCACGCGGATCACGTACGCGCCGAGCGACAGGTCGTCGCTGGGACGCTGCACGAGGTCGGCGTCGCCATAGTTGCCGAGCAGCGCGAGGACGGTCTGCAGCTTGTCCGCAGCCGCCTCGTCGAGGTACACATAGACCGCGTTGTCGCTCTGCGACACCTCGACCTCGACGAGCGCACGATCGTGGCCCGCCTCGACCATCGCGACCATCAAGTTCGTCGCGAGCGACTGGTCATCTTCGGTCAGGAGCGCGTGGCCATTCATGGCGCGGAAGACGTTGCGCATCGTGAACGAGCCTTCGTGCAGCACGCGGATCGCAGCCGCACGGCGGTGCGCCGAGCCTGGAGCCTTGTCAGTCCGTCCCGACTCGCGCAGCATCTGCAGCGCGCGCAGGTGCGGCAGGAGAGACTGCGTCGACTCCGCGCGATGGTTGTTCGGCTTGGAGTCGGGCTTCTCGTCCGACTGCTGGCCAGTCAGCTCCTTGTAGCGGTCCGACTGACGGAACTCGCGCAGCACGGGACGACGATCCTGACTGACGAGATTCGTCCCCATCTTGTCGGCGCGCTGCCCGATGATGAAGCCTTGGATCTTGACCTGATTGGGATCCTTCGTGAGGTCCTTCAGGTTCTGAGTAGGTGCAGGAGGATCAGCCTCGTTCAGGTGGACGATGGTGTCGAGGTCGAGCGGGTCCATACGAACCTCTCCAAAGAGGGGTCACAGCGGCCACCAAAGTGGCCAGAGACAGGACAGGATCAGCCTTCGATTGCCTTCGCGACGGCGATGGCGGGGGCCAACCTGTCAATGAAGGCGCGGAAGTCCGGGTCCTTCGACAAATGCGGAAGGCGCTTGCAGAACAAGTCGAGGTACGGCTTGGCTTCGGCCAGGGCCTTCGCCATCGCCTTCGCACCCGTGTCGTTCGAGAGCGTGACGGTCTTGCTCTCATTCTTGGTCTTGGGAGCTGCGGGCTTCACACCGAGCGGGGTGCCATCCTTGGCCCGCTCCAACATCGCCTGCAGCGCTCGATGCGCATCGCCATGAATCGGCGAGCGCGACGAGGAGTGACTCATGCGTTTCTCCTGGTCCGGGATGAAAACGAGTAGGCCCTGACGAGGGGGTATCTCGTCAGGGCCCGATCCCAGGTGTAATTGTCGCTCAGACGTACTTCGGTTCAGCCTGCTTCGCTGACTCCGGCCACTTGGCCTCCAACGCCTTGAACGCGCGCAACAGGAGGCGCGAGCCGATCTGACGATCCGGCAAATCTCCCGAGACCGCGATGTCATTCTCGGTCTCCAAGTTGAGTTCGAGCAGCCCTTCGATATGCAGGCGCAGTTCACTCAGCAGCTGCAGCTCCTTCGGATACTTGCGCTGCGCAGCCTCGGTGAGGTTCATCTTACCCCGCAGCACGCCCGCAGGAATGCCGGCGGCGAGTGCCAGGGCGCCCATGATGCAGCAGCGCCCGAGCGAGTCCACCAAGGTCGCCGAGCACGAGGTGCGCGTGCGTGCCTCGTGACGCGCGCGGCGCACGATGCCGAGCGCCTTGACTCGATCGAAGCTCATGGCAGCACGAGCCGCATGCCCGGCTTGAGCCGGAGCGGGTCCACAGCGTTGGCCTTCTGGATCTCCTGCCACTTCGCGGGGTCGCCGTAGAAGCGACGTGCGATGGAACGAAGCGTATCACCCGGACGCACCACGTAGGTGTCCGGCTTCGAGCTCGCCTCACCGACCGGACGCTCCGGAATCACCGACACGATTGGCGTGGATACCCACCACACGAATCCCGCGACGGCGAGCACGAGCGCGACGCCGAGCAGGTAGCTCTTGTCGATCCTCCCCATGACGCTCCTCCTCCAGTTCTAGGTAGAGATCGCTCAGAAGTGGTCGAAGTCGTTCGGCGGCTCGGACGTGACCTGCGCGTTCGTCACGCAGTCGTGCGACACGGCGCGACTCGCAGGAGTCAGCTCGGCCGAGCTGGACGTGCCGCAGATGTCCTTGAGCTCGGGGTAGGCCTTGAGCAGCACCTTCTCCAGGTACTTGAGGCCTGCGACCACGTCATTGCCACGCGCCGGCATGAAGGTGGTCAGGTTGTAGGTCGTCGCGCCAGGGAGCTTGCCGAACCAGTCGAGCAGATCGTTGCAGCGCTGGATCGTGCGATCCATCTCACGCGAGTACGCGTCTTCGAGCGTGTAGCGCTTGTTGATCGTCATGCAGAGACGCAGCGTGACAGTGTGATGGAGCGCGGGCGGCGGCGACTTGTCGACCTTCTCGGCCTCGATGGCGCGGCGCACCAAGTTGAGCAGCTTCTCGGCGACGGTCGACCTGATCGGCGGCTTCGGGAACTCGATCATCTCTTTCCTCCTTGATTCGTGGTTTCAGGACTCAGCCCATCATGGTACCGGTGGGTACCCACCTGTCAAGAGGGGCCGGCCTCTGGGTAGATCTTCTGGAAAGTCAGCTCGTCCGAGACGTGGATGTCGCTGGCGAGAGTCAGCCGTGCCTTCTCCACGCGGGCGGCGAAGTCCTTGACCGTCTCGTAGCGCTGCTTCGAGATCGATCCGAACACCTGCCCGATGGTCTGCAGCGTGCCGAGCAGCGCGTGCCTCACCACCTCCGCATCCTCAGCGCAGTTCAACTGCAGCCGGCCGATCTGCTCCGCACCCAGCACGACGTGATGGGCCACGAGAGCCGACGGATTGCCGGAGTCGTAGGTGCGCAGCCAGAGTTCGAAGTACATTCCTTCCTCCCTCAAACGAACGAGCGGCCCACCTCCACCGGGAGCACGTGGCGCAGCGTCGTTCCACCGTTGACGTACGTGAGCTCAGCGACGTAGATCCCTTCGGAGATCGTGGTATCCGTCACCGAGAGTTGCACCGAGGCCTCGCCGTTCTGTCCATCATCGATGGTCAGCGGCGTCGAGTCGAGCAGGAAGGTTCCTGCGAGTGCCGTGCGGACCGACTGCGCGATGCGCAGCGTGATCGAGGCACCCGAGATGTCGAAGCGGTCTTCGAGGTCGAGCGCCTTCGCGTAGATGAACGAGAGCGTCGGCGTCGTCTTGCGTGCGAAGCGGATCGCGGACTGCGGACTCAGCTCGTCGCTTTCCGTCGCGAGAACCACCAGCGCACCCACCTCCACCGGCTGACGCACCAGCTGCGTGGCACCCCACTCTTGGACGTACGCATCTTGGCCGCCATTCGCGCTGATGAGCGTGAAGTACCAATACCGGTAGCGCCCGACGCCATCATCTTCAGTGCGAAGTTCCGCTTGCGTCTTCGGGTCCGAGAGAAGCCCAAGGACCGTCCCACGTTGGCTTGCATCCTGGATGTCGTAGGTCGTGTTTGAGTACAGGAACGACACCTTCACCGTGCCGGTTGCGCCGTCGATGTTCGCGGGCAGGTACACATCGGAGTGCTGCCACACGCAGTCGCGGCGTCCGCTGTCCGTCTTGGACAGGAAAGTCCCGGTCACGGACGTGCTGGTCAATCCGATCTGCGACCCGGCGATGCGATAGTCGACGTTGCTGCCGAGCCACACGTCGCTGTACACACCCGTGTCGCTGATGTGCAGACCGAGGGCGGTCTCACGCATCGGCATGTAGAGCTCCACACGAGTCGGAGTGTTGGACCTGCTCCGCCAGGATGTACACACCAGAAAAGAACGATCCCCGCCTCAGGCCCGGAGGAGGAGTACGGTCGGCATGTATGGTGGGTACACGCGAGACCGGAGGAGGTAGGCCGAGGCGGGGATCGTCCACTTACTGTTCGTTTCGGGAGACACTCTCCCCGTTCACGTCCCAGCTAGGCGAAAGGCCACCCACTACCGGAGTAACAGGTGGCCAACACCATGTTGTGAGCGCGTCGGGGGCGAGTGTGTACACGCATCCTCGTCTAGAGGATGCCTATCACACCTACAGTCCCCGAGGTAAGTCCCTTGGCCGGCGTCGGTTACGACGCGGCCGCGGGGGCGGACTGTGCGGAATCAGAGCTCGGCGGCCAGGGGCGCAGGACGAGGCTGCAGCGCGCCTCCGACAGTGGGCACGGTTCGAGCTCCAGCACGCGCAGGAAGCGGCGCAGGCGCATCCCGCAGCCCTCCTTCCAGTGCCGGCGGCAGAGGGGCTTTCCCCGGTAGGTCAGGTTGATGGAGCGCTTTGGGCACTCCGGCCAGGAGCACCGCACCGTCAGCTCGCGACCAGGACGCGGGTGTCCCAGGGAGCCAGCCGCGACGCTGCCTCGACGAGCGCGAAGAGCCGCTCCTCGCGCCGCTCCCAGCACGTCGCGCGGACGCGCCAGTGCCGGCTGCGGGCCGCCTCGGCGAAGTAGACGCAGTGACCCGCGCGCGCATGTGTCATGCGCAGGGCCGTGCGAAGCCGACGGAGTCGAGTCGCATCCATGGGGCACCTCTTTGGGTACAGGAACCATCTTGACACGCGGAGGTACCCACTGTCAATACACGATCGGATTCCGCACTACACCTACCCAAAAAGGTCGGCCGATCAGGGGGTCCAAACCGGCCGACCTCGCAACAAGGCCCGGCACTCACCACGAGTGAGCCCGGATTTCGATCAGGGAATCATGATCGTTCCGCGATGCGACGCGGGGCTCGTCCTCCCACACTCATCGAGGGCGTGTGGGTAAAGATACGACCAACACGCATTCGCAGCCGCGAGTCCCGTCGCGTCGCCACGAATCGATTGGAAGGTCGACATGCACGGAACCGCAAAGTGGAAGAAGTACGAACCATTCGACTGCTGTCCCGCCGACACCACGTCATGGAAGTGCGCCCCCGAAGCATCATCACCCGTCCAACCACAGACTCGCCACGCCTGCGGAGGCCAGGGCGGCGTCTTGCTGTTGTTGTTCCAATCGACCTGCGGCAGCGCACACTGGCTGCTCGTGATCGGGCATGAGACGCTTTGCGGAGGTCCCGCGTTGAACTGCAGGTCCACATTGACCGCGGTGTACCACGCGAGCTCGCCCAGGTTCGAGAGCGGACGCAGCGAGGACGATACGAGCTTGCCGCAGCCCGCCTTCGAAGCATCCGGCGTCGAGTCATAGACCGCGACCGGCGAGCTGTAGACCGAGAGCCACAAGAGACGCCGATCGAACGGCACCGGCAGGCCCACCGTCTGCTGCGCCCAGTCCACCGTGGTTACGGTGTCGGGAGCAGAGAAGGCCCAATCATTGACGCGGTACGTGATCGCGTAGTCCACAAGCGCCTGCGTGTTCGTATCGAAGTAGCAGGCGAATCCGTTGCGCTGGTGGTACTCAGGATGCTCCCGCGGATCGACGTAGACATAGACGTACTGATGGCTGTACCAGTCGTAGTTCCGCTCTGCGTTCGTACCAACCGAGTCGTTCTTCGAGCGGAAGTAGCCCCAGATCTGGAACAGTGACCAGATGAAGTACGCATTCGCCCAGGGCGAGCTCTGCACGCCGCACTGGAAGTCCCTGCGGCCACCCGCCTCCTGCCCACCCCAATAGACGATCGAGCTGTCCCGCACCGTAACCGACAAGTGTAGAGGCTCCAGGCCTTCGTCTCGGAACTGCCGTACGAACTCCATCGTGTTCTTGACGGCCGCGTACGGCACACCACGAATCGTGTCTTCACCGTTCGCACCGCAATACTGACCGGGTGCGTAGTAGTAGTTGTCCGGCAGGAGGAACGCGGCGTTCGAAGAGTCGCGCAGCGGCCAGCCCCCGTAGCGGTCACCGAAGAGGATGACCGGAGCGACGACGGCATGAGCACCCGACCCATTCGCACCGCTCAAGCCACGATAGGAGGCACGCACGCCCCAGAAGCAGAGCTCCTCCGCGAACCACGACTCCGCCGTCAGCATCCACATGACGTATGCAAGATTGGGCGTGTGTCCCCAATCGATGTGCGACGTTGTGTAGTTGTCGGCAGTCTGATTCTTCCAGGCGTTGTTTCCCCAAACCTGCGTGCGGCAGCCCGACACTGCTCCAGAAGCTCCCGGAATGCCAGGAGCGTTCGTCACCGGATCGCGCGCGTGGATCGTCTTGTCTCCTGCAGGGCTACCACCCGTGCCGCCGTACGTTCCAGCAGCATTCGAAGACGCCGCATAGCTGACCTTCCAGGCGTTCGCTCGATTGACCGACCCCTGCGAGTTGAGTATGTAGATGTCCCACGTGCAGAGCGGGCCGCGGTCGGCGGATCCACCCGTGCCATCCATCTGCTGCCGGAGCGGATCGGTCAGGTACGGCATGCCGTTCGGATTCGCAGTGAGATCTTCACTCACGCCGAACTTCCGCTCGCCTGCCACCTGCAGGGTATAGGCGCCGAGCGTCGTGCCGTCGATCGGGTTGTTGTAGTCGTACTTCGGAACGATCAGATTGTCCGCGAGGTACCGGAAGTCCTGGATCGTGTACAGCATCGGCGCCGGGCCACCATTGCCGGAGCCTCCGTTGTCCTTCGTCCAGCCGGAGATGCGGCAGCGCGTGTCCGTCAGGATCTTGCAGTTGCTCCCGACCGACGGGAACCCTGTGTAGTTGTAGCGCACGAGCTGCGCAGCGTTGCCAACGACGAGGCGGATGAAGTTGAACTGCATCGATCCGTAGTTCGTGCCGTTGACCCAGGTCTGCGACGAGCTGTTCGGGACCGGACTGTTCTCGATCGACCAGTCGATGAACGCGCCGCGCCACTGCGACCACAGGCGGATGCGCACCAGCGTCTTGATCCACGGATGGACGAAGCCACCGGCCGTCTGGAACGGGATGAACTTCTCGTACTCGCACACGATCTTCCCGAACGCGTTGCGCTTGAAGCCCGCAGGGGCCGTCGCGTTGGGATTCTGTGCGACGGCGTCGGCGATCAGCGCCGAGGCCGTGGTCTGATTCACGAGCGAGAAGAAGTCGACCCCTCCCGTCGTCGACTGGACGTTCAGGAAGTTGTACACGTCATCGCTCGTGACATTCGCGATGAACTGGCTCGGCTGCGACGGCGCGCCGCCCTGCAGCGTGACGGCGTTGATCGAGTTCGCGAGGATGGCCGGCGCGAGGAAGGAGATGCGTGCGTGCTTCACCGTGCTGTCAGGCCACGTCGAGAGCACGTCGACCTGCGCCTGGACCTGAGTACCATTCCAGAGCGGAACGATGTTCGGTCCGACGATCTCGCCCTGCTTGAACACGACTCCGAACGATACGGGCGTCGGCACCGTGGTCGATCGGCCCGAGTACTCACCGACCTCGACGGAGGTCGCAGGAAGAACACCACATTGCATGATCAGCTCCCAGCGGGCTCTAACCTAGAGCCTCAGCACTTACGTCAGGGTTGCTTGTCTGGAGGGATCGTAGGAGCGCCGAGCGATTCGAGCATGCGCTCGCGCGTGCGATTCGCATCTTCCAGTGTGAACGGCTGCCCATTCACATTCGCCACGCGCACGACGACCTTCTCATCTCGTACGACCTGCACCGCCATGTCGAACGCCGCCAAGAACGCAAGCCGAGAGTGGTTGTAGATGTCCAACGACTCCGGGGTCACTTCTCGCAGCCCACCCTCGTTCTTCTCCCAGTACTGCTGGAAGCGCAGCTCAGGGTCCATGCCACGAGAGGTATCCATCAGTACATCTCGATGTCGAGGTCGCCGCTGTTCCGGTTGTTGCGCAGCCGCAGGACCGTACCGTCTCCAAAGGCAAACTCGACCACGCCCGCCGTCATGATCTTCCCCTCACCCAAGCGCCCGGTGAAGTCTGCCGACGTTCCCGAGTAGCGAAGATCATCGACGGACAACGTGCGTCCGATGTAGTACGCGCGAGCGAGGCCGAGTTTGCCATCTTCGAAGAGAACCTCTGACGGAACTACCCACCTCGTCACCGGACCAGTCGATGGACTGAATGTGACCTGGAGACGCAGCTCGGAGACAGGCCCCGTAGTCTGCTGGACGACTCCCGGCGTCGTTGCCGGCACTTCGATGTCGCCCGTACCCGAATCGATCAGATCCACCGCCGCCGTGACGTTGACCATGGGTTACGCCAGCAAGAAGAGCTTCGCGAACTGACTCAGAAGCACGATGTTGTTCAGGGCCTCCTTGCCCATCTCCTGGGCCTGGGCCACGCTCTGCAGCGCAGTCCGCATCTGCTGCAGCTTGTCATCCGGGATGCCGCGGAAGTTCGCGAGCACCGCCTGATTGTCTGCCTCCGTCCACCCATCCAGGTTGACGTTGGCGAGTCCACTCATGTCGATGGGCGTCATGCTTCCCTCACTTCTGGTTGTTCTTCTTCAACGACACGAGCACGTCGATCAGCTGCACCTTCACGTCAGCGTCCAACCCCGAGGTGTTGATGACGTTCATGAGGTCCGACTGAAGCGCAGCGACACGCGTCCGACTTGCCTGCACCTGAGCCTTGATGTTGGTCAGGCTCTGCACCGCCGCAGGATTGGTCGAGTTCTTCGAGATCAGCTGCGTGAGCTGCGCATCGAACGCGTCCGCGACCGAGCCGTACTCCTGCGAGATCCCGGTGACGCCGTCGGCCATTGCCTTCGTGCGCTGCGACGACTCGAACATCGTGCAGCCCGGCAACATGCCGACGCTGAGTACCACGAGAACGATCCACTTCATGTCAACTCTCCTACTCCGAGCTTCCTGAGATGCGCTGCCAACGTCAGGGAGACCGACTCCCTGCCGAGTTCCGACTCCGCCATCTGGATGCAGCAGGCGATCACCTTGAGCGCGCTTTGCCACGTGAGGCTGACGCGCCCGAGGACCTGCGTCGGCCCATGCTGCAGGAGGACTACTCCGTCCTGGAGCGCGGTGACCGATGCGTGTGGAGCTCCGCCTTCGACTTCGTCGAGAGGCGCAACGGCGGAGCTGTCTTGGATACGGACGTACATGCGTCGATCAGCGTCGCCCGCACGAGCTGGCTGAACGTCTCCCACCCCGGCTCCCACTTCCGCTGCTTCAGGCTCTCCTCCCAATGACGGCGGAGGAGGAGCTTCGACTGGGACCAAGGATCGGTCGCGCGCAGGCGCTGGAATGACTCGATGATCACCGCGCGAACGACCAGGGAACGAAGGATCGGGGAGATGCGGCGCCGCCATAGACTCATCCTCGTCAGTCCGCTGCGCGGTTGGCTATGCGCCGAATCGAACAGCGTACGGTAGACGGTCTTCATTCGTCGCTGCCACAGAGGCGCGTCCATCACCGTCTGAACGAAGACTTCCGGGTTCGATGTCCTTCCCCCAGAGCCCGCTGCGCGCCATGCAGCGGCGAACCTCGCGTGCGAATCGGTCACGGACGGTGAACGAGAAGGTGAGCTCCCCCGGCTTGTTGAAGACCGGACTGATGTCGCAGAAGTTCGGGAGCCGGAGTTGATCACCCTCAGAGAGGACATTGTGGGCCACCTTCGAGAGTGTCTCAACGAAAAGAGTCGCCAGCTCACACTCACGCTTGTCGCGCTTGCCCGGCTCCACAGGCCCAAGCAGATCCCTTCGCTTGCGAAGCGCAGCACGCACTTCGCCGAAAAGGTCACGCGACTCCACGTTCGAGCTCCGCGATCATGTTGCACCCCTCGCAGAGGATGTACTCATGCCCCCCGCGAGCCATACGCTTGGCACGAGGCGCAGGGCACGGACGACCTTCCTGCGTACGGTGGTTCTTGGCGAACTCGGCGACAACATCATCCGCATTCTGCGGCTTGACGGTGCTCGCATAGGCAGACTCCTCACGCGCCAAGTCGAAGATCAACTCGCCCGGAGCCAGCGTGGCGCGATCAGGCAGCGACCCCTCGCGCTCCGAGATCTCGATGTGCTCCTGCATCCGCGGCGCGTCCACAAACGAAGCGAGAGAGTCCGGCGCACGATTCCTGCTCGCCATGAGATCCAGCGTGTTGTCGACGCCGGGCTCCGGCATTCCCGTGTCCGGAGGGCCCATCGTCCCAAGATCCGGATTCGCGAATGCCTGATCCCGCGAGACCGCAGGACCATCTCCAGGAGGGAGGGTCGGAGCGTCTCCCATCGGAGGAGCCCCACCAGGAACCGGCGGTCCGCCTGCGCCCATGTCCATTCCCCCACCCGGCATGGCCGCATTCGGATCCTGCGGCTCCTTCCAAGGCACGAAGCGCGCAGTCTGCTGCTTCGTGAGCCGGAGGAAGTCTTCGAGGACGAAGCGCGTCCAGTCACCCTTCGAGAACTCTTCGTTCGCGAGACCGAGCATCTGTCCCGCCAGCTCGACACGCGAGTTGAAGAGCTCCGCGCGCTGCATCTCGTCGAGATACGAGATCGGCGACATGCACACCGTGAACTTGTTCTTGTTCATCTTCGGATTCATGCCGCGGAGTGCGAGGTGGATCCGGCAGAGCTGTGTGACGCCGTAACGCACGGCGCGCTGCAGTGTCTTCTCCGTGCGTGCGTAGCGAATGTCCTGCGCGAGCAGGGAGGACTTCGAGTTGAGATCACCCTCGAACCCGAAGAACGCCTTGGGTACACGCAGGTCGCCCGCCAGCTTGTTGACTGCGTACTCCACGTCGTGGATGTCCCCGACGTTCGCGGAATTGTGAACAAACACGCCAGCAGCAAGCGCGAAGTTGTGCGTGTCTTCTACCGTGATGTCGTACACCGGAACAGGCTGTTCCAGATGTACACAGACAACGGACACGACCTTGTGGTTGAGAGCCTTCTTCCGCGGACGCCCCCCACAACCGGCCTGCCGCCATCCAAACTTCACGCCTGCCGTGCGCGGTGACAATCCGGCCATGCGCAGACGAGTCACAACCGCGTTGTAGCCGCACCGCAGTCGGCGAGCGAGGGCATAGACCCCAGACACCAATGGAGCAGCAGCTAGTACATCCGCTACGGTAACCTCCCCACGCCACCGCCCGCTCTTATCCCCGCTCACCGCCGCACTATGCTTACCACTCTCGTTGTAGTCGGCGAAGTTTCTCGCGCCGAACTTCTTACCATTACGCACCGCCGCAGCGCTACGGTTAGCACGATACCCGGCATACTTGTCGGACGAGTTCATTTCAACCAACTTCGCCAAATGCTGCTCACTGCCATTGTACCCCAGCAGACCGGTCGCACCATTCTTCCGGCAATTGCGAAGTGCTCGACGACGAAGCCGAGATGCGTACGCCGGGTCCGAGGCGAACTTCTGACGGAGAGCCTGTGACTTCCGCTGACGCGCCTCCACCGTCACGCTTGCCGCCTGCGCCCGAGACAGAATGCGGGCGGCCTCTTCGGGGTGGCTATCCCGCCAGTCGCTAGCGGCAGCAATATGCAGATCGAGATGCGCCTGCTTCGGCATCAGCATCAAGTTGGCCGGGTCGTTGTTCTTCTTGTCGAACGCCCCCGACGAAGTACGGCCAGCATGGTGGATAATGCCCGCGCCATGCTGATTTCCGGTGTACTTGTCACCGTACTTCCAGGTACCAACAACTCGATGCGTGAACCGCCAACGATCAAAGCCAGGATCGTAGACCTGCTCATAGCCTTCGAGTTTCTCGTGGCGGTTGTCGCGGGTGTAGAGCGGCATCAATGACGCCCCAGCCGTCAGCTCAGCCGCGACACAGTACGTACCATCCCGCAGCATCCAACGATGATCAGGCGTGCAGCGTACGGTCTCGCCGTTGTCCAACGTCACGTCGACAAGGTCGGTTACCGACTTAGTGATCCGTGGCGAGTGTCCACGTCCAGGCACGATATGCCCACGAGAGTCACAGGAGTAGACGTAGAACTCCGCCTTTGAAGCGGACGACGCAAGATCCTCCAACGTGGCGCTCTTCCCAGACAACAACTTGATCTTCGTGTCTCCAGTGAAGCAGCCCGGCAGCTTCTCGATGCGCGAGTTGGTGCCCTTCGGGACCGGGAAGAACAGATCCTCCTCAGCCGTCAGAGGCGACCACTCCTGGCGCAGGATGCCGGTGCCAGTATTCAGGTACATGCGCTTGCGGTACGCCTGCCGCCAGTACTCGATCGTGCGGCGCTGGTCGTCTGGACCCTGCGTGCCCACGTCGATGTACCACACGAGACGATCCGGAGCTCGATTGAGCCGGTAGAGAATCATGGAATCTTCCATGATCTTGAGCTGCATCCAGCTGCGGCGTGCGCCGAGGATCATCGACTCGCCGTGCGCACCGAAGCGCCGCGAGCCGAGACGACGGAAGTGGAGGAACTCGTACGGGTGGGAGAGCTTGAGCTTCTCGATCTTCTCCTCGGTGAGCTCGGAGTCCTCGTAGAGGCCCACCGCGAATCCGCGCAGCTTGCCGTACTTGTCCTCGATGCGCGTGAGGCGGCTCGGATGCACATAGCGCAGCGCCAGGACGCCCTCGCCCTGGCTGTACACCAGCTGCTCGAAGTGATCCCCGAACAGAGCGAGGCCGCGCGCCATCGAGAAGGCACGATCCTCCAGCTGTACGCGGTCAATCATGCGCGTGAGTTCGTCGCGGATCTCACGGTTGTCAGACTCGATCCAGAAGACGCGACCCTTGTCGTAGTCGAACTGAGTCGCATCCTCGGCGTAGGCATCGAGCACAGAGTTGTGTACAAACACCCCAGCACTGAGTGCGAAGTTGTGGTGCTTGCTGACAGTCAAGTCGTACACATCAGCAACGCCGTCCAGCTCGACAGAGACGACCTTGTGGTTCACATGCGCCAAGCCACGCGCCTGAAGTGAGCGCATATGTCGCTGGTGACCATCCAAGCCGGTCAGCTTCTTAGTCAGCGCACTAAACGTCGTACCGAACCCACGAAGCCGACGCTGGAGGGTAAGCGTTGAACAACCAAGAGCCCGGGCTACATCGATCTGGGCGTGGATTCCCTCTCGGATGACGGCGGAAACCGTCTCCACCGTAACCCCAGAAATGTACCGCTCATGCTGCTGGCCTCGCCGCGGTACGCGCACAGCATTCATGTGCTTCACGTTGATGCGAGCAATCGCCTTGACCTTGTCAGCGAAGTCCCGATCCTTCCAAAGCATACGGAGCCGATCGCCAGACTTCGCCTTGCTCTCCGGGCTGCGCATCACGCTCAACCGCTTGCTCCGCCACTCAGGCGTAGCCCAAAGCTCGCGCATCAAGGCACGGGCGTGCCGAGCCGCACGCTTTTGCTGCCGAGCGCGGAATGCGGGATCCTTCCAGAGGCGTTCGTTCAAGTGAATCATGTTCGCACGTTGAACGTGTCGCGTCTTCTTCCGAAACTTCGGATCCTGCCAGAGTCTCCGCATCACACCGGACGCAACCCTCCCGTGCAAAGAGCTGTGCTCCGACGAGGTCAAGAGTTGCAGTTGGTCCGGAGCATTATTCAGCTTGTCGAACGACTTGTGGTGAACCACCAAGTCAGGTGCATACGCTCCAACCATCTGGCGCGTCACGTGGACGTGCGTCCAATACCACCGATCTCCGACGCAGTGCTTCTCGTAGCCGTGTGGATCAGTCTTGCGATACAAAGGCATCAAGCTCGTGCCTGGGGTGAGTTGTGCAGCTCGACAGTACTCCCCAGTCCGGAGCAACCAGAGATGCTCGGGCGTACAGCGTACGCTCTCCCCATTATCCAGGGTGACCTTGTACACGGGCACCGACTTACCGGTACGCCGTGGGGAGTGCGCCAATCCCGGCGCCATGCACCCCTTCGACCGATCGTACGAATACACCCAAAACGGAGAGCCGTCTCCATACTCGACAGAAAGATCCGCCAGCGAGACCTCTCGGCCGTCGAGGAGGGATACTTTCGTGTCGCCGGTGAAGCAAGAGATGAGGCCGTACTGCGCCATCTCCTGCACGAGCCGATAGACAGCCCCGCGGGAGTTCTCGAACTGGAGCTGCGAGTCGTACCACGAGTAGGTCCGACCGAACATCTGCTCCGGGCCCATATCGAATGGTGGCTCGGGCGTCGCCTCTCCGTCTTGACCGAAGAGAGAACGCAGCGCGCGCCGCGTCGGCAGGTAGGAGGACGGCTCTCCGAAGATGCGCTCGGAGAAGTAGTCGCCCTCCAACATGGCCTTGCGCCCGAGCAGCAAGTCACGCTGCTCGGGGCTGAGACCGCGGATGTACTCAGGACTCGCATCTACGACCGGTACAGAGTTGGAAGGCATTAGCCAATCCCCACGATACGCCTAGAGTTGCGATCGAGCAGCCAACCGATGTCGTCTGGCTGTGGCTCCGGCTTGCGCGGGTCGACCTTCTTCGGCTTCGGGGCCGCGCGCAGCACTTCCTCCTCCACCATCACATTCCAGCAGACACCTGCAACCGCGTCCGACACATCCTTGCTGCCCTTGAGTGGATGGTCGACCTTGCGGGTCTTCGGGTCCTGGAAGAGATCCAGGACTTCCTTGATGTACGGCTTGTACTCATAGAACGAGAGTCGCCGCTCGAAGGCAGCCTGACGCAACGACGAGTACGCCTTTTCATCCTTGTCCACCGACAGGACATCTGACTCATAGCCCTGCTTCTGCAGGATCTGAATCATGTCGACGCTGCCCCAACCGTCGAAGGTGATCTTCTTGATCTGCACTCCGTACGCAGTCAGCATCGCAATGAACTGCCGGATCTTCCCAAGCTCGATCTGGCTTCCAACCGGAGGCCGGATGCGAACCATGAAGTCGATGTACACAACAGGCACCAGCACGTTGTAAGCTGCCCCGTCCTGGTTGCGCCGCACGATCTCGATCGGAGGACCGGCATGACCCATCGCGAGTCCGGCACAGTCGCCAGACACCGCGAGGTCTCCGTGAATGAACCGGCCCTCTTCGGGACGGACACGCAGGCGCCGCTTCGACAGCTTCGTCTCGAAGATCTTCGAATGAAGCAGGAAGTCCTCGATCGTCACATCCGTCTTGATGTCGATGGTGATCTCTTCGCGAGAGAACGGATGCTGCCGATCAGGATCGACGCACGCGATCATTCCCTCACGATCACTGATGAACTTCGACGCGCCCCACACTTCGTGGCCGCCGATGTCGCGGATGGAGTCCTCCAATGAACGCTTGAAGTCTGGCAGGAAGTCGATCGGTGGATGGATCACGTCGAAACCAGGAGGAGCACGCTGATCCGCCGGAACAGGCACAGCATCATCCTCGGTGATGATGCGCGACGCGTGCGTCTGGTCACCCACCATGACTGAGAAGGTGCGCTTGGAGTAATCGTCAGGCTTCACATCCCAAAGCGCGAAGTCAGAAACCTTGACGTGACCATTGGTCCGGTTCTGCTCGATGAATTGCTCGACGTAGTCGTCCTTCGCACGCTTCGACGAGATGAGGAAGCTCATGCCGGGGAGGCGGCCATCCTTCAGGAAGCGCGACACCATGCGGCGATGAGTAGCATCATGAATCTTGTAGGCCTGACCACGCTCCTCGGCCGTGGCCCCGACCTTCATGAAGTCCGCCTCGTCGATCGCGACCACGAAGATAGACTCGCCGAGCGCGTGGATGTCACTCGATCCCGTAACGAGACGGATGTTCTTCGGAAGGCGGATCGTCGTAGTGAAGTCCGGATCGCGCGGGTACACCTTCGTGAAGAACGGGCTGTCCAGCATCTTGCTCGCCACCGCAGCGAAACTGGTCGTTTCGACCTTCAGCTTCAGCGGCGCGAACAGACCGAATGCGATCAGCTGATTCGGATCGAGGCTGTAGAACTTCTGCGGGCTGCGCAGGCAGAGCAGGCGCGCGAGGATGTAGCAGATGGCGAGCGCCGACGTATTCGTCTTGCCACCACCAATGCACCCAGTCATCACCCAGTCGTTGATCTGCTTGTGCGGCGCGAACACTTCGAGGAGGTCCTTGCGCCACACAGGAAAGATGGCAGCGGACACATCCTTGTGCAGGTACTGCGGATCGTTCAGGAACTCCTCGATCGTTGGCGGCCTGCGTTCGTAGTCGAGCGACCAGAGCGCATCGAGCGTCGGCGAGTCGCCGCGCTTGCGCCACTCCCGCAGGACTCGACGGACGAGCTTCTGCTCCTCAAACGGCAGGGACTCGTATGTCTTTCGGTAATCGTCACCCAACTCGTCGAGTACACGCGTAGCAAACCGCTCGATCTTCGTAGCCATGACCTCAGTCTTTCGGCTTGGCTCGCTTCAATGAGGAATGGACCCTCTGAAGAAGCGAACGCAAGTCTTCTCGCTGCGTAGGCTTCGCGGATGACACGGCGTCCGACAGCGCGGCCTCGACCGTTGGGGACTCCAGCACGAACGCCGGGATCCCACGGTCACGCACGTCCGCGAGCAGCTTCATCGTCGACTCCATGTATCGAGTGAGGGAGTCGAGCACCTGGGCGATGTCCTCCGTACGTGAGTTCTGGAGGCGGGCTGGACTGGCGAGCTCGTCCTGCAACTCGTCCATTCGATCCATGATCGAACCGAGTCGATGCAGGCGGCGACGTGCCAGCATCACGATCGCCACCTCGAAGCGCGCCGCATTCTCCTTCATCGACTCACGCAGCTTGGCATACTGCTCGCGCGTGAGATGCGAGTCTTTGGCCGCCCAGTCGAGCACGTCAGTGAGTAGATGGTCCTCCATCGTCATCGCTGCGGCATCGACCTTGGCGGGAAGGATGTCGACCTTCTTGTCCCGCTTCGCCTTGTCCGACTTCCCGAGGAGGTTGGACCACTCTGCAGACGGATCACGAACCTTCTTCATAGGCGCCTCACAATCGCACGAATCCGCCGGTACACAGACAGCGCCTCTTCAGGCGTGTACCCATGCTCACCAGCTGCCCGCTTCACCAGGACGGGATCGGAGCGGCGGATCTTCCGTAGTGCCAGATAGACCTCCGCGTCCTTCAGTCCGCGAGTGATCTGGCTTTCAGTGGGAACCTTGATCGTCATCCCCTCGAAGATCTGGATGAACTTCAACGTCGCCTCGTCACCGAAGATCTGACGGATCTCAGGCAGCAACGAGTCCTCTGCGACATGCAGCAGCGCGACGTAGAACACGTCCGCGCGATTCAATCCTGAGAAGTCCACCAGCTTCGGAGTACGCTCAGAGCTCCTCACTGCGAATCACCATTGCCAATGGATGACTGCGCATGTCTCCCAAGTCCTCTGTGTAGATGCGGTGCAGCTCCATGCGAATACGTACCGTCACGTAGTCGATGATGAACTGCACGCGCCCACGTGCGACCCCCAACGCATGCTCGATGAAGTAGGGAACCGGCAACTTGCCGCGGAACATCTGCCGCAACACGTAGCGCACGCCCAGCCACTCGGACTTCGGCAGCCGCAGCGTCTTCTGGATGCGTCCCTCGATGGTGGCGGGCAGCTCCAGCAGGAATACACCGTCCTCGGAGTCGATCGGCGAGCCGTAGTGCGACACGTGCCACGCCTGTCCCGGATTCTCTTCGACCTTCTCGGGAACCTCTCCACGCCGGAGATCCATGTACCCACTGCAGAGCATGTAGTAGATCGTCGAACCCGTCCACACGTTCCAATGGCCATCGGTCTCGAAGGCCGGAATCTTCCGGCGCAGCAACATCTTCCACAAGCGCAAGGCGGCGTACTGGATGATGTCGTCCGCATCCTGCTCCTTCACGCGGAAGCGCTGGAACAGGGAGATGCCGATCAACGGGTACAGCAGCTCGAAAGCACGGTGCAGCCACTGCTGGTTGTTGGTCCGCATCCACTGACGGACGGCGCGCAGCGCACCTGCGCGGTCATACTTCGCTCTTGTCCTTGCGTCCACGCTTGCCCTCCGCCGGGACGAGTGGGAGGAGGTCCTTCGCCCAAGTCGATCCCTTCACGAGCTCGAAGGAGTGATTGGCCAACTTGCGCATCAGCTGCTTCCGTACATGAACCTTCGCATCCGCGATGCCGTCCCACGACGTGTACACCCACGGACGAAGCCGACGGACTGCCTTCCCGCGCCGATCCTTGAACGTGAAGGACACGATGAGAAGGTCTCGCCGAACGCGGGTCATGCCTTGCAGCAGGAGCTCCGCGTTCGGGAGACGGTCAATCACATCCAGACACACGACGCAGTCAAAGCCATCAAAGGTGTCTGAGGTGGCAGGCGATCGGTCACGGTCGTAATCCCAGTCGACGAAGGACGCATGAAGGAAGTTCTGCGCGTTCCTTCGCTTGGCGCACTTGAGCAACGGCGAGTCCGCGAATTCAAAGGCCGTCACTCGATGGTTGTGCGCCGCGAATGGGTAGATCCAGGTTCCGCCACCAGATCCGACGATCGCAATCTTCTTGCCCGTCCCCAGACTCTCCGACAACTTGAGCAGCTGACCGATCCGCAGCATCGAGCTCGTCGTGCACTCCCGCCGCAACGAATCGTAGACCCACGCCCAGGAACGATTGAACGCCTGCACCTTCGGCAGCTTCACCTCGTCCCGCTGCGGACGTGAACCCACCAACTCTCGCCAGCTCGCGTTCAGGATCTCCTTGTTCAGGAACTTGAGCGCGAGACTCTCGACCGACTGGGACTCCTTCCAGGCCTTGAGCCATGCGACGCGGCTCCTCGCCATGTCGCGCAGCACGCGGAAGCGTGCCCGGTCCGTCGTCGCCTCTGCCCACCTCCGATAGTCGTCCACCGGATCGACCCGAACGGACCCGAAGTCCGTAGTCGGCAGCTCCAGATACTCCGGCAGCAGCAGCATCTTCGGCTTCCCCTCCCGTTTGGACAGAAGCTCTGCCCCGCCCAGGGCAGGCTCGAAGCGGCGGTAGGCCACGTCATCCGCCGACAGCAGCATGCCAGCAGATTCCTCGATGCGAATCAAGATGTTGCCGGCAGGAAGTCGCCCAAGAACATCGTCGGTATATCGCTCGATTGGTGCCGGCAGGGTCTTGACGCAGCGCTTGCGGCCGATCAAGTCGGTGACGCGGTGGTCCCATCCACCGTTCAGATGCGCGAAGAGTGCATCCTCGGTCATCTTGAAGAGGTTCGAGATGTCGATCGAGGCATACACAGGATCCGCCTGCAGCTTCCTCCGCTGCTGCGGCTGCGCATCCGAGAAGAGCTCGGCCTCCTGATAGAGGAACAAGTACTCACAGCGATACGTGTCGTGCTTCGGCGGCTGGCCGCCGTCCTGCTCGATCAGGACCTCGGTCACGAGCTCCTTGAAGCGCTTGAACGTCGGCACCAGGAAGCGCCGCGCCTGCCCCCACCGCGTGGCATAGGCGTCGTTCAGGCTCACTGCAGCCCAAGGAATCACGTAGAACCGAGGACCCATCAGCGACTCCCCTGCTGTGTCACCGTCGACACTCCGCCCTTCCGCGTCACCAAGATCCGCTGGTCGTAACTGAACGACTTGAACTCCGGGTTCTGCGAGATCACGAACACTGCGTCGAGCTTCTCGGCCTTGCGGCGCAGCAGGCTGAGTGCACGGGCGACCCCTGGCGGATCGATGAACCCTCCCACCTCATCCGCCACCAGCACGTTCGATGAGAACCCGCTGGTCGTCATCGCCACGTCGTGCAGCGCGAACGCGAGCGCGAGGTCGATGCGGTCACGCTCTCCACCCGACGGCGCGTAGGCGCCACTCATGGTCGAGATGTCGAGCGCTACTTCGAGACCGATTCCCGACGAGACCCTCTTCTCGTTCAGCGTCACCTTCGCCGTGAGCGTGCCGCCCGAGAGGTCGAGGACGTAGGCCTGCAGCCGCTCGGACAGAAACGCGACGACCTTGCGCAGCATCCCCAGCCGCAACGACTGGAAGCCGCCCACCCAGAACTCCGAGTAGGCGTGGTTCTCGGTGACGGTCGCACGAATGGAGCGGGCCTCTTCGAGGCGCTGCAGGTGCGACAGGGCTTCCTGCTTGCACTCACTCAGTCGAGCTTTCAGCGTGCCCAGCAGCGTCGGCACCTGCTGAGCCTTCTCGGCCTCGGTGATCTGTGCACGCAGCTGCGCCCGCTGCTCCTTCTTGAGCTCGTGCGCCTGCTCCGATGCTGCGAGGCGCTTCTGCGCAGCTGGCAGCTGCTCCTGCAGGTAGATGAGCTCTTCGGATGCTCCCGCGACGAGAGCGCGCGCGGCCTCAAGGCGGTCGCCCGCGGCCTTCGTGTGCTTCTCCCAATCGTCGATCAGCTCGCGCGATCGCTTCGCTGCGACGGGCTGACCACAGGTTCCGCAGGTACCCTCTCGTGCCGACTCGCTGAGTCCACGCAGCCGCTCGATCTCCCGCTTCTCCGCGCGGATCGCTGCCTCCGCCTTGTCGTACTCGCGCTGCGCCGAGTCCTTCTTGTTCCCGAGATCATCGAGCAACTGGGTACGGTCGGCGATGCGCGCGTGTAGCTCGACGACGCGCTGGTCGACCTCTTCGAGCTCCTTGCGCAGGGCAGCAACTCGACCGTCATCAACCTCGGGCGGCGCAGCCTTGGATGCCGCCTCGATCTGTCCCGCGATCTTCTTCGCCAGGACCTCGTCGTTCGCGACGGTGCGCTCCAGCTCCTCGATCTGCCCATCGCAGCTCGCGAGGTCGAGAAGGATCGCGCCTGCCTCGGATCGTGCAGCCTCACGCGCTCGGTCGAAGTCCGTGACCGCGATCAGCGTCTCCAGCAGGGTCGCCCGCTGCTGATCACGCAGCGACGAGAAGCGGTAGGCGAGACCCTGCCCTAGGACGATGGCGTACACCCACACGTCGAACTGCACGCCGAGCGTCCTCTGGATCTTCTTCTCGGTCTCGGGGTTCGTCGAGCAGGTCAGGTCCTTATCTGGATCGAGGCGGCGCAGTAGCACGCGGTTGTGCTGCGTCGGATGCTTGCGGTAGCGCACGATCTGGTATGTCGCGCCCATGACCCGCAGCTTGACCGTGACGTAGGTCCCATCCTCCGAGCCAGCGCGGACCACGTCGTCGCCGGCCACACCTCCTGTCGTCTTGCCGAAGAGGCACCACGACAAGGCATCCGGAATGAAGCTCGTCTTGCCCGACGCATTCGATCCTCGATCAGGCGCATCGAGATTGCGGCCATCGATGAGGACAAGACCACGACCCACGAATGAGACCTCTGCGCGACCGATCAGTCCGAAGTTGGACTGCTCCATCCAGATGAGCTGCACGACTCCTCCTATCCATTGCCGACAGCACGCAGCCCCGTCTCGACGAGGCGCGACCGGTCCAACTCCGTCTTCGCATCGCGCACGAAGGAACGAATCGCAGACTCCGGAGCGTCGAGCACCACATCCCGCTCGTGCGCAGTCTCCGTCCCCTCCGACATGTCGCGCACGATCAGCTTCGCAAGTGGGTAGTCCTTGAGCTTCTTCTCGACGTTGCGCTTGACCTTCGAGGTCTCGCACTTCACCTTGAGGATCAGCCGCGGGTAGTGCTTCTCGGCCACGATGCCGCACGTCAGCCAATCCAGCACCGCCTCTGACTTCGTCACCTGCAGCGTGTGGCGGATCGGCGTGTGGGGGTTGGGTAGCCACTCCGGCACGCCCGTCTTGGTGTCGAAGAGCACGACGCCACGCGGACGAGTCGTCGCGTGATCGTTGAAGTTGAAGTAGCAGGACGACCCGACGATCGCGAAGCGGTCGCGCTTGCGGTACTGCGGGTGGTGATAGTGACCACCAAAGGTGAAGTCGAAGTCCTTGAACAGCTCGATGTCGACTCCACCGTCGTCCGGCTGGCCCGGTCGCCACAGGATGCCATTCACGGGCTGGTGGATCATGGCGTACTTGGCGCCGCCAGCACGAGCCGCGATCACACTGTTCTTGAACGCCTCGGGATCACTCGTATGCGCGATGCAGACGACGCGCATCGATTCGAGGAGGTGGTAGCGCTCGACAAGGCACATCCCCATGCGACCGAACGCCGGCAGGATGTTGGCGTTTCCATCCAGCGTCCCCTGGTCGTGGTTCCCAGCGAGTGCGACGTGGAGCGCCTTCACGACGGAGCACGCATGCGTGATGTCGTGGATCGCGGTACACATCGTATGCAGGGCCTGGATCGACACCGAGCCCTGCTGGTTGTTCGTGTCGCCGAGATTGAAGACAGCCTTCGGGCTGTGCTTCATGATCTTCTTCGCGATCCACTGGAACGTCTTCGTCAGGAACGTGAGTCGAGGCTCGACTCCAGGGGCCGCAGCTGGCTCGTCCAAGTAGTGACTGTCGCTATAGAGCAATAGCCGCATGTGCCTCCCTCCTCCGCTACCCAGAGATCATCCCGCCACCACCAGGAGTGAGCCGAGTCGGTCCAACGGACGTGATCCCCTGCTCCTCCGCCAGCGTCATCGTGACCACGAGCTGCACGGTGTCACCCGGCAGCGCATACTTCCAGTTGCCAGACTTCTCCAGGCTCTTCGGGATCTCGACCCTCTTGCTGGTCGCACGCATGACTCCGAAGATCGAGGACTCGGACAGCCCCGTGATGCGCACGTCGATCTCTACCCACCCATCGCGTGCTGACGTAGTCATAGTCACCTCAGTCGTGTGAAAGGACGAACCCACGAGACGACGTTCAGCAGCAACGAGTGCATCGACCAGTCGCGCAGCAACGTCCGGATGAGTTCGTCGTCCTCGAATCCGCGCTTACCACTCATGGACTCGGAGATCTGCGCGAGCTCCTCGACCATGAACACCTCTCTCGCCATGTCGACGAGCTCCAGGTTGCGCAGCACCGTCTTCCAGTTCTTGCGGACACGCATCGCCCACGTGTCCTTGAGAGACGCTCCCTCCACCGCGACGCGCATGTCGAGCGGAGGCTGCCACTGCTTCCGTGCCGCATCGATGGAGGGGTGGAGCGCCGTCAGGAGACGACGAGCACGAACCTCACCGATGCCAGGGACACCTGCGATGTTGTCGGACTTGTCGCCCTGCATCGCCTTGAGGAACAGGAACTCCTCACGATCGCGGGCCCCCGTCATCTCCTGCATGCTGCCAGCACGTACCCACTCCTGCGCGCGGGGACGGTAGATGGAGCAGCGATCGTCGACCAGCTGAATCATGTCGCGGTCGTCGCTGACCACCGACACCCACGAATCCGGAGACTCAGCACGAAGCGAACGGCGGATCTGGTAGATCACGTCATCCGCCTCGCGCTGCTTGCACCGCACGTTCCGGATGCCGAGCGCCTTCAGGAACCAACCCAGGTTGCTGCGCGAGTACTGGAACTCCGCGCGATAGTCGAAGTTCGGATCGTCGTGAGGCTTGCGGCCCTCCTTGTACTCAGGACAGAGCTGCTTCCGACGCTCGGAGTGTCGCCCATCCCATACGAGGATTGCCCGCGTAGCAGAGATGTTGGACAGCACGGAGCCGAGCGTCGTCAGGACACCGAAGATGCCGCCAGAGAACCGCCCGTCGTGGGTACGCATCTGCTGGTAGGCCGGCAGATGCATGACTCGATGGAGCAAGTAGTTCCCATCGAAGATGACCCACACGAGTGACTCCTCCGCGCTTACGCGCCGCCCGAGATGATCTTCATGTCCGAGGTGAGACCGACCACCTCCGAAGACTGGACGCCGACCGAAGTGAAGAGCGACTTGTGCGGTCCGGTATTCGATACCAGGACATCCGACGAGAGGTCGCCCGTCGCGAACACCAGCACGTCCGAGTCCAACGTCGGCGTTGGATCGAGCGGATCGAGGAAGTCCTGCTCGACCACCACATCCGACACGCAGTCCGACGTGAAGAGATCCGTGACCAGCAGGTCCGACGACAGCCCGAGTGCTCCGACCGACGGCGACGCGAATGTGACGTACATCCCCGAGCCGAGAGGAAGTGCACCGCTCGTCGAATCATGCACCTCGCGCACAGACACGGCCGAGAAGATCCCCAGCGCAGCTTCGCCAGAGATGAGTACGTCGGAGTCGAAGTCCGAGGACATCGTATCGACCGCGACAAAGTCGCTGTCGAGATCCACGGCCACGAGGTCAGCGATGACCATGTCCGCGGTGAACACTTCGTTGGTGCCGGCAATGACCAGCGCGTCGGAGGTGATGTCCGTCATCATCGTCGGCGAGGCGACGGCCACATCCGAGTCCAACGCAAGAGTTGTGGGCGTAGCGACGCCTAGCGTGCTACTCAGCGTCACCGTCGAGCCGGTACCGAAGACCGCCCGCACGAAGAGGCTGCCACCCAGATCGATGTGTTGGGGATTCGTCGCGTCCGCGTGGATCAGGATGTCAGAGGCGAGATTCTTCTTCACCAAGAGCGCGACCGACACCTCGGAGTCGAGGTCCGACGTGCCCTCCATGGCCGCGAACAGGTCCGAGTCGAGCGGCAGGACGAAGTCACCACTCGACAGAAGGTCGGAGCCGAGCTCGACGGTGGCGCCTAGGATGTTCACGGCGCCGAGGCCCATCAGATCCTGCACCTTCGACGGCAGGGTCGGAGCGGTGCCGACCGGCAGGACGATGGTATCCCCATACGTCTGCAGCGCCTCGTCGAGGCGATGGCCAGCAGCAGCACGTTGCGGAGACATGCCCATCATGTCCGCCGTCGACTGCATCAGGTTAAGGGTGGCCGTCGACAGAAGAAGCTCTTCCTCTTCAGTCGGGACCGACAGGGAGTTCAACGCGAGGAGGTCCGCGATGCTGTGCGTCACCCTTGACGGATCATAGGGCACGCTGCCCTGCTTCACTGGCATTGATCGGCTCCTGTTGCGCGGCCCACCAATCACGCACGCTGCGGTGCATCCTGGCCCGAAGGCCCTTGTACGAGTCGAACAGTTGCGTCACGCCGCGCTTCGCAATCGCCGCGGACACGACCTTCCCGCTCTTCAGCTTGACGTTGAACCGCTTCTTGACTTCGCTGATCGGCCCCTCGTTGCGCGGGAAGTGGCGCTTCGCGTCCGACAGGAACATGGCCGTCGCCAGATCATCATCGATGCCGGTCGAGAATCGGATCGGCACGGTCAACTCATGGAACGGATCGCAGAGCTTCGCCTTCGTGACCTGCACCACCGTGTTGATGCCGATGGGACGTTCACCCACGAGCACCTTCCCGATGTATTTCGCAGACAGCCGGTAGGTCGCCATGAACTTCAGCGCGCGTCCACCCGGCGACTTCGTCTGGGGTCCATATCCGTGCTGGCCGATGTTGTCGATCACCTGATTGACGCAGATGAGTGACACCTTCGACTTCGCGAGGCGGCTGATCAGCTTGCGCATCGCGTTGAACATCTTGACGCTCTTGCCACCAGGGCGTGCGTAGCCGAACTCTGCCTCCCACTCTTCGCGGGTCGCAGCGGCAGCAATCGTGTCCCACACGACGACGACGGGAACGTCCTGGAGCTTCTTGTCGCCGTTCACCACGTCGATGACCGAGCTGACCGCCTCGAAGCCGTCTTCGAGCGTCTCCAGATTGTCAACGATGTTGAGGTTCGCGAGGTCGAGTCCCATGCGCTGCGCGCGCATACGATCGAACGAGCACTCGAAGTCCAACAGCACCGCGACGCCGGGCGGTGTGGACTCACGCTCGACGGAGTACGACAGGCCCAGGCCCTTCTCGTACTTCCACTTCAGGTAGGTGGCATGCCCACGCTGGGCCGAGATCAAGGCGTGAATCGCCAGCGTGCTCTTGCCCGCAGACTCGGCGCCGTACAGCTCGACCACGCGGCCGAGCGGGAAGCCTCCCCGGAATGCACCGGCCCCGAGGTAGTAGTCGAGGCCGGTGCACCCGGTAGAGACGAATCCATTCACGACGCTGCTGGTGTCCTCATCTCCCGTACGTGCTGTGTACACGGAGTCCTTGCCAATCCGATTCAACGCATCTGCGACTCGGCGACCGACAAGCGACACCTGCTTCTTCACGCGAGCTCTCCTACTCTTCTTCCGTGGCCTTCACCGCCTTCTTCGCGGCGCGCTTCTGAGACTCGAAGCGGCAGGTCGTCTCCTGCGGACAGATCGAGCACTGAGCGTTGCTCGACTCATCCTCCGCCGGATCGTTGCCGCGCTTCACCCAATCGTGGAAGCAGACCGGCTTGCCCGTCTCCTCCGTCGGCTTGGGCGGCAGCACCTTGCCCGACGAGGTCTGGCGCCACCCACGTGGCTTCTCCGTCTCCTCGTCGTCCGCCTCGATGGCGTCCGCTGCCGTCTTGATCGGCTTCTTCTTAGCCGGCGGGGGAGTGTCGTCGTCCTCCGCCTCTTCATCCTCGTCCGGCTCAGGCTTGGTGGCCTTCTTCTTCGGAGGTGGAGGCGTGTCGTCGTCCTCGTCTCCCGCTTCCTCTTCATCCACCGGCGCAGCCTTCGCCTTCTTCACAGGCGGCGGCGTCTCCTCGTTCTCCGGATCGTCCTCATCGGTGGACCGAGGCGCCGCACGGCTCTTGGCCGGACGCTCATCCTCTTCCTCACGCGCCGCATCCTCACGCTCTTCAGCGCGACGGCGCAGACCACGCGCGAGCTGCTTGGCGCGCGCGACATCCTCATCGGACACTTCCAGGTACTTCGTCAGGTCCGACAGCCGGAGCTCGGAGGGATTGTCCGTCGCCACCGACGCCACAGGCTTGATGCTCGGTTCGTACTTCTTGCGCGTCTTGCCGTCCCGACCCGTCGTGCTCTTCTGCACGACGACGATGTCACGGCCCTCATCCAGGTCCGTGAGGTCGACACCATCCTCCATCGCCAGCCCGAGCTGCTGCGAGTACCAGTCCGCGAACAGGTCGTTGGTCTGGAGGATGCACTGCTCGTCGTCCTTGCGACCGCTCTCCTTCGAGGCGCGGATGATCGCATTGAACATCGCCTGCGGACGATCCGCCTTGACGCGGTTCAGCATGTTCTTGCGATCCGACGGATCGATCACCTCGTCAAGGTACTTGCAGACCGGGCAGCGCATCTCGTCCGTGCCGATCTGGTCGAGACACATCACTACCTTGAGGTCATCGACGATCGCCTTGCCCGTGTTCGGGTACATCGCGAAGTGCTTGCGCACGAGAACGAACGCGGCGCCCTGCCCTTCCGGAGGCGGCAGGATGCGATACGTTGCCTGCGGCTCGTCGAAGTTCTTGTAGGAGAAGAAGCCCTTCTTGCGGTCCTTCTCCCGATCGCCGGCCTCCTTGTTCTGCTTCTTCACCCACTTGCGATCTACCTTGCCAGGACGCAGCACCTTTGCGGCTGCACCCTCTTCCTCATCGCGTGCCATGGATCAGCCTCCAACCTTGAACTGGGCCCGCTCGTCGTTGCTGCGATGCTCCAACATGGAGAAGCGCATGCGGAGCGACTCGCGCAGTCCGTACGCAATCTCGGCGACCGTCTCGTACTTGCCGAGGTCGACCAGGAACGACTTGATGCGTGGATTGGCGTCGGTCAGTTCCTCGATCCGCTTCTCGGTGACCTTCTCGGTCGGATTGACCGCCTGCGCCGACGCGAGCTCGTTGCGTACGGCGAGTCCGACCTCTGCCTTGACCGTCTTCTTGCTCTCCTCGAAGCTCGACGCCGCTGCACGAAGACGACCGTGCACCGCCGCGATCTCGGCATAGACCGTGTAGGTCTTGTGCATCTCCTTCGCGAAGTCCGGCTTCTCCGGGTCGCCCGACGGCAGGGCACGATTCAGCAGCAGCACACCACGACGCAAGGCCTTGCGGTCCTCTTCCCGAAGGACAGGGACTGCATTGCCCTGGGCCTCGTTGAGTGCCGGCGCCGTGATCTGATCCATCACGTACTGCATGTCCCGGCTCAGCTCGACCTCAGTTGCGGTCCCGTTCTCCTTCTTGCTCATTCGCTCTCCTCCAACAGTTCGAGGGTCACAGAGACCTTCTCGTACGCCGGCCGCTCCTCGATGTCTTCCAACGAGAGGCGCGGCCCGGTCGTCGAGGTCTCCGACTTGATCCCATGACTCGTGAGTGACTCTTCGCCCAATGCGAAGTGTGTAGACAGACGATTGCGGATTGGTGGATAGAACTTCCCGTTGCCCGAGAGCTTCAAGATGTTCCCATCGAACTCGCACTTCATGGTTTTCTCCCAATCAGCGCCGAGCTCGAACTCCACCTTCAGTGGAACAGTCAGCCAAGTGAACAAGTCGCCATGGCCACCCAGCATCTTGTCCCGCAGAATGCGATAGGCATCGAACAGTTCTGCAGGCACGGTGTCGCACTCGATCGAGTCGTGGACGAACGTAAACGGCAGCGTCTTCATGCTCCGCTTGCGGAACGCCAACGAGATCCGATTGAGCGACTCCAATGCGATGTCGGATGCGCTTCCCTGGATGGGGTAGTTCACCGACAGTCGTTCTGCTTTGGCGACCTTCTTCTCATCCTCGAATGAGAGACGGCGCCCGCTGTTCGACAGCTTGCCCTCTGGAATCACGTACAGGCGGCCGGTCGGTCCCGTGATGAGACCTTCCGTGTGTACCTGCTCGTGCATGGCCTCGACCCACGCCTTGACCTTGGGGAAGGTTTCGAAGTAGAGGTCGATCAGCGCCTTCGCCTCCTCGACCGTCATGCCGGTCTCCAAGGCGATCGCCTCAGGGCCACGTCCGTAGATGATTCCGAAACTCACGCTCTTCGCGCGATGGCGTTCATCCTCGTGCACATCCTCTGGCTTCTTCTTGTAGATCACCGAGGCTGTGTACAGGTGAAGGTCACCCTTGAACTGCTTGAAGCGTTCGTCCTTCCCACCAAGTACGGCGATCAGGCGCTCGTCTGCGGCAAGGCAGGCCAGCACCCGAAGCTCCATTTGGGAGAAGTCGCCCTTCAAGATCAGCCCACTCTTGTATCGGGACACGAACGCGCCGCGGATCGGAGAGTGCCGCGGGATCGTCTGGATCGGAGGATCCGACGCAGACAGGCGTCCAGTAACGACGCGTGCTTGGTTGTAGGTCGGGTGAGCTACCCACTCCGGATGCCCAGGCTCGATGAACGGACTCGTCGAGGTGGCGCCTTGATTCGGTGTCTCGTGCAGCAGCTTGCGCACGTAACTCGACCGACGCTTCTGAGCGTTGCGGTAGGTCAGCAGGTCCCGCAGGAAGTCGAGTGCCTCTTCGTTGTTGCTCTCGAAGCAGCGGAGCCCATGGTCACGGACGTGATCCGCGTCTGTGCTGCGATCTTCCTTGCCACGCGCATCCCGGTCCGGGAACTCGAACACGTCGTACATCATCGACTGAACGTCCTGCCAAGACCCCAACTTGAGGTCCGGGTAGATGTACTCAGGCGCATTCGGGATGGGCTTGCCGCGCAGCGTGAGGCGCGTGTTCTTCTTCTTGTTCAGGCGGCTCCAGGTCGCATGCTGCGGTGACTGGCGGACACGCAGCTGCGCATCCAGCATGCGGTCGGAGTAGTACGGGTCGAGCTTCTGCAGGCGCTTCGGGTCGACCTGTACGCCGTTGATCTCCATCTCCGTCAGCGACACGCGCTGAGAGCGGAGGTAGAGGCGGTCATAGACCCTGCGCCGCCCGACACGATCGAGCTCGTCGAGCAGGATGGGCTTCAGCTGCAGTGTCGCATCCGAGTCCCCGCAGCCGTAGTCGACCAGCTCCTGGATCGGGACCGCCTCGATCTTGCCGGCCTCGATCTGCGCCTTGATCTCCCGCTTGTACGGAGGGAAGCCGAGGTAGGCCGTCGCCATGTAGTCGAGGTTGCTCGGGTTCGCACCGCCGTAGCAGCAGTGATTCGCATGCATCGCGTCGAACACGATGTTGAGCGGCCGGATCCCGAGCTTCGTCAGGATGTACTTGTAGTCGAAGGAGAAATTCGAGCCTGCGAGCGGGATGCCCGACTCCAGCAGCCGCTTGAGCTCCTGCTGCAGAACCGCTGCGCCGGCCGGAGACGAGAACTCGTGGTCCGTGTACCCAAGGTGATTGATCGGGATCAGGGCGGCGCGGCCACGCGCCCAGGCCAGCTGCAGCGAGATCAGCCGCGACTCAGGATCGAACATCGAGGCGCCGATCGGCACCACTTTCTTGCCGGTCACCTTTCCGGTCTTCGTCTTCTCGCCTCGGCCGCCGGCACTCTCCACGTCGACACCGATCGCACCGAGCTGGAGCTCGTCCGCCTTCCACAGGCGGAGCAGCTTGTCGACGAGCCCGCGCAGCCGTGCAATCGTGTCGATGAGCTTGTAGTGGGTCGTGCGGTGCTCGATCGAGTCCGGCTCATAGATCGCACGCGCGTACTTCAGGTCATTGATGATCGCGCCGCGGATCTCCGGGTTCTTGCTGCGCAGGTAGTACGCAGGATGGAAGGTACACACAGTCGGAACCGTGTAACCCTCCGCCTCGTCGATGACCGCGTCGACTCGAAGTCCACGCACCGGCTTGAGCGTCTTCGAGCCCGTGATCGCCGTCGCTGCGATCTTTCCCATCCCGACGATGATCTTCGGGCGGACGTGCTTGATCTCTTCGATCAGGTAGCCACGGCAAGCCGCAGCCTCATCCTTCTCTGGAGGGCGACCGGCTCCGTCGTCGTCCATCGGGAAGCAGCGGACCGCATTGGTGATGCGGCACTCCGAGAGCGGGATGCCGGCCTCCGCGAGGACCTCCTCCAGCATCTTGCCGGACGGTCCGACGAACGGCTTGCCGACCTTGTCCTCTTCTCGCCCGGGCGCCTCACCGACGATCAGTACGGTCGGAGTGTCCGTGCCGCGCGGATGGATCAGGACCGAGCGGACCGGCAAGCAGAGGCGGCACTTCTCGCAATCCTCCGAGAGGTACGTGTACTCAGGATCATCAGCCACAGCGCTCCCCCTGTCAGGAGGGCGCGCGGTACTTGAGTGCCACCCTCATGAGATCCTTGGCGTAGTCGGTCGACACTGCCTGTTCAGGCAGATGAGGCACCAACGTCTTCAATGCGTCGAGCAGCTCGTCATCAGTGACGACTGCTGCGGTGCATAACTCAATCGACGGGCGAGGCTCGCCCTCGTGATGGAGCACGCGCACCAACGTCGGGATATCCAACGTCCAGGCACGCCCCATCAGCCACGCAGTGAATGGGTAGATCATCGCAGGCCACGACGTGGCGATGATCACGAGGTCTGCCTCTTCGATACGAGAGGCGAGCTCCAAGTCCCCCCAGCTCGACGCGGCGTGTACAGACAACTCGATCGGGAGCGTGCGCAGCAACTGAATGCGTGTCTCGGCCTCCTCACCCTCAGCCATGGCCCGGATGTACATCACGGAGGCCGACGGCATCACACAGCTCCTGCCGGCATGGGCACTTCGAATTGGGCGGAGGCGAGGCCTTGGATCCGTCCGATCGCACGCTCCACCCGCCCACGGCTGAGTTGAAACGCTGCGCACATGGCCGACACGAATCCGCGCGACAGGCCGCCCTCCTCGATGAGCCGATCGCAGATCGACCGGTCGATCGGAGCCAGCTGCGCGCGCACGACTTCCAGGCTCTCCCGCGCTTCGTGCAGGAGCGCCGGATCGAGCGCCTCGGTCGTGAGCTCCATGGCTACGGAGGCCAGGGCGACCTCGCGTTCTTGCTGTCGGGACGCACGCTGGTGATGGCGTTGGACGGCGCGACAGCGATTCACGGCGCGACGCCTGCGAGCATCTTCCCTGTGTACAGGGTGCTCCAGCATCGACATGTAGATCTCCTGCATCAGGTCATCCTCGTCGATTCGACCGGGGATGACGAAGCGAGCAATTCTGTTGCGAAGGAACCACTCGAAACGAGCAGACACTGGTGACATGGGCCCCCCTCCCACCAGACGCGAGTGGGGCCCTCGGCACACGTGGCACCGAGAGCCCCACCATGGTTACTCAGCTAGTTCACGACGAGACCTCGCTCACTCCTTCTCGTCGTCGTCCTCTTCCTCTTCGTCCTCTTCATCGTCCTCGGCGGCGGCCTTCTTGCCCTTCTTGGGCGCAGGCGGCGTGTCGTCGTCGTCCTCTTCGTCCTCCTCCCCCTCGTCTTCCTCTTCCGCTTCGTCGGTCTTCTCCGCCTTCACGGCCTTCAACTTC
>Ga0137465_1000128_pt1 | contig 61732 bp, 58 predicted proteins | sample EasRivERMGT828_2_FD_104906 | JGI IMG/M metagenome (GOLD analysis project Ga0137465, IMG submission 104906) | Soil microbial communities from meander-bound floodplain in the East River, Colorado, USA - East River MetaG ERMGT828_2 | ecosystem: Environmental > Terrestrial > Soil > Floodplain ... | reverse complement strand
TTCCCCCTGCTCCGAAACGGCCTGTGGCTTTCGATAACCTGATGCTGCTCGATTCGGCAGGAGCTCGTGTTGTTGGCGCCACCGACGCCGGAAATATCGGAACGCTTCACGGTCCCGCGATTCACAGGGAAATGGAGATGATGGTCATGGCCGGCATGCGGCCCATGGACGTAATTGTTTCCGCGACCCGCAATGCTGCCGGGGTCATGGGGCGTCAGGCCGAAGTCGGCACCATTGAGAAGAGCAAGTTTGCGGATCTGGTCATCCTGGATGGCGACCCTCTGGCCGACATCAAGAACACCCGAAAGATTTATAAAGTGATGAAGGCGGGCGAGTTTTTCCAGTAGACTGTGCGGCAGCGTGAAACCCAACTCCATGGAGGTTTTATGATCCAGATCGACAGGCGTCACTTCATTGCAAGCCTCGGCGGCGCGGCAGCCGTAAAGATGATGAGTTCGGAAGCGAAAGCCGAAGCACTCGAATCCTACATGATGCAGCAGTTGAACAGCTCGACTGCTCCCACGGCTCAGGCCAGGAAATTCCCGAAAGCCGCCGACATCGAAGCACAGATCGCGACGCGTAGTTACCGGAGAGGCGTCGGTAACCTCTTCCTGAACACGGCAGCAGACGGGAAAGTGGCCCAGCTTCAGCCGATGCCTGCCAGGCCTACGTTTCTGGATTTCTTCAAACTGCGGATGGACCGCACCGGCAATCACGTGCTTCAGAGCGCCAATCGCGCGAAAAAGACGGGCATGAGCGAAGAAGTCATTCTGGCTTGCCTGTTGCACGACACTGTCCATGCGTTGATCAAGACCGATCACGGATATTGGGGAGCTCAACTTTACGCGCCGTATGTTCCGGAAAAGGTCAGCTTCGCGATCCGTTACCATCAGGCGCTGCGTTTCTACGATGACAAGGAAGCCGGCTACGAGTATCCCGACCTGTATCGAAACCTGTTCGGAGAAGACTATCTGCCGTTGCCGCACATCCAGGCCGACTACAAGATGCTGAAGAATCACAAGTGGTATAACGAGCCGCGCATGGTGACGGTGAACGATCTGTATGCGTTCGAGCCGGGCGTCGTGGTGAATATCGAGCCCTTCATGGAGATCATCGGAAGGCATTTCAAGCAGCCCAAGGAAGGCCTCGGCAACGACAACAGCCCGGTCGCCCACATGTGGCGCGCGATCGCGATGCCGGACAACCCGCTATAAACACAAACCTGTTGAAAATGAGAATCGTTTTCAACTAGTCTGTAGCCATGTTACAGGCATTCGTTGTCGTGTTTCGGGAAGGATTCGAGTCCTTCCTGCTGGTCGCCGTCATCCTTACTTACCTGCGCCGCATCGGACAGCAGCAACTGATCCCCGCCACGTACTGGGGGATCGCCGCGTCACTGCTGGCGAGCGCCGGCATGGGCTACATGCTGAACAAAGGCGTTAACGGCGCGTTGTGGGAAGGGATCTTCGGCGTGGTCACCATCATCATGGTCGGTTCGCTGGTTGCCCACATGTGGAAAGCCGGAGCCCAGGTGAAACGGGAAATGGAGAGCAGGCTCAGCCGCATTTCCCAGCGCTCCTCGGGGCTGGCGTTTGCGGGCGTGTTTTTGTTCACGGTTGTGATGATCACCAGAGAAGGCATGGAGACCGTTCTGATGCTGCTCCAACTCCAGGGGCAGTCGAATCTGATCGCCGGTGTCGTGCTGGGTGTAGTTGGCGCGGCCGCGATCTCACTGATGTGGGTCTATTTCGGTCACCTCATCAATGTGAAGCGATTCTTCCAGGTCACGTCGATCTTCCTTCTGATGTTTATGGTGCAGATTGCGATCTATTCCTTCCACGAATTCTCTGAAGCCGGTGTTTTGCCGAACAGCGAATTCCTGCATGAAGCGACGGAGCCACTGTCTCCAACCGGTATCTACGGAAGCTGGTTCACGATCATCGCGATCAGCGCATGCGCCTTGTGGCTCATCGGCGCATACGTGAACGACAGCATGAAGAAGAAAGCCACGTCCGCCCAGACCACGGATCGCATGGCCGTTCGCTGATAAACTACTTCTCGTGTCAAAACTCGTTGAAACTTTAGTCGCCGAACTCGAACGGCCGCGCGAGTTGTCGTCGCGCGTCCTCAACTACATCGGCGGCACGTATTCCGTCGATCATGATGCGATCGGCGCCTTCCTGCTGGAGCAGTTGCCGCTGCTCGAAGACTACGAGATCGACCTGATCCTCTCGCCGGCCTTCACGCCCAGGCTGTCAGACCAGGCCGTTGTTGCGGCCGTTCTTGGGAGCGAAGCCGTTCCGCGTGACGCATGGCCTGCGTTGATTCGCGAACTTGTCGCCCGCCCAACACGCGCGCGGCTCATCACCCCGGACGGCCAGGCTCATACGGTGGAGCTTCGTGAAGTGACCATCGAGAGATTCGTGCATCGGCTTCGTCTGGAAGGTGCGATTCCGGACCCGCTTCTGAAGGTCATCGATTCCGTTCCGTCAACGAACGACCGTGCGATGCTTTACGCGATCGCGCGTCGCGCGGCCTGGGAGAATGCGGGAGTGCACGAGATTCTCGTGCGTTATCTCGAAACGGTGTGCCGGCAGGGAACCTACAGCCTGAACGAGACGCTCGCCCTGTTGGATCTGGTGGAAGGACGCAAGCCATCCAACCTGGAAGATCTGGCCGCAAGGATTCCGGTCTGGAAGGAAGCGCTGCGGCAGCAGGTGGAGACCACTGGGGGAGGCAAGCCGTTTTTTCATGAGACAGTTCGAATGATGCACGGCGACGAACGCGATCAGCGCGGGGCGGACGATCCCCGCATGTCTGCCAAGGAAATGGAACTCGCGTTTCTCGGCCGGCTGCAACAGTTGCTCGGTTCTTAAGCGTTACTTGCTCGCGCCTTTTTCCGATTCCGTGTAGGCCAGGCGGACGTTGTTTTTCAGCCGCTCCGCCACGGGCTCCGCATAGCCCTTGTATTTCGCGGGGATTTTCCAGCTTGCTGCGACATCGTCGATCGTCTTGCCGGCTTTCCTTGCAGTGTCCATTTCAATGAAAAACTCGCGGTTGAAGGCGATGTATTCCCGAAGGTCGGCCTTCGTCATCTGGGTGCTGTGGCCGCTGATGATCGTGTCCACGTTCTGCAGCGAGTCATGCGCCTTCTGCAGTGTCGTTGCAATCAGCAACGCGCTGCCTCCGTTGTTCGCGTCGAGAAGCGGAAGGTTTTTGCCGGAGAAGATGTCGCCGAAATGCGCAATCCGCAGGGCAGGGAAGACGACGAAAGCGTCGCCGTTCGTATGGCCGCGACCGAAATAGAAGAGGTCGATCTCATCCGGTCCCTTGAAGATCGTCATCTTGTCTTTGAACGTCCGCTTCGGCAGGCCGCGTCCGTTGTTGAGCTGGAATATGGTTTGTTTCGGGACGGTCTGATCCGCCGCGGTGCTGTTCGGGATCATCTTGCCCATGTTGGTCTTCGTGTTTTCGTGCACGATGACTTCGACCGTCGCGGGGAATTCGACGTTTCCGCTGACGTGGTCGCCGTGGGTGTGCGTGTTGATGATCGTCGTGATCGGTTTTGTCGTCAGTTCCTTGATCTTGTCGAGGATCGGCTGGCCCCATCCTGGGTTTTTCGTGTCGACCACGACGACACCGGTGCTGGTGACGAACACGGCTGTATTCCCGCCGCCATTCGGACCACCCGGAGCGCTCCGAAGTACGAACAGGTTGTCTTTGAGTTTTTCGACTTCGATAACTTTCGCCGCCGTTTGCGGCGCGGCGCCGCCCGCAGGTTGCTGCGCCTTGATCACGACCGACAGCGCGCAGAGAGCGACCAGAACTCCCAGAACGACGATTCTCTTCATGTCATGCCTCCACAGTGGTCCGGATTATATAACTCGGAGGCGGGGTTTGGTGTATGTATAGTGTACTAATAGAGCAAACAGTGCCATGCGACTGAATCCTGTGACTTCGCCAATGCACGCCATGATCTGGGGCATCTGGGTAAGGAACCGCAATGCGATTCTTGCCGTCATCGGAATCACGCTGGCAACCTGCATCTTTAACCTCGCGTTGCCTGATAGTCTTCGCTCAATGCAGGGGAATCGCTTCAAGTTCGGCGCCCGAGAAGGACTCACGATGCTGAACATGAATCTGGGCGCCGCCGTATTCATCTTCCTGCTCGCGATCTTCAATTACACGGAAGAGAATCCAGGCACAGGCAGCACCGGCTTTCCCCGTCGTCTCTTCACCCTTCCCGTGTCCACGTTTCGGCTGGTTGCTGTTCCCGTTGTGTTGGGCGTCGTTTCCGTCGAACTGATCTATCTGGTATGGGTGAAGGCGGTGTTCTGGGAGCCGGGAAACCTGACCTGGTGGTTTGCAATCCTGTTCCCCACGTACATGATCCTCTATCAGACGATCCAGTGGACTTTTGCGAATACCGGTGCCATGCGAATGCTCGTCCAGGGACTCGTCGGGATCGTTGTCATGTTTGTTCCGAATCTCAACTGGCAGCGATCGTTTTCGGAGAGTGGGCTGATGTTCGCGGTCACGAGTGCTGCTGTCATGGCCTTCGTGATTTCGTGGGCGTATGTGGCGCGTCAGAGGTCGGGAGGCGGTTCACATGTCCCCTCGTTAAAGCCTCCAATCGAACTGCTTTCGTATCCCGGGTCAAGGAACGGGAGAAGCTTCAGATCTCCTGCGGCAGCGCAGTTCTGGTTCGAATGGCGACGCTTCGGATGGGTATTGCCGCTTCTTGTGACAGGAATGCTGAGTCTGGCTATCGTTCCGATAACGTGGCTAAAACGGAGTGACGCGAACAGCACGCTGTGGACAATACCTGGTCGTCTGGTTCGTGAGCACTGCCTGCCTTGTTGCTGTGGCGTTGCTGCTGTGGGAAGCGTTACGCCGCGGTTTGTTTCCAGCCACCGACATTTACCGTCTGCGCAGCATCATGGTTCTCGGTGCGTTGCTGGCGATTCCTCTGGCCCGAATCGGGCGGGCTTCTTCATCACTCGCAAAGAACAGGCACGGACGATGAACAGACTTGTTGCCGTTTTCGCCTCGGTTGTCACTCTGCTCGCTCTCCTGCTGGCTGCCGAAGGCCAGAGTTTTCAACGTATCAATGCCGGTGGTACGAGACTGCGCATGCTGATCGTTGGAAACGCCGGCCCCACCGTCGTATTTGAAACAGGTCTCACCGGCTCGTTGGATGTCTGGGGTGGGCTTCCATATTGGGTGGGGCGCTTCGCCAGAGCGGTGACGTATGACGGGACACGGCCGGTCGGACAAAGCGATACCCCCGCGCGATGGGCACCATATCGCGGTTGAGCTGCATACGGCCTTGCGCAATGCCCAGGCGCCACCGCCTTACATACTCGTCGGCGCGGGATTCGGCGGGCCATTGGTTCGAATATTTGCGGGAATGTATTCCGATGAAGTGACCGGCATGGTGCTCATCGATCCGTCTCAAGAGAAAGTACAGCGCGACTGGGACAGCGTGGGCGGCTATCGGCCAGCTTTGGATCGAGGTGCGTGTACCTCAGATGGCGAGATCGATTGTCACGCCGAGACGCTTGCTCAGGCTCATGAGAGTCCGGTTCCGGATGGTATTGCTGCGTTTCTGTTTCACTCCGAATGGCCGTCCTTATTCCGTTCCAATCCCGGGAACTTGACGCCATCCGGAAAGCGCAACTCCGGGCGGCGCCGGCCGTGCTGAAAGCTCACACGGAATGGATAGAGAAGATTCCTGGAGGACGGCTCATCGTCATTCCTGAAAACAGCAGCCACGGTACGATCATCTTCGAGGACCCTGCTCTGGTCGTCCGTACAATTCGGGAAGCCGTCGAAAAGTCGAAGAGATAAAATCGTCGCATGTCGGAGTACCGGGAATTACCTGTCAGTCCTAGGCTCGCGCGATACGTCGAATGCTACTGGTCGCGCGAGGACGAGCGTGGTACGCGCGGGCACGCGGTCCTGCCCGATGGCTGTGTCGACATTCTCTTCACGTCACGCGATGGCGAACCGGCCGCCCTGGAGCTCGTGGGGCTGATGACCATTCCGCAGCGTTTCGATGTTCCCGCAGGTCAGTCGTTTTTCGGCGTCCGGTTTCGGCCGGGTATGGCATCGGCGTTTATTCCGGATGCCGCGCAGCTTCTCGACAAAGTGGAACCGCTCGAAAACGTTCTCGGTGCCGCCGGTCGACGCCTCTTCGACGGGATCGCGACCGCAAGGCATATCGAGGAAATGGTACGGGTGATGGATACCTTTTTGCGGCCGCTCGAACCGCTCGACCCGACGCGGAGAGTGCTCGATCAACTTGCCGATCCCGAGATGTCCGTCGACCGCCTGGCATCGGAAGCCGGTATTAGCTCTCGCCAACTGCGCCGGATGTGCCTGGGGCATGCGGGCGTTTCGCCGAAGTACCTGGGTCGCATCGTGCGATTTCGGCGCGTTGTGCAACAGATCGGCGCAGCGGCTGCGAGATCGGTCCGGCCCAACTGGGCGGAACTGGCTGCGGCCTGTGGCTACTTCGACCAGGCCCACTTCATTCGGGAGTTCCAGGAATTCACCGGCCTCACTCCTGGCCGATATTTACAATCCCTGTTGCCGCGTCCTCTCTAGAATCACTTTCATGAGCGAAACGAAACCCGAAAAACAAGTCGACTACATTGAGATGCCTGTCAAGGACATCGCAAGAACGAAGGAATTCTACGGAACCGTGTTTGGCTGGGAGTTCGTCGACTACGGTCCCGGCTACACCAGCTTCCACGATGGACGTCTCGGCGGCGGTTTCACGACTGAAGGGAACCCGCCAATCAAAGGTCTGCTGCTGGTCATTTACACGGCCGACCTGGCTGCGCTTCAGAAGAAGATCGAGGCAGCGGGAGGAAAGATCGTGAAGCCGGTCTTCTCATTCCCCGGCGGCAGGCGATTTCACTTCACGGATCCGAGCGGGAACGAGCTTGCCGTCTGGTCCGATGTCGAGTGACTTCAGCGCTTGATGCTGCTCGGCCAGTTCATGATGACGTTGATCGGTGTTCCGTTGCTCAAAGTCATGCGCGCCGAAGTCCTCCACCTGGCCGCTGGTGCTGGAGCAGTTGCGATCACTATTGCGTTAACGCGTCGCGATTAGGACAATCCCCAGCGCTGCGAGCACAAAGCCGCTGAGGGATTGCAGATTGAACGGCTCCTTCAGGACGATGATGCCCAGCACAGCTGCGAACGCAATGCCGCCCAAACGGATGATCGGCGCACCCAGCGAAAGGTTCACACCGTGGGAGAACAGAAAGAAGAGAAGTCCCGCGAAAGTTCCAAACGCCAGACCCGTTGCTACGGCCCAGCCGACTCCCGCGCGACTGACAACAAGAGGCGCATGAGCGCGTGTCCAGACCGTCCAGACCAAAGCAACCGTCATAGCGGATGAAGCATAAATCAACGTTCCGAGTGCGGGGCTGATGCGCCCCGATGCCTGTTTGGTGGCAAAGTCGGCGAAACCCAGTGTTGCCATGCTTGCAATAAAAAGTAGCAGCGTTGCAAAAGGCATTTTCGACATTCTCCCGTTCGTAAACTGACGGTAAGATACACGGGTTTTGATCGGCCAGACTGTCTCTCATTATCGTGTTCTGGAAAAACTTGGCGTCGGCGGCATGGGCGTCGTTTACAAGGCCGAAGACACACGCCTTGGCCGATTCGTTGCGCTGAAGTTTCTTCCGGACGAACTCGTCAAAGACCCCCAGGCGCTCGAACGATTCCAGCGCGAAGCGCGATCGGCCTCCGCCCTCAATCATCCGCACATTTGCACGATCCATGATATCGGCGAGCACGAAGGCCTTCCGTTCATTGCGATGGAATTGCTCGAAGGCGAAACGCTGAAAACGCGCATTCACGGCAAACCCCTCGATCTTGAAACACTGCTCGACATCGGAATCGGCGTCGCGGACGCGCTTGCCGCCGCGCACGGAACCGGCATCATTCATCGGGATATCAAGCCGGCAAATATCTTCATCACCAATCGCGGTACGGCGAAGATTCTGGATTTCGGGCTCGCAAAGATGCGCGAAGATGCGGCGACGGAGGCCGAGTCAGCGCTGCAGACAGTGGATCCGGACCATCTGACGAGTCCAGGCACCGCTCTCGGCACCGCCGCGTATATGTCGCCGGAGCAGGCGCGTGGAGAGAACGTGGATGCGCGAACGGATCTGTTTGCGCTCGGCATCGTCATGCACGAAATGGCGACGGGCGCACTGGCGTTTCCCGGCAACACGACCGCAATCATCTTCGACGCGATTCTGAACCGTTCTCCCGCTTCGCTCGATCGTGTCCATCCGGAACTGACGCGGATCATTCGCAAGGCGCTCGAAAAGGACCGGTCGCTGAGGTATCAAAGCGCGGCGGACCTGCTCGGCGACCTCAAACGCATGAAGCGCGACAGCGACACCGGACGCGTCGCGGCTGCTCCGGCGCAAAAACCGGCCCGAGCGCGAAAAGGAATCGAATCGCTGGCGGTGCTGCCTCTCGTGAATCTGAGCGGCGATGCCGATGCGGAATATCTCAGCGAAGGTATTGCGGAGAGCCTGATCGGCAGCTTCTCACAGCTTCCAAAGCTGCGGCTGGCACAGCAGCAGAAGTCGTTCCGATATCGCGGCGCGGATGTCGATCCTCAACAGGTCGCGCGTGAACTCAATGTGCAGGCGGTTCTGACCGGAAAGGTTCTGCTGCGAGGCGACACGCTCGTGGTCAAGATGGGCCTCGTGGACGTCGAGAAAGATGCGCAGGTGTGGGCGCAACAGTACTCAAAGAAGGCCGCCGATATCCTGGCGCTTCAGGACGAGATCGCCGATGAAGTGCTGCAGGCTTTGAAACTGAAACTCGCCGGCGAACCGAAGAAGCGCGCGGCCAGGCAGACGCAAAATACCGAAGCGTACCGCCTCTATCTGAAAGGCCGTTTCTACTGGGCCAAACGCACGCCGGACAATCTCAGGAAGGCGATCGAGTTTTATCAGCAGGCTATCGAGCAGGATCCGGGTTACGCGCTCGCCTATGCGGGCATCGCCGACGCGTATGAGTTCCTCGCGATCGGCCCATACGGAGTCATGAAGCCGTCGGATGCGTTTCCACGCGCGAAGACGGCCGCCCAAAAAGCATTGTCTCTGGATGACTCTCTCGCTGAGGCGTACGTCTCACTGGCGACTTGCCACCTCTTCTACGACTGGGACTGGACGGCTTCTGAACGCGCATTCCAGCGGGCCTTTCAGTTGGCGCCAGACATCGCGAATGGGCATTATTTGCATTCCATCCTTCTCAGCATTCTCGGGCGAACGGAGGAAGGAGTTGTGGAAATGCGGCGTGCAACGGAATCGGATCCGCTTTCCGTGAACGCTGCCGCTCATCTGGGCTTCAGCTTGTTTTTCGCGGGCAGATACGACGAAGCCAGGGCCGCGATCGAAAAAGCTTTCGAACTCGATCGGCACTATCATCCCGCGCATTTCTATCTTTCGTTGATCCATGACGCAATGGACCAGCTTGACGAGGCTCTGGCTGCGATCGAAAAAGCGATCTCGCTCGTTCGCTACCCTCACTATCTGGCGTTGCGCGGATCGTTGCTGGCGCGCACAGGCCGCCGGCCCGAAGCGGTCCGAATCCTCGACGAGTTGCTGGAGATTGCCAAAACGACGTACGTCTCGTCGTTTTCACTCGCTGTTTTGCACCTGGGCCTGAACGATCCTGAAAACTGGAAGAAGTGCATGCGGGCAAGTTTTGAAGAACGCAGCGGATTTCTGATCTATATGAGGTTCTCCGCGGTATTCAGAGACCCGTCTGATCCTGCGTTTTTCAAGGAAATCTATCGGAAAGTCGGCTTGCCCTGATGCGGTTCTATCTCGAAAACCAGTACGCGAGACGGACCAGAAAAATGTCGTTGGGTTTTGCGGTAAAGAGTTTCCCGACATCGCGTCGCGTCGAGAACTGCCCGGAATTCGAGTTGTCCTGGCGGTTTTCCGTCCAGACGAAGTAGAGCGTCGAGCCGAGCCGCCATTCCCAGCGGAAGATGGCGTTGATGCGAAGAGATTTGAAGTTGAAGTCGGGATCGCCGAACGTGAATGGCGATGCCGGCCCGGCGCCGTCGGGATCGACGCGATACTGCCGGGCCGAGGTGGAGGCGAGATCGGTGGAGATGTCGCCTATTTCATTTCCGTATCGAAGAAATGAAAACGTGTTCGGTTGTGCGAGTTCCTTGAAGTCCCAGTAGTCGCCGACGGAAACCAGCGGCTGCGCGTACACCTGCAACGACATTTTCGGACTGAGGATCCAGTTGACGCGGGTCTGCATCGAGACCTGGAACTGGTCGATGTCCGCGAAGACGTACCGGCCGCCGTAGGTCTGGGTGGCCGTCGCGTCGGTAACTGATCTCACGTACTGAGCGATGCCGCGCGAACGATTGATGCTCGGGCCCGTGGATACCGTGAGCGATGACAGCGGCTTGAAGTTGACGCCGAAGTTGTAATTGACCCCCCATCCGCCGGCCCTGTTCGAGTTGTAGTTGAAGTTCGAATTCATCGAGACCCGTTTCCGGCTGTCGCTGTTCACGCCGGTCCCGATGAAGCCGCCTCTGGTATTGACCGCCGCCGGGCCGCCGCGGGTGAGCCGGTCATCCTGCGCTTTTAGGCTGTAGCCGCCGCCGAACCAGAAAGACCAGTAGTTCAAAGTGGTGAGTCCGGCCTCACCGTTGAAACCGTTGCCGGTGATCCGCCGGGCGGCATTCCAGGTGTACCACTTCGCGGCCCACGCATATCGCTGTCTGGACCACTTGTCGGGGTTCGGCTTTCTCCAGTTCACAACAGCGTGCATGCCGCCGACGTCGCCGCCGCTCTGGAAACCCAGATCGTTGGATTCGAAACCGGGACTGACGTTCCACACTGAGGCGTTCACGACGGTGTTTCCGCGCTGGCGGTTGAGAAAGGCGCTGCCCGTCCAGCCTTGCATCGACGTCGCACCCGGCTGGAGCCTTACCTGCGGCGCATCAGGCCGTTGAAAGTAATGCTGAGATGAGCGCTGAAGCCGCTCGATCGCAGCGGCGCTGCCGCGAACGGAACTCACCGCGAAACGGCCCGTGATCACCCATTCCTTGTCGTTATCGAGATAGTAGTAAGCATCTGTCCCGGCCATATACGCGCGGTTTGGAAGGTAGTCGCGAAGAGCGGGCAGGCTGAGATCGCGTTCCACTCCCGTTGTCAAAAAGCCAAATCCTCCACGGTTCTTTTCCTTCAATACGCGGCCGACAACGTAGTTGGTGAGGGGCTCGACTTCGATCCGGGATCGTTCGCTGCTGCGAACTGTATCGGCATACTCTCTGCCTGTGACCGCCTCCAGCAGACCCAGCGTCCAGCCATTTCTCGTTTTTCCCGTGAGCTTGCCGGCGCCGAGAATCGTCGTTCCGCCAGGCCGATCGACGAAATCGCCGAACGCGATCCCCTGAGGAGCCCGCCCGATCCGGCGCGTGTAAAACAGATTGGGTTCCTGGCGATTGAATCCCCAGAAGCTGTTCGATCCGCCGCGGCCAAAGTTATTGAAGATATTTGCGCCTTCGAGAAAGAAGGGCCGCTTTTCCTGGAAGAAGGTTTCAAACGCGCTGAGATTCACGACGGCGGGATCGACCTCGACCTGACCGAAGTCCGGGTTTACAGTCGCGTCGAGCGTAAAGTTGCTGCTAATTCCGTACTTGATGTCGAGTCCGATGGTCCCGAACTGGCGCGATCCGTCGTTGAACGGATTGTTGGTGGTGAGCGGATCGATGAATTCGCTCCGGCCGACGACATACGGCATCAGGTCGAGATGCTTGTGCGGTTCGATGCCGTCGATGCCTTCCAGTTCGATCATGCGCGACGCCGTACCGCTCTCGTTCTTGGGCACCATCCGCAGCCACGCGCTTTCGTTTTTTCGATGAATATACCGGACCGCATTGATGCCCCACACGTGACGGTCCGACGCCGGGAATCGCAGTTGGGAAAAAGGAATGCGATATTCGGCGGTCCAGCCTTCATCGTCCACTCGCACGGCGGACTCCCATACGCCTTCCCACGAAAAATCGGTGAAAACGTCATTCGAGATGATCGCGTCGCGCTGCACGCCGGCGGCGCTCACCTCGAACAGCGCTCCGGTGAGCCGATCGTGGTAGGGACTCAACTGGATGGTGAAGTAATCGGCATCGGAGTAGTTGTCGCGTCGCGATAACTGGCGGACGATTCTTGCAGGCTGAGAGTCGAAGAGGCGAACGCCGAAATACATCGCCGAATCGTCGTATGCGACTCGTAATTCGGTGCGCTCGGTGGCCTTATCTCCCTCGACCGGATCGCGCTGTGTGAAGTTGCTTTCCGGCTGCGCTTTCATCCACGCCTCATCGTTCAAGACACCGTCCAGCGAAATTCTGGAAGTGCTTCGGACGGCACGGATAGAACGTTCCGTATCGGAAGTTCGCGTTCCATTACCGTCTTGCGCCTGAACACGGCCGGCGGAGATCAGCACGAGGGACAGTACCGTTACAAAACTGCGGATTGACATGCTGTGTAGACACGAAAAACGAACATCCGGTTACCAAAAAAACATCGTGTATGCATCTGTTGATCCGTTTACCCAGACGTTCTTGGTAAACGACTTGGCGGGGCCGGGGCAGGTTATCGGTCGCGGGAGATGTTCAATTACGGACGGCTGATTGTCAGATTCGGACAGACAAGGGACAGGGCGGTCATAGACCGCCCCTGCAAGCCTGGCTCGCACTGTAGGGGCGCTCTATGAGCGCCCAAAGCCGCCTGACCAGGTTTCTACGGCTCGCCCCAGGTAAAGAGGAGGCCGCCTGTGGGTTCGAACGCGTTAATGGTTTCGCTGTAAAAGTTGGGCACGGTCCGTCCGCGTAAGTCGAAACGGAATCCGAGAGGACCCCACAAGCGCTCGCCCTTGATCCCTCCGCCATAAGAGAAGGTGAAGAATGCGTTATTGTCGCGCATCGTGATTTGGCGGGTTGTAACAGGAATCGTCGCCCCATTGATAAACTGAGGCACGATAACGTTGTAGGTTACTTCTTTTGGGTCAAAAGGATTGTCGGGATTCGAAATATGCTGTACCAGCGCCCCCGCCCCTAAGGCTAAGTATGGAATAAGCTTCGCCTTGGAAAAGTTGTAAAGCATTCCGGCCTCATACTGCCACGCATGGATTGAGGGATTGAAGTTGTTATCGAAGGTGCTCCGGATCCTGAACTGGGTAGCGTAGCTGACATTACCCTCGAACTGAAGATTGGGCGACGCGATAACGCCGCCCCTGACGCCGAAGAGGGCTGGATTCGTCAGCGAAAACTTCTCGAGTTGATCCTGGTGCGCGCGGAAACCTCCCCAGAACTCTCCTCCGGCGTACGGGAATACCTCAAACTTCTGGGCGAGCGCAGGACTGGCGAAAACAGGCGCAAGCAGAGCAACAGCCAGAATTCGCAGATAGCAACGTTTCATCGTGTTTCCTTTCTGTCGAAAAAGTGCGCAAACCTACACGGCATTTTCGCCACCATCTGTGAGAGCTCTTCGAAACGCAACGATCTCAAAGTCGTCGGTGCAATCTGTAAGACGACCTCGTACCCGGCTCATGGCTTGAATGGAATCTGAAGTAACTGAATCGTGACCCGGTGCCGCCATAGCTGATAAGTTACTTTCGGCCGGGAGGACATTGTTGAAGAGAATGAAGGTCGCCGCTCTTGTTTCGCTAATCGCGCTGTCTCTGCTCGCGTACAGCCTTCAGGCCCAGGCGCCGCCCCGTATGGAGTTCGTCCGAGTCGCACCGGGAGAATTCATGATGGGATGTTCCACGGGGGATGTACTTTGCGCATCGGACGAGACTCCCAGGCATCGCGTTCAAATCAGCAAGGCTTTCGAGATAGGAAAATACGAGGTCACACAGTCGCAGTGGATGGCCTTGATGCAAACCAATCCGAGCGGAAGCAAGGGAGATGACCGTCCAGTTGAAACTGTCAGTAAGCTCGAAGCGCAGGATTTTATCGCGAAGCTCAACGCCATGAACGACGGTTTCAGATACCGTTTGCCGACGGAAGCCGAATGGGAGTATGCCGCGCGCGCGGGAAGAGACGTGGCGTATTCCGGTCCTCTTGATGAAATCGCGTGGTATGCGGCGAACTCTGATGACGAAACGCATCCGGTCGGACGGAAGAAGCCCAATGCCTGGGGACTGTACGATGTGCACGGAAATGTGCGCGAATGGGTTTCGGATTTCTATTCGAGCGACTATTACTCCATCAGCCCGGAGATCGATCCAACCGGGCCTCAGCTTGGCACCGGAGGCCGTGTTGGTCCACCACCGGGAGGGCGCGGGCCCGGGTTCGGACCGGGCCGCGGCGGACGTGGAGCTCCGCTGCCGCCAGGAGTGGAGTTACCTCCGGGCTCGACACTTCAGGAACAGGTCACAGCGCTCAGGCAGCAGGTCGAGGATCTTCAGCGCCAGTTACAGGAACTTCGGAATGAGTTTGAGGGCGGCGGGCCGCCGCGATTCGGCCGCGGAGGTCCCGGACGAGGCCCGCAGCAGGGGCCGGCGGTCATCGGTCCCGATGGACAACTGATCGATCCGCTCGACGGCCTTCCAACAGGCCTTCCCGTCGCGCGCGGCGGCGGTTGGGATCAATCCGCTCCGTTCCAGCGAGTGTCGGCTCGATACAGCTACTATGGCCCGACTCTTCGAGTCGGCGATATTGGGTTCCGTCTTGTTCGCGAGCCCGTGGGGGCAAAACCATGAAGAACACTCTTATCGTCCTTGTTTTCGCAGCCTGCGTGACAACATCGTTTCCTGCCGCGGCGCATCACTCCTTTCAGGCCGAATATGACCAGTCCAAACCACTCACGCTCGTTGGGAAGATGACGAAGGTCGTGAATGAGAATCCTCACGGGTGGATCTATCTTGAAGTGCGGAACCCCAACGGCAAGACCATAACCTGGCAACTCGAAACTCCGGGGCCCGCGATCCTCAATCGCAACGGCTTCAACAGAAACGTCTTTGAAATGCTCATCAACTCCGGTGAAGTGGTGACCGTCACGGCATACCCTGCCAAAGATGAATCGAAACACGCCTGGGCCGGAGGCCTGACCCGCGCCGACGGCTCGACAGTCATCCCTCTCAGCGGCATACCGCAGCCCGGTGCGCCGGGAAGACTCGCTCCGGACGGTCCTCGGTAGATCGGGTGTAAGATACTCCGCCAAAACTACAAAGGACGGTTCTATGACCAAACAGCTGCGTACTATTGGTCCGCTTTCCTGTGCAAAAGTCGCCGCGATCCTCTATGCCCTGATTGGATTGATATTCGGCGCCTTTGTTTCCCTCTTGTCGTTACTCGGCGCATTTGGCAGTGGCTTTGGCGACCAGGCCGCCGGCCAACCGGGTGGTGCGCTCATCGGTCTTATCTTCGGCGTCGGTGCCATTGTTGTACTGCCGGTGGTGTACGGGTGCATGGGGGCAATCTCAGGAATCATTATGGCTGGAGCGTATAACCTCATCGCCCGCGCCGTCGGCGGCATTGAACTGGAGATCGAATAGAAGCGCGATTGTATTGCGCAGATTACTGATCTTCGCATTGCGCACTACGTGACTCGACGCGTACACAGGCAGTTGGCATTCTCATTGCAAAAAAAGCTCGTAGAATGCAATTGGTTCGACCCTTTGACCAGACTGACATCCCGAAGGTCGCCTCGCTCCATCACAGGGTGTTCAAAACGGAAATCCCGCCGGACTCCGAGTTGTACGGGAACTATTTCCGCAGTGTTTTCCTGGCCTCGCACGGCGCCGACTTTACGTCGCTCGTATGCGAAACCGACGGCGCGATCACAGGTTTTCTTGGTGTCGTGTTGCGCCCCTTGTTGTGGGGCGATCGACGACTGCGCGCTGCGGTCAGTTCGCAATTCGTTGTTGAACCCGGCAGTCATTCGTGGCTCGCAGGCGTTGAACTGCTAAGACGGTTTCTTGCAGGGCCGCAGGATTTATCCATAACGGACGAAGCAAACGATGCGTCGAGGCGGCTATGGATACGGCTGGGCGGCACGCAATCGTTATTTTCAAGTGTCCAGTGGATGTTGCCGCTGCGTCCATGCCGGTTAGGCCTGATTGCCGCCCGCAAGTGGCTGGGACGCTGGGTAGCGCCGTTGACGCCTCTGGCCAAACCGGCCGATTTTGTTGCCGGACGCCTGGCGGGCCTGCCCCGGTTTCTTGCTTCATCCAACTTGCGGGCGTGGAAACCTGACGTGTCTATGCTGCTGCAAATGTCTCGAGAGTTTGCCGGCGATTTTCTTCAGCCGGCTTACGACGCCGGAGAATTCTCCCGCATCCTCGAATGGGCAAGTCGAAAGCGCGGAGGAGTGCTGCATCCCGTAGCGCTTAACGGACAGGACGGCAAACCGGCCGGCTGGTACATCTACCATAAAAACGGGCGTGGTGAGGCGGAACTGCTTCAGATCGGCGCCAGAGAAGACACCGTCATGGACGTGCTGGACCATTTGATAGGACATTCATGGCGAAGCGGAGCATATTGCGTCTCCGGCCGGATGGAACCCCTCCTTGCTCCCGCGCTCGCCAAACGAATCTGCCTGCTCTCTCCATACAGGCGCTGCGTTCTTCTGCACACGCGCGATGCCGCTCTTCGGAACGTGATCGAATGCGGTACCGGCTTTCTGTCACGCCTCGACGGAGAGTGGAGCCTGCGCCTTCAGTGAATCGCCGGTCCGCACCGGCACCGTAACAAAACTTCACGGTTTTTTTTCGTTCATGAGCGGAGCGAATGCAAGCCCGGCAGGGCGCAGCCATCAAGAAATTGTTATTTGCCGCGCCGCCGCTCGCCCAATTAATCTACAGTTCCTACCAGTTCAAGGAGGTCTCCCCATGAGTTCGACTTTGCCTGCGACTTCGAAGTTCAGTTTTCCTCTGGATACAAGCGTTCTTCTTCCAGGAAGCGCGACGTCTGTCGAAATCACGGCTGCGACAGCTGCCGATGTGCTCGAGGCAGTTGCAAGAGACACGAAATTTCCAGATCGGCAGATCGATCTGGCAAGCATCAGTCTGGAAGCCCGAGGCGGCAGCGAGTTCAAGTTTAACGGCGTCAGCGGCGAAGCGTCTTTCTCGGCGTCGGGCTCCGCCAGGATGCAGTCCGGAGTTTTCGACAAGGGCGCCGACGTTCTAAAGAAGCTCGCTTTGGAGGATGCGGATGAGATCGGTTTCGAGCTGACCGACCAGACGGGCAGCCGCTACATGCTTTTCCTGGCGGGCTATGCGGCCAGCGCCAAATTTGACGCGAAGCATCCTATTGGCGTGCTCGGCGCTGCAACGTTTGGAGTCGAAGCAAAGAGCGAGCGGCAGTATGCGATCGTGCATCGCTTCGACGCCGGCGACGGAGCTCGCAAGGTTTTGCAGGACACGATATCGAGCTGGAAATTGCCTCGGCACGTTGTCGAAGTGAACGGCGGGAAGGCTGTTATCCGCGACATTGCCGCATCCACGCATCTGATCGCGGAAGCGGAAGGATCGCTGGCGATGAGGCTTGGGGCCCAGCTCGGTTACGATTTCAGCTTCATCCGCGAGGCAAAGCTGTTAGGCCTTCAGGGCGATATCGGTCTGAAGATCGAGACCGGCATCAAAGCTTTCGTCGGATTTGAGGTCAGCGGCCGCTATCTCATCGTTCTGTCCCGCGAGTCGGTGGATGAAAAACTGCGTTTGCAAATGTTCCGGCTCAGAAAGAAAGGCGTGTCGTTCGGATTGAATCTTTCGGCGAAGGTTCAAACGGTCGCCGATATTCTTCCTGAAAACGTGGACGACCTCATCAAGGCTGTCTTCGGAGTCCACGGACAGCAGGTCGTGAAAGACCTCCTCCTGATCGAGAAGTGGACGGACCCAAAGAAAGACCTTTCCGACACTGTCGCGGGCCTTGTCAACAAGACAGGTCTCGAGCTGCTCGAAGAAGTCACCGGCGTCAATCCCAAGACCGCGTTCAACAAGGGCCGCGAACTGCTGCTCGATGCGATCAGGAAATGGGAAGCGCTTCCCGGCACCGTCTCTTCGATGTTGTGGGCGCAGCTCGAAGAAGGCGGCCTCAAAGGACCGGCGCGCAAGCAATTCGAATCTGCGCTGAAGGCCCTGACGACAACCGACGCCGCGGTCCGCCGCAAAGAGATTGCGAGTTTGTTGTCGAATACGGCTCTCGATGGCACACCGATAGGTCGCTTTTTGATCGCCGGCGGAGAAAAAGGATTGGCGAAGCTGCTCGATGAATCCGAGGAGCTGCGGAAAGCTTCGGCGTTGACTCTGGACATCCTGAACGGAGGGATTATCGAGAAACTTCAGAGCTTCATTGCAGAGCGGCTCAACCTCGACGACGTCCTCGCAATCGTCAAGAAAACCGATTTCGACAAACTGGATGGCTGGCTCGTCCAGCGCCTGTCCAACTTTTTCGATGCGAAGCTGAAGTTCGAGGACCTCGACAAAGTGAAGGACACGATCCACGCCGTTCTGCGTAAGCGGCAGGAGATCTTCGAGAAGGCGCGGCAGGCACTGACGCGCCGGTACGACTTCGACGTCGCATTCAACTTCCAGAAAGCCACCACAAGGACGGCCCTGATCGACGTGACTTTCGACACGGCGCAAAACGATGCGAAGCTGTTGCTTGCGGAAGTCCTCGGCGGGACTCTTGACAACCTGCTCACGAAGAGCGTGGCCGGTGTGTCCATTGGCAACGCCGTCCTGAGTCATCAGATCACGCGCCAGAGTTCTATCTCCGTGCAGATGCCGTTCTACAGCAGCAAGACGACGAACCTGACGGATAGTCTTGCGCAGGTCAGCGCGCAGGAAGACGGCGGCCGGGTTCTGTTCTACGAACTGAAGGCCAGCAACAAGGTCATCAAGAACCGGCTTCAAAGTCAGCTTGCGGTCGTTGCATCGCTTCCGCTGAAGATTGCCGATGGTGTTCGCCAGCATGGACCGGCCGCAACCGACTGGTCGTACCAGTTCGTTCAGGTCGCGCCGCGCATCCGCCGGCCCGAACTCGAGCGGCAGATCGCACCAATGGTGTTGGAATATTTTCCGAACCATTTTCCGGGCGGTCAGGCTTCGCTATCCACGTTTTTGACGGATTTCGACCGCGCAGTGGAAGACGTTCTCGGACATCCGACGGACGAGTTCGGTGATTTGTTGTTGTCGCTCGAAGTCAGTTTGCCGGGCAGCGCGCTGTCCGCGTGGTTCCAGTCGCGGACAAGGGATGAGGTCAAGCAGGCCGCCCGACGGATTTCGATCCGCACGCAAAAGAGCCTGCAGCGCCTCATTCCGTTTTACTTCTTGCGCGATCTCAACAAGCTGCACCAGAACGGTGAAACATCACCGTTGCTGGTTTTCGCCGCCCTGCCCGCGGTGAACGAATTCCAACTCGACGGCGACCGGATGATTCCTGACGATGGGCCGATCTGGGATGTCTTCGACCCAGTCAAGCGCTCCTTCATGGTTCGCACGTCCGGTACTGCCGCGACGCTGGGTACACTGCTGGCCGAACAACGAGCCCGGCTGATTTCCGCGGGTCGCCTGTCGCAGGCGAGCTTCTTCGTTCCGGAAGAAGTCAATGACTTCCTGAGCGGAGTCAGCAACCATCCGAATTTCATCAATCTTCTTACCCTCGCCAGCAAGATCGCGGACGGCGCTGAGGATGCTTTGAAAGATCTCAGCGGCTTTGAGGACGAAGCCGCCACCCGGCCTTCAAAAGCCATTGAGAGGCTGGCGGAGTTTGGAGCGGAGATTGTCAGCACATTCAACAGAGACTTGAGCTCGGTTTACGGAGGAGACCTGCTGAGGCCCCTGGGCTCAATGATCTTTTTGGAAGCAGCGGCGGCACTCGATCCTTCGATCGCGAACGCCAGACCAAACGCGCTGCTCGCCATGACAGTCCTGAAGGATCAACGCGAGTTCAAAATGGAGGACTTCCTTCAGAACAAGCGTCCGCAGGCGTCTGATATCGCTATTCAGCAGAGGCTGGTCGGCGCCAACGTCTGATCGTTGCTATTACTCTTAGGAGCCGAAGAGGTCTGCGATCATTGGAATGGATTCGGCGGGGCCGGTGATTTCGAGGCGAATCGGCTGGTCGCCGGCCTCCGCCACGATCTTGAAGGTCAGGAACCGACAGCATTGCCGCTCCAGATCGACCAGGCGGCTGAGTTGAAGGAACACTTCGGATCGTGGCGCGAACCGGTAGCAGTAGCCTCCGTCGATCGGCGCAACGTCCAGTGTCGCGTTCTGCAGGTCCGCAAGAAACGTCCGTCGCCGCTCCCGTACCTCGGATTCGGTCAATGTGCAGATGATGGGAAGATCCATTTCAAAGCTCCGGAGCAGGCACGCGCGGCCCATTGTAAGCGTGAACCTCGCCGAACCGTTCATGCCGTTCCCAGTCGGCGCGGGCTTTGGCCATCTCTTCGCGGGTGCGCGCGACGAAATTCCACCACATCAGGACGGGCTTGCGAAACGGCTCGCCGCCGATCAGAACCATCCGGCAGCCGCGAGTTCCCGTGATACGCAGTTCGTGCGGACCCGGACGAACATAGTGCAGGGCATTTGCCGCGATCGGCGTGTTGTCCAATGCCGCGTTCCCATTCAGAACAAAAGCGGCATGTTCGAAATCAGCAGCCAGCGGAAGGTCGATCCGCTGGTCCTCGTGGAAAACCAACTCCACTCCGACGATCGGAGAAAAAGTCTTCGCCGGTGATTTGTAGCCGAGCATTTCACCGGTGATGACCGTCAGGCGAACCGCCGAGATCTCCGCCACAGGCAGCGATGCGTAATGATCAAAGGACGGCACATCGTCCCGGTGATCGTCCGGCAGCGCAACCCATAATTGAAGCCCTTCCAGTTGTCCCGAGTTCCTGGCCGGCGTTTCTTCGGAGTGCGCGATCCCGGTGCCGGACGTCATGAGGTTCAATTGGCCGGCGCGCATGAGCGCTTCGTATCCGAGGCTGTCTTTGTGAACGATCTCACCCGCCGCGAGCCATGAGACTGTTTGCAGGCCCATATGCGGATGCGGAGCGACATCCATCGGTTTTGCCATCGTGAAGCTGATCGGCCCGTACCGGTCGAGGAAGCACCACGGCCCGACCATACGGCGTTGGCTGCGGGGAAGGGCCCGGAAGATCTCTATCGAACCGAGAGAGGTCCGTCGGGCGGGAAGGCTGTCGATGAGGAGCGCCTCGTCCGAGTTTCGCATCAGAGGCATTATATGTGGTCCGAACCGAGTCATCGCATGCGCTGACCGTACCAGTGCATGGCGCCCATCAGCAGCCGCAATTCTTTTGCGCGATCACTGACGAGATCGAAGTGAACCTGGTACGCGTCCGGCGCGGACTCGCTCACAAACTCTCCGTTGCCAAGAAAGCGCAGGATGGTCGTCGGACCAGGAGGAGGCATCTCAAGCCAGAGCTGATCGCCTCGATCTACGACATGCACGGTGAACACTCCGATGTCGAAATCTCCGACGTACCGCTTGCGGGCATCCGATGACAGTGCGTGCGCAGAAAACCTGGGTATGGGCAGGTGCAACAGCCGGCGTGCGATGCGCCGCTCGATGACTTCGGTTCTCACATCACCACGATTCGCGAGAACGACCACAGTCAAGGCAGCGTCCGGGTAGTACGCTGCGCTGGCGGAAAAGCCGAGCATCGCGCCGTTATGTGCGATCTTGTGACGGCCATCGAGGGACACGAGCGACAAGCCAAAGCCGTAATCGACCTCTCTACCGTCGCTCAGCCGGGCAGGCGCGCTCATTGCGTGATAAGACTCCTGTGTGACCACGCGGCCGGAGGCGAGCAACCGTGTCCATCGCGCCAGGTCGAGAGCGTGTGCGCACAATCCGCCATCGCCGCGGATCCAGTTCATATTCTCGGGTGCTGCAAGAACAGGCGTGCCATCTTTTGAAACATGCCCCCGGGCCTCGAGCGAACCCTGTGGGAGCGGTGTGCACTGATGCAGCGACGTGAGTCCGAGTGGCTGGAAGAACTCGCGGGTCAGTACGCGTTCATACGGCATACCTGTAACCCGCTCGACAAGCTGCGCGAGAATCAGATAGTTCGCGTTGCTGTATGACCAGCGAGAGCCAGGTGCGAAATCTACCGGCGCTTGTTGCAGGATCGCCACCAACTCTGCGGTGGAGCGATTCAAATCTTCGATACCGGCGATGTATGCAGGCATCGTGAATGGTTCGCGAATACCGGACGTGTGATTCAGCAGGTGTCGTATACGAATCTGCGGGGACAACAGGTTGAACTCGGGAAGATGCCGTGTCACAGCATCGTCGAGCGAGACGCTTCCCTGTTCGGCGAGCCGCAGGACCAGTGCAGCGAGGAATTGCTTGCCGATCGAGCCAAGCTGGAACACCGTTTCGGCAGTGACCGGCGCTGCCCGCGCGACTTCGCCGCGCCCATATCCGCTCGATAGCAGCAGTTCGTCGCCCTGCATCACTGCGACGCTAAGGCCCGGGATCTTGAATTCGTCAAGCGCCGCCGCAGCAAGAGATGCGACTTGATCGACATCCGGCGCCAATGGTGCCGTAGAGCTTTTGTGGTCACCAGAGCGACAGGCAATGACCAGGAAAAGGGAAGCAAGCCAACAGCGATATCGGAGTCCCGGAGAAAGCATTCTTCAAATCTCCCGGAGGAGTGCAGCCTGCGATACGCAAACTGTCACAAATTGTTTTCCGATTGTTTCAAACAAGTACGGCATTGCCCGATGAGATAACAGCACAAAGTCGCACCTCAAGTCCAAACCGAACACGATGCGACGAGAAGCAGGAGAGCTAACGCTTCCGCAGGATTACATGGAGATCTGGCCGGAGCCATGACCCAAACCAAGAGAAGTTTGACTTACTTCACCGATGCACGTTGCTGAAGCTCAGTAAACCAGTTGAGCACGAAATTCATTTGATAAGCTTCACGACCGCCAGGTTGAACTTCCGCACGGCTGTACGTCGCAATGAACTGTTTTCCGTCGGGGCTGATGTCGTAAGGGCGTCCTGCGTATTGGACGCCACCAAGCCGCATACCCTCGATGGGAAGCGGCTTCGGTTGGCCATACGTCAACGTCAGGCCAGGTTGTGCCTGGATGTCCACTGAGAAAATTCGAGGACGTCCTCCCCCAATCTGGTTTTCGAGGTAAAACAACTGCTTTCCGTCGGATGACCAAAGCGGATCCATCGTCTGAAGCGTGCTGACAGTAATCTGATACCTCGGTTCGCCGCCGGAAAACGGTTGTACGAAGATGTCCCGACTGTCGGTTTCGGCAGAGGCGTACGCCAGCCACCGTCCGTCCGGCGAGAGGCTCGATGAACTCTGAATCGAATTGCCCAGAAACACAGGCTTCAGTTTTCTATCGCCATCCAGCGAAAGAGCCCAGACGCCTCGGCCCCGTGGCGAATCTATAGAGAGCGTGAGCAATTTTCCGTCAGGCGACCAGGATTCAGGTCTATGGTCTTCATCCATTTCCGCTGCGGTCAACCTCTCAGCGGCGCCATTTCCATCAGAGAGTTGCCGAAATATTCCGGGAGGACCTGTCTTAGGTTCAGACCGGAATACGATGTACCGTCCATCAGGTGTCCAAAGAGGCAACGCACTTGATCCGCCGAAGTTCAGACGTCGAGGTGCGGCAACACCCGCCAGGTCGTGTATCCAAATGCTGAGTCCCTCCCTTTCGTCGTTTACTACGGCAGCGAACTGTTTTCCATTTGGCGAGAAACGCGGCGTTAAGTAACTCGCAGGTCGAAGATCGAGGGGCCGGCGCTTGCCATTCAGGTCGATCAAAACCAGGGATCTCTGATCACCAAAGCGATCGTTTTGGACAAATACGAGCGAGCCGTTATCGGAAAAGCTGTAATTTGCGGCTCCAGAATCGGCGGGATTGAGCCGTAAAACCCCTTGCACGACCGATACTGGCCTGCCAGTTACCTGTAATTCGCTGGGATCGAAGGGGACAGCAAACAAGATATTGCCGACGGCATAAACAATGTGGCCGGTCGACACATAACGCGCGTCACCGCCACCCTTCATAATGGTTTTCCGCTCGCCCGTTTTGAGAGAGTGGGTGACAATCTGAGCCTTGTCCCAACGGTCATTGCCGGTGTTCGCTGCAATCGTGAACAAGACCGTATGCCCGTCCGGAAGGAGCTGCGGACTTTGTCCGACTTGATTCGGCTCCACCTTAACAAGGGTTTCAAGCGTTCCGCCACCTGCTGAAACGCGCTGGATTCCGGACGCCCCCGCTCCAAGAAGGATATTTCCGTCGGCAGTCCAGCTCGCGCCGAATGGGAGAGCGTATAGATCGCAAATCGTGACGGAAGCTCCCCCGCTGACTGCAACCTTCTTCAGCTTTCGTTGGGACACAGAATGAAATGCAACCCACATGCTATCCGGTGAAAAAAACGGCGTGTCCACGTCTTCCGAGGTGCCGGGAATGGGGTTCGCTATCATCTCATCCAGCGATTTCAGATAGAGCTGCCCATCAGCAACGTAAACTACTTTTTTTCCATCGGGTGACAACGCGACGAGGTGACGTCCCGCCCTGGTGAACCTCTGCTCTTCGGGAAGAACATAGGAAAAGCGAGTAACCAATGTTGTCGCAGCAGGCCGCAAGGACCAGACAATCCAAGTCGTGATGGCGGCCGTCATTACAGCGATCACGGCGGCGGAAACGGCCCACGTCGCAAACACTCGCGACCGGCTTTTATGAAGTGGTGGAAGTTGGTGGGCGCGCGGATCGAGCATCAGGCCGGCGATTTCTATCCGCACATCTCCGATGGCCTGCCATCGATCCTTGCGATTTTTTGCAAAGCAACGGCGCAGGAGTTCGTACAGCCGGACATTGAGATCGGCGGGCAACAGGCTCAAGTCGGGATTCTTCTTTGTGACCGCACCAAGGATTTCAGAGATGTCTTCACCCTGGAACGCCTGCTGTGCTGTCAGCATTTCATAAAGAACGCATCCAAAGGAGAAGACGTCGGTCCGTTGATCCACAGGCTGGCCTCGAGCTTGTTCCGGCGACATGTACGGCACCGTGCCGAGGATGACAGCGTCGCTGCCGCTCATTAGAGTTGGCGAGTTGGACACTGTGGCGGCGACTGGATCGGTCTCCACTCCTTGATGGCTGCGCCCTGTCGGGCTTGCGCTTTGCGTCACGGCCTTCGACAAACCGAAGTCGAGCACCTTGACCTTGCCGTCCGGAGTGATCTTCACATTCGCCGGCTTCAGATCGCGATGAATGATGCCTCTCTCGTGCGCCGCTTCAAGCGCTTCACAGATGTGCCGGCCGATCTCGAGAGCTTCGTCTACGGGAATCGGACCACGCTGGATGCGTTCGCCGAGCGTCTCGCCTTCCACAAGTTCAAGCACAAGGAATCGCGTCTCATTCGCTTCCAGCACGTCGTGGATGATGGCGATGTTGGCATGATTGAGGGAGGCAAGAACTTCGGCTTCGCGCTGGAAGCGACTCACACGATCTGCGTCTCGCGAGAGCTCTTCGGGCAGGATTTTGATCGCGACCTCGCGTTTCAACTTCAGGTCGCGTGCGCGATAAACCTCACCCATGCCGCCGGCGCCAAGCAGCCCGAGGATCTCGTAATGGGCCAATCGGGTTCCCGCAGACAGCGTCATCGGCCGTGAATCGAGTTTCGCTGCCGGGCTCCAGTTGCGATTTTCCCCAGCGATGCGTTCCAGCATGTCGCCTTCGGAAACGTCCTGCCTCAACAGTGACTCGACTTCACTCCGCAATACATTGTCGCCTTCGCACGCGTTCACAAGAAATGTGCTGCGCTGCGCGGGTTCATGTTCCGATGCCGCGTGGTACAGTGCGATGACTTTTTCCCAGCGTGCGGGATCCAGCGAATCCTTCACATTCGACCCTTTCGTGGGATTTCGGCGGCGCTTATATTAGCCCGAACCTATCAGAATCAGTACAATAACCAGGACATCGCCCAGTGGTCTCAGGAGGACTTTTCTGCCCGGTAAAATCACTGTTTTGCTGAAGGCGTGGTCGGCCGGCGACTCCGCCGCACAAGAACGGCTGATCCCTCTCGTTTATGACGAACTTCGACGTGTCGCGACGGCGTACCGCCGCAAGGCGGGTGCAGGTGACACTCTGCAGACGACGGCGTTGGTACATGAAGCCTACGTGCGCCTGGTCGACATGCCGAGCGTCGATTGGAACGATCGCGTTCACTTCTTCGCGCTGTCGGCGAAATTGATGCGGCGCATCCTTATCGATGCCGCCCGTGCTCGAGGCGCCGCCAAGCGTGGCGGAACCGCAGGCGTGCTCCATCCCTCCAACCTGGATGAGATCCCCGCACCGGATTCCGAGCGCGCTCCCGTACTCATCGCACTGGATGAAGCACTGAATCGTCTGAGCGAGTTTGATTCGCGCCGCGCGCGTATTGTTGAACTGCGCGTCTTTGGCGGCTTGACTGTCGAGGAAACCACGAAGGCTCTTGGCCTGTCGCCACGCAGCGTTATCCGGGACTGGAACGTGGCGAAGGCCTGGCTGATGCGAGAGATGTCCGGCACTCACTGAATCGCCGCGCCCCCGACGAGTTCCAACCCATCCACAAACGGTCCGCCACGCGAAAAGCTGGAGTTCACAGCGCCCCTCAAGGTCATGCTGGCCATCACTGGATTGAAGCCATTCCACAGCGCCACGCACAGATTCTCGGTAGCGGGATCAAATGCGAGCCCGCCAATGAGGTACGCCGTGGTGCTGAACAAATCGCCCAGCGCCGCGCCAGTTCCCGCATCGAAAGCTGCCACCACGCCGCCCAACGTCCCGCATCTCTCCTTGCAAAAGGAGACGTAGATGCGGTCCGACTCAGCGTTATACGCCACCCCCATCGCAGCGCGCGGATACAACGGATCGGCAGGGCTGCCGACCGGCAGGGCAATGGTGGCTTCAATCGTTCCGGTTGCTGGATTGATGCGCTCCAGAGCGGGTGGGAAAAACTCCGCTCGCCACAACCGCTGCCGCTTGCTGTCCCAGGCCATGTCGGTGTTGTTTGCCGCGACGCTCCCCGGAAAGCCGGCCAGGACCGTGTTCCCGTCCGTCGTTCGTTTCGTCAGGTTGCCGAATGGGTCGCTGAACCAAAGATGCGTGCCATCGAATGCGATACCGCTGACCGGCGCCGATACAGTTCCAAGCATGCTGCCGGAGATATCGGTGGCAGTTGCCGTCGCTGATAATTCAGAGGCATTGTTGCCTAGCCACAACGCGCCCCCGCTCGGCACGCTCGCCGAAGTCAACTGGCGGCTGGAGTTCAGACCTACTGAAATCGGCAGCGAAATGTTGGGCAATTCCGTCAGTCCCCAGTACACCAGCATGTCCTGCGGGTCCGCAGTTATTCGATAACTCCCGGTGAAGGTGATGCCGCCCCGCGCGACGGGTGCCGGTGGTACGGAGAACGTGGAGGCTCCCTTGGCGCTGTAGGAAAGCCCAGTGAGCATCCCGTACCCGTAGACGTCGACCAACGTGCTGATGACGCACAGGCCGCCCGGTTGTTGCACGAGGCAGGAGTCGGTGGGGGAGGTTTGCGCGGTCAGCTTCATGGACCCGGAGAGCACCACTCTGTCGAAGAACGCACCGCTGCTGACCGAAACGGTAGTGCGGATCGGAATATTGACCTGCGAGGTCGCCACCTGGGCTTTCAAGGAAGAGGCTCCGAATACCGCCGTCAATAGGAGAACTGTCCTGTGAATTTGCATATTTGCTCCTCACAGAGACAATCGGAAACGGTGAGCGAAATGTGCCACGCCGGCTCAGCTCCCGTAATCGAACGTGTGGTGAACCGTTATTTGAAGATCGATTTCGCCAGCATCGCGTGGATGCCTTTGGTTCCATCCACAAGCTGCGTGACGCGGAGGTCCACGGCGATGGAACTCAGGATGTACGCATCGTCGCGACGCATGCCTTTCTCCTCGACCAGGAAATCGATCATTTCGCGGGTGGCGAGTTTTGCCGCTTCGTCCAGGTCCGTGTGTAGGCCCATGGCAATGTAATGCGTCGGGGTTTCGGCGCGGGGCCAGTTGAGATGTTTGCCTTTGCGAACAAAGACCTGGACCGTTCCGCGAACGGAAGTCTCGACTGCGGTGAGGCTGACTTCGCCGTCGCCTTGCATCGCGTGCGCGTCGCCCACGGACAGCAGCGCGCCGGAAACATGCACCGGCAGGTACAACGTCGAACCTGCGACCAGTTCCTTGTTATCGAGGTTTCCCGTGTGCGGGCCGGGAGGGCCGCTTGAGACTCTGCCGAGCACTCGCGGTGGTGCGACGCCGATCGAGCCGAAGAACGGCGCGAGCCGCAACGTCACGCCCGGCGCGAACTCCGCGGTGCCGGCCTTCAGGTTGTATCGGATGAGTTTGAATCGTGTGTATGGAAAATCGTCGGGCAATGTACCGCTGCCGGGGATGAAACCCGTGACGCCGTAGGGATGCAGAAACTCGAATCCGATGATCCGAACCTCAAGAACATCACCAGGTTCGGCGCCTTCGACATAGATTGGGCCCGTTAGCGGATGCGCGCCCGGTCCGCGGTCCGTGATGGCGCGCTCGACGGCCTTCAGAGAATCGGGGATCTCGTTGTCCGGCACGCCGGCCAGCGTCAGACGCTCGATTCCGCGTGCGACCATGGTCTCGGCTCGTACGGTGTCTCCCGAGTTGATGCGGAGGACGGGTTTCAGACGTCCATCGTAGTATCCCCAATGGACGTTTTCCGGCGTCAACTTGAGGTCGTGCGTCCTGGATTGGGCAAACAGAAATACAAGGGCCAGGAGTATGGGTTTCATCCGCACACGATCATACAAGGGATGGTATTGGTTTCAAGAAAAGCACACTGTTTCCCGGAAACCACGGCATTGCGTATCCATCGCATCAGGGCGCCGTACTGAGCGAGGCTCACATCATCGGCGAAATCGGCGAAGTATTGACCGGACGCTTGCGAGGCCGGCACAGTGAACAGGAAATTACCGTATTCAAATCGCTGGGTCTCGCCATCGAGGATGTGGCGGCCGCGCAACACATCTATGAGACTGCCCGCAAGCATTCTGACCTGACGCGCTTTTCCTTTAACGGCCTCTAGAAGGGTCGCGACCAGTCTGAGGATTTTTCGCGTGTTTTCGGCTCTTAAATAGTTTTGCAGGTTCTACAGTGCATAACACAGCAACCAGCAAATCGAGCGAGACCAAGTACGGAAGGAGAATTCCATATGGCTAAGAAGAACAGCAGTGCGTACGAAACATACGTGGCGAAAGCGGATGCCGTCGTCGCGATGAAGTTGGCGAAGGCCGTTTCGCCGTTCAGCATCCAGGTACGATTCGTCGGCGGGCTGACAACGACACAGAAGAACGCGTTCAAGGCCGCCGCGGATCGTTGGACAAAAGTTATCGTCGGCGACTTGCCCAACGTGTTGCTCGGCGGCGAGGTCATCGACGACATTCTGATCGAGGCGCAGGGCGTCGCCATTGACGGTCCGGGCGGCATTCTTGGACAGGCAGGCCCGACGCGTCTGCGGCCCGCGAGCGCAGGCGTTGCGGCGTTCCTGCCGGCGAAAGGCAAAATGCAATTCGACACCGCCGACCTCGCCGCGATGCAGAGCGCAGGCACGCTCGTCGATGTCATTACTCACGAGATGGGCCACGTTCTGGGAATTGGAACGATCTGGAGCATTAAAGGATTGCTGGCCGGCGCCGGTACCTCCAATCCGATTTTCAAGGGTGCGAGCGCGAAGAAAGAATTCGGTATCTTGAAAGGCACAGGACCGGCGCCGGTTCCTGTCGAGAATACAGGCGATCCCGGAACCATCAATTCGCATTGGCGGGAAAGCGTCTTCAGAAACGAATTGATGACCGGATTCGTGGGTTCGGCCGGCAATCCCATCAGCAAAATGACCGTGGCCAGTCTCAAAGACATGGGGTACGTCGTTGACGTGAGCAAGGCCGATCCGTACACGCTGCCGAGCCATCTGATGCTCGCTGAGAAGGGTCTTCTGGCCAAGGCCGCCAGCGCGCATGCGCGAGGAGGAATGGTGCTGCCGATCATTCCCATCGTCTTGCCGGAGGGCAGCATCAAGGACTAACATCGAATCGAATGCATTTTGAGACGGAGGAGCGATGGAAAAGATCGTCAGACCTGACGCGGAAGTCCTTGGCGAAGACGCATTGATACCGGCCGGCAATCTGATCTCTCCTCCTCCGAATCGATTTACCCATGAACTGACTGTCGATCAGCCCTTCTACTACGCCGGCGCGGAAGCCAGCCGGCCGCCGAACGGCGAGTTCGCCGCGGGAACCAGACTGGTCCTGCTTGTCCACGATGGCGGCCAATACTGCCGCGTCGTGGACGAACAGGGCCTGTATGTTGAAACCGAGTATCGGGGGCTCAAACCTTTGTAAGTCGCCTCAGACCAGAATAAAACTCCATGGACGAAGGCCTCATCCCGTTGCTCGAAGTTTCCGAACGCGCCTGGCAGAGTTTCAAGGACTCGCTGAAGGATATCGGTCCGGATGAAATCGATTGGCGGCCGCTGCCTCAAGCAAACAGCATCAATACCATTGTTCGCCACCTTCGGATCGAAGCCGAATGGCATGCCGACTGCATTGAGAACGGCGTTCTCATGCCGGCTGAAATGACGCCCGAAGTTCAACGCTTGATCGACGCTGTTCCAATGGATTTCGGGCGCAACGTCGCCGAGCTCGAGCAACTATTTTCACGATTCCACGTGGCGCTTCGGCAAACATCGCTCGAGTCGCTGCGGCGGCAAACCGACCGTGCTTACAATCATCCAGCCTGGACTCAAGCTGAAGGAACATCCGCGGGCCGACGACATTTCCTCGGTTACCATCAGCCGATGCATCTGGCCGGACACACGTCGCAGATCCGCACCATCCGTAATCTCTTTCGCACGACTCGAGGCGAGTCCGGCCGATTCTTTCCGGAGAATCCGACATTTCCAACTGCAACTGAGTGAACGCCACTACTTCCGGAGGTTACGAACTGGTATCCATTCCGCTGTTGAAGTAAGCTTACGCCTCAATTACGGAGGACTCCGATGAAGTCCCGGATCACGCTGATCTGCGTCGCATCCGTCCTATCCCTCGCAGTGCGGGCTCAGGCACAATCGCCTGCCTCGACGGAGCGCCAGTTCCTCGACCGCTATTGCTCGACCTGTCATAACGACCGGCTTAAAACAGGAGGCTTCAGTCTGGAGCGCGTCGACGTGTCCAGGCCTGATGCGCAGCCCGAAGTATGGGAGAAGGTCGTGCGGAAGATGCGCACGGGTGTCATGCCGCCGGCCAATATGCAGCAACCTCCCAGGGCGGACCGCGCCGCGATGTTGACGTGGTTGGAAACTTCGCTGGATACCGGTTCGGCCGCGAAACCGAATCCCGGCCGAACTGAAACGTTGCGACGGCTGAATCGAACCGAGTACCAGAACGCGATACGCGATCTGCTGGCGCTGGACATCGATGCGGCCTCGTTTTTGCCGGCCGATGAGAGTGGTCAGGGCTTCGACAACGTCATCGTCGGGGATCTCTCGCCGACGCTCCTCGATCGTTACATCTCGGCCGCCCAGAAAATCAGCCGGCTGGCCGTCGGAGGGGCGGCGTCCTCTTTACAGAACGACGTCATCCGCGTGCCGGCCGACCTCACGCAGGAAGAGCATATGCCCGGCTTGCCGATTGGCACACGCGGCGGCATTTCGGTGCCGTATACGTTTCCCCAGGACGGCGAGTACGAGATCCAGATCTGGCTCGCCCGCGATCTCGCCGGCAGCATCAGCGGGCTGCGTGAGCCGCGGCCGCACGAGATGCTGGTGCTCGTCGATCGCGAGCAGGCCGGGAGTTTCACGATTCAGAGGAAGCCCGGCGACGACGATACGACGCTGGACAAGAACCTGAAGCTGCGAGTTGCCGTGCATGCCGGCACGCACAACCTCGGCGTCACGTTCGTCAAGGACGGCGCATCGCTCATCGAGACGGCAAGGCAACCGACACAATCGCGCTTCAACGACAGGCGTCATGCGCGTACGGCGCCCGCGATCGGCCAGGTTTCGGTAACCGGACCTTATGCGCCGAAAGGTGCGGAGAACACACCGAGCCGCAGGCGGCTGTTCGTGTGCCGCCCGGTCAGAGCGGACAAGGTAGCGGAAGAAAAATGCGCAATAGAGATTCTCTCGACGCTGCTGCGGCGCGCCTATCGCCGGCCGGTGACCAGGGCGGAGGTGGATGAGCCGATGGCCTTCTATCGCGAAGGCCGCGCCGAAGGCGATTTCGACGCGGGAATCGAACGGGCGCTGAGCGCGGTGCTCATCAACCCGGATTTCCTGTTCCGGGTCGAAACGGATCCCAAAAAAGCCCCGGCGAACGGCGTTTACCGGATCAGCGATCTCGAACTGGCGTCGCGATTGTCCTTTTTCTTGTGGAGCAGCATCCCGGACGATGAACTGCTCGATGCCGCAGTTCGCGGCAGGCTGAGCCAGCCCGGAGAACTCGAGAAACAGGCGCGCCGGATGGTCGCCGATCGCCGCTCGTTCAATCTCGCGACAAATTTCGCCGGACAGTGGTTGCGCCTGCGCAATGTCGAGGCGATCACGCCGAATTTCGCTCTCTTTCGAGATTTCGACGACAACCTGAGACAAGCCTTCCGGCAGGAAACCGAGCTCTTCTTCGATAGTGTGCTGCGCGAGGATCGCAGTGTCGTCAACCTGATCCGGGCAGACTACACGTTCCTCAATGAACGGCTTGCAAAGCACTACGGAATCCCCAACGTGTACGGAAGCCGGTTCCGGCGCGTGACACTCGCGCCGGAAAGCCATCGGGGCGGCCTGCTGCGGCAAGCCAGCGTTCTCGCGGTCACGTCTTACGCCACGCGAACATCCCCGGTACTTCGCGGCGTCTTCGTGCTGAAGAACGTCTTCGGCGCGCCGCCGCCTCCGCCGCTTCCGAACGTGCCGGCGCTCGACGAAAGCAGCGTCTCGGCCAATCTTTCGATGCGCGAGCGGTTGGCTGCGCATCGCAATAACGCCGTGTGCGCGAGCTGTCACCGCACGATCGATCCGGTGGGTTTCTCGCTCGAGAACTTCAATGCGGTTGGACAGTGGAGAAGCGCGGAGGCGGACGGGCAACCGGTCGATCCGTCGGGAGCACTGCCCGGCGCCGGTGAGTTTCGCGGGATCGACGGACTCGAAGATGCGCTGCTGAGCCGGCCGGATCTGTTTGCGTCGACCTTGACGGAGAATCTATTGACGTTCGCGCTTGGGCGAGGCGTCGAGTATTACGACGGGCCGGCCGTGCGCAAGATCGTTCGCGACGCGGAAAAAGACGGCTACCGGTTCTCGTCGCTTATTCTCGGAATCGTGAAGAGCATCCCATTTCAGATGAGGAGACTGTAAGGAGAGCATGATGTTTATCAGCAAGAAAGCGATCGACAGGCGGACCGTTCTGAAGGCCGCCGGCGCCTCGCTGGCGCTGCCTCTGCTCGATGCCATGATTCCTGCCGCCACGGCATGGGCCAGGACCCCAGCCAGGCCGGTCCCGCGGCTCGGATATGTGTTCATCCCGATGGGATGCGATCACGAGCGATGGACCCCGCAGGGCCAAGGAGAGCTGCGCGAGCTTTCACCGATTCTCGCCTCGCTGCAGCCTGTCAAGGATCAGGTCACCGTCATCACGAACACGCGGTTGCAGAATGCCTATCCGGGGACGCACGACACGTCCAACTCCGCGTTTCTCAGCGCGGCTTTCTCGAAGCACACGGACAGCTCCGATTATTTTCTCGGCATAACGGCCGATCAGATTGCGGCTAAAGAGATCGGCCGCGACACGCAGCTCGCCTCGCTGCAGCTTGCGATGGATCTGAACCCGCTGGCCGGTGTTTGCAACAACGGCTACGCCTGTGTCTATCAGAACTGCCTCTCCTGGTCGTCCCCGACGACGCCGCTTCCCGCTGAGGCGCATCCCCGTGTCGTCTTCGAGCGTCTGTTCGGAGAGGGAGGCAATGCGGAAGCGCGCCGCGCCGGGCTGCGCAATCGCGGAAGCCTGCTGGATGCGTTCAGCGTGGACATTGCCAGGCTGAAGCAGCGCGTGGGTGTTCCCGATCGCGGGCGCGTGGATCAATACGTCGAGAGCATTCGCGAAGTCGAGCGGGAGATCGAGCGGGCCGAGAAAGCCGCAATGGATCCCAAGATGCGCGACGTCGAACGGCCGGTGGGTGTGCCGGCGGAGTTCGCGGATCATGCGAAGCTGATGTTCGACCTGCAGATTCTGGCCTTCCAGGCGGACATCACCCGCATCGTCACGTTTCAGCTCACGCGCGAGCAGAACAATCGGACGTATCCGGAGATCGGCGTTCCGGACCCGCACCATCCTATTAGTCATCACGGCAACGATCCGGAGAAGCTTGCAAAGATTGCGAAGATCAACGCGTTCCATGTGTCGCTGTTCTCCGCCTTCCTTCAGAGGATGAAGGCGACTCCCGATGGCGACGGCTCGCTTCTCGATCACGCGGTCTATATGTACGGCAGCGGAATGGGCAATCCCAGCCTCCACGATCACGACAACCTTCCGATCCTGGTCGCTGGCGGCGCGGGAACCGGCATGAGGGGCGGCCGCCATATCCGATACGTGACAGGAACGCCGCTGGCGAATCTGCACTTCACGCTGCTCGATCGCGCCGGAGTTCATGTGGATTCCTTCATGGATAGCTCGGGAAAAATCGAGGGTCTGTTCGAACTGTAAGAGGTAGGAGACGAACATGTACTGGCGAAAAGTAATCACGGTCATGCTGATGTCGTTCGGCCTTGCAGCCCCCTGCATCGCTGCGGAACGCTCGCCACTCGCCGATGCCGCCGAACGGCGTGATCAGGCCGGCGTTCGCGCGCTTCTCCGTTCCGGCGCGGACGTAAACGCCGCACAGGTGGATGGAACCACGGCGCTGCACTGGGCCGCGTATAACGAAGACGCGGAGACAGTCGCGGTGCTGATTGCCGCGAAGGCCAACGTGAACGCCTTGAACCGGTACGGTGTGCCACCGCTGGCATCAGCGTGTACAAACGGCAACGCCTCGATCGTGAAGCTGTTATTGGATGCCGGAGCCGACGCCAACGCCACGCTGAAGGGCGGCGAAACCGTTCTCATGCTGGCCGCGCGATCCGGCATCGTTGAAACGGTGAAGGCTCTACTCGCCCGCGGCGCCAAACACGACGCCCGTGAACGCCGCGGCCAGACGCCGTTGATGTGGGCGGCTGCCGAGGGCAACACGGCCGTTGTCCGGACGCTGATCGAAGCCGGAGCCGATATCAACGCGAGACTGGATTCCGGCTTTACGCCGTTCTTCCTTGCCGTGCGTGAAGGCCGTCTCGACACGGCGCGCGAGTTTCTCGCGCGAGGTATCGATGTGAATGCGACGCTGCAGCAGCGGCAGGCCGGCGACAGAGGAACGAGTCCATTGATGCTGGCTGTGCAGAACGGTCACTTCGAACTCGCGATTGCCCTGGTCGATGCCGGCGCCAATCCGAACGACGTCCGGACTGGATTCACTCCGCTCCACACGATTGCCTTCGTGCGCAAGCCGGATTCGAGCGACAACAGCGATCCCGCGCCGCCTGCCGGCGCCGGCCGGCTCACGAGCCTGGAGTTCGTGCGCGAAATCGTGAAGCGCGGCGCAAACGTCGATTTCCGCCTGGCGAAAGGCGCGCCGCGGCAACCGAACACATCGTCGAGAATCGACTCCGACGGTGCCACGCCATTTCTCTTCGCAGCCGATCGCTCCGACGTTCCGCTGATGCGCCTGCTTCTCGAACTGGGCGCCGACCCGCTGCTGCCGAACCTCACCAACACCACACCGCTGATGGCCGCAGCCGGCCTGGGCACGACGGAACCGCTGGAAGAGGCGGGCGAGGAAAGCGAAGCGCTGGAAGCAGTCAACATGTTGCTTGACCTCGGCGGCGACATCAACGGCGTGGATAACAACGGCGATACGCCGATGCACGGCGCCGCCTACAACATTTACCCGCGTGTGGTGAATCTGCTGGCGAAACACGGAGCGGATCCGAAAATCTGGAAGAACGAGAACAAGTTCGGCCGCACGCCGTTGTATATCGCGGAGGGCTATCACGGCCGGCTTCCTCGCCCCGACATACCGACGATTGAAGCCGTCACCAAACTGATGCTGGCAGCGGGCCTTTCGACCGAAGGCACACGGCCGAAAGTGGTGGATATCTACGAGAGACCCGCCGCGCCGCCGAATCCTGCCGCACAACCAAAGTAAGTATCCGAAAAACCGGCGCTGACTGAATTCACTAACGAAGTGAGCGTCCGCCTAGCGTTGAGTATTCAGAGTCGATCCAAACCGAAGTGGCGATCACCAACGCCACGGCCAGTCCGGCCGAGGTCACTTTCGAACTGACAATATTGACAGGCTTGTCGATCGGCCTCACCGGCTCGGCGACGGTCCCGCCGAGCGGCCAACTCGTCAGGTCCCTCAATCAGATTACGGGACTGGAATCGCTGCAGACTCCATTTCGTGGAGTGTTGAGAGTCGCGACGTCGCCAAGAATCCACGTTGTTGGTCTGAGAGTACGATCCAATGAAAGAAAAGATCTTCTGATCACGGCCATCCCGCCCGTCAACGAGAGCACACCTTCGATGGGAAACGAGCTTTTGATTCCACACATAGTCGATGGGGGCGGATACAGGACTCAACTCATCCTCTACAGTGGCGCGCCCGGCCAGTTCGGGTCCGGTTCTCTAAGGTTCGTATCGCAGTCGGGTCAACCGTTCGCTCTCGTGTTGCGATAAGCACGCGGGTAGCCGTGGACGTTGCAATCGGGGTTAATGAAAATCATGCGATGCCACGGCAGCCTCGCTGACCGGCAGGGCTTCCACCCGATCGACTTTTACGGAAATCACATTGTCGATGTTCTGCAGGCGGCCGGCGATGAGAAGGAATCGGCCGCCGACGACAGTCAGGCGAGTCTGCGCGAACAGTTTCGGCGTGATGATGGCGTTCGAGATTCCGGTTTCGTCCTCGAGACTGAGGAAAACGAAACCCTTGGCCGTTCCGGGCCGCTGGCGTGCAATGACGGCGCCGGCCACGCGGACATACGTGCCGTTGCGGACGCTCGCGAGATCGGCAGCGCGGAGAACTCCGAGATTGTTGAGGATGGAGCGATAGTAGGCCATCGGATGAGGACCGACGGTCATGCCGGTTCCATGGAAGTCGGCGACGAGACGTTCTTCGGAAGTCATCTGCGCGAGCGGCGATTTTGTGTCCGGCTCTTCGATGGGATCGAGTAACGGACCTGTACGCCGGGAGGCGCGCTCGACCTGCCAGAGCGCGTCGCGTCGATGGAACATCCCTCTCCCTCCGGGAGAGGGATGGCGCGAAGCGCCAGGGTGAGGGCCGGTCTGCCGCCATGTTTCGTTGTGCCTGCCCTCACCCGTCGCTTCGCTCCCGCCCTCTCCCGGGGGGAGAGGGCTGCCCGGGCCCAGGAAATTCAGCGCGCCGATTTCAGCCAGATAAATCAATTCCCGCTTCTGCAGCTCCGGCACCCGCCGCGCAAGATCGTCGATGCTCGTCAACGCCGCGCGCGCACGCGCTTCTGCGATCGCGCGCGCAACCGCCTCACGCATGCCTTTCACATAGCGCATCCCCACACGCATGGCGCCGTTTTCCAGCGTGCACAGCCAGCCGGATTTCGTGACATCGATTGGTTTCACTTTTAATCCGTGCCGTTGCGCGTCTTTCACCAGAGTTGCGGGGCTGTAAAAACCCATCGGCTGGTTGTTCAGCATGGCTGCGGTGAATGCGGCGAGGTAATGGCATTTCAGATACGCGCTCGAGTAAGCGATAAGAGCGAAGCTGGCGGCATGCGACTCCGGAAAGCCGTAAAGCGCGAACGATGTGATCGATTGAATGATCTGGTCCTGCACATCTCCGGCGATCCCGTTTTTATTCATGCCTTCGCGCAGCTTCACTTCGACTTCCTTCATACGCCGCTCGGACCGCTTGAACCCGAACGCGCGGCGCAACTCTTCCGCCTGCCCGCCGCTGAAGCCGGCGGTGATCATGGCCATGCGCAGCAATTGTTCCTGAAACAGCGGGACACCGAGCGTCCTCTTGAGGACGGGTTCGAGCGCGGGATGCGCGTACGTCACGGGCTCACGGCCCATTCTTCGATTCAAAAAAGGATGAACCATCTTTCCCACAATCGGCCCGGGCCGGATGATCGCCACCTGCACGACGATATCGTAAAACCTTTCGGGCCTCATCCGCGGCAGGCACGACATCTGCGCGCGACTTTCGATCTGGAACATGCCGACGGTGTCTGCTTTCTGCATCGCCGCAAAGGACGCGGGATCGTTTTCCGGAAGATGCGCGAGGTCGACGTCTTCTCCATGATGCTCGCGGATCAACTTCAGCGAGTCTTCCAGCACTGCCATCATGCCGAGTCCCAGCAGATCGACCTTCACGATGCCCATGTCCGCGCAGTCATCTTTGTCCCACTGCACGACGTTGCGGCCGGGCATCGATGCCGGTTCGAGCGGCACGACAGAATCCAGCTGGCCCTGGCAGATCACCATGCCGCCGGAATGCTGGCCGAGATGCCGCGGCATGTCCTGAATGTTCACGCACAGTTCGAGAAACTTCCGGATGCGCCGGTCTCGCATGTTGAAACCGGCAGCGCGGAACTGCGCTTCCAGCGTGTCCGATTCATCCTTGTATTCGAAATGACCGACAAGACTCGAAAGCCGATCGAGCGTCGGCGTATCGAAACCCAGCGCCTTGCCCACTTCACGCGCCGCGGACCGGCCGCGATACGTGATGACATTGGCGGTCATTGCCGCGCCGAGCGCGCCGTATCGTTGATAGACATATTGAATGGCGCGCTCGCGCTGGTCGCCGCTCGGGAGATCGAGATCGATGTCGGGCCATTCGCCGCGTTCTTCCGAAAGGAATCGCTCGAAGAGCAGTTCCATCTTCACCGGATCGACAGCCGTGATCTCCAGCGCATAACAAACCGCGCTGTTCGCCGCGGAGCCGCGACCCTGAATGAGGATGTTGTTCTTCATGCAGAACTGAACGATGTCCCAGACGATGAGGAAATAACCTTCGAGGCCGAGCTTCTCGATCAACACCAGTTCGCGTTCGATCTGCCGGCGTGGTTTTTCGCCGTAAGGCCGGAAGCGTTTGCGCGCGCCATCCTCCGTCCGTTTGCGAAGAAATGACGCCATCGACTCGCCTTCACCGACGGGGTATTTCGGAAACTCGTAGCCGAGATCTTTCAGCGTGAATTGAATACGCCGGGAAAGCTCGACCGTGTTCGCAATGGCTTCCGGTACGTCATGAAACAACTGCGCCATTTGCGCCGGCGTTTTCAGATATCGATCCGAGTTTCTGGCAAGAAGGCGGCCGGCGGTTTCCAGCGTTCGATGATTGCGAATGCATGTGAAGACATCCAGGATCTCGCGCTGATGCGGCGACGCGTACCGCACACCGTTGGTGGCCAACAACGGCAAATGAAAACTTTCGGCAAGCGCGATGGCCTGTTGATTGATGGCTTCTTCCTGCCGGTCGTAATGGCGCTGGAGTTCAACGTAGACATTGGCGCGGCCGAAGATGTCGATCAGCCGCTGGAGTGCGTCAGGACCGTTTTTGTCGGGAATGGCGCGGGTCAGGGGACCGTGCTCGCCGCCCGTGAGGCAGATCAGTCCTCGCGCGTGTGACCTCAGCTCATCTTCGGCGATCGCGCCCTTGCCTTTGGCCGCGCGGAGTTTCGTACGCGTCAGAAGCCGGCACAGGTTCTGGTAGCCCTCGCGCGTTTCGGCCAGAAGCGGATAGCGCACGCCGGTGACGGACGTCACTTCAGCGCCGATGTGCGCCTGAATTCCGGCTTTTGTTGCGGCGAGATGAAAACGAGGCGCGCCGTAAACACCGTCGCGGTCGAGCAGAGCCATTGCAGGCATTCCGTATTCGGCGCACGCGCCGGCAAATTCTTCGGGCAGGGCGGAGCCTTCAAGAAAACTGAATGCAGAGCCGGCATGGAGTTCGATGTAGGGCGAGCTCAATCGTAAACTCCCTGCGCGTACCACCGGTCGAGATGGACGTCGTAATAAATGCGATAAAGCGTGTCGCCGGCCTCGATGTCCCATTCTTCCCGATCCCACATCGTCGGCCGCCACCAGTCGCCGGAGGTACGCCATGGGCCGCTTGCCGTGGCGATGCGTCCATGCATGCCGTGGAAAGCGATCCAGATGGGAATGCTATGGCCAAGCTGGACGGTGGCTTCGAGAGGAGGGCGGAAGAGTCGGAGGGCGAGGGGTACTGCAGGCGCGGTCTGTGACCGCGCGTATTTGGTGCGGTCACAGACCGCACCTGCAAACTTCTTCACCTCAAGACCGTCCGTCCGGTGCGTATCCAGCAAGGCAGGCGCGCCCACATTCTCTTCGCCGACCACAGCCTTCAACCTCGCCAGCGTGAGTTCCAGTTTTTCCGGATCGGGCGCAACCGGCACGAACAAACCGTTCTGCAGAACGCGCGGTTTTGTGGGGAATGCTTCAATTTCGATGTGGTTGACCGCCAGCCCCGGCGGGTGCGCTTCGAGATCGAGAATAAACAGCTTTGTCAGAAGCCTCGCATTCCGCACCGGAATGGGCAGATTCAAAATGCGGACGTAGCTCCCCAATGCGAGGCGCAATTCGTGCGTTGCCAGATTGCGCGATCGCATCTTCGAACAGATCTGCTCCAGCATCCTCGACAGGATGAACGTCAGAGGCTCGATGGTCGTGATGTCGTAATCGAGATCCATTACTTCGACGAATCGCACAGCCTCGACATACGGCACGATCGGCCGCTCGCCGGCTCCCTGGGCGCGTTTGTGAAGTTGAATGCCTTCCTGCCCGAGCCGTTCCGAAATCTGCAGGGCCGGAAGGCCGGCGAATTCGCCGAGTGTATGGATACCCCACCGCTGGAGTGTTTCCAGAATTTCCGCCGACGGCCCGAGCACATCCACCGGCAGATCGCGCAACCGCGCGGCTTCCATGCCGCGGTGAATGACCGTCACTCCGCCAAAACCGCAGGCCGCGCAGATTGCGGCATCGGCGTTTCCGGCCAGCGCGATATTCGCGTCGAGGCCGCGTCTGCGAAGATCGTTTTGAATTTTTTCCGCGATCTCCGAATATCCGCCGAACAGACGTTCAAGTCCTTCCACATCGAACACGACTGTTCCCGAGCCTGTGTTTTCCACACGCGGCGAAAACCCGCCGGCGCATTCGACGAGCCGAGCGGCGGCGTCAGCGGACGCATTCGGAATGTAGATGCACGCGAACATGGGAGTTGTAGGGGTGCGCTCGTCGAGAGCGGACAACTTCGATATTGAGATTTAAGCCGTTCAAAATCGTGGACCACTCCGCGCCGCGCATTTCCATCCGCAACGCAAGCGCGGCGGCGGATTTGACGATGCTTTCAGGGGTCATGACGAGAAGCACGGTCGGAGTTTTTTCGATCGTGCGCTGGAAGCGGAACCACGATGCGAGCGGAATGGAACGGATGTGCGGCAACGGAAGATCGGTCAGGTCCATCACGACACGGCCGAACCCGCCGCCCTGAAGCAGCAGATCGGTGGATTTCAAAACCTGGTCGAGCGCGCGGCAGCGCACCCATAACAATTGACTCAATTCCACACCCGCTTCGGCCGCCGATTTCGGGTCGAAAGCGTTATTGCCGTCGACGAGCGCGCAGACTTCGCCGCTTGCAGCCGGGGCCGTCGCTTCGGCAAGGATCGAAACCATGGTGGAGGTGCGGCCGGAGGAACGTGGGCCAAAAATTTCCGTGATGGCGCCGCGGGGCAGGCCGCCGGTCCGCGCGTCGAGCAGAGCAATTCCGGTCGGAACGCTTTCGAAGACACGGCGGTCGAGGTCGGAGCCCGAGCGCACCAGCGCGAAGTTTTGCGGCGGAAAGATGACCGATTGCATCACGAAGTTCACCGAGATCCGTTTACTTATACCGAACAAATGTACGGTAGTCAACGGCCGCGTGAGAGGCTTGTAGAAATGTCGGCATGCCTTACGATCACCATATTCCGACAAGTGACAGTGACTGCCGTCGTGCTGGCTCGCATTGAGATTATTAAAGTTATATCTGCGTGCCGGAGTTCGTTCTTTGGGTGGGTAATTGCAACAATCGCATCGAAATTTTTGGCAAAGGATTGGCTAATGAAATTTTTCAGGATGATCCGCTTAATGATCCGCCCTACGTTACTTCTTCTGGCCCTCTTTCGGGAACGAACGTCAACCACGGCGGACCTTTCAAGGCCACATTTCAGGATGGCCCCTTCTCGAATCAGTATTTCCCGACGGTTTGTCTTGAATACACCGAAAACTTCCAGATCGGTGGCGTCTATATGGTCACGATCGAACCGAGCGCCATTTTCGGCGGCGGCGGAGCGGTTAATGGACAGGATCCTGTCAGCCCGGCTACTCAACTGCTGTACCGGACATTCCTGACCGGCGGCCTGGACGCTTTGGGTTTGGGTTTCGATTATTCCCAGCAATCTTCATACATCGCGGTACAAACTGTCTCTGGACGAACAACACGCCATATCAGCAGGCAAACAAGGTCCAGAGCCAGTTGATCTGGGTGCCTGAGCCGAGTTCGCTGGTGCTGATCTCGGTTTCGCTCCTCGGGCTTGCGGGAGTTCGCCGCTTTTCTCGTTAATTTGCGCTCGGTGAGGAAGACGTCAATCCGTGATCCTCACCGAGCTGTCCGCCTTGATCCACGTTGTGCGCGGCAGAATTCTGACCCCCACGAACCGGTACGTGCCGCGCCTTGTCTCATTTGAGACAAAGAAACGCGTTTCGGCATTCGGATCCAAACGGACGGTGATGAATGCCAGCGGTCCTTCGTTGAACCGGTACTGCAATTCGGTATTGGTGCTCGCAGCTCCTGCTATCCGAATCCTGTAGGAACCTTTGCCCGCCGCGACTTGAGAAGGAAATACTTCGAGAATATGTTCAGTCGAAGTTTCGTACTGGAAGTCCTTTTCGGATGGCGTCGGGATTTGCAATCCGTTGTCTTCCGGCACGAGTCCTTCGCTTACATATCGCATCACGATCAATTTGCCGCTGTTTCGATCGTCGTTCGAAATCGTATGGCCGAGGCTGCTGTAACGGACGTCGATCGTGTCGTCGGCATATACCAGCTTCACGAGCGCGCTGATGCCGAAGAATCGAGTCAGGAGCGGCTGATCGGGATTGACGATGTAAACGATCGCGCCTGGCGGCAGTGTCGGGTGAGCTCGTTTCAGGTCGGCCGCAGAATTTCGAGCGATGCGTGCTCCATTGCCCAGTTCGTTGCGGGTATACAGGTTGGCCTGCGCATTCAGCCGTGCCCCGACAACAAATGGCGTCAGCATCAGGCAGACGACGGCGAACGCGATTCCGGGATTCCATCGCGAAATGCTGCTGTGCATCCATTCCAGGCATTCACCGACGATCAGAGCGATCCCTGCGAGTGGAAGAAACAAATAGCGAGGATCGAAGTAGCTGACGATACCGAGCATCGGCGATAGCGCGACAAAAAACCACCCCACGCCGAACACGGTATACCGGCGGCGATCTCCAAAGAGCGACAGGACCGCGAAGACTGCCACGAGCAGTGCGGCCACGATAACGGCGTAATGCATGCGGCCGTGATCGAGATTGAATGCCCAGAGAAACGAATCCCTAATACGTCCAGGCAGATCGTCAGGGATGGAAATCGCGTAATCGCCGGCTCCCACTTTCAGGAATCGAACGACATAGAGGTAGTAGGCCGCAAAAATTCCAAAGAACGGCAGCACATACTTTTTTGGGCGTTCTGTCGTGAAAAGAATCGTAAGGAGGACGATATTGCCCGGCAATGTGACGGCTGCCTCCTTCGACATTAACGCCAGCACAAAAAACACAATGGAGAGCGCGTACCAGCGCCTGGAGCGCCCGCCGCGGAGCCAGGCGATACCGCTCAGCAGATAAAACGAGGCATAGAACAACTCCGGCGCGAATGTGAAATCGTAGGTCGCGTACACATTGATGGAATGGATGCTGAAGAAGGTCGTGCCGCACGCTGCTGCGACGAAACTTTGCGTAAGTTCCCGCAGAAAGAAGAAGACGATGCACGTCGTTGCGAAGAACAGAACGAACACAACCCAGTGATAGCCGTATGGATTCAGGTCGAACCACGGGAAAAACGCGGAAGGTATGGTCTGGCTGGCCAGCGGACGATACCAGTTTGCGACGTCGAGGCTGTAGAGCGCGTGGAAAAACTCGCCCCAGCTTCGAAATCGGTGCGACATGTAGAAAAGCGCGTCGCCTTGAAAGAACTGCGAGAAGCTGTTCGAGAAGACGAGATACTCCAGAACTGCGAGCAGAACGAGATAGGCGGCCGTCGCTCGATATCGCGAATCAGTCGGTTCGAGTGCGGATCTGGGAGAGCTCATCGCGAATCAAGGATGCAAGCTGGATGGCCTGATCCAGCGGCGGATGGTCGGACGAATTCACGCGCGAGCGAATATCCTGAAGTGTCTTGACGTGGCGGCGCAGGGCAGCCTCGAAATCGTTATAAACCTGGGGCTCACGTCCCGCCGGACGCTCCACATGGGCGATCGTTTCTCTGGCGTTCCGGATCGTCAGGCCATATTCGGTGAGAAGCGCGCGGAGTTCGTCCATCGCCTGATCCATCGCCGCGTCGGCGGCAAAGCTCAGCAGCAGATCCGAGATCACGATGTAGGATCTCGTTCGCGCGGCCGCGTCAGTGGTTTCGCTCAGCCTTCCTCTTTCGATCGCGAGCCGTTCGCCACGCTCACTCGCCTTCGAACCTCGGGCCCCTTTGATGCCGCAGCCCGTCAGACCCAACAGCAGGCACAATGCGAGCGCCGGCGCCTTAGTTGTGTAGATTGCGTTGCCCAATGGTTTGTCCCTTCGGAGCGTAATAGCCTTCCTTGGCGCGAACGGTGACTTTGGAAACGGTCTTCGGTGGATTCAGCCGAACCGTGACCGCTCGCCACGATCCATCGAGCTTTGCGTTGGAAGGCGTGTAGCCCAGCGTGTAATGGTTGCGGATTTCGTGCGCGATTTTTTGGCAGAGGGCTTCGACGTCATAAATCGATTCAGGGAAGTAAGCTCTGCCGCCTGTCATGGCGGCGAACTTTTCCAGAATCTCCCGCGATTTGTTCGCCTGCCTTCTTCCGAATAGTCCACGACGGGGGCTGTCTTCGTCGAGAAGGCCGATCGCATAAACGGTCGCTTTGGATGCGCGCAGTTGCGCGAGAACGTTGTCGAGGCCATACCTGCTCGCATTGTCCTCGCCGTCGCTGATCAGCAGCAGGGCCTTTTTGTCCTTCTTTCCCTTGTTCAAATGGTCGGCGGAGAGATAGACGGCATCGTAGAGGGCCGTTTGTCCGCGGCTGTCCATTTTGCCGAGCGCCCGGACCAGCGTATCGATGCTGCTGGTGAAGTCCTGTTCGAGGAATGCCCCGTCGTCGAAATTGACGATGAAGGTTTCATCGTCGGGATTGCTTTGCTTCGCGAATGCCAGTGCAGCCTGGTTTACGATCTGCCGCTTGTAGCGCATGCTGGCGCTGTTATCGATGACGAGGCCGACGCTCATCGGGATGTCTTCATGCATGAAGAGCGAGAGTTGCTGAAGGATTCCGTCCTCGAATACCTGAAAGTGCTCTCTGCCGAGTCCCGCCACCGGGTCGCCGGTTTTGTCGAGGACCGAAACGGGAAGCTGAACGAGTTGAACGTCGACGCTGAAGGTATAGCTCTTGTCCTGCGGCTTAGGTTCCTGTGCCGGCACGACAGCAGGAACTGCGACCGCCACCAGAACCATGAGGCATGTGAGACGCATGCCCGGCCGGTTAATCACTGGACGCCCGCGGAGCGTAATAGCCGTTGCGCGCGCGCACAACGTGTCGATTGTCGGCCGTGTTGATGCGAATCTGGCGATAACGGCCGTCTCTTACCAGATTCGTCGGACGATATCCGAGCGTGTATTGAAGACGAAGTTCATCGGCGATATCGCGGAAGTTCGTATTCAGATCCTGGAGCTTGAACGGCGAAAACATTTTGCCGCCGGTTTCATCCGCGAAGGTTTTCAGCACCTTGTCTGCGCGTCCGTTTTTGTCCGCGCCGAAGCCGGCTGAATTCGTGCTGATGGTGTATATCACCACGTCGTTCCGCTGAACGGTTTCGAGAGCTTCGGTCATCGAGAGGCGGCTTGAATTATCATCGCCATCGGTGATCACAACCATGATCCGCCGGCCGCTCTGCTTGGCCAGCTTCTGCGATGCCGAAAAATGAATCGCATCGTAGAGCGATGTTCCGCCGCCGGCTCTGATGTCGCGAATCGACTTCGACAGTTTCTCGGCGTCGTCGGTGTAGTCCTGAATAAGGTCCACGCCCGAGTCGAATGAAACGACGAGCGCGCGATCTTTGCCGCGGATCAAAGTGGAATAAAAGAACTCGGTTGCGGCCTCCTGTTCGAAACGAAGGCGGTCTCGCACGCTGCCGCTGGTATCGAGCAGGAGGGCGATCGTCAGGGGCAGATCGGTGTCGGCGCTGAAATTCGTGATGGATTGCGGCTTGCCGTCCTCGAAAACAGTGAAATGCTCGCGCCTGAGATTCGGTATGAATTTGCCCTTCTTGTCTGTCACCGCAAATAACACGTTCACCAGATCGACGTTGACGGACAACGTCTGATCCGCACCGGCCTGCGGCGCCTGCCGGGCAGGCTGCTGCTGAGAAGCCCCGGCGCCGGCGGAAAGGATCGCGGTACCGATGATCCATGCCAGAATTGTTCGTCGCATAATGCCTCGCTACGGAGTCGTATACCCTGAAGTGCGTTCGCCTGTCTACCTTGACTCGAATGCTCCCACATCAGGCGCGGATCCGATCAAAACAATCGCTCCGTCAGACCTTTTATAGAGCCACACACTATCGCCGTCCTTGCGCGAAATGCTGCTCGCCAGAGTCACCGTGTTGGTCGCATAGTCGATCGCGCGGATGGTGGCGATGTTGCCGGGAGAACCGACAGCAATGTGGTCTGCGTTTGCGGTCGCCCAGCCGGCTTGAAAGAAGTGAGCATCGGCGAGTATCAGGGATGTTCCCGACCCCGTGTCGTTCTCGTGCACAGTCGTCAATGCGGCGCCGGCGTCGCGCGCGGGGGAACCCGGTGCGAGGGCGAACGTGTTCGTCTCCGCGAATTGCGGGTTTTGATTCAGGATCGCGCGGCGCTCGGTGTTCATTGGTTCGGACCATCTGGTCGAACCATCCGTGAAATATCCGAGGTTGTTCTTGCCGACGCTGCCGGTCGTCCCATCGAAGTTGTATCCGCGCTGATTTCTCGGCGTGCCGGCATCCACGAGGATATTGTTGATCATTGCGCCGTCACGAACGAAAGGTGCGCCTCCTTGATCGACCTGTTCGACCAGATACGTCTTCATCCTCGGATTCTCTCCAATGCCGGCTCTGTAGATGGTGTTGTTGTAAATCTTGTGGTTGTCGCTGGAGTTTAACTGCCGGGCGCTTGCGGACGTCGTGTAGAAATACGAGCCCAGGTTTCGGGCAATGTTGTAGCGCACGATGACAGTCGTGCTGCCGCCGCAGTCCGTCGTATCGTTCTGCAACCCAAAATGCGTGTGCAACTGCGCGGCAGGGACTTCCGCATATGTATCGTTGTGGTAGATGTTTCCTTCGACCAGCAGGTAGTTAAAGGACTTCGGAGTCGGGCCGCCCGTTGCGCAATAGCCCTGGAAGACGTCGATATGGCTCGCTCCTTTCGCCGTCTCGCGTTCGTCGCTGTCGTGAAAGACATTGTTCCGGATAACGTTGTAGTCGCCGCGGATTCGAATGAAATCCTCGCCGCGCGACATGTCGTTGCTTTCAATCAGGCAGTTTGTACACCACACGTCGACAATTGGCGCGCGGCCTCCGCTCATGCCGTCCCAGGCCGGGCCGATCAGAGTCATCGTGTTGCCGCGCACGATCAGGCCATCACACCAGAGCGTATTGAAAGCGCATCGAACGGCCTGTCCGGCCGTGTCGTGAATGTAGTTGTTGATGAGTTTCAAACCGGTTGAGATCGATGAATTCCCCTGAACAAGTATGCTGGCCACGCCATCGTTCGTCAGACCGCTGCTGGTGATTTCGAGGCCCGATATTTCGATGTAGCTCTTGTTGGAGAGCGCAAAGCCTCGAACCACCGGCTTCGTTCCGCCCGTCGGATAACCGCGATAAACGATGTAATTTGCGGAAGTCCCGGAGTTCGCCGATCCGACGCGCTCGTCGTAACCGGACGCGCCGGCAATGATGTTGCAGCTATCCCCCGCAGCGATGGTACTGGCGCATTTCGTAATGGTCAGCCACGGGCCGTTCGTGCCCCCTGTGAACGTGGGCGATAAGCCATCGTTGCTGTTCGAGGCGCCGCCGGCGGATTTGGAGACGTAATAGTCGGTGGCGAGCAATGGGACATGAGTGAGCAGCAACACCGCCACAAGTAATCGGCCAATGCATGAGCGATTCACATTTGTATTTTGCCTGTGTTGACGGTTCCAAGGCGAGATTCCACTTATAGCTTCATTTCCTCGGTAGCCCCAGGACGGTCGAATGGCGTATTGCCTGCTGTCACTTCATGTTGTCTAATGAAGCCGTTTGAGGGATACCTCACTAGATGTGAACAAGGGATATGATGTAGCCATGGAAGAGCGAGATTTCTACACGGAGCGACCCGAATCGAAGTCTGTGGAATACACCTGTCCACGGTGCAAACGAAGCAATCAGTACCAGGTCCGCTGGATGCGACGGACGAAGAAAGACCGCCTGCCACCGCGAGCAGACGAGCGCGACCGCGCACTTTACGCGAAATTACGAGATTACCTCATCCGAATCGATGATGATGTAACCTGCAAGACCTGTCAGAAGCGGTTTGAAATCCCTTCCCATCAGACGATGGTCTTTCTCGACGAGCGCAGTTCCAAGACGCCCAACCCAAACGATGACGACGACAACAGGGGCAATCGCGCCTGATCAAGCAGCCGGCGATCCTCGTGAACGGCTCTGACGATCTTGTTATTCCTCTTGCCGATCCGTTGTCATCCTCTGCAGAATCTTCCGACTTATGCGCTTTTCATGGATCGTCGTTTTTGTGATTCTCATTGGGCTCTGCGAGGCTTCTTTCGGACAGCAGTCGGCGGCTGAAAAACAAGCTCAGCGTGCGGCTCTCGATGCTGAGTGGAAAAATGCGGTTCAGGCGGTTCAACGGATTGTGAACCAGCCAGTGACTCGCCTGCCGCGCACGAAAGAAATGAGGGTTGCCAATTTCGGACCTGCCTGGTTTCATGAAGGAGCGGTCTATCCGGACTTTAATAATGTCGATGTGCGCAAGACTCAGGCAACAACAACATATGACAAGCACGAATACGTGACGTCCGATTTGAATCCCGGCGTTGTCTTTATCGGCAAGGAATTGGAATTCAATGCCATGACGAAGGCCTTTTACCTCGACCCTGCCTTTCCCAAGAAGAAGCTGTCCGAGAAAGAGATGCTCGAAATCAACAGGCTCTACCGCATCATCGGCCGTTTCGAGCAGCAGTTAGCAAACCTTAAGTAGCCGTTCCATCTCCGCACTCAAGTTCTAATCGGGAGTTTCTTGACCGATAGAACTTGCCAGAGAATTGCTTTAGCAACTATCGTCCCCATTCACAAAACAACTGGCTGTGCTGATTTGATTGATCAGGACAAGACGAATCTGACACGCCGGGTTAAGGAGTAACCCTTTATGAAGTTGCGTTTATTCGTGACTCTTGCGTGCCTGACTGCGTTGATGTTGGTAACCCCGACCGCCTGGGCCGACAGCCTCCAGGTCACATTCACCGGCCAGATCTATTTCACATTCGATCAGCAGTTCGGCGGACCCAGCTTCCACGGAATCCAGAACGGGGATTCCTTCTCCTCCGTGCTCACATACGATCTGTCGCAGCCGAACCTGGGCACGCCAGGCCAGGGACTATTTGGCGAATACAGCTACATCGTCACGGTTCAGACTTTGGGCGGTCCCGTCGCGCTCGGCGGACCGAACACCCATCTGCTCCACGTCGAGGACGAATTTAATGACGAGTTCGGCGTCGCCGACGTTGTTCATAATGCGGGCCAAGGCGTCGCTTTTGTGTTCCGGGATTACACGCATACCGCGTTATCGGGTGGTTCTTTGGCGGATGTGGACTGGCAGAATCTCTTAACGCAGTCGAGCATACCGCATCCGCTTGTTCGAGCGCCTAACGGAGCCGTGGTTGCCAACGGAACTGTTCGCGATATGTTCCTTCGCGCACCGAACGCTGCCGTTGTGGTGATAGGACGCATAAGTGCGGTGGATGTGCAGACGATCCCATCGCCTGTTCCCGAGCCAAACACGTTTGTGCTTCTGAGTTGCGGATTGATTGGTCTCGCGCTAAATCGCCGATGGGAGATTGGACTTGATTGGATGTGAGGGGAATAGCCCCAACGGGAATTTGTGTCCCAATCGCTCCAGTAGCTTGCGGCAATTTTTCAGATATTCCCACCAGTGTTCCCACCATTTTGAGCTGGATTTACATGGACGCGATTGGACCAAACGCATCAGCATTGTGGCGATCGCGTAGACTCTACAACCCTTCAGTTAACAGTTGCGAGAACGCGTTTGCTGCCGAGTACCGTGGGTGACTGAGATGCACTGAGGACAAGGGTTTGAGGCGGATCGGTAGCACTGTGGATTACTGCCATTTTCTACGTGGGGTCCTTTGACAATCCCCTTGGACGCGATTTCCAGACTTAAGCTTTTGCACTTGCCTGTTTCTCGGCCTTCAGATCGCGTAACAATCGGTCGAATGCTTTGGCGTAAGAGCCGTCGTTCGTCCAATCGCTGAAATCTGGGATGAAGTATTCGCGGATTTCACGGGCGGAATCCTTGCCGATATCGGCATCGAAATTCTTCCACGTTCTGATCGCATCGAAAGGAACGATGCTGATTGGAAAGAGTACACGGCGCTTTTCGTTCTTTTCCTTCTGCCGGGCGTGAGCGATCTCGGATTTAACCCATTCGCTGTTCATGCTTTGCTCGGAGAGAATCAGCAGCAAGCGATCGTAGACTCGAATCGCCTCGTCAATCTGTTCATGAATCTTCTTTCCTGCCTGAATGCTGTGTGGTGCGAACCAGCAACGTACGCCCTTGTTCTGGAGATCCGCATGCAGCCTGACAGCAAATTCCTGATCGCTCGTCGAGTAGCTAATGAAACAGGAATAGAACTGAATCGCAGTTCCTAGGAGAGATGGCAGGTATTCGATGAGAGCGTCGGGAAACCCACAGCCGCGCAAAAACAATAAGGGAAGGGGGCCAGATTTCATCAATGTGAGGTGATCCACGGTACTGTAACCCGAATGCCTACATGATTCGAGTCCGATCGCGGAACTCAAATTCATATTCGTAAAAACGGTTCGGTTCAAGAGAGCGCCCGTGAAATCAGCATCAGTCAGCGAAGCTTCGCAGAAGAAGGCATCCGTTAGGTCCGCACCGAACAACTTGGCCCCGTTCAGCACTACACCACTTAGGTCGGCACCGCGCAGGTCGGCACCGCGCAGGTCGGCACTCCGGAGATCAGCAACGATCAGATCTGCACCCGCCAAGCTGGCACTGCGTAGGTTGGCACACCACAGCGAGGTTTCATGCAGGCGGGCTGAACCTAGGTCGGCACTGCGCAAGTTGGCACCGCCCAACTGAGCTTGATCGAGTTTCGCATTGATAAGGCCAGCACTGCTCAAGTTGGCACCACGCATGTCTGCACGACGTAAGTCCGTTCGGATTAGGGCGGCCTTACGTATGTCGGCACCGCGCAGGTCGGCAAATTGCAGGTCGGCTTCGACGAGTATAGCGCTGCGCAGGACCGCGTCCCTCAGAATAGTGCTGCTTAGATCGGCCTCACGCAGGTTGGCATTGCAGAGCCTTGCTGCTCGCAATTTGGCTGTGCTCAGATCAATCGACTTCTGAGAATTCGTCTCTCGCCAGATGTTCCATTTCCGAACGCCGGATCTAATGATTCGGAGTTGTTCTTTGTCTGCCATTAAATAGACTTGTCTCCGGACAATTTCTCACACACTCGATGAAGAAAGCGAGTTACTCCCAAAAACAAGTGGATGTGGGAAGCGGGCCGGTGTGAGATTCCGGCCCTTTAAGTCCTATGTTCTGAGTGGAGACGTTGCGGGATTTCTAGCAGGTTTTTGGGAAAGAGAACGAAAGGCGCGTTCAGCGGTTCCCCGCCCGATTCCAAGTTCCTCGGCGATCTCGTTCCAGGAGTGACCACGGGCCCGGAGTCCGGCAACCTGGAGTGCATCGACTTCGACACGTGGACGGCCCAACCGCTTGCCCTGCTTCCGAGCCCGGCTAATGCCCATGCTCACGCGCTCTTTGATTAGATTGCGCTCCAGTTCGGCCACAGCCCCGAGAACCGTGAAAATCATCTTTCCCATCGGCGTTGATGTATCGATGCTTTCCGACAGCGAAACGAAACCGACGCCAAGGTGACTGAATTCTTCCAATGCCCGTAACATGTGCGATACGGAGCGGGCGAAACGATCGAAGCGCGCCACAATAATCACGTCGAACTTCCGCGCCCTGGCATCCTTCATCAGCCGATCCAAGGCGGGCCTAGAATCTTTCGAGCCGCTGATTCCTTCGTCACGATACTCCTCGATGATCGCAAAGCCACGATGCCCGACATATTCGCGTAGCGCTACGGCCTGGGTTTCTGTCGTCTGACCGTGTCCCTTAGTGCTAACACGCATGTAGAGGGCTGCCCGCTTCATGCTCGCCCCCAGGTGCAACCGGATAAACGGCAGGGTTGGATTCTGACTTCAACGGTTTGTTTTCGACGTTTCCGCTGGTAGAAATCCAGCGCACGTTGAGCATTCCCGCCCAGATTGCCTACGCTTTCGACGTATTGGCCGTTGACGTAGATGCGATATTCCGCATGATGGCAAAGATCCGCTAACGGTTCAGAAGGCGCACAGACGGCCCGTAGGCCGTCCGCGTTGGTGTTGTCGATTGCGGCACCCCGTTTCATTCGGCACCGCCTTTCTGATCGGCATAGGCGGATTCAATGTGCCCACTGCAGTTCTCACAAGTCAGGCCGGAATCCTCCCAATTGACATCGCCGGCTACGATTCGCCATTGGTCATAATCGGGACAGTCCGCGTGTTCGTCCGCTTGCTTTACGGCCGATTCGGCATTCGCGCATGCCGGGCAGAGAATCCCACCATCGGCACAGAGGTAATAAATCGGATATCCGCCGGGCCATGCATGGGCGGGCAGGTTGCCGTTTTCGTCGCGTCCTGGCTTCATTGGGCACCGCCTTCCCGTTCGAGGTGCTCGCCTCTAACAGCACCGCGTGTGCCGTCAGCAAACCGCACTTCGGTATCGACGCCTTTGTAGTTCGGGAACGTGCGAATGATTTCCGCAATGTCCTTCCCACTTTCCGGTGCCCGTCGGAAAGATCCGCCAATCGGGTAATAGTCGGTTTGCCAGTATCCGTATCCGCCTTTGAGCCGTGCCGTGATTTTCATTCGGCACCGCCTTGCGCCTGACGTTCGATACCCGCCTTCAGAATCCTGTCAGCCGCCACAAAGATCCGTTGAGCGCTACGCTCCGGAATCGTCGAACCGGCAATCCAGTTTTGAATGTATCCACGGCAGTATTCGGCACCGTCCATTCCCAGCGATTCGAGACACAGCAGCGCAACGGATTCGGCCTCGACTTCTCTCAGGCTGCGCGGTGTCGTTTCGGAATCGTGGATAGCTTCCGACGTATGCCCTAGCTCGATATGCGCCAATTCATGAAACGTGGTTTTCGCAGGCATCTGTGCCACGGGATTAATCGCGATCTGTCGGCCCTTCGCATATCCCTGACAGTTGCCGTTGAGCATTTCGAACGGGATTTCTTCAACGTTCAGCGTGGTCAGCGCCCGTGCTCGATCCCATGCCGGTATTGCTGGCATCTGATACGCGGCCCCGTCCGTCTGTGACAACATGAACCAATTCCGGCGGAATACGAACCGCTTGAACGTGATTTCGGTTTCGGCCTCGCTGCCGTCCGCGCTTTCGTCTCTCACGGTTCGCTTGCACGTGACCGGCATGCAAAGTTCAATGGCCTTCTCGCCGCGCTTCACATAACGGCCAAGGTCTTTCCAGCGATTAAATGACGCGATCGGTCCAAGGGGAATGCCGCGTCTATTGGCCTGGATCAACGCGAGGATTTGATTTCCCAGGCTGTAATTCCAGAACAGCGAATAAGCCCGCATGAGCGTGCCGGGCTTGGTGACGGCCTCTTCTAACAGTTGACGGAATTGAATCTCTTCGTGACGTTCGGTAGGCTTGGTGTCAGCCATAACGACCTCCTAACAGGTTGTTTGTGGTTAGGCTCCGTTCGGTGTTAGTCGCACCGGGCGGGGCCGTTTCAGTTGTTGGGTTACTTCTGTTTCTTCGGTTTCGTTTCCTTCACGTAGCCTTCAATCAGCTTGGTTATGACCGTGTTCATGTCCACACCTTCAGTAACGCACTTGATCTTGAGCGCTCGGTGAAGTTCCTCAGAAACTCGCACGGTTAGTGCCTTCATGCATGCAACTATATGCATGTGACGTCATGCTGTCAAGACGTCTTTATGTCCTTTAATGTTTTACCGCATCGATTGTGCGTGGAAGGTTTGCGCAGCGCTTCGCACTTTGCTAGATTCGCGCCTCCACACAACTAATGGAGGCGTCGTTTGGACAAAATCAATTTCGTGTTGCTGGTAGCCTGCCTCGTCGGCATCGGCTACATCATCTATTTCCAACAAGGGCAGGTACAGAGACAGGGAGAGCTTTCTTCACCCCTTGTATCAAAACTCAAGGATTGTAGCGACCAAGCCGTACAGCTCGAAAAACGGCGACACCCCAACGACCTATTGACGACTGACGAGGATGTCTCCCTTTATATGAAGAACGTGATCGCATGCGTAACGGCTGGCTCACAATCACGTGATTAAGAGCCATGGTCAGCGATTGTCTGTCACGCTGGGTTTTCAATGTCGCATCACGGCCAACGCCAGCGGGGTTTTTGTGCCACGGTCCGGAATGCTTCTCAGACTCTAAAGTGATCTGGTTGCCGGGCTGGGTTACGGGCTGGCCGGTTTTGCTTGGTCGGGCATTCTCGATGCCGGGCCGGAGTTGTCAGGGGGGGGCGGCTGATGGGTCCCCGGTTTCGGAGTCCCAGACTCGGCACGCCGAAAAAAAAATCAAAAAAAATTCAGAATGCTTTGTCGGGACGCAGAGAACGATTCGGACTGCAGGCTGTGGGAAGCAGGTCTACGAGATCGCGGTTAGACATCGAAGTGACCGGCCGTGGGAAGCAGGTCCCAGAGTAGAATATGCTGCTTGGCCGACTGATCTCAGAATGCATACACCGGCGTCCATACGACCTATTAGGTTAATCTTTGCGAATCGTCCTATCGATATTCCCGCTAAGCCGGGCGTTTATGCGTTCTGGTGGATAGGAGATCGTACGCAGCTTCTTGCAGCCAATCGCCACGTCGTGCTCAAAGGACCCAGCGGGCAACTTGTTGATGTGGAATACCGTGACTGGTGGCCACGCGATCTTGTCTATCCGTGCCTCTATGTGGGGAAATCTACAAACATCCGCAAACGCTTTTCGTTACATATCAAGCGCGAGTGCGCTGGTCGGTTGCACGCGGCACATCCGGAGAACTGGAAGGCGACGCCGAATACGACATCTTGCCAAGTGCGTTGGGGCATTGAACATATCTTTCCGGCTGACCAGAACCCACTTGCCATCCTCTTCGATTCAGTCGGGTTTTCCTTTCGAACTGACTTCCTAGAGAACCCAATCGCTGAGCGCTTCTTCGAAGAAGATCGTTTGGTCGGTACATGGCGCCCGTGGTTCAACATCGATTCTGAGCGGTGAGATAGCGGACCGCCCCTGTCCAACAAACCCCCGATCATCGATTAGCCCACTAGCCAACGATACGTCGCACATCGCTGTGCTGGATCTAAAGGAGATCTTTGCCGTGCGCAATACTATTATCCTGTTCTGCCTCACCGTTTGCTTTCCCTTGTTACTCTTCGCAGAGGTTGTCACGCCTTCAGATGATGTAACGTCTCGCGTCATTGTGCGCCAGACGGCCTCAAGCCAAAGTGCTCCGGTCGGGAGTCTGATACCTGGACAAGAAGCGGAATTGATCGGCTCCGTTCCGAATTGGTATGAAGTGCGGTTGGCAAACGGCCTGCCAGGCTTTGTGTCCAAACGCTGGACTACGCTGATTCCAACCGTTCCGTCACCACCTCTACCTCCGTCTGTGCCAACCTTCACGATCGACGTGGTGGATGTGGGCACTGGTCTCGGAGTGCTGGTACGTGGCCCGGATTTCACACTGGTGTACGACGCGGGGTCTAATGACGACCAGGCGAGCGGTGTGAGCAATCGCATGCTGGCCTATCTCAAGCTCGTCGCGCCAGCCCTCAGTACCATCGATCATGTCGTCCTGAGTCACCCGCACACAGACCATGTTCTGTTACTCGCCGACTTGTTTAGAGCCTATGCGGTGCATCAGGTGTGGGACTCTGGTCGCTTGAATGATGTCTGCGGTTACCGGGCCTTCCTGACTGCTGTCCGGGGTGAACCCAGCGCCCAGTATCATAATGCGCTGCAAGATTCCGGCATGCGAGACTACGCTTTCGTTAAAAAGACGTGCGGTGGCGTTCAACTGGAAGCCGAAACCCTACGCCTCACACTCTCCAGCGTGATCGCAACGGGATCGCCGATCACGCTAGGAGAAGATGCAACCATGACAATCCTGCACGCCAACGGCAGCAGTCAGGGTACAGCAAACGAGAACAGCATTGTTGTGCGGCTCGATCTGGGACCAACTCGGGTGCTGTTCATGGGCGACTCCGAAGCTGGCGGCAGAAAACTACCGTCGAATGCGCCTTCATCAGCCTCCATCGAGGGCTTGCTTCTCGAATGCTGTCGTGATGCCATCGCGGCGAACATGTTGATCGTCGGCCATCACGGCAGCATGACCTCCTCACGCAAAGCCTTCCTTGACGCCGTGAGCGCCTCCCTCTCGGTTGTTTCTTCGGGACCCACCAGGTACGGCAACAGCCCCGGCATCGTCTTACCCGACACAGAAATCATTGCGGAACTCGAAGCACATGGCCAGGTGTGTCCGCACGGACCTGGACGACGCAGAGTGCGCCACAAACACAAAGAAGGTTGGTCCGGACAACGATGGGCGAGCGGGCAGCTGTGACAATGCGAATCACGATCACGGGAACGATGATTCAACCGGGGCTCTTTCGGGGCAGTGAACCCTAACGGTTTAACTCCTACGCGATAGGGACTGGCGGCGTAGGCTTCGCCGTGATCTGTTGCTCCTCTGGAGTCAAGGCTTCCCATTTCGCGAGTCCGCGCTGGTATTCTAATTGACGCTGTTCCTCCCAATCGCGATAACGCCGGATGTTCGACTGTGCTGCTGCGTCAGGATCAGCATCGGGATGAGGGGTTGGAACATTCAAATACTGTCCTGGATCGTGCAGCTTGCAGAAGGGACGCAATTGTCCGGCGAGCCCGCGCTCCTCACGCCACACTATTGCGTATCGCGTGCACGGCTCTCCGGAATGAAAATGGCTGGTGCACTTCTCTTTCTTTCGCTTAGGCGCACTGTGCTTTACATGGACCCAAAAGTAACTCATGAGGGCACCGCCTCTCCAGGTTCGTTTCCCGCATTCTGTACCATTCTTTTCGGAACTCCAATTTGTGTTCCTCTTCGGCTATAACCTGCAGAACTGTTCGTGATGACTGAATGTAGTTGTTGCAACGAGCGCCGAGCAGGATGTCGATAGCCTTCCGTGAGGACATTCAGGCAGCATTCTTGCTGGTTTTCTTTTTCGCGGCCCAACGCGCCTTCATCATTTCGGACAATTTCTTTCGTCCGGCAAGTGTTAACCCAGTACGCTGTCGACCCGGCGGCTGTGCGGCCCGCTTCCTTTCGACATGGCTGCGTTTCATGCCCTCCGAGATTTTCCGTCGAGCTGAGGCGCTCATCGTTCGTTTGCGCCTGACGACGGTGAGGCCGAATACCGGATCTCCCGAAGCGGCCCGTCGGACGCCGAGCCGTTTGCGAAGTTGAACCATTTCGTCATCAATCCTGGCTCGTTCTGCTTCGAGTCCCTTCAAAGCAAGTTCAAGCAACCTTGCCCTGTCTGCCATTAACCCTCCATCTGAGATTATCCAGCGTTCGAAACCGGCTAGAAGTGTGTTATCGAAATCAGCCTACTCTTTTCCTTAGACGAATGGTCGGATCGAATCAATAATACCCGACGCGAAAGGAGTTCGTAATGACGCGCCTGAAAGCGTTCTTTGTTGTCTTCATCGCGGCAGTTTTTGGATCGGTACTTTGCATTTTAGGTGTCGATAACGAAATCACTCTCAGCAAGGCCGGAATTGGCCCAGTCGTTCTTGTACCCACAATCAGCGTTACCGGCAAAACTGCGACGCTGAATGTGTCCGCGAAAAACAATTCGACCCTACCGATCGGTTACGCGAAGTTTTGCGTACGGGGCACCGGTCGGACAAAAGGTTGTGATTTCGAGATTTGGACGACTGCAGTCTGGAGGGCCGGGCAGCAAATCGAATGGAAGGGAATCTCTGGGCCCGCACGCCCGGGGTTGGAAAAGCTAACCGTTGTCGTCGATGAGTTGAGAAGAGACCCCAACCTTAGCGACGCAAAACCGTTATATCGAAAAGGTATCGAGGACCGTCGAGCTGGACGACTTGCCGAGTCTTTTAACGCGCTTTCGGAGGCAGCGCTGATTTCGCCGACTGAAAGAGCGATTACCGACGAACTAGATCGGGTCCAAATCGAGTACGCCCGGCAAGTCTTGGCTGACGCGAGAAAAAAGAACGGGAATGACGCTATCGCTGAAACTAAGCGTGCGTTGGATATCTGGCCCCAATTTGATTCGGCGAGGCTCCACTTGACTGCTCTCGTGGAGGAAGACAAGAGGATTGCGATGCTGGTGTCTGAGGGTAACGAGGCCCTTAAGACCAAGAATCTTGCCCGCGCTACCTCTATTTTCCAAGCTAATACATCTCTTGATGATTCTCGCTTTGAATTATTTAGCCGAGAGTTGGCGGTGGCAACAGCTTTAGATTCCGCCGAACGGGAGATCACGCGATCGAATGGTCTTGTCGCGTTGCGTTTCTTGTCGGGGCCGAATTCAGGTGAATTGAAGAAGTACTTTTCTGCCTCTCATCCGCGTCTACATAGTTTTCTTGAGGAAAAATGGCCGACTTTTATCGACTCCATGCGATTGAAAGCGAGGGCGACGAACGATCTAAGGGAACTCGGCGCATTATGGCAGCAGGTCCATACGATAACCGATGGCGGCAATTCGGCATTGTCCGGGCAACTGATGGACAGAACTAAAGCGTTGGGTGATGAGATTTGGAACAAGTCACTTGATACAGCCGCCGAATCGATTGGTGTCCCACTTACCGAACCGTCAGGGAGATTTGTTGTTGTTGAGATGTTGAATCGCAGCACTAATTTTCCATCCGCCGTGAGCAGACAAAAAGATCTATTACCATTCTCTCTACAACTCGTCGGTTGCGAAGAGCGCGGCCCGGCGCTACGTACAGAAATTTCAAAGAGTCTTCGTCGCTTTGCCTCCGAAGGTAGGGGCGGTTACAACATTAAACTTGATTTAAAGTGCGACCAACAGACGGTTACCGAGGCATCCGTTCGCGCGGAAACCTCCACGTACATTAGTGGTTACAACTCTCTCGAAAACCCCGATTACCTGCAGCTCTTGGCTGCTATTAGCTCGGTGCAGGCGGATTACAACCGGGCAGTGACACAGAATACAATCAATCCCAATTTTTTCTCTGGGCTGCTTGTTGGGTTATTGTCTGGACGTCTGGATAACTTGCGCAGGCAACTGGCAAGTACCTCACCAGTGCGACAGAGTCCGATTCTTCTTCCTTATACGTTCTACAAGTATGAATCGATCGCGCGCTTCAGTTTGAAAGCTGACCTGCAAATTACATTGAGCGATGCCTTGTATGGTGGGCAAATCGCAAGCTCTGCCGAAACCAGAGCCGAGGGAATTCGTGGCGCATTGGAGACCGATCAAAGGGGTATTAAGAACGAACGCCCCAGCTTGGATGAACGTGGGGCGACAGCGCGTCTAGTTAGTGATTTTTCTGCCGAGTTGATAAGAAGAATCCAGCCAGCATTGATTCAATTACATGCACAACGACTCCATGATTTACTCAAATCGGGTCAAAACACTGAGGCATTGGCGCTCAGCCTCTGGAGCGATTTGGTTGTCCGCGACGAAGCTGTAACTTCTGCGGTGTTTCCGTCATTAAACCTCGGCAACCCCGGGCGCATTCCCGAACCTGACAGAGCCAGGTTTTTGGCAAAATACCCCTTTCTCAATGCACCCACAGTCGCAGCGAATTCAAAGCAACCGGAATCATCCGGTAGTGTAGAGGCTGTTTTGGACTCCGTCGTTTCTGTTGAAACCGAGACAGGATCGGGAAGTGGATTTTTTGTTTCTAGCGACGGATTAATAGTTACCAACCATCACGTTATCGAGGGCGCGCGATTAATCGCGGTTAAGGCATCTAGCGGTGATCAGTTCTTGGCAAAGGTTGAAGCAGTGGATATTGACCGCGACCTTGCTCTACTGCGCGTGGGAATCCGCAATGCTAAAGTATTACGGTTGACCGCCACTGCCGCTCGTTTGGCAGAACCGGTTCTCGCGGTAGGTAATCCTTCGGGGCTAGACGGTTCAGTCACAAAGGGAATTGTGAGTGGATACCGGACCCTGGACGGTGTGCGTTATGTTCAAACTGACGCAGCTATCAATCCTGGAAACAGCGGGGGACCGTTGATCGATTCTGCTGGTGCCGTCCTGGGTGTAACGAGTTTGAAGATATCCTCCAGAGAAGGGCTGGCCTTTGCTATCGACTCATCGGAACTTCGTTCGGCATTTCCAACCGTATTCAGGTGACTGGTCCGATCAATCACGAACGAACTGAGCGCTTCGTCCGCGCCTTTTCCAGTTCTTTGTGCCTATCCTTCCCGAAACTCAGAAAAATGTCTATGAAATGGATGCTGCGCTTAATCGCGGTCGTGCTTGCCTTGGGTATTGCTGCGGGTCAAGCGAAGAAGACCGACAAAACTGACGCTCAAATCAAACAGGAGATCATCAAACTGTCGATCGCGAATTACCGGGGAAGCTGCCCATGTCCGTACAACGTGGATCGCGCTGGTCGGATGTGCGGTGCTCGAAGCGCGTACAGCAAGCCGGGCGGTGCGTCGCCGATATGTTACGAGAAGGATGTGACGCAGAAGATGGTGGAAGAGTATCGGAAGGCGAAATAACCCGGTAACACGGCTCGCGCACCGGCACATGCCGAGTGAGACCGGTGGCTGATTTCGATAACGTAAAAGGGACCCACCAAAACCGGGTTTGATCGAGCAAAAGGGACCCACCTGTTAGGCTCTGACTTCGTGAAGTCGTCGAGGAGGACGGACATGAAGCAGGGAGAAAC
>Ga0137465_1000127_pt1 | contig 62118 bp, 59 predicted proteins | sample EasRivERMGT828_2_FD_104906 | JGI IMG/M metagenome (GOLD analysis project Ga0137465, IMG submission 104906) | Soil microbial communities from meander-bound floodplain in the East River, Colorado, USA - East River MetaG ERMGT828_2 | ecosystem: Environmental > Terrestrial > Soil > Floodplain ... | reverse complement strand
CGCCAAATGGTGCCGCGAATGGGAATGCGTTGTTTGGCAGGTGTGCCGGGCGCGCCGATTTCACCCGGGCTTGATGCGCCGCAGCGACCGTAGAGCCAGCCGTCGGGGCCGAACCGCAGGCCATTGGCAAAGTTGTGATAGTTCTCCGGTGGAATAGTGAAGCCGTCGAGCACTACCTCGGGCGCGCCATCCGGCACGTCGTTGCGGTCGCGGTCGGCAATGAACAACACTTGCGGCGGACACATCGCCCACACGCCGCCAAGCCCGACCTCGATGCTCGTGAGCATCTGCACTTCGTCGGTGAAGACCTTGCGTGAATCGAACTGGCCGTCCCCGTCCTTGTCCTCGAAAACGAGGATGCGGTCGCGCAGGTTGAGGTCGAATTTCTTTCCGCGCTCGGCGTAGGTGTAATTCTCAGCCACCCACAATCGTCCGCGCGCGTCCCACGTCATGGCGATCGGGTTCTGCACGTCCGGCTCCGCGGCGAAGACGGAGGCGTTAAAGCCGGGTGGCAGCCGCATCTTTGCCGCCGCCTCGGCAGCGGACATCAACCTGGCCTGGTCCGGCTCGGAGTTGTAGGGGAGTGGAAACTCGGACGCGCTCAAACTGAGCGATGTGAGCAGGAGCAACGGCGTTTTCATGGCGCAGATTTTCGATTTGGCGACTGCCTTCGAGTATTGCGACGCAGGGACTGAGGGCGAGTAAATCTTTTGCCACCGTGGCTCTCTTGCGCAATGTGACCGCAAGACCCGGCCCGGTTATCCCTTGTGCCGGATCTTTCCTTCCTTCCCGGCATCGGTTAAGCTTTCAGGATTGTGTGATCGAAAAATTCGCGATTCATGGCAAAAGAGTTCATCCGAATTGGCGGGGCGCGCGAGCATAACCTCAAGAATCTCACGTTGGAAATCCCCCGCGACAAGCTGGTGGTCATCACCGGTTTGAGCGGCTCCGGCAAGTCGTCGCTGGCGTTTGACACGATTTACGCGGAGGGCCAGCGCAAATATGTTGAATCGCTCTCCGCTTATGCCCGCCAGTTCCTGGACCAGATGCAGAAGCCGGATGTGGATTTTATTGAGGGTTTATCCCCTGCCATTGCCATCGAACAAAGGAGTTCAGGCACCAATCCTCGCTCTGTCATCGCCACCACGACGGAGATTTATGATTACCTGCGGCTGCTCTTCGCCCACGTGGGGCAGGCGCACTGTCCGGAAACGGGCGTGCCCATCGTGCCCCAAACGACCAGTGACATCGTGGACAAGATCCTGGCGCTGCCGCCGAAGACGCGTGTCATGCTGCTGGCGCCAGTGGTGCGCGATCAAAAGGGCGAGTTTCGCGACGTCGTGGAACGATTGGCGCGGGAAGGCTTCGTGCGAGCCCGCATCGACGGTGAACTGGTGGAACTGGCGAGCAATGTCCGCATCAAACTCGATCCGAAGCAAAAACATTCCATCGATGTGGTGGTGGATCGGCTGGTGATGGACGAACGGATTCGGGTGCGTCTGAGCGATTCGGTTGAGACGGCGTTGAAGTGGGGTGAAGGACGCTTGATCGTGTTGCACCAGCTCCCGCAAGAGTCCGTTGCCAGTGGCCAGTCGTCAGTGGCGCGAACGACGGACAACGAAGGGCTGACAACGGACAAGGCCTGGACAGAAACACTTCATTCGAACCGCAATTACAGTCCAGCTACGGGAAAGAGTTTTGAAACCCCCACCCCCAAACATTTCTCCTTCAATTCGCCTGCGGGCGCATGCCCGGTTTGCCACGGTCTCGGCCAAAAGATGGTTTTCGATGAAAGCCTGGTGGTGCCGGACGCGGAGAAGTCACTGGAGCAGGGAGCGATTCTGCCCTGGCGGCGTGGAGGCAAGCGAATGGTGGCCTACTACAAGAGTCTCTTGCGCGGCGTGAGCAGCCATTGTCAGCAAAGCCTGGAAGCGTCCTACCGAACGTTGCCGGACGAATTCAAAAAAACGCTGATGTGGGGTTCAGGTGACACGGAAATCGAGTTCACCTTTTGGCGCGCGGGCAAGATGAGCAAGACCAGCCGCCCGTTTGAGGGAGTGATTCCAAACCTGGAACGGCTTTACCAGGAGAGCGAGAGCGAGTTCACCAAAAACCGGCTGAAGGCCTTTATGAACCCTCAGTTTTGCGATGCCTGCGGCGGGAAGCGCTTGAAGCCGGAAATCCTGGCCGTGACGCTCGGCGGCCAGAGTAATCAGTATTCAGTCAACAGTAATCAGTTGGAAATGAGGCCGACGAAGCAATCACTGAATACTGATTCACTGATCACTGATTACTCTCGTCGCAAGATACCCGGTCTCTCCATCATGGATGTCTGCGCCCTGTCGATTGACGCCGCCGATGAATTCTTCGCCACGTTGAAATGGACCGAGTTTCAACAGAGGATCGCCGCCGACCCAATCAAAGAAATCCGCGCACGGCTGGGCTTTCTGCGGGATGTCGGGCTGGGTTATCTGACCCTGGATCGGGAGAGTGGCACCCTGAGCGGTGGGGAGGCCCAACGGATTCGGCTGGCAACTCAGATCGGGGCCGGACTGGTCGGGGTGCTTTACATTCTCGATGAACCGAGCATCGGCTTGCATCAGCGGGACAACGAACGATTGCTCAAGACGCTGACTCATCTGCGAGACATCGGCAACTCTGTCATTGTCGTGGAGCATGATGAAGAGACGATTCGCCACGCGGATTATGTCTTGGACCTCGGGCCGGGCGCGGGTGTGCGCGGGGGCGAAGTCGTGGCGGCGGGCACGTTGCCTGAGGTATTGGCTAATCCGCGTTCGCTGACCGCAAAATATCTAACGGGAGAGCTTTCGATTCCTCTGCCCAGGAAGCGAATCCAACCGAGCGCCCGACACAGTTGGCTGGAGATTCTTGGCGCCTCGGAAAACAATTTGAAGAACATCGACGTGCGCATTCCGCTGGGCACGCTCACTTGTGTGACCGGGGTGAGCGGTTCGGGCAAGAGCACGCTGGTGGATGACATCCTGCGGCGGGCGCTGTTTCGTCATTGGTTCGGCTCCAAGGAACGGCCCGGGGCGCACCGGGCCATTAATGGCAAGGAGGATCTCGACAAAGTGATCGTCATCGATCAGACCCCCATTGGCCGCACGCCTCGCAGCAATCCCGCGACTTATACCGGCATGTTCAACCATATTCGCGATTTGTTTACCCGTTTGCCGGCCGCGAAGATCCGCGGGTATGACGCCGGCCGGTTCAGCTTCAATGTAAAGGGTGGCCGTTGCGAAAAATGCCAGGGAGACGGCGTGTTGAAGATCGAGATGCACTTCCTGCCGCCGGTTTACGTCACCTGCGAAGCATGCAATGGGCGCCGTTATAATCGCGAAACACTGGAGATCAATTTCAAAGGCATGAACATTGCCGACGTGCTGGATATGACCGTGGACGAAGCGGTGAATTTCTTTCGGGCCGTGCCGCAGATTTACGAAATCTGCCTGACGCTGGCGGAGGTCGGCCTGGGTTATATTCGTCTTGGCCAATCGGCGACCACGCTGAGCGGAGGGGAGGCCCAGCGTTTGAAGCTTGGGGCGGAGTTGGGCCGCAAGGCGACCGGGCGCACGCTTTATATTCTGGACGAGCCGACGACCGGTTTGCACTTTGGCGACGTGGCCAAGCTGCTGGAGGTGCTCTTCAAGTTGCGCGCGCCGGGAAATACGTTGTTGATTATCGAGCACAACCTGGATGTCATAAAGACAGCCGATTGGATGATCGATCTGGGCCCGGAGGGCGGGGAGAACGGCGGGCGCATCGTGGCGCAGGGCACGCCGGAGGAAGTGGCCCGGTGCGAAGCGAGTCATACGGGCCGATTTTTGAGTCGCGTCCTCTCTTCGGCTGGCAGATAAACGAACCGGTAAGATGCTAAAGCGAGAGCCAATCACGATCGGACGCAGGCCGCTGAGCCCACTAATGTTTCGGACCATCGTGCTGGGTCTGTTCGTTTTCGCTTCCATCCAGCAGCCGTTATGCGCGCAAACGGCAGAGGAAATGCGTCTCTTCAATGCCGCCGCGCTGGGCTTTGAGGACGGAAATTATTCCTGGGCAGAGCGACAGTTCGCTGAGTTCATTCAAAAATTTCCGCAATCCATGCGCCTCCCCGAAGCCATCCTGTTTCAAGCGCGTGCCGCCCTCGAACAACAAAAGTTAAAGGTCGCCGTGGATCTGTTGAGCGCCCATATGAGCAAGGCCGATCGGTGGGCCGATCAATATCGCTATTGGCTGGCTCAAGCACACACACAAGGCACCAATTACCCCGCAGCGGCAGAGACCTTTGCCCAATTGATAAAGGAATTCCCGGCGTCCAGTCGGCTGCTGGAAGCCAGTTATGGCGAGGCCAAGGCCCGTTTCAAATTGGGCGACTACCGGCGCGTCATCCAACTGCTGCAAACACCGGACGGCACTTTTCAAAGGGAGACACGGGCGCGTCCCAATGATGAATTCGTCATACGAGGTCAGTTGTTGCTGGGCGAAGCCTTGTTGGAGCAGAAGGAACACGAGGAAGCGGAAAGAATCCTGGCCCGGTTGGGAGAACGCGACCTCGCCCCGGAGTTCCAATGGCGTCGCCAATACCTGCTTTGCCGCATTCAGATCGCGGACCAGCGTTTGGAGGAGGCGGCGGCCAATGCCACCAACCTGATCGCGCTGGCCGCCACCACCGGGCGGCGAGACCTCCAGGCAGAATCGGTGGTCGTGCATGGTAAAATTCTGGAGCAACTGAACCAGTGGGAGGGCGCCGTGCAGGCCTACACGAACAATCTGGCGGAAACGATGCCTGCCGAGCACCGAAGGCAGGCACTGCTCAAAATCGTTGAGTTGACCCTGGCTCAAAACCAAATCGCGCAGGCGGCGCAAAAGATGGAGCAGCTTTTCGCGCAATACCCGCAGGACGCAGCTTCAGACATTGCGCTGCTGACGCTGGGTGAACTGCAACTCAAGGAGTATTACGCGACCATTCAGACCAACCGCACCAACCAGGCCAGCGTCACGATGCCCACCAATTCCCTCGAGCAAGCCCTGGCGCACTTTGATCGATTGATCACAAATCTCAGCCAAAGCCCCTTCGTGGGAAAAGCCCAATTGAACAAAGGTTGGTGTTTGTGGCAACAGGGGCGACTTCCGGAAAGCCAAATTGCCTTCAAGGCGGCGGCGGAACATCTGCCCTTTTCCGAAGACAAAGCCATAGCGCGCTTCAAACTTGCCGACGCACAGTTTTCCCAAAAAGATTACACCAACGCTCTGCAAAACTATCGTTCCGTGCTTCAGGATTTTGTCAATCTGCCGCGAGTGAAGAATTCGCTCTTCGATCGGGTTTTATATCAGATTTTGCGCGTGAGTCTGGCAGCCAACGATTTGGCTCGGGCGGCCGATGCTATGAAAGAGATTCTTCAAACGTATCCGGAGAGCCTGTTCACCGATCGCAGCATGCTGCTCGTGGGCCAGCAGCTTGCAGTGGCCGGAGACCCGCGCGAGGCGCGTGTCATTCTTCGGGATTTTACCAATCGAATTCCTGATTCGCCGTTGCTGCCGGAGGTGGAATTGACCGTGGCTCGATCCTACGTTGAGGAAAAAGACTGGGACTCCGCCATTGGCGCTTATGATAAATGGATTAATCGTTTTGGCACAAATGCGTTGCGACCACGCGCCGAATTCCATCGAGCGCTGGCTAATTTCTGGGCGGGTCGTGAAACCAACGCATTTAACCTGTTCACTAATTTTGTGGCGCGGTTTCCCACCAATGAACTCGCGCCGCGGGCACAATTCTGGGTGGCAGAGCATTATTACCGCGGGAACAATTTCACCAATGCGGAGATTCATTACGAGTCGCTTTCGCAAAGGCCGTATTGGCCCAAAACCCACCTGACTTATAAGGCGCGCATGAAGGCCGGCCTGGCCGCCTTTGCGCGCCAGAGTTGGAGGAATGCCGAAGGGCATTTCACGGCCTTGATTAACGATAATTACGTGGTGAGCAATCATCCCGATCTGGCCGCGGAGGCATTCTTCGCGCTGGGGGACACCATTCTCAAGGGGGATGCGGACCCCGCTAATCCTTACGGGCGATTTGATGAAGCAAAAGAAGCCTACAGGAAGATCTTCCTGCCGCAGTTGCACGCCGATGGCCGAATGGTTGCTCTGGCCTGGGGCGCGATCGGCAATTGCTATTTCCAAATGGGCGCCGCGGACAAAGGCTATTATACCAACGCCATCGAAGCCTACCAACAAGTCCTGGCCCCCGCCAGCATGGCAGACGTAAGCGCCCGCAGCCAGGCCGAGATGGGCATCGGACTGGCCTTGGAGCGCCAGGCGCAGTCGAAGGCGCCTCCCGACAACGCGGAACTGTTGGAAGCCGCTCGCGAGCATTATCTGAACGTTTTTTACGGAAAGAACGTCGAGAAACCGGATCCCTTTTGGATGAAGGAGGCCGCTCTCGCCGCGGCGCGCCTGGCTGAAGAGCAAAAGCAATGGGACCTGGCCATCAAAATCTACAGTCGTCTGGTGACTTTGACGCCGGCTCTGCACGCCTCGCTGAATAGAAAAATTAACAAGGCCCGCGACCAGTTGCGTTTGGAAAAAAATTGATCGCTCTCATTGACACCTTCATGTGCGGCAGTTACTTTTCGATCAGGCAATGGACGCAAACGCCACCAGTCAAACCGAAGCTGTGGTCAACCTGACCGAAAGCGCCGCCGAGCAGGTCAAATCCATGCTGGCTCACCAGCCTGAGAATGCCGGAAAAACCTTGCGAGTGTACGTGGAAGGGGGCGGCTGCTCCGGCATGCAGTATGGCATAGTGTTCGATGAGAAGCGGGAACAGGACCTGGCCAGTAATTCTTTGGGAGTTTCCATCCTGGTGGATCCCTTTAGTGCGAACTACCTGCAGGGTACAGTCATTGATTATAGCGACGCCCTGACGGGCGGCGGTTTTAAGATTTCCAATCCCAACGCGCGGCAAAGCTGCGGTTGTGGCAAATCGTTCGAAGCCTAGGAAGAATCTAATCACATTCTTCCAGGCTGAAAAATGCCGTTCCGTGCGATGCGGAACGGCTTTTTTGTCTGCCTTTGAACACCACGAAGCGGCTGGAAAAAGGCCTTCCAAGCCGCTAGAATTCAAAGCTCACGAATGAAATCCAAGCCATCACGCACGCCTCGATTGCGTCCCCGAATGCGCGTCCTGTGCGGGGAGGATATCGCGTTGGGGCCCGGCAAGGTGGATTTGCTGGCTTTGATCGATGAGACGGGATCGATCCGGGAAGCTGCCGAACGGATGGGCATGTCATACATGCGCGCGTGGACGCTCATCCGCATGATGAATGCCTGCTTCAAGGAACCGCTGGTCGTCGCCGTTCGCGGTGGGCGTGCGCACGGCGGCGCGACATTGACCGAAACTGGCCAGAAGGCACTTGGGCTTTATCAGCAAATGGAAAGCCGCTGCACGGAGGCTACGCAAGCGCTTTGGAAGGAACTGAAATTGTTGCTGCAGGAGTGATCCCGGCGTCTCAAACGACGCGCGCGGTCGAAAGAGTTCACGGGAGGTTCACCGGATAAAACAGTGGCATGCCACCCGGACTGTTCGTGCCAAAGTGAAGCAAAAACTCTTGCGTCCTTTTGCTCAGGAGATAATCCGCCAGAGCGCGGGCCTCTTTGACATTCGCCTGCGGAAATCGTTTGGCATTGGCCTCCATGACAACGAAGGGACGACGCATGTCCGGATCACTCTGGACCAGAATCTCCATGCCGTCCGCCGCAAAGACGCCTTGAATCACTGGGATACGTCCCAGCACGACAGAAGCCTGCTTTTGGCGCGCAAACTCCAGCACTTCTTCCGCATAGTTGCTATCGTCTCGCAGCAGCCATGAACCCTGCGGGCGAATTCCGGCTTTCTTCCACAGCTTCGTTGTCAACTCACGCGAGCCGATGTTTTGAAAATCCACGAACGGCGCTTGCCTGGCCGCAATGCGTTCGAAGGCGATCGCTCCATCGCGCAACCCGCGGATGCCTGCCGGGTCTGTGCGTGGTCCGACGATAACAAACTCGTTGCGGGTCCATGGCCGCATGTTCGTGCCGTAGCCGTCGGCGACCAAATCCGTGCTGATATCGCCGGAGTGCATCGTGAGCAAATCCGCTTTGCCTTCGCGAAAGGCTTCGGCGAGCAGTTCACGATTACCTGTGATAGCCAGCTCGACTTTACAGCCCGTATCAGTCTCGAAGCGCCTGGCTAATTCTGGCCACAGACCGGTTCTGATCATTCCTCCGATGACAGCCGCGCGCACCGGGCGTTTCTCCCTGGCTGCCGTGGCGCAACTCGTCAGCGCGAGCAGCGCGAGGAAGGAACCGATGCTGAGAAAACTTGCTCGGAACATTCAGGGAACGGGCGCTTGGTTTGCGCCGCTGGTACCAGTTTGCCATCGCACGTCGGGACGTTGCGGGTCACCGATGCCGCAGCCCAGATAGGAGCCAGTAAAGGTTTGAACGTGTCCGTCGAGGAACGCCACGTTCGCACGGTCAGTGTGGCGCGATGGCACGGAATACGGCTTGACCGATGGCGCGGTGGACGAGTAACCACCTGGGCCATCGGCAAGGAACACGACCGCGTCGGGTTGCGGGATTTCGTCGAGCCGATGCGGCATGGGACGAATCCACGGGGAGACGTAAATGTTCATGGCGTAGGAGAGGAACTGCTCAGTGCCCGTCGGCTTCGCGTTCGGGCAAACGAAGCTGGTGCGGTCACTTGGCTGAGGAATCACCGCAGTCGTGGCGAGTGACTGGTAGCTCGGCAAATCAATCACCGGCGGTAAAGCGTTGAACCAATCCTCGGGACGGTCGGTTATGGAGAGGGGCTGGACTCCCTGGCCACGGCGCGGGATGTAATCTTCGTTCTCCTGGGCGTACAGGGCGAGAGCGATATTCCATTGCGGAGGTTGCTTACGCATTGAGTCGCCCGAGCTTTACTCTTGGCGCGGGCGAGACTCGGCAGCAGCGTGCTCGACAGAATTGCTATGATGGCGATGACCACCAGCAGTTCAATGAGCGTGAAAGCCCCGCGTCCGTGCGGCTGGTTCCTCATTTTCTCCTATGCGCCGACCACCAGCCTCCGAGTAACACAAAGCCCAAGGCGGCCAACGAGAGGGTGCCCGGCTCTGGAACAACCGTAATGGTCAACAATGGCCGGTTGGCGACCGTGCCAAAATTTCGCGAGTTGAAAATGCCACTCGCGCTGCTGTCCACCGCGAACAGGCGCAGGCTGAGGTTCTCCCCTGCCAGCACGTCGGCAGTGAGGCCGTTGCTCAATCCGAGGGAGTAGGTGAACGCACCACTCGTGGCTCCGTTGAAGCTAAACGTGCCGACACTTTGGTCGCCCGCGCCTATGAACGTGTTTTGCAGCGTGGTGAACGTAATGCCACTCGCGCCCGGGGCGGAAGGTGAGCCGGTTCCTTCCGTCCATGAATCGTTCTGCATCCAGGAGATGGCGAATTGGCCGGCAGCCGACGTGTTGAAAATAACGTTGTTGGCAGGCGCCGCATTCAATTGCAGCGTCACGGACTGGATGCTCCATTGCCCTGCGCCGAAGATGCTGTTGAACGAACTGAGCGCACCGCCGAGGTTGAACTGCAACACGCTTGGGAACTCGCCTTGCGGCAACCCCGGTGCGGCCAGGGAGATGGAACCGGCACTGCCGTAGTTGTTCGCGGAAAGATTGCCGCTCGGCCCGGTGGTGACGAAGGCGTCGGCGGTTGGGTTGCTGCTGAATGACGCGCCGCGGGCAACGACCAATCCGGCGGGAAGCAAAAGAAGAATAATCAGCGGCTTCATGATATCTTTCTAATTGAGTCTCGTTATATTTGTGTCAATATAACGGCTATTGCAATCCGAAAATCAAATGTTACCCGATGAACTCACCGGCATTTTCCCGCCGTCGGTTCGTCAAGACCTTTGCGCTTGGCACGGCTTTCTCCACCATCTTCGGCAAGCCGTGGCGCGCCACCGTGCTTGCAGAATGTGTGCTGCCCCCGCCCGGCTCACGGACAGCCACATTCAAGATTCGTGTTAGCGATTACCCCGCTTTGTCAGAGCCGTTTGGTTCTGTGCGGTTGGGAGTCAACCCGGTTCGGCCCGAAGTGGAGCCTTTTCCCGATGGCGACTTTTGGCCGCTTCTGATCAACCGCGGCGAGAACGAAGAGTTCTATGTCCTCGATTCCGAGTGCCGCCACGCGAGTTGTGTAGTGCCTGCGTTTGACAATTCCTTCTTCGGCATGCTATGCCCCTGCCATGGCTCGACGTACGCCATCGACGGCAGCATCTTGAGCGGACCCACTCAATTTCCCTTACGCCGTTACCAATTCGAGTTCGATGGCGACGACACGCTCACGATCCACGTGCCGGGCCTCGGCTTTCGCGTGAACGCAGCGGTGCTGCCAACAGCCGTTGGCTCACGCTTTCAACTGTGTTTTGAGACGCATTACGGCATAATCTATCAATTGCATTTCCGCGCCCACGTCCAGGACGAGTGGGAAGTCGCTTCGTTCGCCACATCGCCTGATGGACCATCCAACGAAACCGCTTTGATGGCTATTGGCGCACCTTTAAGCATGTATGTGGACCGAACGGGCTCGACAAGCCTTTACGCCGTGTCCATGGTTTTTTCGGAAGTCTGACGTAATTGTGTTCCAGAGAAGGAAACGTATGGCGGGATCTCGGAGCGTTCTATTTGACACAATATAACGATTCCATTTATTCATTGCGAAGCCGTGGGCCTACTCCGCGGATCAATGATGACGTCCTCTGGAAATCTTCCGTGCCGGCGCAGATGTGAAAATCTGATCCGTCGAGTAACATCATCGCTTGTAGCTGCCGCCCTCGGCCTCTATTTCTTCGGGGCGTTCGCGCAGACCACGAATATCAGTCTCGTTCCAGTCGCCGATGCCTTCCTGCGGGCGGCAGCACCGCAGGATAACTACGGCCGAGCCGGTTCCCTCACGGTAGGAGGCGCGTCTGCCACAAATGGCTTCGGTGTGCCGGGCGGACGCTTCGATTCGTTGTTGCGCTTTTTGCTCACGGATGCCGTGGCGTCACTGGACAACGCGTTTGGCAGTCACGATTGGTTTGTCGCTCGTGCGGTGCTCCGGGTGAATGAGGTTGCGGACCCGGCCAATGCACTTTTTCCGCGCGGGGCGCTAGGCCCTTTCGAGTTGCGCTGGCTCGCTGAGGATATGTGGACGGAAGGCACCGGTTCGCCTAGCGTGCCGACGCGCGACGGCGTGGCCTTTCAGGATCTGCCGTCGTTGCTGAATGAACGACGCGACGAGTTGTTGGGCAATTTCACCAACAGTGGCTCCAACGGCCCTGTGATGTTCGACCTCAGCCTTCCTCCAGCCTTTCTGGAAGACCTCCGCGCCGGTGGGGAAGTGACGTTGTATCTCCGGCCTGCGAGCGACGTTCTTGGGTTCGTGTTCAACTCCCGGAACTTCGTCATGGAGAGCGCCCGTCCGCGACTCGAACTCACTGTAGTTGCTGGTCCGCCGCCGCGAATCGCCGCCGTCGAACGAACCCATACGGGCGAACTCATCGTTCGTTTCAACACGCGCTCCAATTGGACACACGTGCTCCAATACTGCGACGCACTCTCAACGAACGTCGGCACCATGTGGGCGAACCTGTTGAGCGCGCCCGCTCAACCTTTCGACGGCCAGATGGAAGTCCTCGATACCGTCACGAATCGGCAACGTTTTTACAGGCTAGGCATTTCACCGCAGTAACCGAACGGTTATGATTTCCAAAGAACAAATTCACGAGCATGAAAAAACTAAGCATTCGCAATCAACTGGCTGGGACTGTGCAGGAAATCGTGCGCGGCCCGGTTGTGTCCGAAATCATTGTGAAAACCGCCGCCGGAATGTTGGCGTCCGTTATTACCACGCGCTCAGTGAGAGATCTGAAACTCAAAAAGGGCGATAACGTGTTCGTTATGGTAAAAGCGACTGAAGCATCCGTTCAAAAGGAGGGAGCATGAGCCGCTGGAAAACGCCTTTCACTTGGATGGCGACAGTCATTGTAGCTTGCGCCCCTGCGCCGACTGACGCGACCACCATCAATGTCTTTGCTGCCGCCAGCCTTACGGAAAGCTTGAAAGAAATCGCTGTCGCCTATGAGAAGCGCACGGGCAACAAAGTGGTCTTCAACTTTGGCGCCTCCAGCTTTCTGGCCCGGCAGATTGAGGAGGGCGCGCCTGCGGACATCTTTTTTTCCGCCGACGAAGCCAGGATGGACAGCCTCGAAAAGAAAGGGCTGGTCTTGAAAGGGACGCGCAAAAGCCGGCTCTCGAACTCACTGGTCATTGTCGTAGCTCTCGACAGCGTGCTGCAGATCGGTTCGGCAACGGATCTGACTCAAACCCGGGTGAAGCGGATAGCGTTGGCCGATCCGAAGACAGTGCCCGCCGGCATCTATGCCAAACAATATCTGGAAAAGCAGGGACTGTGGAATGCCGTGGCGCCGAAGGTCGTGCCCACCGACAATGTTCGGGCCGTGCTTTCCGCGGTAGGATCCGGCAACGTCGAAGCAGGCATGGTCTATAAGACGGATGCCGGTATCTCGAAGAAGGTCAGGATTGCCTGCCTGATACCGTCGGGCGAAGGCCCTCACATCAGTTACCCGATGGCGGTCGTGAAGGACTCCAGGCAGCTCGACGCGGCCAAAGGCTTTCTCAAACATCTCGATTCTGATGAGGCTGCCCGCGTCTTCGAGAAGTTTGGTTTCATCGTCCGCAAATAAAACCTCGCAGCACATGACCGCCGAAGAGTGGCAGATTGTTTGGTTTACGGCTTGGGTGTCCGCATTGAGCACCATCCTTATCCTGCCATTTGGATTAGCTGCGGCGTGGCTGCTGGCTCGTTATCAATGGCCCGGCAAATCAATCGTGGAAACCCTCATCTCATTGCCCCTTGTCATGCCGCCGGTGGCAACCGGGCTCATTCTGCTTAAGCTCTTTGGCCGCCGTGGAGCCATCGGTGGTTTTCTCCACGATACACTCAATCTGGATATCATATTCACCTGGCGCGGCGTTCTGGTGTCGCTGGCCGTGATGTCGTTTCCACTGCTGGTCCGATCCGCGCGAGTGGCCTTCGAAGGCGTGAACCTGCGGTTCGAACAAATTGCTCGCACGCTTGGGGCCGGGGACTTCCGTGTGTTCTTCACCATTACGATGCCGCTGGCGCTCCGCGGCGTCGTCGGCGGAATGATCCTGTCATTTGCCCGGGCCCTGGGTGAGTTCGGCGCCACGATCATGGTGGCGGGCAATATTCCGGGACAGACCTCTACGCTCTCGCTAGCCATTTTCCAATCGGTGCAACTGGGACATGATGCCGACGCCTTTCGGCTGCTTGGCATCTCGGTGGTGCTGGCGTTTGTGGCCGTTTGGTGGAGTGAATACTTCATGCGACAGCGAAGACGTTAAATGTATTTGGTCCTGAGACAGATCTCCCTGGCGGTGGCCGACTTCACCATCGAAGTGGACGTCGAGCTCCAAAGTCAGGTCACCGCCGTCTTCGGTCCGTCCGGGGCGGGCAAGACATCGGTGCTGGACTTAATCGCCGGGCTGCGCCGTCCGCAATCGGCATTCATCCAACTCCATGGGCGCGTGCTGACAGATACGGCCAATCGAGTCGAAGTGCCGACGCGACTGCGCGAAATCGGTTACGTGCCGCAGGATCTGGCCTTGTTCCCACATCTGTCGGTCCATCAAAACCTTCTTTACGGCCACAACACCAAGGTGGAAACCAACCACCTGTTCAGCTTTGAGCACGTTACCCAGGTGTTGGAAATCCAATCGCTGGCTCTGCGTAGCGTCACCGACTTGTCTGGTGGCGAAAAGCAGCGCGTGGCTCTGGCCCGCGCTTTGTTGACTTCGCCACGCCTCTTATTGCTCGACGAGCCGCTGGCCAGCCTGGACATGAACCTGAAATCGAAAATCATTCCCTACCTGGCGCGCATTCGTGATGAGTTTCGTCTGCCCATGCTCTACATCACTCATGACCCTGAAGAAGTCCGGGCATTGTGCGATGAGGTCCTGGTGATGGATCGCGGACGCATCATCAGTCGAAGTCCCGCCGCTGAACCTCGCTGGTCGGGGCAAACCACAGCCTGACCTGCTATTCTGCCTCAGCCTTCCAAGCGTTGGCCTTGAAATAGTCCTGTAGGCCGTGAAAAATCTTACTCCTCTCTAAGCGTTTCTACTAGGTGCGTTCCGGTGACTGCCACAATGGCACTCGAGACCCATGCAGACTAGATTAGCGTATTCCAGTGTATGATTGATCTATCCAATACGAGTGGATCGGTCGAGAAATCTGAACCGACCATTCAACTGACCGAAGCTCAAAGGTCGCAGTTGCAGGAGGCCCTGCTCGGTGCTGGCCAGCCATCGTCCCAGGCCAGCCTTATGCCACACGTGAAGTACCCAGGAAGACGAAAGAAGGCGCAAAAGCAGGCCTCCGATCACTCCTTGATGCTCATCGGCATTGTCTAGCAACCGGCGGAGACTTCTGAGCTGTCGCTCCGGCGCGCCTCGCGCCCGTCCGGCTTCCATATGCTTGACAGGCCTCGAGGCGGAACACATTCTCTCCGTCATTGCAGGGGAGCCAACCCGTCCGCCGCGATGGCGGCGAGACAAAGGCTGAGAGTTCTGCGTTGGAGCGCAGAAGACCCGTTGAACCTGCTCCAGATAATGCTGGCGAAGGGAACTTCAGCTCGCTTTGGCGCAGGAGAAAGGCGATATGATTGCGACCAAAGATTCATTCCAAGCGCACAGCAGCGAGCAGCTTCCGAACAGCAAGCGTATTTATCTGAAGGGCACGATTCACCCGGACGTCCAGGTGCCCGTGCGCGAGATCACGCTGTCGCCCACCGGATCTTCCAACGGCCCGCCCGACGTCAACGAACCCGTGCGCGTTTACGATTGTTCCGGGCCGTGGGGCGATCCGGAGTTCACGGGCACGGCGGAAGGAGGTCTGCCGCCGTTGCGTCAGCAGTGGATTCGCGCGCGCGGCGATGTCGAGGAAGGCGAAGGTCGCGAAGTGAAACCGCAGGACAACGGTTATCTTTCGGACAAGCACGCCGAATACGCGAGTAAGGCGGAGCGCAATCGCCTGGTCGAATTTCCCGGCTTGCGCGCTCAGCGCCGCCGCCCGCTCCGCGCCAGCAAAGGTCATCCCGTGACACAGCTTTGGTATGCGCGCCAGGGCATTATCACGCCCGAAATGGAATTCATCGCCATCCGCGAGAACATGGGAGCGCGGGCGTCCCGCGCGCCCGGCGATGCATCTCGCATCACCGATCTTTCGCGCGACCTCATCCGAAACGATCTTAACAAACAACACGCTGGCTCCGCTCAATTAACAATTAGCAATCAGCAATCAACAATCAACAATTCCTCGTTCATCCCTTCCGTCTTCCGCCGTTTCCCCCAACGCATCCCGGCGCAAATCACACCCGAATTCGTCCGCTCGGAAGTCGCCGCCGGCCGCGCCATCATCCCGGCCAACATCAATCATCCCGAATCCGAGCCGATGATCATCGGCCGGAATTTCCTCGTAAAGATCAACGCTAACATCGGCAACAGCGCCGTCGCCTCGAGCATCGAAGAGGAAGTCGAGAAAATGCGCTGGGCCACCAGGTGGGGCGCGGATACCGTCATGGACCTGTCCACAGGCAAGAACATCCACGCCACACGCGAATGGATTCTGCGCAACTCCCCCGTGCCCATCGGCACGGTGCCGATTTACCAGGCCCTGGAAAAAGTGGGCGGCAAAGCTGAGGAACTCACCTGGGAAATTTACCGCGACACACTCATCGAACAGGCCGAGCAAGGCGTGGATTACTTCACCATTCACGCCGGGGTGCTCCTGCGGTTCATTCCACTCACCGCCCATCGCATGACGGGCATCGTCAGCCGCGGCGGCAGCATCATGGCGAAGTGGTGTCTCACCCATCACCAGGAAAGCTTTCTTTACGCGCACTGGGACGACATCTGCGACATCATGGCCGCCTACGACGTCAGTTTCAGCATCGGCGATGGGCTGCGTCCAGGGTCAATCGCTGACGCGAACGATGAAGCCCAATTTGGCGAATTAAAAACTCAAGGTGAACTGACTGAACGGGCTTGGGCGAAGGGTGTGCAAGTAATGAATGAAGGGCCGGGGCATGTTCCAATGCACATGATTGAAGAGAACATGGCGAAACAACTTGAATGGTGTCACGAAGCTCCCTTTTACACGCTTGGCCCGCTGACAACGGACATTGCTCCGGGATACGACCACATCACGAGTGGAATCGGTGCGGCAATGATTGGTTGGTATGGCTGCGCGATGTTGTGTTACGTGACCCCGAAAGAGCATTTGGGATTGCCCAACAAAAAAGACGTCAAGGACGGAGTGATTGCTTACAAAATCGCTGCTCACGCCGCGGACCTGGCGAAGGGACATCCGGGCGCTCAATACCGCGACAACGCGCTATCGAAAGCCAGATTCGAGTTCAGATGGGAGGACCAGTTCAACCTGTCCCTTGACCCAACAACGGCTCGTGAGTTTCACGACGAGACGTTGCCCCAAGAGGGAGCAAAGACAGCCCACTTCTGTTCCATGTGCGGCCCACATTTTTGCAGCATGAAAATTACGGAGGACGTGCGGAAATATGCGGCGGAACAAGGCATCGCCGAGGACGAGGCGTTGAAGAAGGGGATGGAAGAAAAATCCCGCGAGTTCACGGAGAAGGGCAGCGAGCTTTACGCGAAGGTTTGATTTTGACATTGTGTGCAGAGCCAACAAACCCAGACGAAAATGTGGCATCGCCGAACATAGTAGAAACCGACAAGAACATGAAAACTCCATGCCTTCCAATTTCGCATTCACCGGGAGCTTCCAGACGAAATACAGCATGCCGCCAGTACCGATGGTTGCGCGCAACTTGGGCTTTACCACTCCTCCTGTGTGCCACGGCGCTTGGGCAACCACTATTCAGGATTGAACAAGTGACTACCGGTGCGGTTGACCATCGCGCTCCCGGCATCAACAGCGCAGGTGAAATCGTTTGGATGGAGGTCATCGGCGGCGTGTACCAGGTCGTCAGCAGTGTTCGCGGCCAGATCACGTCACCGGTTGGTTCTTACGGCGGAGCGGAGTATCCGAGTTTGGCGGACGATGGGGGCTTCCTCTGTTCCAGACCATTTGGAATTTTTGGTGATATTGTCCGTTACCCGGGAGGCGGAGTGTATGAGTTTTCCACGAGGAACACTCAAACCGGCGCACGGCGAAACCCTGTCAGGCAAAACGGCATTTCAAGCAATGGGAAAGTGATTTGGGGTAGAGAATTTTATCAATTCGGCAGCCTTTCGACACGGCGTTTTTTTCCTCGATGGAACGGAGGTTTCCCTTCCGGCCACTCTGGTTAATTGGCAGAACCCCTCTGTGAATCGAAATGGAGATTTCGCTTACGACAACGGCGGCGGCGTTTACGTTCGATTCAACGGTGATTCCACTTCCACACTTGTAACCAGCGGCTCTCAACCTTGCATCAACGACAAGCGCGACATCACTTATGTGAGCAGTTCGCAAGTGCGGGTGCTGTATCACGACGGCCAACTTCGTACTGTTGGAACGGGGACAGATCCAGTCATCAACTCGGATGGTGTCGTCGTCTTCGAACGGCTGGTGGACGGCTTCTACCAGATTTTCCGAGCCAGACCTGCATTGGTGACGGTGCATCGCCTCGAAGCAACAGGCTTGGTGTGCAGTCCATCGGACAGCATCGACCAGCCGTTGAACGTTCTGCCGAATCCAACCGTCTTGGAGAATCAGCCTCGGATCGGAGCGGGAGCGAGTGATGATTTCGGTCTGGTAGCGGACGGCGTTACGCCGTTGCTCTTCAAGGTTTTCCTGATTACTGCACCTGCGCCTGGCACAGTCTTCAACTTGGATTTGTCCGTGATTAGCGGAGGCTCAATCACGTCAGGAAATCTCAACCAGCGATTAAGAGTGCTTGGACCATCGGCGTTTAGCGCAGGCACGGCCGTCACGCCGACTACCGACACAGGTTTTGCCTTTCTCTCAGCCATCAGAGCGGAAGACGTTTCCTTAAATGCCGGCTCAAAGGAATTGACGGTGCAGCTTACCGTCAAAGGGCCATCGGTTGACCTGACGAACACATTCAAGATCCGAAAGCCGCCTGTCGTTTTGGTTCACGGTTACAATACCAGAGCAAACACATGGAGCGACGGGTTCTTGGCGAAACTTAAGTCCGTTCGTCCTGACGATTTTGTGATCCCCATCGAGTACGGTGTCGCTGGGAGCGACCCAAAGTTCTTCCCAAATACTTATGAGCGACTCGACGATCTTTCGATGCGGCTCGATTCGGTCCTCCGAGCGCAAATTGATGCACCAACAGCTTCGTGGCGTGCGGCATGGGCGCTGAGTCGTTACGATGTCGTGGGTCACAGCCAAGGCGGTGTTTTGTTAAGGATGCTGTGCTCCACGACCGGCGTGTTTGGAAACTCCCCTCCAATGAGCTTTCGACACGATGCGAACCTCCACCGTGGCCGCTTCCGAAGAGTTGTCACAATTGGATCACCGCACAACGGCGCAATTCCGCTGTACTATGCCAATGCCATCCTGCAGAGTGGCGCAGGCGGGAACTACCGCTATGTACCTACCAAGTTGCGAGAGTATGGCATTTTGCAGCTCAAGTTCGACCCGTGGGGTGACCAAATTGCTGGAATAAACGAACCATTTTCAGCCGCGATTGATGAACAAGCAAAATTCCGGATGCTCGTGACTACGATTGGCAACTCAGGCACTCCCGGATTGTATTACTTGACTGGTTTGGGATATTTACCCCGCAGAGCGGTTGTCTTGCCCGCCGGTTCGGACGGTGTTGTTGACTTTCATAGCCAAGCAGCAGGTGCGGGTACCGTCAGGACAGAATTGGCGGGCGACATTGCCCACGCCCCCTTCATCAAGCAGTTCTCAATTCCACCGGACGATCTCTACACGATCGACACGGACTGGACGAAGGAGCTTTTTGGGCTTGCCTCTGAAAATGACACTCAGACTCGCAGCGAGGGGGTCGCATTTGAGTTGGTAAGTCTGCTGGACGGGCCTCCTTCAGAATTCAGCAGGTTCTACCTACCTCACCCGCTGTCGTCTGCGCGAAAATCGGACATTGACGCATTTCTACCGGTTTCAGTTACAGCCGACATTATCAATCGGAATTTGATTCAATCAGTGCAGTACAATTTCCAATTGTCACCGCTTCAGGCCGAGCCAATCGAAGGTGATGTTGTCTGGACGGCAGAGGTCTTCGGAACTAACGGGGTTTCAACCGTCGGGATTGATGTTCAGGCGAGTACCAACGACTCAACTCATGTGACCGTCATAGTCGAAGACGACGTTGTCGGAGACGTTATTCTTTACGCGTGCTACACCGCAACAAACGGCAATATCGTGTTCGCGCACCCTGTCGTTGTCGTTTCCCGGCCTGTTGGCGGAACACTGACCAACATCACGGTCGTCCCCTCCTCCTTGGCTATGGGGGTGGGCGCGCCAGTTGAGCCTGAAATCTGGGGCATGTATTCGAGTGGCGTGCGAAGTCGGCTTTACATCCCATTTAACCAAACGGCGCAATTCTCCTCGTCAAACACCAATGTGGCTGTCGTTGCGCAGGGCGGTTTGGTCACGGCCACGGGGCTTGGCGTCACGACGTTGACGGCTTCGTTCAACAACTTTACGAACTACTCGTTGATTTCCGTCTTGCCGTCCGGAGGACAGCCGCTACTCCGATTTCCTTCGGTACAAGGGACTGATTTCGCATTTGAATTGCTTGGGCAACCTGGTGGCAACTATCGAATTGATGTCTCAACAAATTTGACTTCGTGGTCCGCGCTGACCAACATCACGGCAACCAACGGTTTGCGGCAATTCACATGGCCATCCACTTCAAACGCACCGCAGCAGTTCTTCCGGGCAGTTGGGCCGTGAGGTTGTTGGCGCGAAACGCCTCAACGCGCCATGAACCCCTCAATCGCCAAAAGCTGGATGTCGTCAACAAGACGCGAAGCAACATCTTCGACTGGCGCGGAAAGTTCACGCCGGAGTTCGTCGCGCCGTAACAAATTCAAATGCAACTCGCCCTTTTCCCAGAGAAAGTTGACCGGAAGATTGCGCCGACAAATCTCCGTTCGCGAGCTTGAACGACTTTCCCACCTTCCGCGTGGTCGGCGCTTTGTGAACTCCGTCTGTTTGCGACAGACAAACCGACTCCATGACGCGCGACACCACCAAACGAAACAGCGGCCGGTCTGCTTCTGACACCAAAGTTTCGGCCCGCCGCGCACCAGCTAGCATCCGAAAGTCATCTTCGGCGAACATCTTGCTCAGAAACTTGAGGGCGTTCTCACCAAACATCTCGTTCAGGCTTCCCGCGTATGCGCCTGCTGACTCCAACACCGCGAACACCTCGCCAGGTGAAATACGTCCAGTCGCTGCCTGCATCTTTGCAGTCGCCAATTCGTGGAAGAAGGGATTCGCCTCGTAACCGACCGCCGAGAACCCATCCAACAAAGCTTGTGTCAGCGTCGTTCCAAGTCCGGCAAACGGGTCGAGCACGACATCGCCCCGCTTCAAGCCCGCGTCGCGCGCGCACTCCGAGACGAACTCCGGCGTGTAACCCGCGATGAAGTTGGCCCAGCGATGAATCGGATCGCTGGCTGAATTGCGTCGCGATGTGCTGACGGATTGCCACGACGTTTTGCCAAAACCGGACCTGACGGCTGAACTCATTCTCGGTCCTGCCAGTCAGCTTGGCGATAGTCGGCCTTCGACGGCTTCCCTGTGCATCACGTCGCCGCCGTATCTGAACAACTTCGATTACGCGGAGATGACGCGGATGGAACTTTATTTCTGGGGCTACGCGCGTTCGTGGTCGGAAATTACGGAGCGCGTGCGGTCGCAGATGATTGTCAACACGACGACCGCACCCTCTGACCTGAAGCGGGCGCATCTCAAATTTGCAGCCAAGTTGCCCGAAGCCGAACGGGAATTCCTCGTGCCTATCGTCGCCCGGCTGCGCGAACAGCGAGACCAGAAGGCTGGAAAGAAAGACTATTTCGCCTTGGTGTATCCGTATTTCGCTCAATTGATGGAAGTGCTCCAAGGCTGTCACCGTGCCCCCAAACCTGAAAGCCCGATTCATGTCATCATTGGAGATTCATACTTGTATGGCGTCCACATTCCGGCGGGGGACATCTGCCGCCGCTTGATGGAAGTCGCTGGCTTCGATTCGCTGGAACAGGTGCTTCTCCGGACTCGCGGCGAGCGTTGGATTCTGGCAAAACGCGAAGGAGCAGGCACACCGATTGGCGAATATCATATTTATGGCCGACGAGCTTGAAGACCAACCAGCGCCGACTGAGGAAACGAGCGAGACATTGAGCGCGGTCGCCTTCGCCTCGATGGAGCGGTTCATCGCTGCCTACCTCGCGTTGAGCAAGGTGACTGTCGGATTCACGACGCTCGCCAAGGCTGACCTTTCAAAGCTGGAGACAGGTTAATCGTGGTCCACGGTCTGGCGCTTGGTTTGGAAGCAGAGAAGGCCACGCCGGAGGAAATCCAGCGCGAAGCTGCCCGGATGAGCGCCGTCGGCTTCGATACCGAACCCGCCATCACCGCTGGCGTTTATCGTGACCTGCGAGCCTACGCGATGGGTTTGGTGGAGAGGCTCAACGAAGTCACCGACGGCTTTACGATTTTCAGCGCGGATGTCATTAGCGCCAACTCAAAGCTTCTGCCCTTCCTCCAAAAGCTCGCCGGTTTCCGCAGCAAGTCCGAGATGAAGCGGGCAGTCGGCAATGCGTCTGACCATGCCATTCCGGCTGCCTCCGCGCAAAAGCTGGCTGATCTGATTACACGAATAAACCGTGGCCGCACCATTTCACGCAACGTGATGCTGGAATCAGTCGAGCCAACGCTTGAAGGCATCGTCCGAGATTTGGTTGGCAAGGTCTTGCTGGAAAGTGTGGTGGCCGACGCGCTCACCAGCGAAGGCGTGACATTCATCCGAGAAAAGGAATATGAGTCTTTGCGCGGTGTCGTTTACGATTTCCGCGCGGATTTTCTGATTCCCGACGCTACGTCGCCAAAGGCCTTCATCGAAGTTCGGAAAAGTTCGACGCGCCATGCTTCGCTTTACGCGAAGGACAAAATGTTTTCCGCCATCAACTGGAAGGGCCGGAACAAAGACCTGCTTGCTGTCTTGATTGTTGAAGGGCCTTGGACTCGTGAAACGTTGACCGTTATGGCTCGCGTCTTCGATTACGTCATGCCGCTGAGTCGTTCGGCGGAAACGGCAGCGGCGATTAAAGCATACGTGAACGGCGACAAGTCCAAATTATTGCCATCAGCGCGACGGCCTGCGTCCCGGCTCGATTGCCGACGCCAACGACCAGGCGCAATTCGGCGAACTCGAAGTGCAGGGCGAACTTACCAAGCACGCGTGGGCCAAAGGCGTGCAAGTCATGAACGAAGGTCCGGGCCACGTGCCCATGCACATGATCGAAGAAAACATGCACAAGCAACTGGAATGGTGCCACGAAGCGCCGTTCTACACCCTTGGCCCGCTCACCACCGACATCGCGCCCGGCTACGACCACATCACCAGCGGGATTGGCGCGGCGATGATTGGCTGGTACGGCTGCGCGATGCTTTGCTACGTCACGCCCAAGGAACACCTCGGCCTGCCGAACAAGAAGGACGTGAAAGACGGCGTCATCACCTACAAAATCGCCGCGCACGCCGCCGACCTCGCCAAAGGCCATCCCGGCGCGCAGTACCGCGACAATGCGTTGAGCAAGGCGCGCTTCGAATTCCGCTGGGAAGATCAATTCAACCTCAGCCTTGACCCCGTCACCGCGCGCCAGTTCCACGACGAAACGCTGCCGCAGGAAGGCGCAAAGACCGCGCACTTCTGCTCCATGTGCGGTCCGCACTTCTGCTCGATGAAGATCACCGAAGACGTCCGCAAATACGCCGCCGAACAAGGCGTCTCTGAACAGGAAGCTCTGCAAAAGGGAATGGAAGAAAAGTCCCGTGAATTTACCGAGAAGGGTTCTGAACTTTACGCAAAGGCATAGTTGGAACTACCGTCATGCACACCGATGCCCGCAATGGTAACTGACGATCAAGAACTGCTAACGCTCGACCTCGCGGCCATGCCCGCAGGGGTGAAGCGGCACGGCTCACCCCGCGAAGGAGCGTCGCTTGCGGCTGCGACGGAAGCGAAGGGCAAGCCGGTCCGTGAAGCGGTTTCGGTTCTGGCTAGAGGACTGTTCTCTGAAAAGCTGGAGCAAGTCTTCTCGCAGACGTTTCTTACCCAATCGAAGTCTTCGCAGAGCACTGATTCGTTGGTAATGCGAGGCGCTTGGGATCTCGTCTCGATGTGCCTGACGGCACGGAGCAGCGAGAAATGTTCGCCGCGCTGTGGCTTTCAAGAAGCAGAGTCATGGTTTCGTGGAGATTCACAGGAAGCGAGTGGTTGGTTGTCGGCACAAGTCCCGGGAGAGGAACTGTGGGAGGCGGAGCAACTTCTAAACACCATTCAGCTTGACCAAGGATTTCGCGCGCTTCTTCCATATATCTTGGAGGAGCATGGTCCGGGCAGTCGGGCGTCTGTGATGAAAGACCCGACCACGGCATCGGCTCGCGCGGCGAAGCGAGAGACGGGAGTTTTCTACACGCCCGCAGATGTTGCGGACTACATGGTTGGTCACGCCAAGGAACTTTACCGGGGTGATTTTCTAATTGCCAAGAGTCTCGACCCAGCTTGTGGCACGGGAGTCTTCTTTTTGGCGATGCTTCGTGCGGCGGCGGGTCGCGCACATAGCGGCGTGGACGTCTTTTCCCAATTTGATTACATCACGAATTGTCTGCACGGAATGGATGTAAGCGGCCACGCTTTGGACGCCGCCGCTTTTGTTCTCTTGAACGAATGTCTAGTCGAGATTCGCTCTCGCGGCCTCAGTCCGCTCGCGGCTTGGAGACTGATTCGACGCAACCTCGTTGAAACCGACGCGCTTCGTGTGGATGCAGGTGGGAGAGAGAGCGGGAAAGCTGGGACGGAGTTTTTTGAAAATCCCCTGCCAACCTTGGCGCACTTGTTTCCGAAAGCACAAGAGGGGTTCGACATATTAGCTGGCAATCCACCGTATGCTGCCTTGGGACAGCGACAAGATTTTACGTCACTGACTGCTCGCTTCGCTTCTCTGCATGGAACGAAGACCGCACCGCGACTGAATCTTTTTCCACTGTTCGTTGAGATGATGTGGCGATTCACAAAGCCAAGCTGCAACGCTGCCGCGCTGGTCACGCCGCTGTCGCTGGCGTTTCATGGTGGTTCGCAGTTCGAGAATTGTCGGCACGCGATGAGTTGGAATGGCGGACGATGGCAGTTCGCGTTCTTTGACCGTGAGCCGCACGCCCTTTTTGGTGAAGAGGTCAAAACGCGCAACGCGATTCTATTCCGCCACGAGAATTCAGAAACCCCGCGACGCGGACAGGCAGCAAACATAGAAACCGGGCCACTGCGAAAATGGACCAGCCGCACGCGCGGGAAGTTGTTTCGGAGCATCCAGTTCACGGCTGTGGATTCTATCGAAATTACCTCGGGGATTCCGAAGCTCGATGGCACGACGCAATCGGAAGCATTTATGGCGCTGCGGCGACGTTTCGAACGTTTGCCGTCACTTGCAATGCGAATCGGGATGTGCGACATCGCTGACGCCTTGGCTGGCGAAACTGCGCCGAAAGTCTTCGTTGGCGGGACGGCTTACAATTTTTTGAATGTTTATCGTCCGGCAGCGCTTTTGCCTGAGGAGCGACAAATGACTCTCAGCGAAAGTTCGGTGCATTGTCTGGAATTCAAGACCGAGTTAGATGCGCAGGCGGCCTTCGCGATTCTTAGCAGCCGACTTTCCTTCTGGCTGTGGCACGTGCTGGGTGACGGATTTCACGTTGCGGCCTGGTTGTTCGGCGAGATTCCGTTTGGCCGAGGCTCTTTCGCAACCGGCGATTTCGTATCGCTCGCGACGATGGGCGATGCGCTGTGGCAGAAGCTGCAAGGCCACCGATTCACAAGTTTGAATGCTGGTAGGCTGACTGTTGGCTTCCGTCCATTGGCGTGTCATCAGGAGCGCGATGAAATTGATGCGATTCTCGCCCGTTCTGCGGGCCTAGCAGATGGATTTACGGCAGAGCTCCGAGCATTCGTGCAGCGAAACGCCGTGGTGGACTCTGCCGACGAACGGCGCAGCCGTGTGAGCAAACATTTCACCGAAACCAAAGCAGGATGATTAAGCAGCCAACCAAAGCACAAAAGGAAAAGAGCAAGTTGACCAAAGAGGAATGGCGCGAATACACCAAAACCGTCTGGCAAATCGCAAACACCTCTGACCCTCATCACCCCGCCGTGTTTCCAGCGGAGATTCCGAAGCGGCTCATTAAGCTTTTTTCGTTTTGCGGAGAAACTGTTCTCGATCCGTTTGGCGGGACAGGAACAACAGCGGTTGTTGCGCTCGAACTTGGGCGACATGCTGTTTGCGTTGAGCAGAACGCCGACTACGCCAAAATCATCCGTCGCCGTTGCCGCGCGCTGTCGAACGGCGAGGACCATGCGCAGGTTATTCTCGGTGACAGTCGGAACATGGAGCTTTTGGCTTCGGATTCGATCGGTTTGGCAGTCACAAGTCCTCCGTATTGGAACAAGGCTGACTACGGAAAAGGGGACGAGAACGTAGGCAACCAACCCGTTTACAAGCGATTTTTCGACGGCACCCGGCCCGTGTTTGAGGAATGCTATCGCGTGTTAATGCCCGGCAGGAAACTTTGTGTCGTGACCGCCAACGTGAACCAGCATACCGAACACGGCTTGCTGACTTTCCCACTTGCTGCTGACTTCATCTGCCAGCTTCGAGACATCGGCTTTGTTCTCGTGAACGAGATTGTCTGGTCGAAAGACGGAACTGGTGGCAAGTGGGGGTCTCATGGCAAGCAGCGCCCCATCTTTGGCAGCTATCCCTATCCGCCAAACTTCCTGTTCAAAAACGTTCACGAATATGTCGTGATTGTCGCCAAACCACCCGGCAAAAAAGCCAACGGGAATACCGTGGTGTCCTACGATTATCTGATGGGCCGGTCTGAGCACCGCAAGCCCAAGAATGACCGCAAGCGAAGGTAATCATGTTCTACAACCAACCGTTGGCACATCGTTTCGGAACTGCGCTCACTGCGGACATCGAGAGTGAGAAATGGAAGAGAATCGAGGTTGCCGCCGCTTGGGTGCGCCGCTCCGGGACGCAGCAACTTGAGCAATCCGTTAAAAAAATTTCTCGGTCGAGGCGGCTTCGCGCAGGTCACGGTGGGCGTGGATATCGAGAACACTTCGGTGGAGGGGTTGCAGGACTTGCTGACGTGGCAGGCCGCTGGAAATCTTGAGACGCATGTCCACCATAACGAAGACTTCAGCACGACGTTCCATCCGAAAGTCTACTTGCTTCACAACGATGCCCATGCCCGGCTGATTGTCGGCTCGAACAATTTGACTGGCGCGGGTCTCTACACCAACACAGAGGCGGGCTTGCTACTCGACGCGCCCCTGAACGATCTCCTGATTCGAGATGTCCGAACAGCGCTGGCCTCATGGCGTGATACGGAAACAGGTCTAGCCAAGCGGCTGGATGAAACTCTGCTGAATGACTTGGTTCGCCTCGGCTACGTATTTCCAGAACAGGAGTTGCGGCGGCGGCGGAAAGCTAGCGGCGAACAATCCAGGGCAAAGCGTCCTGCTGCGGTTCAAGCCTTATTCAAGGCGCAGCGATATTCAGCACCCCCAGTTCGAAAAGCACCGAAGATAATTCGTGATGTTCCCGGGACTGTGCTCCTGATGCGAGTGCGCAAGGCGCGAGGGACGCAAGTCCAGATGCCGATTCAAGCGGTCGAGACGGATTTCTTTAAGGGCATTAACGCGATCGTAAGCGAGCATGACGGACGTGCGCGTGGCTTGCATCCAGCAAAGGCTCACGGCAAGCGAAACACAATCAAAGTTGAAATCCCCGAGACCACGACGATGAACGATCCCGTCTTGCGATTGGAGCGCGCGACTAACGCGATCAGATGCCGAGCATTCGACGCCAATTCCATCATGGGTTCGCAGATACGTGATGCTCTCCTAATGGGATTCAAACTGAAGCCAGCGACGTTCAGTTCCATCTCGGACATTGAGCGATCAACGTGGTGGCGATTCATTTGATTACGGTCGAGTTCGCCGAGAGTTTTTACGCGAGTTGAATTTGAGAAAGTTTTGCCCAAGTTAAACCACGTTATCGCCAGTTGCCATGCACATGATCGAGGAGAACATGGCCAGGCAGCTCGAGTGGTGTCACGAAGCGCCGTTCTACACCCTCGGCCCGCTCACCACCGACATCGCGCCCGGCTACGACCACATCACCAGCGGGATTGGCGCGGCGATGATTGGCTGGTACGGCTGCGCGATGCTTTGCTACGTGACGCCCAAGGAACACCTCGGCCTGCCCAACAAGAAGGACAGTCAAAGACGGCGTCATCGCTTACAAAATCGCCGCGCACGCCGCCGACCTCGCCAAAGGCCATCCCGGCGCGCAGTACCGCGACAATGCGTTGAGCAAGGCGCGCTTCGAATTCCGCTGGGAAGATCAATTCAACTTGAGCCTCGACCCCGTGACCGCGCGTGAATTCCACGATGAGACGCTCCCGCAGGAAGGCGCCTAGACCGCCCACTTCTGCTCCATGTGCGGCCCGCATTTCTGCTCGATGAAGATCACCGAAGACGTCCGCAAATACGCCGCCGAACAAGGCATCGCCGAGGAAGAGGCGCTGAAGAAGGGGATGGAAGAAAAGTCGAAGGAGTTTGTGGAAAAAGGCGGGGAGGTTTACGCCAAAGCGTAGTGCAACCGCTCTCTAACTCCTCAAAGAAATTCGCGACCTGGTAAAACGGCTTCTGCTTCTTCGCCAAGCTCTGATCCTCCGGATGTGGCAACCGGGTCGACCGGGGACTTCGCGTAAAATCTTGATCGACTCGTTATCTGCGTCCGCCACCGCCGCCGCGTCCACCGCCACCGCCGAATCCCCTGCCGCCACCAGAAAACCCGCGCGAACCGCCACCGCCAGAATACGCGCCCATGTAAGAACCGCCTGAGCTCCTGCCTCCTGAGTAATTTCCCATCGAAGAAGGTGCCGAGAAGCTTCTCGCAGTTGAATAACCTCCGCGGAAGCCAGCACTTGCGTAACTGCCTGGCGCTCTCTGTCCGCCGCCCTGATAACCGGAATTCATACTGGGGCTCCCTGCGTATCTCGGTGTTACAGTGCCGGCTGGACGGAAAGAGGATGGAGCCGAACGAGTCGGCGAAGCAAAGCTGCGCCCCGCCATAGTTGACGATTGCTGCCCAGTGCCACGAAACGCTACGGGACGGTTAGCTCCACGTGACGATGCGACGCCAGGACGCGGACCGCCATTTTGTCCAACTGCCGCTGTTGTCGCTCGCGCGTTTGCCGCATAGGTCGAGGACCTTGGGACCGTGCTGCCACCCGGCGACGCCACGCCTCTGCGGGTGCCTGCCAAGGTGTTGCCTGTGTTACGACTCGAGAGATTTCCGGATGCGGTGCTTGTGCCAGCACGATTGGCCGTCAGTTGTGGCCTGGCCGTTGCGGCTCCAGAAACAGATCGGCTTGCGGGAGAGGCCGCCACTCCGCTGTTCGGATTTCCACTCGATCGTGCAATTGAGGAACGGCCTACATGCCCCCCAGAATGTCCGTCATGCCCACTATGCCCATGGTGCCCATGGTGCCCATGGTGCCCATGGTGCCCATGGTGCCCGTGGTGCCCGTAGCGGTAGTATCCGCAATGTGCGTAGTAACCTGAATAACCGTAATAGGGATACCAGCCGTAGCCATACCATGGATAGCAGCTGTTCCACCCCGCGTAACCCGAGTCCCAGCCAATCCCCCCCCAACTATAGTTGGGGTAATAAACGCTTCCAACTCCCACATAAACCGGGTCCGAGACGTAATCAACGAGGGGCGCTTCGACGACGGCCGGAGAGGAGATGCCTGAAGCCCCCGCTTGAGCCGATGCCGCGACACTCTGCGCGGCCGGTTGGGCTGGAGCCTGGTCGGAGACCGGTTGCGCGACTTCGGTTGGCGCCGCCATCTGCGCGAGGGCAGCAGGCGAGTGAGGATCCAGAAGCGCGAGCAATACTCGCGAAGAGATTCCATTGGAGTGAAGGGCCACCAGCTCCGCGGCGCTGACGTTCCCACGCGGAGCCTTTTGCGCGTAGGCCACGATCACGCCCTCATCCATCTTGGCACGCGACAGCTTCAAAATATCGGCCACGATTGGCGACGCCGATGTCGGGCTCTGGGCGGAGACGGAACTCACAAGACAAGAGAGACCCAGAACGGCTAGAGGAAGTAAGGCTCTCATACCTGAAGAATCATTTAATTTTGCCGTTTTTGCAAAGCGAATTACGGGGCACGTTTTGAGCCCGATCATGACCCAGTTCGTTGGGGGCCGGGCTGGCGGCCCTCGGCGCCGCTGTCCGAATGAAGACCACCGGCCTCTTGCCAAGCCACTGCGGTTTCGAGAAGGTCGGGGCCTCAATGAAACGAACCGAAGACGTCCGCAAATACGCCGCCGAACAAGGCATTGCCGAGGAAGAGGCGCTGAAGAAGGGGATGGAAGAAAAGTCGAAGGAGTTCGTGGAAAAGGGCGCGGAGGTTTACGCGAAGGTGTGAACCTGCTATAGATTTCCCATGATTCAGCCGGAAGAACTGGTTGGCGCGGAATGGGCCGAGTGGTATCGGCTCACGCCCGTCCAACGCTGGCTGGAGAGCGAGAAGCTCTGGCAGACTTACCTCGCGCTGGGAGGCTCACTTGATCCCGAACCCGATACGCAAAGTCCTTTCTTCGATGCGCGCGCACCGCGTCCGCGCCCTGCTCATGGGCGGACAGGCCTGCGTGTTCTACGGCGCGGCCGAATTTAGCCGCGACACGGATTTGGCCATCGTGGCCGATGCTGCCAATCTCGCCCGGCTCCGTCGGGCGTTGGACGATTTGCGGGCCGAAGTCATTGCCGTCCCTCCCTTCGAGTTGAAATATCTGAAGCGCGGCCACGCCATCAATTTCCGCTGCCAACATCCCGAAGCTTTAAGGATGCGCGTGGATGTCATGGCAAAAATGCGCGAAGTGGATGCATTTCCCGAACTGTGGAAGCGACGCACCACCATCGAACTGCCCGACGGGACAAGGTGTGACTTGCTCTCGTTGCCCGACCTCGCGCATCTGCGCCTATCGATGCGTGCCGGAAGCTTGCGCGACGCGCGGCGGTTCGGCTCAATGGACCGTCACGAATGAACTCTGCCTCCCAAAATTTTCCGCACCATCTCAGCGTCTTGCGCGAGCGGATGTTGCATCCCACGGCTTACGAGATGGCAGTCAGCTACTTTCTTGACGAATTCGCGGGAGATACGGCGTTTGTGTGCGCGTCCGACCCGGAGCAGATGCCCCAGATCGTTTCCGTTCTGGCAAGTGTGGTCTCGAAAGCAGTCGGACACACCGTGGAACTGGAGAACGCGCTCGTCTCCTATTTGCGTGCGCATCGGTTTGTGCACGGAAATGCCCGCGCCGCTGGCCGCATCGTGCTGTTTTTCTATTTTGAGGAGGCGGACACCGGGATGGTGATGGTGATCCCCGGCGTGCGTGGCGAGATGGAGATTGCGCGGTTCAAGCTGGCGGGTGGATTGATAAACCCGCTGCACAACTAAGGCGCCGACCGGAGCGCGGCTCTGTGAGCCGCAGCAACGTCCGCATGGCACACGCTCGAATTCATTCCCACGCGTCCCGGCGGGCGAAGCTGCTGCGGGTCACAGACCCGCGCTCCATTTCGCGTCACGGCTGATCGGGAATTTCCGCCTCGACCAGTTTGGCCAAAAGCGTCAGCGATTCCTGCCAGCCGAGATAGCACGCTTCGGCGGGAATGACCGCCGGTATTCCTTCCTGCGTGATGTTCAATTCCGTTCCGCAGAAGACCTGCTTCAAGGTGATCGTGGTGATCATTTCGCCGGGCAGGTTCGGGTCGTCGAACTTGTCGTCGTAGCGAATGCGCTCGTGCGGCTTGAGTTCGAGATACTTTCCGCCGAAGGAGTGGCTCTTGCCGGTGCTGAAATTGGTGAACGACATTTTGTAAGTGCCGCCGACTTTCACGTCCGCTTGATGGACTTTGCCGGTGAATCCGTTTGGTGGAAGCCACTTGACCATCGCGTCCGCATCCAGGAACGCGCGATAAACTCGCTCCGGCGTCGCGCGGAGCACTCGGTGAAGTCGAACGGTGTTTGTGTTGTTGGTTGTCATATATTTGTTTTGTTCTCGTTTTCTCTCACGACGAACGGAGCGGACGTTTCAGGACATTAATCGTAAAGAAATTCGCCCGCCGATCACTGGTCCTGCAGGAAACTCCCCCACCAAGACACCGTGGCGGGCAGAATGTAAAGACACAAGACCGCGGACTCAAGCTGCCCATGATTATCTGGCAGGGCGGCAAAGTTGGGAAGCGCCCGCCGGCTGGAGTGTGCCTCGCAGCGAGCCTCAGCAACCTCCGCAATTAACACGCCTCGAATTCACGTGAAGTTTACATAATGTTCTAACCGATTATGGTGGACATCAAGAGAGGCCCGGCCATCATTGCGACCATTCGGAAAAAGCTTGTTGTGAAGTTCATTTACAAAGGTGAGCTGCGTACCGTGGAACCACAGACGTACGGGTTAAGCACAGCAGAGAACCTATTGGAACTGGGACGGTTGGGCAAAGGTCCCAGCTCACTGAAGATAATTTGGCATGCTCTGTCCTTTTTGAAGTGCCTCGTTCGTCGAGATGATGAAACGACAAAACGAATAAAAACAAAACAGAAACAAAACCATTATGATCACGAAAATCCTCATCGGTCTCGCAGCTGTTATTGCTATCTTCCTTATGGTAGTCGCCGTGCGGCCCGCAGATTTCCGGGTTGAACGCAGCGCGACACTCTCGGCCTCGCCGGCGGCGCTGTTCGAGCATGTCAACGACCACCACAAGTTTGCCGTTTGGAATCCATTCATGAAGCTTGATCCCCATGTGAAGAACACCTACAGCGGCCCCGTTTCCGGCGTCGGCGCGGTGTGCAGTTGGGAGGGTAACAAGGACGTGGGAGCTGGAAGCTGCACCATCATCGAGAGCAAACCAGGCGAACTCGTGCGCTGCCGGATGGACTGGAAACGGCCGATGGAAGGCACCAGCACGGTTGACTTCACGTTCAAACCTGAAGGCGACAAAACCGTCGTGACCTGGGCGATGTACGGCAAAAACAATTTTATGGGCAAGCTGGTGAGCCTGTTTATGGATTGTGACAAGATTTGCGGCCCGCAATTTGAGAAGGGTCTGGCCGACCTCGGCACAATGGCCGCGACGACCAGTGTTTTGTCCGCGAAGTAATTCCACAACGACATCATCTTAACACCAGCATGAACGAACAATCGTCCGAATACCTCGTTCTATCACGCGGTCAGTGGGACAAAGACGCGTCGAAGGAAGACATTGAAGCCGCCATCCACAAATTCTACGAATGGTATGAACGAAACCTTAAGGATGGCCGGATGAAGGCAGGCTCACGACTCAGCACAGAGATTGCGATGGTTTCCAAATCAGGCATCGTTACGGACGGGCCGTTCGGTGAGGCCAAGGAAGTCATTGGCGGCTACTGGTTTATCGTGGCCCCTAACCTCCGCGAAGCTACCGATCTCGCGGCGCAGAATCCCTGCGCTCAATACGGACTGAGTTTCGAGATTCGTCCCCTGGAGCCGGAGCGAGCCTCTGCTTACAAGTTGGCGAACGAAACTCCCGCGTTGGAAGCAGCCGGGCGATGAATCGGCCTATGTCGCCTCAAACTTCAATTCCGAAAACTGCGTTCCGACGCGCAGCCTAAATGCAGCTCTCGCTACCGGGAAATTCTGGGAATCCACGGCATAGGTAACCTCGTAATTACCGGGACCGGGAATACGCGGCATATAATCGGAGCTGTCCGTAATAGCGTTAAACTCGATCGCGCTCGGGTAGTCATGTCGGACGTGGAATGCATCAAAGAGACGAATGCCGGATGGCGCAACCCGAACTGCGGGTAGGCGCGATCCTGCCCATTTGAATTCGATGGTCTTGGTCGGGATAATTGTATTCTTTTGAAGGTCGCGAATACCTTCGATGTAGGCATAGCACTCAAGTGCCACTTTGCGATGGTGGCAATTCCGGACCGCAACATGAAAATGCCTACGCGGGTAGGAATGCCCATCAGGATATTTGGCCAAAGCTTCCACAAACGGCATCTCCGGTAATTGAAGAACAAGCTGATTGCGCGTCGAAATGGGCCAATCACCGGAGTCCAGTTTCCCCTGAACATCTTCAAGAATTCGGTCTGGCAATTTTGACCGATCAAAGAAAACGGCAGCATTCGCTTGGAGCGCGCCAAGGATTCCATCGAGTTGCTTTACGCCTTCTTCTTGGAAGACCAACAGAGGGGTTTCCAGAAATGAGGCGATGGCCAGTTCCTGATTGGAAAACAGCGACCCACGATACTTATCCTCGTTGAGTTTTTCGCGTCTGAAATCGATAATGATGAAGTAATCCGACAGTTCCAATTGTCGGAAAATGTTTTCGCGGAGGCCGAGAGGAGACTGATCATCTACTGCCACGTAGCATTCGAAGCCACAAGCCTCCAGTTTGTCTCGGATTCCGCGGGCGATCTCGGGTTCGTCTGCGCCCTTAGTTTGCCCGCAACTCAAGAATACTCTTGCCTTATGCATTCCCAAGCAATGGGCAAAGAGCTATCGATTAGCAAGAATGGTTTCGCCGGATTCGAGGTCGTTCGGGAGACGGCTCATCAGATCGCCGATTAGTTAGCATCGTTGGAGCGGGCCCCAACTTATTTCCTCTTCGTCAAATCGACAAAGACGATGATCGAAGGATTGCCGACGGGAGTGTAATGGCCGGTGAAGACCAGGCCTCCGGTTTTGCGATCCGCCCGGAAGACGGCGATGTTGTCGCCGCGCTGATTGCAGGAGTAAAGGAACTGGCCGGTGGGATCGAAATTGAAGCTGCGCGGATAGTTCCCGCGCGTCCATTCCTCACCAACGAAGGTGAGCTCACCGGTTTTACTGACGGAAAAGATCCCAATGCTGTCGTGCAGGCGGTTGCCCGCATAGACGAACCGGCCATCGGAGCAGACCAGGATCCCGGAGCAGAAATTACTGCCGGCGAATCCGGGAGGCAGGCTGGAGATCGTTTGCCGCGATGTCAGCCTTCCGTTGGCCGCATCGTAGTCGAATAGCACGATGGTCGAGCCTTCCTCCTGAATGGAATAGAGCCAACGCCCATTGGGGTGGAAATGGAAATGCCGCGGCCCGTCTCCGGGCGGGAGCGAGATCGCGGGAGGATCATTCGGAGTGAGCGCGCCCTTCTGGTCGTCGAACTTCCAGACGAAGATCTGATCCAGGCCCAGATCGACGTGCAGAACGAAGCGTCCCGAGGGATCGGCCTGGATCATGTGCGCGTGAGTCCGATCGTGTCCGCTGAAGGCAAAGCTGCCCGGTGGGGCGTTTGTGGCCCTGGTGGGTCCCAGTTTTCCGGCATCCTTCTTGATGTCGGTGGCGAGCCCCAGGCTGCCGTCAGGCAGGATCGGCAGCACCGCCACGGAGCCTCCAAAATAATTGGCCACCAGGACGAACCTCCCGGAGGGATGCACGCTGACATAAGTGGGACCCGCACCGCCGGAAGGAACGGTGTTGAGCAGCTTCAACTGCCCGTCGGCCCGATTGATGGCGAAGGCGCTAACCGTCCCTTCGTTGCCGTCGCCCGCCCGGTCCGTCTCGTTGGCGGAATACAGGCGAGTCCCGGCGACATTCAAAGCCAGGCAACTGGGGCTCGTCCCCAGCTCATACACGCCGCTCGGTGTCAGGAGCCCTGTGGTGCGATTCACCTGAAACAGGTGGATGCCGCGTCCATTGCCAGGAGGCAAATCCACCTGCGTCGGCAGCACATCGCGGAGAGGCGAACTGAACGTGCCCACATAGGCCATGAGCGCCCCCTTGGCTTCGCCCGATTGCGCCTTGAGCAGACCGGCCAGCAACGGTGCGCTCCCAACCAGCGCCGAGGAGGCTTTCAAAAACGAGCGCCTGGAAATGCCCGGCGCAATCATGATGGGAGGATGTTGCATGGTTGACCGAAATCGTCCGGGCTAATCACCGCCTCACGAGGCCCGCAAAATTTGTCCGGTAACGCCAGAGCAGGAACAACGCGAGAGCGGAGACGACGATGGCCATCGGCAGGCCAGTGGGCTCAAGGAAAATATGGAAGAGCAGGATGTTCACGATAACCGGCCCGAGCAACGTAAGTCCCAGCGGAACGTAGCGTCCGATCAAGAGCAGCAACCCGCCCGCAACTTGCAGCGCGCCGACGACGTACATGTAATTGCTTTCCATGAGCGCTCTGCTGAAGTCTGTCGCGAGCGATGGCTTTTGTGGCGGCATCGGGATGAAGTGCAAAAAGATGTTCGAGCCGAAGACGACGAACATGAGTCCAAGCAGAACGCGGACGATAGTGGTGGCGACTTTCATGCCGGAATGTTGAAACGGGAGCAGCGACATTTCAATCACCAAAGCCGGCCAGGTTGCTTCGCAGAAGGTTCGCGGAATGGACAGGTCGAAACAAAACAATCAACATAGAAAAACATGAATACAGAAATCATCGTTCAAACCGCTCGCGCGACTTTGGCTGGCACGATCTCGTTTCCTGAAGTCGTCCAGAAACTGCTCACGGCTGGTGTGGAGTATTACCATGTGGATTACGCCGGGATGCGAAAAACCTTTTACAGCGCGGATGGCGACACAGTTGTGACGCCCATCAACTACGAAGGATTGCCGACGGTTGCGCCGGAATTTTCAACGGAAGCATTGCGCGCGAACATTCTCGACAGCCAGCGGAACGGCCAGAAGTATCGCGACTTCACCCGCCGGGCGATGGAAGCCGGTGTGCAAAGTTATTACGCCTTCCTTCGTGGCAAACGTGTTACCTATCTCGGCCGCCAAGGCGACCAACACACGGAATGGTTTCCCGGCGCTTCGCCTATCAAGCCCCCATCGTAAAGAGAGGGTTTCAGTGTGAAAACCCTCCCGCATCCCCGGAGCGCGGCTCTGTGAGCCGCAGCAACGTCCGAACTTCGACACGCTTTAGTCAATTTTCGCACGCGCTCGGCCTGACGGAGTTGCTGCGGGTCGCAGACCTGCGCTCTGAACGCAAAGGCTGCTGCGGGTCGCAGACCCGCGCTCCGGCGGCTTGCGAATGTGTCCCGACTTCGTTTCAATCTTCGGCGTGAGCCAGCCACCTAACCCGCGTCGTCCCGGACCGCCGCATAATCCCGGCGTGCGCGATTTGGTCGAGGGCAAGCGCTGGTGGTCATCGACTCCAAAGACGGCAGACGCCAAGCAAGGTTTTCGCGGTTGGCACGAGAGAGGTTATCTACCGCATCGCGATGAGCCGGGATTGACGCAGTTTGTCACCTTTCACCTTGCTGACGGTTTTCCCGAGTCGCTTCGCCTCGAGTGGGAGCATTTCGCCAGGATTGAGGACAACCGCGAGCGGCAAAACTACTCGAAGCTTATCTCGACAAAGGGCGTGGCGAGTGTCATCTGCGCCGACCTGAAATCGCGAAACTGGTTGAGGATAATTTTCGGCAATTTTCCGGGGAGTGCTGCGGCTCACAGAGCCGCGATCCGGAACAGGCGGGCTGCGGGTCGCAGACCCGCGCTCCAGCGCGCTACGAACTGCGGGCGTGGGTTGTGATGCCAAATCACGTTCACGTCCTGTTCAAGGTGGGCGCGGCCACCATGTCAGAGACCGTTGGTGCGTGGAAGAAACATACCGGCAGACTGGCGAACAGGTTACTCGGCAAGCAGGGCGCGTTCTGGGCGGAGGATTATTTTGACACTTACATGCGAGATCCCGAACACGAGCGGAAGACGGTTCATTACATCGAGTCCAATGCGACGAAGGCGAAGCTGGTGCTTGACCCGAAGGATTGGCCGTGGAGCAGCGCCCGGTTTCGTGATGAGTTCGGGGTTTTGCGGCCGTAACGGAGCGCGGCTCTGTGAGCCGCAGTAACTCCGAATTTCAAGACGTCTTAGTCAATTGTGCACGCGCTCGGCTTGGCGGAGTTGCTGCGGGTCACAGACCCGCGCTCCGTCCTCAATCCTTGCGGCGCTGGTGAGTTTTGAGGTTCAATGTTTGTGTGACGCCCGAATGAAAGGCGTCGCTCAAAAGCTGGAAGTCGGCAACCAGGAGTTTCGCCCTCCGAACTTGCAGGACTGGCGCGGGCTTTCCCTCCGGAGTTCGTGGAAATAAGCGTAGAAATGGGCGTTGCGCCATGAGTAACATGCGTCGCCATGCCCGCTACAAAGACAACACTGACAGACGCCGACGCCCTGCGCCTGGTGGTTGAGGGCACGGCTTCAGAGACGGGAACGGCTTTCTTCCGCGCGCTGGTCAAGAATCTGGCGGCGGTCATAGGCACGGCCGGCGCGTGGGTCACCGAATATCTGCCGGAACAGAAGCGGCTTCGAGCCTACGCGTTCTGGCTTAACGGCGCGTTTGTCGAGCACTTCGAATACAACATCGTCGGCACGGTCTGCGCACCGGTGGTCGAAGACAAGAGGCTCGTACACATTCCAGACCGACTGCTGGAATTGTATCCTGGCGACCCCGACATTCGCGCCCTCAACGCCGTCAGCTACCTGGGCGTGCCGTTGCTCGATACCCAGGGCGAAGTGATGGGGCATTTGTCCGTGCTCGATAACAAACCGTTGCCCGCTGATCCGCGGCTCATTTCACTGTTTGAAATTTTTGCCGCGCGCGCCGCTGCCGAGCAACGACGGTTGCGACAGGAGATGGAAGTGCGCGCCCGCGAAGAAGCACTCAGCGCCTTGCTCGACAGTGCCATGGATGCCGTGGTCGTCCTCGACGCGGCAGGCAGCATCGCGCGGGTGAATCCGGCGGCGGAAAAACTGTTTGGCTGCACGGCGGAGGATTTGCTCGGCGAAAACCTGCGGGACTTCCTGCCTGCCGAGAGCGCGGTGCAGTTCAACGCGTTCGTGAAGGAACTCGACGCCCAGCCGGAAGGCCGACGGCAGCTCTGGATTCCACAAAGCTTTACAGTGCAACGCTGGGACAAATCGGCGTTCCCGGCAGAAGCGACGCTTTCGCGCTTTGAAAATCGCGGGCAGGTGTTCCACACCGTCATCCTTCGCAACGTGGACGAGCGCCTCGCCGCCGAGCGCCGCATCCAATTGCTGAGTGCCGAAGCTGAGTATTTGCGCGAGAACGCGCGCGACTTCGCGGGCATGGGCGAAATGCTCGGCAGTAGTCCGGTGATGAAGGACTTGTTCGAGTCGCTCCAACGCGTCGCGGCCACGGACGCCACGGTGCTGGTCACAGGTGAAACCGGCACGGGCAAGGAACTGATCGCCCGTTCCATTCACGAAGCCAGCGGGCGCAAAGACAAGCCGTTGGTGCGCGTGAACTGCGCCGCCATTCCCGGCACGCTGATGGAAAGCGAATTCTTTGGCCATGAGCGCGGCGCGTTTACCGGCGCGACCACCAGGCGCGAAGGCCGCTTCGCCCTGGCCGACAGTGGCACGATTTTCCTCGATGAGGTCGGCGAACTGCCGTTCGATTTGCAGGCAAAGCTGCTGCGGGTGTTGCAGGAGGGCGAGTTCGAGCCGCTGGGTGGCACGCGCACACGCAAAGTGAACGTGCGCGTCGTCGCCGCCACTAACCGCGACCTGGGCGCGATGGTGGCCGAGGGAAAATTTCGCGAAGATTTGTTTTATCGTCTGAACGTGTTTCCGGTACGCGTGCCGTCATTGCGCGAACGCGGCGCGGACATCGTGCTGCTGGCCAGGGCGTTTGTGGAACGCTTGGCCCGCCGCATGGGCCGCCGCATCGAGCCGCTGCACCCGGACCAGATCCGGCGCTTGCAGGAATACCACTGGCCAGGAAATGTGCGCGAACTGCAGAACGTCATCGAGCGTGCCATCATCCTGGCGACCAGCGGCCGCCTTGACCTGCAACGCGCGTTGCCGCCTGAGGCCGCGCCGGCCTTGCCTCCGACCGAATCTGTAGATGCCGCAGCACCACGAGTTCTTTCCGCCGCGGAACTCGAATCTCTCGAACGCGCGAACATCGAACGCGCCCTGGCCGCTGCGGGGGGAAAGATTTCAGGCAACGGCGGCGTGGCGGAGCTGCTTGGCCTGCCACCTTCGACCGTCACCTCGCGCATGAAGGCGCTGGGAATTCAGAAGGCGCGTGGCTAAGATTCGCTCCAATGCGAACCCTGGCGATTGGTGACATTCATGGGTGTTGCTTCGCATTGGACACTCTGACTCAGGCGGCAGGGATTACGCCGGATGATTTTCTCATTTTCTTGGGGGACTACATTGACCGTGGCCCTGATTCAAAGGGGGTGGTGTCGCGTGTGATCCAGCACAGCCAAGAACAAGGCACGATAATCTTGCGTGGCAACCACGAGGCTATGATTCTCTCGGCGCGCGAAAATCCACTTCAGGCACACCTTTGGGGTTCGTATGGGGGAGACGAGGCTCTCCGCTCGTATGGCGCTTGGGGCAGAAATGACTGGCAGCAGTTCATTTCCGAAGAGCATTGGAGATTCTTTGAGAAGAGCCTGCCGTGGTATGAGACCGAAACACACATTTTTGTCCACGCAACGGTGCTACCCGAATTGGACATGCCAGATCAACCTGAGTACGTCCTTTATTGGGAACAATACGATCAGCGTATATTCCACAAGTCTGGCAAGGTTGTTGTATGCGGGCATACCCCGCAACAGTCTGGGTGGCCTACCAAGGGAGAGCGCTCCGTTTGCATTGACACTGCAATTGGTTCAGGCAAGTGGCTGACGTGTCTGAATGTTGACAGTGGAGACTACTGGCAGGCAAACGAGCGTCGTAATGTGCGCACCGGGAAACTTTCGTCGCTGCACTGACGACTTTCCGCAAAACCCTTCCACGAGTTTCCGTCACTCGCGATTTTTCGTGAAGCCTCATCGGGTTGGTTCTCTTCGTAAACCCCGGTAAATCAGCCTTCCCACCTCGGCGGGCTTCGTTGGCACGTTGCCAGCGAATGGTCATCGCGTCGCACGGGATGACCCGGAAGTGACACGAACATAACCGAAACGCAAAAACCAATTAGAGTGATTGCCAAAAGTAATTTCCGGAAAGGTGGGGCAAACCTGCCGGTTTGCCGCAACGCCCAGCAGGGCGTCGCCCACCTTTTTGGAAATTACTTTTGGCAATCGATATAGACGACCATGACTGCAACAACTGAACCCTCATTCATTTAAAACCAAATTGCCAACACCTACGTATGAGTAACAACGTTATTTTCCAAATCGAAGCCTCCGGCTCTCCGCTCGCGGGATCTGCTGGAAAGACATCCAACGTCCGGACCGTTTCGGCGCCCGGTGCCACGCCCACAAGCCCGCCGCGTGAAGCACCCCCATTTGACATCCAAGCGGTCAAAGCCCGCCAGAAGGCCACCTGGGAAAGCGGTGACTTCGGGCAAGTCGCGAAGTTCACCATGCCGTCCGCTGAGGAATTCATGGCCGGGCTCGAGCTCAAGCCGGGAACGCGCGTGCTCGATGCCGCCTGTGGCACAGGTAACCTGGCCGTCCTCGCCGCGCGGCGGGGTTGCCGGGTCTCAGGCCTGGACATCGCCGCAAACCTCCTGACGCAGGCTCGCGAGCGGGCGCAGCAGGAGGGGTTCGCCATCGACTTCACCGAAGGCGACGTCGAAGCCATGCCCTACGAGGACGCCAGCTTCGATGTCGTGGTGAGCATGTATGGGGTCATGTTTGCGCCGCGACCGGACCGGGTGGTGCGTGAATTGTGCCGCGTGACGAAGCCCGGCGGCCTCATTGCCCTGGCCAACTGGACGCCAGCCGGTTTCATTGGAAAAATGTTTGCCGTCTTCGCGCGGCACCTGCCGCCGCCCGCAGGCATCCCATCGCCGCTTCTGTGGGGAGACGAGGCCGTCGTGCGCGAGCGGTTCCATGGCCGAATCAAGGAGCTGCGCCTTACCCCCCGGATCGCGCGGCTCTGTTTTCCGTTCGACCCTGCGGGGACAGTCGAGTTCTTCCAGCGCTATTACGGGCCGACGCAGCGCGCGTTCCAGGCTCTCGACCCCGCCAGCCAGGCGAGGTTGCGAAGCGACCTCGTCGAGCTGGAAGCCCGACACAATATTTCGCCGCGCCCGAACGAAACCGACACACCATCGGAGTATCTGGAAATCCACGCGCGCCGCGCGCTGGGTGACTGAATTCAATTCAGTGGGTTCCAGGAAGACTTGGGAATTAATTTCGCAGGCAAGCACTGGAGAATTCTCCTTGCATGCGGCCGCTGGGAAAACTGGAACCTCAGCCCCGGCCGTGACCGCTCGGTTTTCAAGGGCCTTGCATGAAGCGAAAGGTTCCGGTTAGCATCGGTCCATGCCAGGTCTTTATCATCAGCCGATCCGGCGTCGTGAGTTTTTGAAAAGCTCATTCCTGGCCGGAGCGGCTGCTGTCTGGCACGGCTGCCGAACGTCACCGCGCGCCTCCTCCGCTGAGAATGAAATTCACCTGGCGTTGCTTTCGGACACGCATGTCGGAGGTGACCGTGAACGCGCCAAGGATCCACGCGGCTTCGATCCTTGGGAAAACCTCAAGCGCGTCGCGCCGGACATTGTCTCCCGATCGCCGCATGGGGTCATTTTGAACGGGGATGCTGCGTCGCGGGAGGGATTGACGGCGGACTACCAGGAATTAAGAACCCTGCTCGAACCGGTCAGCCGGGTGGCCCCGATTTACATTGGATTGGGAAATCATGACCATCGCGGGAACTTCAAGCAGCTCTTCACGTCTGCGGCGGGCCTGGATGCAGGCGTGTCCAATCACCACGTGCTGATCATTGAGGAATCCGTCCTTCGGTTTATCGTGCTCGATTCTCTGCTCTACGTGAACAAGGCGGCCGGATTGCTTGGAGAACACCAGAGGACATGGCTGATCGAATACCTCAAGACACATCGGGAGAAGCCGGCCATTCTTTTCGTGCACCACACCCTTGGGGAAGGGGATGGGGATTTGCTGGATGCGGACCGACTGTTTGAAATCATCCGTGGCCATCGCCAGGTGAAGGCGATTTTTTACGGCCATTCCCATGTCTGGAATATCAGCCAAAAACAGGGAGTGAAACTGATCAATCTTCCGGCTCTGGGTTACAACTTTTGGGAGGATCAGCCGGTGGGATGGGTCGATGCCCGCTTTCGGCGCAACGGCGTCGATTTGACCTTGCACGCCATTGCCGGCAATCGCGCTCAAGATGGGCATACCTCCAGGGTTCTTTGGACTTGAACGGATTGTAGCCGGGCGGCCCGCGATTGAGGACGGGGAAAACCTCTATGTCGCTCGGCTCCGGAGTGGTTGCGATACCCAGTTTCTTTTCTCCGACGACGTCCTCCGCGACTACGAAGAGCGCCCGCCGCTCCATGCGAAGTCTTCGGCGAATATATCGGAGCGCGGCTGTGTGCAACGCACCAGCCGCAGCACGTCCGAATGCCGAGGCGGACCAAATCCTCGCGACGTCCTCTGCCATGCTAAGCTGCTGCGCCTCACAGAGGCACGGTCCGGAGCGCGGCTCTATGAGCCGCAGCATGTTCGAACTCCAAAGGCGGCGAGTCATCACGAAGTCGAGTTTCATCGGTTGCGGATGTCGGAAATCTTCTTAAGAATGCGGTCCATGAAATCGCCCGCTTTCTTTTCTCGCCGCGTCCTTTTCACTTTCGTCATGGCGCTTGGCTTTGCCAAGGCCCTTGCCGCGGAGTCGGGCGTTCTCGTCGAGCAAACGGAAATGCAGTTGCAGGTGACCTGGCCGATTTCGCCGGAGGAGAGCGGCGTGGCTGTGTTTAGCCTGGATGAAAAGAAACCGCTCATTGAATCGCTGGCCATCGCGGCCAAAGGGCAGCCGCCCACACTGGTGATAAGGACGTTGAATCCGGTGACGCTGCTCACGGTGGGAAGCCGCGATTCAAAGAACCCGCAGGGTTGGGGCGCGTTTTTCGACAACACGCCGCGGCGGCCTTACGAGACATATCCGGTCACGCTCGGCCGACGCCGCGTGCAGACGACCCATGACGGCGCACGCACCACCGTGAGTCTGGCGGAAGCATCGGGTGGAGGATTTCACGGTGATGTGCGGTTCACGTTTTATCGCAACAGCCCGCTCCTCCATGCGCAGACGGTGCTGACAACGCAGGAGGATTGGCGCGCGATTATTTACGATGCAGGTCTCGAAAGTCCCGCGCCGAGCTGGGAGTCGATGGCATGGAATGACACGAGCGGCACGTTTCAGAGTGTGAAGTGCGCAGAGCAGACTGGGGGTGCGCCGGTGGCAGTGTCCGGGCGCACGATTGTGGCGAGTGGCAGCGCCGGTTCGCTGGCGGCCTTTCCGCCGCCGCATCAGTTCTTCTATCCGCAGGACGAGGCCTACAACCTGCAATTCGTCTGGCACGGATGGAATTACCGGCAACGCGCTCCTGGCTGCGGGTTCGGTATTCGCCAATCAGACACGGGCGACAAGCGCTTTGTCCCGTGGTTCAACGCGCCACCCGGCACGGAGCAGCGGCTCGGTGTCTTCTATCTGCTGACGCGCGGCGACGCCAAGCAGGCGCTCGATGCGGTCGCGCGCTACACGCACGGAGATCGTTTCAAGAAACTCACGGGGCATCTCACGTTCACGAGCCACTACCACGTCGAGCACTCGAAAAGATTTCTCGACGCGCAAAAGCAACAGGCGACGAGCGGCATTCCGCGCGGACTCGAATCGCCCGGTTTCATCAGGACCTTCAAGGCGCGCGGTGCGGACATCGTTCATCTGGCCGAGTTTCATTACGAGGACGGCTCGCGCATTCCCGAAACGAACCGCCTGCACAAGTTGAAAGTCATGCACGACGAATGCCGCCGCCTTTCTGACAGTGAACTGTTGTTGCTTCCTGGCGAAGAGCCGAACGTGCAACTCGGCGGCCACTGGATCAGTCTTTTTCCGAAGCCGGTGAATTGGACGCTGAGTCGTGCCGCTGGGAAACCGTTCGTCGAGGAGATCGACGGCTACGGAAACGTTTATCGGGTCGGCAGTCCGGGCGATGTGCTGCGGCTCTTCGAAGCCGAGCGGGGACTGATGTGGACGGCGCATCCGCGCATCAAGTCGTCGTTCAAGTTTCCGAACCAATACAAAGACGCAGAGTTTTTCCGCTCCGATCGTTTCCTGGGTGCGGCGTGGAAGGCGATGCCCGCCGACCTTTCCCGGCCCACGCTCGGCTGGCGCGTGCTCGATTTGCTCGACGACATGTCGAACTGGGGCGCGAAGAAGTTCATCCTCGGTGAAGTGGACACGTTCCGCATGGAGCCGGACTTCGAAACTTACGGCCACATGAATATCAACTATCTGCGGCTCGCCAAACTTCCGCGGTATGACGATGGCTGGCAGCCTGTGCTGGACGCGTTGCGCGGCGGCGAATTCTTCACCACGACGGGCGAAGTGCTGATTCCCCGGTTTGCGATCGATGGCAAGCAAAGTGGCCAGTCGCTTGGTCTCTCGGGCGACGCCAGGCCCATCCTGGAAGCGGACCTCGAATGGACGTTCCCGCTCGCGTTCGCCGAAATCGTTTCCGGCGACGGCCAGAAAGTTTTTCGCCAGCGGATGGATCTCACCGATACCGAAAACTTCGGCACCCGCAAGCTGCGCCTCCCGATCGATCTGAAAGGGCGCACCTGGGTCCGCCTCGAAGTCTGGGACATCGCGGCCAACGGGGCATTTACGCCGCCGGTGTGGATTGAAAACAAGCTGTGACGCTTTCGTCGCAGCAGGACTTAACACCTTGCGGCGTGCCCGGCTTTCGGCAGAATACGACGCGTGAATTCCAGGCGACTGATATCCCTTCTGGCTTGCGCCTGCCTGTTGACTCCATGCGGCGGCGCGGCGGCTGCCACCAGGCCCAACGTCCTGTTCATCTGCGTGGACGATCTCAAGCCGTTGCTTGGCTGTTATGGCGACAAGGTCATCAAGTCGCCGAACATCGATCGGCTCGCCGCGCGCGGCGTTGTGTTCGAGCGCGCGTATTGCAACCAGGCCGTGTGCGCGCCGTCGCGCAATTCGCTTCTGACCGGCGTGCGTCCGACGACGCTGGGCATTTACGATTTGGGAACGAACTTCCGTCGCGCATCATCGAACGCCGTCACGCTTCCGCAGTATTTCATGCAGCACGGGTATCGCGCCGAGGCGCTCGGGAAAATTTTCCATGTCGGCCATGGCAATCACGACGACGCGGCGTCCTGGAGCGTGCCGTTGTTCAAGGCAAATTCGATTGCCTACGTGCTGCCGGAAAACAAGACGAAACGGACGCGCGAAGAAGCACTCTTCGCCAACGACACTGATGTGGCCAAACTCCCGCGCGGCGCAGCCTGGGAATCCGCCGAGGTGCCGGACAACGCGTATCCCGATGGGAAGATCGCGGACGAAGCGGTGCGGCGATTGCGCGCGGCAAAGGACAAGCCGAACGAGCCGTTCTTCCTCGCCGTCGGCTTCCTCAAACCGCATCTGCCCTTCTGCGCGCCGAAAAAGTATTGGGACCTTTACGACCGCGCCTCCTTCACCGTGCCCGCGCTGCGCACTGCACCCGAAGGCGCGCCGAAATACGCGCCAAGCGGCTGGGGCGAATTGCGTCAATACAGCGACATCCCGGATTCCGGCCCGCTTACCGACGATCAAGCCCGCACGTTGATCCACGGGTATCATGCCGCGGTGAGCTTCATGGACGCGCAACTTGGCAAGGTGCTCGATGAGCTCGACAGCCTCGGCCTTGCCGCCAACACCATCGTTCTGCTTTGGGGCGACCACGGCTGGCACCTCGGCGATCATGGTTGGTGGTGCAAGCACGACAATTACGAACAAGCCACGCGCATCCCGCTCATCGTCGCCGCGCCCGGCGTCACGACACCCGCCACACGCGCCAGCAACGCGCTCGTCGAGACCGTGGACATTTATCCGACCCTCGCTGAACTCGCCGGCCTGCCTGCGCCACAAGTGCCGCAAGGCATGGAGGGAAAAAGTTTCGTGCCCGCCCTGCGCGACCCGCATCGTGGCGCGAAGAATTATCTCTACCACGTCTATCCGCGCGGCGAACGCATTGGCCGCGCGGTCCGCACCGCCCGTTATCGTCTCGTCGAATGGAAAATCCCTGGCGGCGCCGCCAGCACCGCCGACCTTGAACTCTACGATTACGAGCAAGACCCCCTCGAAACGAAAAACCTGGCGGTTGAGCAACCCGAAGTCGTTGGCCGGCTCCGCGCCATGCTGGCCAAACTTCCCGAAGCCAAGCCGCAAATCGCCAGTGTCAAACCGCTGACCGCGAAACAAATCGAGGACCGCACCGCGCTTTTCGAGAAGAGAGACCAGAACCGCGACGATCAACTCAACCGCGAAGAATTTCTCACCGGGCAACCCGACCCCGCCGAGGCACCCAAACGCTTCGAGCGTTTCGACACGAACAAGGATGGCATTCTCAGCCGCGACGAATTCGTCCACATGGGCACGCCGCCCAAGCGATGAGTGAACGTGATCATGAGCGGGCGCGAGGCGGTGCAAAACGGCTGCGGCTCGCAGAGGCGCAGCCCAGAGCGTCGCTCTGTGAGCCGAGGCACGCTCGCATTCTCAACCGGCCGCGCCGAGCGTGGCGTGGATACACTTGGCAGTCTGGCTTTGCTTGGGATCAATCTCCAAGTTCAGTTTGCGATGAGTGGCGATCTCTATCCGCGATTGCTCGGTGACGCGTGGTGGGCTCTGGCAGAGCCGGTGCGGTGCGCGCACGGCGTGGGCACAGAAAAGCACGGGTGCTTTCGCGTCGCGCACGGGACTGGCTGGCTGGCGCGGCTTTTGGTCCGTTGGTCAGGCCTGCCTCGGGCGGCCAGCGCGGCGGAGACCCGCTTGAGGATTGTCGCGGAAGAAGCGGGGCAGCGTTGGGAACGGCACTTCGAGCGCGACGAACTCACCACCATGCAATGGGCGGAAGGGAATCATCTCGTCGAACGATTTGGCGCATGGGAGTTGTGCTTCGAACTGCGCGTGGAGGACGCGACGTTATGCTACGTGCAGCGGGGCGCACGATTGTGCCTCGGCAAATTTCGTCTGCCCCTGCCACGGGCTTGCGCTCCCCTCGTTTCGGCAAGGGAATCCTGCGATGGTTCCTCGCGCGTGAAAGTGGCAGTCACCGTCACGCTTCCACTGGCGGGCCTGCTCCTCGCCTACGACGGGCATCTGGACGTAGGAGGACGGTCAAAATGAGCATTGCCCTCTGGCTGCTGGCTGTGTTGGGCGTGATCGGCGCGTTTGACACGCTTTATTATCATGAGTGGCGTGCGCGCCTGCCCGCGCGTGGGCCGTCCGCAGCGCCGGAACTGAAACTGCACGCAGCCCGCGACTTTTTCTACGCGGTGCTGTTTGGAACGTTGCCGTGGCTTGAGTGGCACGGGCGCTGGGTGCTGGTCCTGGTGGCAGTCATCGGGATCGAGATTATTCTTACCTTGTGGGATTTCGTCGTCGAAATCGCCGTGCGCAAGCCTTTCGGCGATGTATATGCCGGCGAGCGAGTGACGCATGCTGTCATGGGAATCGTCTATGGGGCGATGGTGGCCTGCCTTATCCCCGTGATGTGGCGATGGTGGTCGTTGCAGACAGCGTTGGTGGCCGAACGCGCCGCCGTGCCGGCGCCGTTAGTTGCCGCTCTATTAGTCATGGCTGCGGGTGTCTTTCTCTCGGGGCTCCGCGACCTTTATGCTGCCTTTTCATTGCCCCATGGAAACTGGCCTTGGAACAAACCAACCTCGCCTGGTGAATGATGAACCACCGTTTGCCAAAAGCCTGGAAGGCTCTACCAACTTCCCTCCGAGATAAAACATCTGGCCCTCCGGGATACCCACCTCGAACATCTCTCTATGTATCCGGCACGCGCCTCGCGGCCCCTGTCCCGAAGGGACACCCGGCAATAGCCCGGCGTTTCAACGCCGGGACCGGGCGTTAGGAGAACGCAGAGTCTCGAAGGGACGGCTGCGCCTGGCTTCCAATCATGCCTGAGTTTCAGCCGTCCCTGCGGGACTCATACAAACCGGATTCCAATCCCCGGCGTTGAGACACCGGGCAATTGTCAAGGTATGCTTCGCCCTCCCGCTTACTGTCAGACGTTGGCGATCCGAGGGGGACAGCAAACGAGCCTTGCGCAAAGGCTGCGGTGCGATGAACATCGATCGACAAAAGCCTCCATCATGAAATCGATTGTCCTATTCCTCCTTGCCGGCCTCGCCCCGCTGTGCGTGCAAGGCGCGTCCCAATCCGCGCCTTCCGAATCCCCAGGACTCTCTTCGGTGCGCTTCGAAAAGAAGCGTCTCACGCCGCAGTATTGGGCGGAAGGGGCGTCGGTGGCGGACCTGAACCGCGACGGTCATCTGGATATCGTGTGCGGCGGGCATTATTACCCCGGGCCGGCGTTCACTCAACGCCATGAATACACGACGCCGATCCCGGCCAACAAACGCGGCCCCTACGACGGATCGGTTTACACGCTCGAACACTTTTTCAGTTGGACTCACGACTTCAACAGCGACGGTTGGACGGACATCCTGGTGGTCGGGCTGACGGGACGAACGGCGGTATGGTTCGAACATCCCGGTCGTTTTGCGGATGCCAAAAAGCATGAAGTCATTCACTGGAAAAAGCACGAACTGCTGTCCGGAGTCCTTTTGGAAACTGTCGCCCTCGACGACTTGCTCGGTGAAGGCCGGCCACAGTTTGTCTGTGCCCACCAGAAGCAGATCGGTTACGCGCGGCCCAACCCGACCGATGCCACCAAGTCCTGGAACTTCACGCCGGTCTCGCCCGTGGGCGACTTCACCAGCTACGGCCAGGCCCACAGCCTGGGTATCGGCGACGTGGACGGAGACGGTCGTCAGGACATACTTCGCAAAGACGGCTGGTGGCGGCAGCCCGTGGAGAAAGGCCTTCTCTGGGAATTTGAGCCATTCGAGTTTGCGAAAATGGGCGGCGCGGAGATGTATGCCTATGATGTGAACGGCGACGGTTTGAATGACATCATCACCAGTCTCCATGCCCACGCGTGGGGACTGAGTTGGTTCGAGCAGATGCGTGAAGGGCAGGGGAAAATCACCTTCAAGGAGCACGCGATCCTTGCCAAAGAAGAAAAAGGCGTCGCGAACCGTTTCGGGGTTCAATTCTCACAACTGCACGCCCTCGCCCTGGTGGATATGGATGCGGACGGCCTGCTGGATCTGGTGACTGGCAAGACCTGGCTGGCGCACGACTACGGAGATCCCGGCCTCGACCAGCCGGCTGTGCTCTATTGGTTCAAGCTCACACGCAAGGAGGGCAAGGCCGAGTTTGTGCCGCACCTGATCGATAGCGATTCGGGTATCGGCCGGCGCATCATTACAATGGACCTGAACAAGGATGGCCGGATTGACATTGTCATTGGCAACAAGAAGGGCCTGTTCGTGTTCACTCAGACCGCCGCCAACGCGACCGCGACCCGGCCCGGAAAGCGGGACTGAACAAGCGCGCCATTTATGTTCGAGGCCTCCGAACTCAAAGTGCAGAGCCGATTCACCGTCGCCGCCGTGACACTGAAGAGGGGCGATGAAATTCGCGTGGACGTGCAGGGGGAGGCCGCCCGTGTGGACTACGTGCAACTTAACGCCCGCCCGCCGGCAAGCCACTGATGAAAGCCAACTCGAAACGGTTCGTGAACCTGCTGGAAAGCAATCGGAGCAAGACTTTTGAGCGGTTGCTCCTCGTTCTCATCATAATGTTCGCCGCCGGTCGGATGGACGGCGCCGAGCTTACAAATCTCTTTCCGCAATTCAAACGTCCCGTGATGACATGGGTGCCGCCTTACGCTGCGAGCAAGAGCAGGGCGCGGTTGTTGGAATCGTTCGACGGCGTCGGAATAAAGGATGCACTGACCCATCTCGGCTTGCAGTTCTGGGTGCCGACGAAAGAGGGTGGAATCGCGCGCGTCGGCCGCACCAACGAGACAAACGACAGGGCGGTCGCCGAATTCCGCGAGTGGGGCCGGACCAATGGCGTGCGCGTTCTGCTCTGCGTTTACAATCACGTGCAGTCGTGGGATTGGATTCTGGCCCGCGCCGCCTTCGCTGGGAATCCGGACAAATTCATCGACGCCTTGCTTGCCGAAGTCGCCCGCCTTGAACTGGACGGTGTGGATGTCGATCTGGAAGGCAATGGAGCGCTGGATGCGGACAAGGAAACTTTCGTCGCTTTCATCCGGCAGCTTTCTGCGCGGTTGCATGCCGAGGGCAGGCATCTGACCGTGGACACGTTTTCCTACAAATGGAACGCGCCCAATCAGACCTGGTGGAAAGATTTGCTGCCACACGTCGATGCCCTGACAACGATGGGCTACGAGGAAATTGGCGCGAACGCGCCGGAGTGGCGCAGCTATGCCTTCCAAAAAGCCGCCGCGGGCGAACACGCGTCGAAGTTAATGATCGGCCTGCCATCGGGCCGCAACGAGTGGCGTGGCAACGGCGTGAGGGAACATCTTGACTGGCTGCAAGCGGATGGCGAGGTCGGCGTTTCATTCTGGGATGCGCAATTAAAAGGGGACGCGTGGCGAGACGCCGCAGTCTGGAAAATTCTGGGAGAGATTTGCGGCCGACGTTGAGCGCGTGAGGTCTGTCGTCTTTAAGCAAGCTTGGTTCAATGGCAGTCCTCGGTTGGACTGGTTCCAGAGCCGTTCTTCTTGTCTCCCGGCCTCTTAGCGGCTACAGTCCCTTACTTGCAACAAACCGCTATCACGCAGAAGAAGTGCGCCGATGGGGCATGCCCGTCAATGACACGAAATTACCCGAAAATCGTAGCGGTCGCATTGTGCGTTGCATGGTTGAGTGCAACCGTCCCGGCCTTGGCACAGCAGCGTGTCCTCGGACTCGACGTCTCCGCCTGGCAGCAGAATATCTCGCAGACGACTTGGAACAACATTCGCAACGTCGAGGATCGCCGCTTCGTCTTCATCCGTTCCAGCCGCGGCGGCACCACTGGTTATTACAATCAAAACAACCCGAACAACACCAACGGGCAGAACACCCTTTCCCAGCGCTACGACGACCCCTACTTCATTCAGAATATCAATCGCTCCACCACCGCCGGAATGTTCGCCGGTCCCTATCATTTTTCCCGTCCGGATGTGATCGAGAGCACACTCAATTCGGGCGGCATCAGAAATAGCGGCGCGGACGAAGCAGATCACTTCATGCAAATGGCCGGTCCGTGGATGCGCCCCGGTTATCTGGCGCCGGTGCACGATTTCGAAGCGGGCGATGGCATTCGGACGGACAGCGAGATGGCGCAATTCTGCATCGACTTTTCCAATCGCATCTACGAACGAACGGGCATCCGTCCGGCCATTTACATCAATGGCAATTACGCCGCCTTTGTCCTCGGTGGGGCGACGCCGGCGCTGCGAAACCAACTGGCGCAACCAGCCGCCAGCCCGCCCACGGTCGTGTTGCCGTGCTATCCCACGTTGTGGAGCGCTCGTTGGCCGAATCAGACGAATGTTCCCGCAATTGACGTGCAAAACGGCGAGCCGAAGGACAGTTATACGCCGATTTACGGTCCTTGGGACGATTACGGTGTCACGCATCCATGGGCTTTCTGGCAATATGCGAGCACAGGCCGTTTGCCGAGCTTCAACAACGGCGGCAGCAATCTCGATTTCGATGTCGCGCGCGGCGGCATCGAGTTCGTCAAAGACCAGCTCGTGCCCGCGGTTTGGATGAATGACAGCAGCGGGGACTGGAGCACGCTCACGAATTGGAACAGCGGGCAGACACCGATTGCGCCGGTCACTGGGACGAACCAGGTTGCACCGGTGGCCACAGGTCCGTTGCCCACGCCGCGGCTTCCGGGCGCAGCCGGTTCGGGCGTGACTTCCGGCCAGAATGACACCGTCATCCTGGAGCGACCGAACACAAACATCACCGTCACGCTCGCAACCGGGGCGCACAACATCCGCAAGCTTTACCTGCGCGAGACGTTGCACATCGCCGGCGGCGGGCTCACCATCAATTACGTCCCGTCATCCGATTCCACACCGATCGGGGCGCAGTTCTCGGGTCCGGTTACGTTGAGCGGCAGCGGCAGTCTGAGCGTCCACACACTTCAAGTGGACGCCGCGCAGATATTCAGGCTCGACGGCGGCACGCTGGCGTTCAACACGGTTAATCTCATGCCCCACAGCAACGCACCAGCAAGAATCGTTGTGACCGGCGATGTGAATATCAACTCGCGGTCCAACACAACCGCCACCGTTGCCAAAGGCCCCGGATCGGGCAACTCGGGCTTCATCGATCTCGGTGGCGCAACCCGCGCTTTCAATGTTAGCAACAGCTCGGCTGAAGTGGATCTGTCTGTCGATGTTCCGATCGCCAATGGCGGCCTCTCCAAGACCGGCGCCGGAACACTGCGCCTCAATACGGCCAACACCTACGGCGGCGGAACGATTATCTCTGCTGGAAGACTGCTCGTGAGCAACACCAACGGCTCGGGCGCCGGCAGCGGCGGTGTTACGGTCAATGGCGGCTGGCTCGGCGGAACGGGCACGATTGCAGGCACCGTCACCGTCAACAGCAGCGGAACAGTCGCGCCGGGCACTTCGTCTTCCATCGGCAGGCTCACGTTGAACAGCATCCCGGCGTTCAACGGCACCAACTTCATGAGGATCGATCGCAATGGCGGCTCTCCCTTGGCCGACAGACTTGTCCTGGCGAGCGGCACGTTGAATTATGGCGGCACACTGGTGGTTTCCAATGCGGGCGCCACGCTGATGGGCAACGACGTGTTTACGAATTTCACGGCCGGCTCTTACTCGGGCGCGTTCGCAGCGACCATCCTGCCGCCGCTGAGCAACGGATTGAATTGGTACACCGGCATGCTCACCGCCAACGGCACGATCAAAGTGAACCGCGCTCCGGTCGCCAATCCGACTACCTTCACGAACGTTGCGCCGATGGTCCTGCAAATTCCGATTGCGACGCTCACGGCCAATGACACCGATCCGGACGGCGACGCGATTACGCTGACGAGCATCAATCTGACGACGACCAACGGAATAACGCTGGTCACGAACAGCACCTTCGTCTTCTACTCCAACTATGTGAGCGTCATTGACCGGTTCGATTACACCATCAGCGACGGCCACGGCGGCAGCGCGACGGGCGCAGTGCACATCACGTCGAGTCCGACAGGGCGATTCACGACTTACCCCATGGTCAAGAGCGATTCGGTCATGCTGCATTTTGCGGGCCGTCCCGGGTGGACCTACTATCTGGAGCGTTCGACGAATCTGCCGGTTTGGGTGACGATCTGGACGAACGTCGCGCCGGCGAGCGGGGTGTTCGAGCACGCGGATGATTTCCACGATCTGAGCGGGCCAGCTGCAGCGGCGTTTTACCGGTTGAGGTGGTGGCCGTGAGGGCTGCCCGCCGGGGATTCAGATGAGGATCCAAGCTGCTCGCAAAGCGGCGGCTGAAGATTGCATTTGCACAAGTGACGCCAGTTAGAACGGTTGCCAGAATTCATTTCCGATTGGCAACCTATTGGACATGCTGCGGGTCGCAGACCCGCGCTCCCGGAGCGCGCCTCTGTGAGGCGCAGCAGCCTTGGCTCTTGGTTTGGTTGGAAATTATTTTTGGCAATCGCTATAGAACCTTTGTCACTCGCACAGCGCTGAATTCTGCCTTTGATCGGCGGCGTGGATTGCCTTACGATGCGTGAGAGCATTCCGGCCGCGCTCAGGCGTGTGAGCGTGGCATCGGAAGCAACCATGTTCTTAAGTATGGCTTGTATTCAGAGATATCGAAATGCGGCTGCGGCTCTCCTGTTGCCTTCATTCATTTCCGCCGGGTTCGCTGGGACGGCGCCGGAGAAAATCTCCTACAATCGCGATATTCGGCCGGTTCTCTCCGACAACTGTTTCTTTTGTCACGGACCGGACCAGAACAAACGCAAGGGCAAGCTTCGCCTCGATGTGCGCGACGAAGCGATCAAGAAGGAGGCCATTGTCCCTGGAAAGCCGGATGAAAGCGAACTGATCCAGCGCATTTTCACAACGGACGAGGACGATCTCATGCCACCGCCCGAGTCGCACAAAACTCTCACACCGGCGCAGAAGCAATTGTTTCGCCGGTGGATCGCTCAAGGGGCCGAGTATCAGAACCACTGGGCCTATGTGCCGCCGGTCAAGGCCTCCGTGCCCCAAGGTCAAAACGCCATCGACTTCCTCGTGCAAAAGCGCCTCAAGCAAATTGGCCTCAAGCCTTCGCCCGAAGCGGATCGACGCACGCTCGCCCGCCGGCTTCACTTCGACCTCATCGGTCTGCCGCCGCAACCGGATGAAGCAGCCATCTTCGAAAAAGACAAATCATCCGACGCTTACGGGAAACTGGTGGAAAAGCTTCTGGCATCCCCGCATTACGGCGAGCGCATGAGCATCGGCTGGCTCGATGTCGTGCGCTTCGCGGACACGGTTGGTTACCATTCGGACAACCCGCGCAACGTTTGGCCGTATCGCGACTATGTGATCAACTCCTTCAACGAAAACAAACGCTTCGATCAGTTCACGCGCGAACAGCTCGCGGGCGACCTGCTTCCCAACAGCGGCCTGGAGCAGAAGGTGGGCTCAGCGTTCAATCGCCTGTTGCTCAGCACCGAAGAAGGCGGAGCCCAGCCCAAGGATTACGAAGCGCGCATGCTCACGGACCGCGTCCGCGCCGTCGGCACAGTGTGGCTTGGACAGACCATCGGGTGCAGCCAGTGTCACGACCACAAGTTCGATCCGGTTACCATGCGCGATTTCTATTCGATGGGCGCATTCTTTGCCGACATCAAGGAAGGGATCGTCGCCCGGCGTGAGGAGGGGATGCTCGTGCCCACTCCGACCCAGGCCGTTGAACTCGCACGACTGGATGGCGAGATACCGCGACGGCAACAGGATTACGATGCGCCACGCCCGGAGTTGTTCGCCAAATGGGAACAGGCCGCGCTGGAAGCCATCGCCGACGAGACGAACTGGACATTGCTCGCGCCGCAGAAAATGGTTTCGGAATCGGGCGTGAAACTCACGGCCGACAAAAACCAGATCATCAGCACGGAAAAGGACCCGAAAGAGGGCAAGGACACTTATCGCATCACGGTCAAGGCAAGCTTGAAGGACGTCGTTGGCTTTCGCCTTGAGGCACTCAGCGGAGAGAAACTTCCCGGACATGGCCCCGGCCGCGCGGGCGACGGGAATTTTGTTCTAACCGAGTTCAGCGTCGAGGACGCCAGCGCGGACAAGGTCGCCTTATCGGAAGCAACCGCGACATTTGAGGCCACCGGATTTCCCGCCTCGGCAACTTTGGACGGAAAACAGGAAGCGGCCAATGGTTGGGCAATCAAAGGTGTCACGGGCGTCGAGCAGGCCATCTATTTCGCAACGAAAGAGCCGTTCGCCACGGATGGCAAGGTCAGTGTCACGTTTGTCATCCAGCAAAGCAGCGGTGGCAAGCAAGTGCTCGGAGCTTTCCGCCTGGCGGCGACGACAAATCCCGGTGCCGTTCGCGCGCCGAAGACCGCTCTGCCACGGTCGGAGATCGTGGAGCTTCTCCAGGTGCCCGGGGAAAAGCGCACTGAAGAACAGAAGCAGAAACTGGCCGTGTATTCGCGAGATGCCGCCCCGGAATTGATCGATTCGAGACGCCGCCTTGCCGAGGCGAAGAAAGCCAGGGTGGACTTTGAAGCCACTATTGCCCGATGCCTGGTTTCCACCGCGGCTGAGGAACGACGCACTGTGCGCATTTTGCCGCGCGGCAATTGGATGATTGAGAGCGGGGAGGTCATGCAGCCTGCGTTGCCGGCTTATCTTGTCGCCGCCGACGTCAGGAAGCGGGACGCAGCAGAAAGCCGGCGATTGAATCGCCTCGATCTCGCCGAATGGATCGTCTCGCGTGAGAATCCGCTCACGGCGCGGGTGTTTGTGAACCGGCTCTGGAAGGAATTCTTCGGAGCGGGCCTGTCGAAAATCCTGGACGATTTCGGAATGCAGAGCGAGCCGCCGGTAAATCCCGAATTGCTCGATTGGCTGGCCTGTGAATTCATGGACAGCGGCTGGGACGTCAAGCACATGGTCCGCCTCATGGTGAACAGCCACACCTACAAACAGGTCTCAACTGCGTCCAGGAAGCTACAGACCAGGGATCCTTACAACCGCGAGCTGGCTCGCCAAAGCCGTTGGCGCATCGATGCCGAACTCGTGCGGGACAATGCGCTCAGCATTGCGGGCTTGCTCGTCCCGAAAGTCGGCGGTCCCAGCGCCAAGCCATATCAACCGGAGGGCTATTGGGAGAACCTGAATTTCCCCGTCCGTACCTACGAGACGGACAAGGGCGAGAGCCAATATCGCCGCGGTCTTTACATCTGGTGGCAGCGGACATTCCTTCATCCGAGCATGCTGGCGTTCGACGCTCCGAGCCGTGAGGAATGCACGGCCGAGCGCAACCGCTCAAACATTCCGCAGCAGGCGCTCGTCCTCCTCAACGATCCGACGTACGTCGAAGCCGCGCGCGCTTTCGCAGCCCGCATTCTCAAGGAAGGCGGCGGCGACGCGAAGTCGCGCATCGAATGGGCGTGGCGACAGGCCCTCTCGCGTGCTCCGCGCGCCGACGAGCTGAGCACGGTCCGGGCGCTGCTGGACCGGCACATCGAAGAATACCGGAGGGACCCGGCAGCGGCCGAGGCGCTGCTGAAAGTAGGACTGTCACCTGCGCCGAAGGAGGCGGATACCGCCGAGTTGGCTGCGTGGACGAACGTCGCGCGTGTGATCCTGAATCTGCATGAAACGATTACCCGTTCCTGAATCATGAATCTTCATTCCGAACTTCGACAGTTCGCGCTTCAGCAGCAAACGCGACGGGTCTTTCTTGGCCGCATGTCTCAAGGGGTGGGCGCGCTGGCGCTGGCATCGCTCATTCATCCGGCTCTCTTGCGCGCCGCCACGGTTAAGCCGTCAGTCAATACGAACCGATGGGACGGCGTCGTGAACCCGCCACATTTTCCGCCCAAAGCCAGGCGGGTCATTTGGCTAACGATGGCGGGCGGGCCGTCGCATCTGGAAACGTTCGATTACAAGCCGAAGCTGGCGGAGATGCACAAAGAGCCGATGCCCGAAAGTGTGACCCAGGGCAAACAAATCGCGCAGTTGCAAGGACAGAAGCTGCTCTGCTACGGCCCGCAGTTGAAGTTCAGGAAGTTTGGAAAGTCCGGCGCCGAAATTTGCGAGCTGTTCGAACACATCGGTTCGGTGGTGGACGATATTTGCATCATCCGTTCCATGACCACGGAGGCGATCAACCATGATCCCGCGCACATGTTCATGAACACAGGCACGCAGATCGCCGGCCGACCCAGCATGGGCGCATGGGTGACCTACGGTCTGGGCAGCGAGGCGCACGATCTGCCTGGCTTCGTGGTGCTGACCTCGCTGGGTAAGGGCGGCCAGAACCAACCGATTGCCGCGCGGCAATGGGCGTCGGGTTTCCTGCCCAGCCGTTTCCAAGGCGTGCACCTTCGCGGCAAGGGCGATCCGGTCCTTTATCTGGGTGCGCCCCCCGGCGTCACCCGTGGGCGCCAGCACGACGTGGTGAAGGCGATCGGCGCCATTAACGCCAGCTATGATTCCCTGGTGGATGACCCGGAGATCGGGGCGCGCATCACGCAATACGAGATGGCCTTCCAAATGCAGACGAGCGTGCCCGAGTTGATCGATACCAGCAAGGAGCCGCAGCACATTCTGGATCTTTACGGAGCCACACCTGGCGATGGTTCATTTGCCTCGAACTGCCTGCTGGCCCGCCGGCTGGCGGAGCGCGGCGTGCGCTTCATCCAGCTGTATCACAAGGATTGGGACCATCACGGCGGGGTGAAGGAGGGCGTGACATTGAAGGCCCAGGAAGTGGATCGCGCTTGCATGGCGCTGATCACGGATCTCAAACAGCGTGACCTGCTCAAGGACACGCTCATCGTATGGGCGGGCGAATTTGGCCGCACACCCATGAGCCAGGGCGGTGATGGGCGCGATCACCACAACGCCGGCTTCAGCATCTGGCTGTGCGGCGGCGGCATCAAGAGCGGCCTCATTTACGGCGCGACGGATGAACTGGGTTATACCGCCGTGGAGAATCCAATCGACGTTCACGACTTGCACGCCACGATGCTCCGGTTGCTGGGCATCGAACATACCCGGCTCACGGTCAAATTTCAGGGTCTCGACGCGCGGCTAACCAATGTATCGGGCAAAGTGGTCGAAGGGGTTTTGGCTTAACTTCGCTGTGGCTCCAGTCTCGCTTTCAATTTGAGGAGGGCGGCTTTACTCGTAGAGCCTCCTTTAGCTGCCCCAAAAACATTGCCCTTTTTTGTGCCACTGAAATTGCTTCCGCGACAGCGGCTTTTCCCCAGTTGCCTACCAGCGGTCAATTATGGGGTCAATCGCGTTTTTCTCTTTGAGTGGTGACTTGCATCTCGGCAGCAAAGATTTACTGTTGCGGCATGGTCATACTTCGATTCGACTCTGAGGACGAGGAACGCCGCGCCTTGGGCTGGCTGGCTGGCCGATTCTCCTTCAAGACCTGGGATAACGGTGACTTGATGGTGCATGAAGCCGTATTGCCGTATCTAGCCCGCGAGGGTATCCCGTTCAGGGTTCAAGGGCAAGCGACCTATGAGCATTTCCGGCCGGCGATTCGAGATTCTGCTGCCGCTTCGGTTTAACGATGGCAGTCCGGTGCCGGATGGCTTCATTGCCGACGCGCTGATTGAACTTCGTCGAAAATTCGGCGCGGTCTCTTCGGAAACCCAAAGGATAGAAGGCCAGTGGCAGCACGCCGGGCAAGTGTATCGCGATGAGTTGATGCGGATCTTCGTGGATGTCGCTGATACACAGGAGAACCGGGATTTCTTTCTTCAATTTAGAGAACGATTACGGAGCCGGTTCCGGCAAGTTTCGATCTGGATGACCAGTCATCCCATCGACATTGAATGAGCGGAATTCCACCAATGCTCGTTATCAATCGCCGCGCCTTTCTCGGTCGCTCCAGTCTCGGCTTGATGGCGCTGGCGAGTTTGTTGAACCCCGGTCTCCTGCGAAGCGCCGTTTCAGCCCCGGCACGCTGGGGCGGTGTGGTGAATCCACTTCATCATCCGCCACGTGCCAAACGCGTCATCTTCCTCTACATGGCGGGCGGGCCGTCGCACCTGGAGACGTTCGATAACAAACCGCAGCTGGGCAAACTGCACGGCCAGCCGATGCCGGAATCGTTCACCAAAGGCCAGCAGGTTGCCCAACTGCAAAATCAGGAGCTGGCCTGTTTCGCGCCGCAGTTTGCCTTTTCCCGGCACGGGCAGTCGGGCCAGGAAATCACCGAACTGTTTCCGCATATCAGCACCGTCGCCGACGACCTCTGCATCATCCGCTCGATGGTCACTGATGCCATCAACCACGATCCCGCGCACACGCTCATGAATACGGGCACGACCATTTCGGGCCGGCCTTCGATGGGCTCCTGGGTGTTGTATGGCCTCGGCAGTGAGAGCGAGGATCTTCCCGGCTTCGTCGTGCTGACTTCGACCGAAGGCCGCAGTCCGCAACCCATTTCAACACGCATGTGGCACAGCGGCTTTCTGCCCGGACAATTCCAGGGTGTGCACCTGCGGTCTAAGGGCGATCCGGTGCTCTATCTGAATCGCCCGCCCGGTGTCAGCGCCGCCCAACAACACGACGTCGTCATGGCCGTGCAAGCCCTCAATCGCTCCCAGCAGAGCGTCCTGGATGACGGCGATATTTCGACGCGCATCGCGCAATATGAGATGGCGTTTCGGATGCAGACTTCCGTGCCCGGTCTGATGGACGTTGCCAACGAGCCGAAACACATCTTCGATCGCTACGGCTGCCAGCCCGGCGATGGCACGTTCGCTTCCAACTGTCTCCTGGCGCGTCGCCTTGCTGAGCGTGGCGTGCGCTTTATCCAGCTTTACCATCGTGATTGGGACCATCACAACGACCTCGTTCCATTCATTCGCCAAAATGCCGCTAACGTGGACCGTGCCACCGCCGCCCTCATTGGGGACCTCAAACAGCGAGGCATGCTCGACGATACGCTCATCCTCTGGGGCGGTGAGTTTGGCCGCACACCGATGGCGCAAAAGGATAAGGGCGGCCCCGGTCGCGACCATCACATGAAGGGCTTTTCCATGTTCCTCTGTGGCGGGGGCACCAAGCGCGGACTCACTTACGGATCGACCGACGAACTGGGATACAACGCAGTCGAAAACATCGTTCACGTGCATGACCTGCATGCCACGATTCTGCACTTGCTCGGAATCGAACATACCCGCCTCACGGTCAAGTTTCAGGGTCTCGATACGCGCCTGACGAATGTCGCTGGTAAAATTGTCCGGGAATTGTTCGCCTGAGGGGGAGTCAAAGAGACCGAGCGACGTAGTCTGAGATACGCGTATGAAGCCGCGGCGCCGTTAGTCCCTCACCCGTCCTCGTCAAAGCATCTCGCAGGTTAGGCGGGAAAAGCACCAAGCTCCAAACCCCAAGCTCCAGAGAAACACCAAACTGCAAACTCCAACCCCCGCCGCGCTGGATGCGCCAGGGCGCGCCAGAGCAACCGTTACTCGTGGGCATGGAGTTGGGAGTTGGAGCTTGGGGTTTGGACCTTGGTGCTTCGTCCAGAGTCGGCTTCCCGAATTTCAAATCCCTTTGGCTCGGATTAAGATGTCCAAAAGACAGTGCAGGCGGTGATTGCATCCCGCGCGGGGTCCGGTTCATACTGGCCGCATGAAATCCGATGCCATTACTCCCACGTCCCAGACCCATTTCAATGTCAACCGGCGTCAGTTCCTCCAAACCGCCTCCGCTGCCACCGCGCTCGCGGCATTGCCCGTCCTCGGCGCCGATGCGCTCGACATCGTGAATGGCAAACCGAAGCGGGTTGGGCTCATTGGGGCAGGGTGGTACGGCAAGAGCGACTTGTGGCGGCTCGTTCAAGTCGCGCCGGTCGAGATCATTTCCATCTGCGATCCCGACACGAGGATGTTGGCTGAGGCCGTCGAGATCGCCAGCCAACGCCAAAAATCCAAAAAGCCGCCGCGCACCTACAACGATTACCGCGAGATGCTCAAGGAGAAGGACCTCGACCTCGTGCTCATCGGCTCGCCGGACCATTGGCATGCGCTGCACTGCATTGCCGCCATTGAATCCGGCGCGGACGTGTATTGCCAAAAACCCATCAGCCGTGACGTGCTCGAAGGTGAAGCGATGCTCGATGCGGCGCGCAAATACAAGCGCGTGGTGCAGATCGGCACTCAGCGCAAGAGCACACCGCATTTGATTGATGCGAAGAAGCAGGTTGTCGAAGCCGGGTTGCTCGGCAAGATCGGTGCCGTGGACATGTGCTGTTATTTCCACATGCGCGCCAACGGCAATCCGCCGCTGGAGCCAGTACCGGATTTTCTCGATTACGAAATGTGGACTGGACCGGCACCGCTGCGACCTTACGACGGCCTGCCGCACAAACGTTGGTGGCGGACTTTCACGGAATACGGCAACGGCATCGTCGGCGACATGTGCGTGCACATGCTCGACACCGCGCGGTGGATGCTCAACCTCGGCTGGCCCACGCGGATCACGTCCGCCGGCGGCATTTACGTGCAGAAGGAT